>Ga0181521_10001047_pt1 | contig 34201 bp, 33 predicted proteins | sample PEATcosm2014_Bin_32_FD_119764 | JGI IMG/M metagenome (GOLD analysis project Ga0181521, IMG submission 119764) | Peatland microbial communities from MTU Mesocosm Facility, Houghton, MI, USA - PEATcosm2014_Bin02_60_metaG | ecosystem: Environmental > Terrestrial > Soil > Wetlands > Peat | place...
CCCAGCACAATTCTAGAGCCAGTCATCCTGAGCGAGGTCGCCCCAGCGGCCGAGTCGAAGGACCCGCATTTGCTTTTGCAACCCAGCACAATTCTAGAGCCAGTCATCCTGAGCGAGGTCGCCGCAGCGACCGAGTCGAAGGACCTGCATTTGCTTTTGGCACTCTTCGCATCTGCGAAAAGTCTGGTTTCCGGTTAGGCGGTGATATAGCCGGAATCAGATGCGGACTACCTTATTTTTCGCGGCGCTGCTACGGTGAACCTAATTGTGATCGCTACTTCAGTTGGTTTCCCATCGCGTTGCGCCGGTTCGAATAGCCAGTCATCGACCTGCTCCTGAACGGTCTGCATCAACGCCTTTGGCGCACCTTTGATCTTGGAGGACTTAACTGTGCCGTCTGTCCCTATGACCAAGTCTGCTCGTACCGAGGGAGACCATTCGTCTCCAGCCAAGGAGGGGTCAACTGCGCACTCAATGCACACCAGCCCCATGACAATCTCGGGGCGTGTCCCAAGTCTATAAAGCCTAAAAGACGGTTCAGGGGCAGGCGCTGTGGGTTGCGCTTCTACATCCCTTGGAGTACTAGCTGAAACGCACTGCAATCCGAAGTTCAAGGTACAAACCGTTCCGGGTATTTGAGCCCAGCGTGTAGTCAATTTCCCTTCCGGAATCGAAGCGTAAGATGTCTCTCCGTGGAATGGATCGAGGACGAGTGTCGAGGAAGCAATGCAACCACTTGCGTTGCAGGCGCGGCAGACTTCCCAATGGCACGCGCGTATGTTGTTCTTCGTCCTTTCCCATTTCCGCCCGTCAAGCGACGACATGGCCAGCGGAATACCACCCCCATTAACTACTTCGTGCCCCACTGCCCAATAGGAACCGGAGACAGACAGAAAACTACGAATCCCCGCGCGCGGCGGATCGTAGAAGGTCCACGTCGCTCCACCGTCAGTGGTGGTTAAGAATCCGCCTTCGGAGAATTCGCCTTCCCTGACCAGAGCGCCAAACTCATCGTTGTTCAAAGACGCGACGCCTGAGACATAAGAAAAGCGATTCAAGACGCCATCTTGATTCGGTACTTCACGCGATGTTGCAGTTCCATTGAAGAACAGCAGTTTCTCTCTCGTGCGAACGATGCCAAAGTAGGGCGCAGAAAAAGCAGCAGCAAGTATTGTGCCGCTCTCCACAGAATGGTTCGTCCATGTCGTTCCGCCATCCTTAGTCGTGAGGACCGTACCTGCGACTCCGTAGACATAGCCAAACTTGGCATTTGCAAAGCCGATTCCAAGTAGCAAGGGGCCGGTGTCTTCATGCGGATGTCGAATTTCCCAATGCTTTCCATCATTGGAAGAGGCTATTGCGCCCCCTGATCCACAGGCCCAAAACGTACCCTCAATAGTTGTGAGACCTGTAACCCGAAAGCCTGGATGGACCGTCTCCCACTCAACGGACGAAGCTGCACATTGTCTCGCGGCGAGGATAATGGGAAGTCCTAGAATGAAACTGAGAAGGATTCGCATCGGCATCTCCAATCCTTTGTGATAATCGTGCCTGCAATTGTAATAACCATCCCCCTCGCAGACTGCTCGATTGTGACACTTCTTAAACTGACACAAGGGTCAGAAAGTGGGTTCGTGTCGTGCGGTCGCCTAACCGCAAATTACTCAGAATAAGTCCGCGCCCCCCGGCCAGAAAATTGCCTTCCCACACTTTGCATATAATTTCTCAATTCCGGCGCATACTATTCTCATTCAGCGTTCCATAGCGGCTCAAGCGCCCCGGCTCAGCACCACTCCGTGGCATTTTTTAATCTCTGCCGCTGCGTAACTCTCGTAAGATGAGTATTTTAGCTCCCATCCTGTCCATTTTTCGCCGAATAATTGAAGATGGCGTCCTGTAAGTCCTTATTTTAGAGTATTTTGAGATTTAAGTTCCTTGTTTTCAATTATTTAGAAGGAACCTAAATGTTCAAACCACTCAAAGCAAAGCACTTAATCCCAGAATAGGGGGAGGGGGAGGGGGGTACCGGTATACCCTGCAAGTCGCCGTGAGTATCGGTCAGCCAAACTGAGCCGCGAAATCTCGTTCCCGCCACGATAAGCTAAAAGCTAGGAGCTAGCAGCTAAAAGCTAAGGCCATGTCCCCATACAAGTACTCAACCCTTGCCGTCCACGCCGGGCAGCACCCTGACCCGCTGACGGGCGCAGTGAACGTGCCCGTTTACCTTTCCTCGACCTTTGAACTCACCGGCATCGGCAGCGACCGCGGCTGGGACTACTCGCGCGCCGGAAACCCCACCCGCGACCGGCTGGAGACGGCGTTGGCCGCTCTCGAAGGCGGAACGAGCGGTCATGCGTTTACCACCGGCATGGCGGCCATCTCCGCGCTCGTGGCCATGCTGCGCTCGGGCGACCACATCGTCTGCTCGAGAGACGTCTACGCCGGCACCGTCCGCTTATTCGATCAAATTGTTTCGGGTTACGGCATCGAGATCGAGTACGTCGACACCAGCGACCTCGCCGCTGTTGAAGCGGCCATGAAGCCGAACACCAGGCTCGTGCACATCGAGACGCCGAGCAATCCGCTCATGGTGCTCACCGACATTGCGGGTGTAGCCAAGATCGCCCACGCGCATGGCGTCGAAGTGAGCGTCGACAACACGTTCCTCTCGCCCGCGCTGCAGCGCCCGCTCGAACTGGGCGCCGACATCGTGATGCACTCGACGACAAAGTACCTCAACGGCCACTCTGACGGCCTGGGCGGCGCGCTCATCGGCTCCAGGCCCGAGCACAAGGATCGTTTCCTGCTCATCCAGAAAGCCGCTGGCGGCGTGATGTCGCCCTTCGAGTGTTTCCTGGTGCTGCGCGGCATCAAGACGCTGCCGCTGCGCATCCAGCAGCACGAGGAAAACGGCCGCGCGATGGCGGAGTTCCTCTCCACGCACCCGAAGGTGAGCAAGCTCGCCTATCCCGGCCTCAAGAGCCATCCGCAATACGATTTGGCCGTGAAGCAGCAGAAGGGCTTCGGCTCCATGATGAGCTTCGAGCTCAGATCGCGCGAGGAAGCGGCGCGGTTCCTCACGGCGATCAAAATCTTCATCAATGCCGAGTCGCTCGGCGGCGTGGAGTCGTTGGCGTCGCACTCCGCCACCACCACGCACGGTTCGGTCAGCGAAGAAGTGCGCCGCAGCATGGGCATCAACGAGGGCCGCATCCGCCTTTCGATTGGGATTGAAGACAAGGAAGACCTGATCGCCGATCTCGATCAGGCGCTGGCGGCGGTGTAGTAGGCCATCATGCCTGACTTTCCGCTCCTGCTCGCCATCGACACCTGCGGCCCATCGGGCTCGGTGGCCCTGGGGCGAATTCCTGGCCGTGATCTCGAGATTCTTGGGCAGATCGAACTCGCCGGACGCACCTACTCGGCCACATTGGTCTCCGCAATCGCCGAGCTCCTGAGCAGCGCCGGCCTCGAACTCCGCAACCTTGACGGCATCGTCGTCGTGAACGGCCCCGGAAGCTTTACCGGCGTGCGCGTGGGCGTGAGCGCCGCAAAGGGCCTCGCTCAGGGCGCAGGAATTCCCGTAGTAGCGATTTCGCGGCTCGAAGTCCTGTCGCGCAAATCCGGCGTCCCCACGGCAGCCCTCGACGCGCATCGCGGCGAAGTGTTCCTGCGCCTGGAGCGCACGGGCTCGGCGCCAGCCGAGATTTTGGCCGGTCCCGAAGAACTCGCCGCCATCCATCCCGTACCCACGCGCGTCGCCGTTTGCGACGAAGGCGCGACGGCATCGCTGGCCCGGGTTTGGCCGCAAACGCAAATCGTTAACACGCCTGCGCCACTCGCTTCGGACGCGCTACGTCCCGGCGAGGCGCGTCTTATTGCCGGCGCGGCAGTCGACCTGGCGCTGCTCGATGGCCACTACCTGCGCCGTTCCGATGCCGAGATTTTCGGCGCCGATGTTGCCGCCCAGGCGGATGCGGCGGCCTCAGCAGCCGCAGAGCCGAAGGGCGCATGAAGCCCCTTGAAGGCGCCGTGATCCGGCGCATGACCGTTGTCGACCTCGATCGCGTGCTGGCCATCGCTCGAAATCTTCCGCAAGCGCCGCATTGGACCGAGTCTGCCTGGTTGAATGCCATCAACCCGGAATCCACGCCGCGACGAATCGCCCTGGTCATTGGTGCATCACGGGCGGGTCCCCAGTCCGGCTCCATCCTTGGCTTTGCCATCGCCAGCCTCCTGCCCCCGCAGGCCGAGCTGGAGACCATCGCCGTCGCCGCAGAGAGCCAAAGGCTCGGCCTCGGCGGGCATATTTTTCAAGCGCTGGCCGCCGAACTCCAAGCCGCAGGCGTGAGCGAGCTTGTGCTTGAAGTGCGCGCCTCGAACCAGCCGGCGCTGGCTTTTTACGGGGCTCTGGGCTTCGTCAAAACCGGTCTCCGGCTGGGCTATTATGCAGATCCCAAAGAAGATGCAGTCCTCATGAGCCTCCCTCTCGCTGAGAAGCTGGCATAAGCGCCCGTCGCTTCGGCCTAACTCCGCCCACACCGCTAACGCCGCCCGCCCCTTCCCGAAATCCACAGGCTTTCATTACCTTGGGCGTTTTTGGCGCTTGCCGATTGCCCCATCGCGGCGATATATGTAAATGTTCTAAGAAAATTGGCGATCTCGGCAGATAGTCCAAACTGAGTCGCCACTGGGGGTGCTTGATGGACGAGATACAGGGTTCCACGCTGGGCGACGAAATTGGTCGTTTGCATGCCGAACATCACCGCTACGCTCAGCGTTTGGAAGAATTGCTTCAAAAGCCCTACCTCACCGAAGACGAGCAGCTCGAGGAAGTGCGACTCAAGAAACTCAAACTGCACGCCAAGGATCTGATCTTCGCGCTCGAACGGCGTCAGCCGGCCGTGGCCTAGATCGCAGGGTTGGCCGTAAGGTGGACTGCAGTTTAAAGGGCTTTTGACGGTCAATTGCCCATCGGAATGCCCCGGGGCGTTACCGTGTCTGGTGTGTGCCCGATACGTATCTTGCCAAGTGCCTTGTCCGCCGAACCCCTGCCCGGAAGCACCGTATAATCGTTGGGGACAATGGTTCGCGACGGTTACATTTACGCGCTCAGCTTATTGGCCGTGGCCGCGGCGCTTATGTGGTTTACTGGCGCTTGGGCCTGGGGCATCGCTCCGGTACTCCTGGCGGGGTTTTTCCTCTGGTTTTTCCGCGATCCTCATCGCATCATCCCCACCGGCAACGGTTTGATTGTTTCCCCGGGTGACGGCCTGGTCACCGAAACTGCCTCCATCACGACCCCGGAAGGCGCTCTGCAGCGTGTCAGTATTTTCTTGAGCGTTTTCGATGTGCACGTCAACCGCGCGCCCATCGGTGGCACGGTGAGCCGGGTCCACTATCAGAAGGGCCGATTCCTCAACGCCATGAACCCGGCTTCGGCCGAGCGCAACGAGCAAAACGCCGTCACGCTGCGCGGCGAGGGCGCGGATTTGGGACTGGAAATCACGTTCAAGCAAATTGCGGGACTGCTGGCGCGGCGCATCGTCTGCCGTTGCGCCGCGGGCCAAACCTTGGAGCGCGGCAAGCGCGTGGGGCTCATCAAATTCGGCTCCAGGGTGGATGTTTTGCTGCCGGCAAACGCCGAATTGTGGGTAAAAGTGGGAGATCGGGTGAAAGGCGGCTCGAGCGTGCTCGCTGTTGTTCATCCCGCTGGCGAAGACCTGCAGGCCGGGAGCCCGAGTGTCCCGCCCGGAGGGCGCGCATGAACCACTTCGATTTTGCGCAGATCAAATCCCAGCCGCATCCCCGCCTGCGCCGCGGCATGTTTCTGTTGCCGTCGCTGTTTACCGCGGGCAGCCTTGCTGCCGGCTACTTTTCTATCACCCAGACCATCGGCGCCATTAGCGGCGACGCGCAGAGACATCTGGACTGGGCTGCGATCGCGATCCTTCTCGCCATTCCCTTCGACGCGCTCGACGGGCGCATCGCGCGCATGACAAACACCACCACCGATTTCGGCAGGGAACTGGATTCGCTGGCGGACGTCACTACGTTCGGCATGGCGCCCAGCCTGCTGGCCTTCATTTGGGGATTTCACTTTCTGCCCGACTCCTTGAATGCGCAGCTGCACATGCATCTGCTGCAAGCCGGCACCTTCATCTGTTTCCTCTTTCTTCTCAGCGGAGCTTCGCGGCTGGCGCGCTTCAACATCAGCCACGACGCCAAGCCGCGCAACCCCGGCCGGCCCGATCGCAAGTACTTTGTCGGCATGCCCATTCCCGCGGCCGCCGGTCTGCTCGCGGCCAGCGTGCACCTTTGCTACGGAATCCCGAATGTCTACTGGTACATTGCCATTCCCTGGCTCATCCTGGTCGGGCTTTGCAGCTATCTTATGGTCAGCACCTGGCGCTTCTGGTCGGCCAAGGAGATTAATCTCTCCCTCACCCGCAGCCATCCCTTCCGTCGGCTCTTGCCGGTGGCCTTGGTTCTCTACATCGTGATCCGGTATTCGTGGGTCACCCTGTTCCTGGCCGCGCTGGTGTATATGTTCTCGGGGATTTGGGCGCGCGCGGCTTATGGGTGGCAACGCCGCCGCCGCAGCAGAAGGCCTATCAACACGCCAGCTCCCGCAACTGCCACAACCGGGCCAGACCCTGGGACACCATAGTCCACTTCCAGACAAAGGATGCCTGTGTACAAGATTGCCATCGCCGGCGCATCGAGCCTGCTCAGCCGTGAGTTGAAGGACGTGCTCTCCGAGTCGCCGCTTGCCGCCTGCAACTTTGCCCTCCTCGACGAGGCAGAAGCCCAAGGCCAGCTGGAGCAGGTCGGCGACGAGGTCACCTTCATCCAGGTCATCGGCGCCGAAGCCTTCGAACGCGCCGATTTCACCTTTTTCTGCGGCTCCGAGAACCTCACGCGCCGCTACTGGCAGCAGGCGCTTCGCTCCGGCTCCACGGTCCTCGATCTATCCGGCGCCCTCGATCAGGAGCCTGGCGTTTTGATCCGCGCTCCCTGGCTGGAGACTGAAGCCGCGGCCGTCGACTTGTTCACTCCTGCGGTGGTGCCGGCGCATCCCGCCGTCATCGCTCTCACCCTGCTGCTGCAGCGGCTGCAGCAGGCGGCCCCGGTTCGCTTTGCCGCGGCCACGGTCCTTGAACCGGCCAGCGAGTTCGGACGCACCGCCATGGACGAACTGCATCAGCAGACTGTCAATCTGCTCAACTTCCAGGCGGTACCACGCGGCATTTACGATGCGCAGATCGCGTTTAACCTGCTGGGTGGCATGGGCGAAGAGGCCACAGTCAGTCTGCCTCATGTGGAAGCGCGGATTCGCCGTCACTACGAAGCGCTCACCGCCGGCCGCGGGCCGTCCCTGGCGGTGCAGGTCCTCCACGCGCCAGTCTTCCACGGCCTAGCATTCTCCATTGCCGTCGAGCTCGAGAGGGCCGTGGAAATCGTCGCCCTCGAAGAGGTGCTGACCGGCGAGCACATCGAGCTGGTGCTCGAGGACACAGATTCACCCTCGAACCTTGCGGCCACGGGACAGAACGAAGTCCTGGTGCGTCTGCGTCCGGAGTTGCTGGGCCGCAACTCCAGTCAGGCATCGCGGCTGTGGCTCTGGGCCGCGGCCGACAATCTGCGCCTCAACGCACAGAATGCCGTGCAGTGCGCGCTCGACCTGCGCCGCCTACGGCCACAAGGGACGGTGCAGTAAGGCGATATATCGAAAGTAAGTCGTAAACTAACAATCTTACTTATACGCTTGATCTTACTTTGCGAGTTTATCTTACTTGTGCTAAGATGTAAGCCATGGAGACGACCTACGCTACCGTCAGCACAAAAGGGCAGCTCGTCATTCCCGCCAGCATTCGCGAGGAGCTAGGCATTGAGCCGGGAACCCGCGTTGCGATTCGCCGGGACGGGGCGGAAGTGGTTTTGAAGCCTGAGACATTGACGGCAAAGCTCACGATGATCAAGAAAATGCGCGGAATCACGGCGGGCGGACCCTCACTGTGCGATGAATTGCTTGAAGACCGGCGCCTGGAGCGTGAGCGGGAGCTGGGAGAAGAGGGCTGGTAGGGCGATTTGATGATCACCTACGTTCTGGACTCTTCAGCGGCGCTGCGGTACTTCGACGACGGAGCAGGCGCGGACCGCGCCGAAGAGGTCTTGAGCGCATGCGCAAGCCGGAAGGCGAACCTCACGATTTCGGCGCTCCAGTGGGGCGAGATTGCGGGAAAACTACGCAAGCGATTTGGGGAATCGGATGAAATCCGACTCTTAGGCAGCTTGTTGCCCAGCGAAGCAACGGTCGTTTCCGCTACGGCTGATAGGGCGATTCATGCCGCAGCACTCAAGGTCGATCGCAATATAGCATATGCCGATGCCTTCGCAGTCGATTTGGCGATGGATTCGCCCGACCATGTACTGGTGACCGCCGATTATGGATTTAAGAACGTGGACGATCTGGCACGGATCGAATTTCTTCCTGCGAACTAGTCGCGAAATGCGTAATCGCTATTCGCCGCCGCAGCGCTTCCACAACTGCACAATATAGCTGTCGGTCATGCCGGCAATGTAATCGGCCACGGTGCGCGCCAAACCCTCCGTGGGGATTTGCGCCTGGTGGTCTTCCGGCATCAGCCCCGGCTCGGCCATCAGGAAGTCGAAGAGTTCGCCAATCACTTTTTCTGCCTGCGCGTGCACATGCTCCTGGCCGGGAGAGTTGTAAAGGCCCGCGTAGAGAAAGTCCTTCATCACCACGCGCGCGGCTTCCATCCGCGGGCTGAGCGTGGCTAGCCGGCCGGGTGCGTGCCGGATCTCGTCGAGCGTCGTCGCGCCCAGCGCAGTCACACGCGCACGCACTTCGTCGATCAAATCTGTGACCAGCATGTTCAACACGCGCCGCAGGGCCTCATACACCACGACCTTGGGCGCGGCACAGGGATAACTGGCCAGCGCGGCGTCGTGGAAGCCCCGGAACAGAGGCACGGCTTCGCGCACCTGCTCGAGGGCGATGATCCCCGAGTCCAGTCCGTCGTCGAGATCCGCGGTCAGATACGCAATCTCGTCGGCCAGGTCGATCAACTGCGCCTCAAGCGGCGGAAGTTCATCGAGCCAATACTCCTTGAGCTCGGGATGTTCCGCAGCGGAGTAGTCGCGCGAGTGTTTCACGATGCCTTCGCGGACCGCGAGCGTGAGATTCAGCCCGCGAAAGGCCGGATAACGTTCCTCAAACCAGGTGACGATGCGCAGCGCGTGCAGGTTGTGATCGAAGCTCAACCCGTGGCCGCGGAGCGCGTGGTCGAGCGCCTTCTCGCCGGCGTGGCCGAAGGGCGGATGCCCGATGTCGTGCACCAACGCCAGGGCTTCGGCGAGTTCCGCATTCAGTCCCAGCGCCGCAACCGCCGTGCGCGAAATCTGTGTGACTTCGAGGGTGTGCGTCAGGCGGCTGCGAAAATGATCTGAAAGTCCTTCCGCGGGCAGGCGGGTAAACACCTGCGTCTTCCCCGCCATGCGGCGAAAGGCGCGCGCGTGCAGAACCCGCGCGGCATCGCGCGCGAATGGCGTGCGATAGGCGTGTGGCGGCTCTGCGTGGGCGCGGCGCACCAGCTCGCTATTGGCCCGGCCGCTGGCGGCAATTCCCGCCGGCAGCGGGGCCGGAGATTCGTTCTTGAGCGCAGTCATCGGCTCTCGTCTGGTTATACCGCAAAAAGAGACGCTGCGGCGCATCGCATGTTTTCCTGTGCCCTGTATCACTGGGCCTGGTGCACCGCGGCTGTTACAAAAGTCCAGTACGCCGCAGGATGGACAATCTCGGGGTCAAGGGAGTACTATCCAGCCGGATTTTTTGATGGGCTGGCGCGTGCGCTCAACCGCCCGAGTCGGCCGCGGCGAAATTTCTCGCGTCGATTCCCGCTGCAGGGGGTCCCGCTTCAGTGGAGGAAACCATGAAACCAATGAAGGGAATGGCGCTGGCATTCGCGGCGCTGGCAACGGCATTGATCCCGGGGTGTGAAGCAAGACACTCGCTCAAAGAGGTGTTCTACCTGGTTGGCTCGAACATGTCATCCAATTATTGGCAAACGGCCGTCGCGGGATTCAAGAAGGCGGCGGCGCAATACCAGGTCACAGCCAAGGTAGCCGGGCCCGACAACTTCGACCCGCAGGCTGAGCTTACGGAACTGAAGAACGCGGTCGCGGCCAAACCGGCCGGCATTCTCATCTCGGTTTCCGACGCTTCCGTGCTTACGCCGGAAATCGATGCCGCGATCAATGCCGGCATTCCCGTCATCACCATTGACTCAGACGCCGCGGGCAGCCGCAGGCTCTACTTCATCGGCACCAACAATCTGGAGGCAGGACGCCTGGGCGGTCGCCGCATCATCGAGAAGCTGGGGGGAAAAGGCAATGTGGTCTTCTATACCATCGCCGGCCAGCCCAACACTGAAGAGCGCCTGAAGGGCTTCAAGGACGTCTTTGCCGCCCGGCCCGGCATCAACATCGTTGACGTCGTCGACATCAAGGGCGACACCGCCGTGGCTTTCGATCACACCCAGCAGTTGCTGGCTCTGACCGGCGCAAAGAAGGTCGACGCCTTTATCTGCCTCGATTCCGCTTCGGGCAAGCTGGTGGCCGATGCCGTGAAGCGCACCGGCGACACCAGTCGCGTCGTGGTGGCGTGGGACGTCAATCCCGATACGCTGAACGGAATCAAGGACGGAGTGATCGACTCCACGATCGTGCAAAAGCCTTTCACGATGGGCTTCATCGGGCTCAAGGCGCTGGACGAGATCTATCACGATCCACCTACGCAGCTCAGCAAGGACTTTAGCACCGACGCTTTCGCGCCCTACCCGGTCTTCATCGACACCGGTACGTCGCTCGTGGATAAGAGCAACGTGGATGGGTACCTGGCCGATGCGACGGCGCATGCGCAGTAGGCGCGATCCAGCGTAGGCACGCAGAAACTAGACGTACTTCTTCGCAGTCCAATCATTCATGGCCGCTTCGACGAGTCGCAGCAGGTCTTCGAGTAACTCAGGCTCCGGAGCGGCCTTGAAGTTGAAGCAAGTCTTGCCTTGCATGCGCTTCTTGAGGCTGGGGGGAACGGCACGCAGCAGTGGGGGATTTATATAAAGCGGCATGAGGTGGAAGCTGACGTAGGCCTTGCCCTTGCGCACAGAGGCAAACCACATCGGATGTCCCTTGTGCTGGGGAAACGGCGAGGGCACAAGGGTGTTGAGGGAGTATTCAGTGGCCGTGTCCTTCTTGACCGCTAAGCGGGACAGATGCCCGGCGAAGACACGCTTCAGTTCCGAAAAGGCCACTTCGAAATTGCCAGCCATTGCCACGAGTTTACCCGAAGCTGAGATTCAATCGAATGAGAATTCGGGCAGTGGGAACGGGCATCCCGACTACTCCGGCTTGACCTGGTTTAGAGCGCCTTCCTCTTTGGCGAGCCTCTCCCGCGCACTCTCCAGTTTCTTCTGCACCTTCGCCACGTCGCCCGGCTCAATGTCAGCGGGCGACGACTTGGCAAATTCGTCCATCGACAGCTCCCACTGCGCTGCCGCCAAGCGGATTCGTCCCGTCTTTTCGTAGAGATCGCCCAGGTGCATGTGCACCGTGGGATCGGTCTGGTCGCGGTTCACCGCCTGGCGCAGATTATCCTCGGCCAGTTCGTACTCGCCCATTTTGAAGTAGACCCAACCCAGCGAATCGAGATACGCGCCGTTCATGGGCTCGCTCTTTACGGCCTTAAGGATCAACTGCAGCGCCTCGGGCAGCTTCTCGCCCCTGTCGGCCCACATGTAGCCCAGGTAATTGAGCGTGTTGGCGTTCTCAGGATCGAGATTGAGCGCCTGATTGAAATATTGCTCGGCCTGGTCGTAATGCTTTTGCCGTTCGGCCAGCTCGCCGCGCAAGAAAAACAAGTACGTGCGGTCTTCCTTCTTGGTTGCCAGCGGCTCACTCTTGTCGAGCGCTTCTTCGGCATCCTTCCAACGGTGCAGACGCACGTTCATCTGCCCGATTGCGAACCAGACGCCGCGCTGCTCGTCGGGCGTGGCGCCGTCCAGCAGGCTCTTCGCCATCGCCAGTCCCTCGTCGGGATGGCCCTGGTCGGCGAGTTCCCCTGCCAGCATCATTTTCAGGTCGCGATCCTTGGGATCTGCCGCCACGGCCTTTTTCGCAACGTCCAGCGACTTATCGTACTCATGCGCGGCGCGATACGCGTCGATTTCTCCCTGGTAACCGCGCACTGCAATGCTGCCGCCCAGATCGATCATCTTCTGGTAGGCCGCAATTGCCTGGTCTACTTTGTTCTCCTCCAGGCACACAGATCCCAGCCGTTCCAGGAAGATGCTGCGGTTGTTCTTCTCCTCTTCGGTGTACGCGCCGTTGGCGTGCGAAACCGATTGATCCGACATCGAAGGCAGATCGAGAATTTCTGTGTAGGTCTGGATGGCTTCGTCCAGCCGATCCAAAATGTCGAGCAGCAGCCCTTCGTTGAATCCCGCTTCGAGCGAGTTGGGATCCATTTTGCGCGCCTTGCGGACCACAGTCAGCGCATCTTCGTACTTGCCCTGTCTGCGCTCGATCTCGGCGATATGAATCAGCGGCTCGGCGTCGTCGGGATTGGCTTCGGCCAGCTCCTTGTATTGCTTCAGCGCATCGTCGAGCTGATCGTTGTTAAGCAGCGCCTGCGCCAGCGCATCCACGGTCTGCAAATCGCCGGGCTCCATATCTTCCGCGCGCTTATAGGCCGCGATCGCGTCCTTGGGCTGCTTCATCTGGTCGTATAGCGCGCCCAGCGTGAATTCCATCTTTGGCGAGCGCCCGTCCACGGGAACCGCCTCGATTGCCTTCACCGCTTGCTGCATATTGCCGCTCTCGGCATAGAGCCGCGCCAGGTTCAACACCACGTCCTCTGACTCGGGCTCTATCGCCTGTGCGGTCTTGAACTCCGCTTCCGCCTTCTCGGGCTGGTGCTTCACTGTGTATAGCTGCCCCAGCACCATGTGATCTTCAACGCTCTTCGGCTGCAGGGCCACAATCTTCTGGAACTCCGCAATCGCCTCGTCCAGCACCACATTCTGCGAGTTGCCGGGCGCCGTGGCTCCCGCGCTCCCCTGTTCGCCTTCGCCCAACTGGCGAAGGTAAATCCGGCCCAGCAGTTTGTGCGCGTCAATGTCGTTGGGCGAACTCTTCAGCAGCATCCGCGCCGTCCCTTCGGCATCGGACACGCGGCCCACGCGGAAATAGAGATCGGCGAGATCGTCGGCCAGCTCCGCCGAATTGGGATCGGCGTTGAGCGCCAGTTTGTACTCTTCGATGGCCTTGTTCACCTCGTCGGTGCGGCCGTCGGAGATGGCGTCATCTTCATACACACCGGCCAGTGCCAGGTGATAGTAGGCCTGGGCACGGTTAGGCTCGGCAGTGGCCGTGGCCTGGCTCGACGGCGTGGCGGGGGAGCCGGCCGCCGGCGTCTTCGCGGGAGCGGCCTGTGCTGGCGCGGCGGTAGATGGCGGCTGCTGCGTCTTCGCCGGGGCGCTGCTGGCAGGCGCGTTTTGCGCGCAAACCGCTACTGCCGGCGTTAAAAGCAAAAAGGCGGGGGCAATCGTGCGCCCAAGGATTTGAAATGCAGTCATCTTTGTCATCATGTAGGGATTTCCCAAGCCGGCAAAGCGTGTCGAACGCTCGCGAAAGCCGGAAGCGCGGCGCAGGCAGCAATCCCGGGCAACGCTGCCTACCGTTACAGACGATTTTACGCGTCAATAGTCGCGCGTGCACGGCCGGATCCGCGATTTTCCCGCAAATCGCCGCCATTCATGCCGTTGCGGTCCTGCGTAGACTTTCCGCCCCGGCCCGAGCCGACCCCGCTAACTCCGCTTGTTCCCGATCAGTGCCTGAAGTGCCGTATTCCGGTAAAGACCATGGCCAGGCCCAGTTTATCGGCCGCCGCAATCACTTCCTCATCCCGTACCGAGCCGCCCGGCTGGATTACCGCCGTGGCGCCAGCCTCGGCCACGGCCTCCAGTCCGTCGGGGAAGGGAAAGAACGCATCCGACGCCGCCACACAGCCCCCCTTCTGAGTCTTGAGCGGCAGCACGGCCTTCATAGCGCCGAACCTGGCCGCGTCCACCCGGCTCATCTGTCCCGCGCCTACGCCCAGCGTCTGCCCATCGCGCGCATACACAATGGCATTCGATTTCACGTGCTTGCACACGCGCCACGCGAAGAGCAGGCTGCGCAGTTCCTCAGCCGTGGGCGGCCGCCACGTCACCACCTTCAGCTCCGACTCAGTCACCCGCCCGGTGTCGGCGTCCTGCAGCAGCAACCCTCCCGACACCTGTTTGACCACGGGCGTTGCCGGCGCCGCCTTCACTTCCACGAGGCGCAGATTCTTCTTCGTCGCAAAGCGTTCGCGCGCGTCCTGAGAAAACGCCGGCGCGGCAATGGCTTCCACAAAGAGCTTGGCGATCTCTTCCGCCGCCGCGCCATCCATCTCACGATTGATGCCGATGACTCCACCGAAGGCCGACACCGGATCGGCAGCAAGTGCCTTTTTATAAGCCTCGAGAATGGTCGCGCCCGTCGCCGCGCCGCAAGGGTTGGTGTGCTTCACGATGATGCAGGCGGGTTCCTCAAACTCCTGCACCAATTCCCAGCAGGCATCCAGGTCGACGAGATTGTTGAAGCTCAGTTCCTTTCCTTGCAATTGCCGTGCGCCGGCAATGCCGAGGCCCGAGCCATCGGCGTACAGCGCCGCGCGTTGATGAGGATTCTCGCCGTAGCGCAGGGCCTGCGCCTGCGGCATGTCGATGCGCAGTGTGGATGGCAGCGACGCATCGTCGAACGCCGCGGGGGTTACGGGTGCGGGCGCGTCGGCAATCTGTTCGAGCGTGCTCGCAATCGCCGAGTCATATGATGACGTGAGCGCGAAGGCCTGCTTCGCCAGCCGCCAGCGCGTGGCGCGGGTCAGCGCTCCGCCATTCGCTTTTAACTCTTCCATCAGCGCCGGATAATCCGCAACGCGCGTCACAATGGCCACGTCTTCAAAATTCTTTGCTGCCGAGCGCACCATCGACGGCCCGCCAATGTCGATGTTCTCGATCAGGTGCCCGAACGCCACGCCGGGTTGCGCCGCGGTCTTTTTAAAGGCGTAGAGATTCACCACCACCATGTCGATGGGCGCAATGCCGTGCGCCGCAACCGCCGCTTCGTGCTCGGCGTTGCCGCGGATAAAGAGCAACCCGCCATGCACGCGCGGGTGCAGCGTCTTCACGCGTCCGTCGAGCATTTCGGGAAAGCCCGTCAGGTCGCTGATGTCTTTGACCGCCAGACCAGCCTCGCGCAGCGCTCGAGCAGTCCCGCCCGTTGAAATCAGCTCCACCCCGAAGCCCGCCAGCGCCTGCGCAAACTCCACCAGTCCCGTTTTGTCGGTCACACTGAGCAATGCGCGGCGAATCTTCTGCGCGCCGCTCCTGCTTGCCTTTGCCTCCGTACTCACCATGCCTCTCCCGTCTTGAACATTTGCGCCACTTCGTCCCGCAATATGCGAGGCCCAACGGACGCGAACCAAACTCCAGACTACATCGACGCTCCACGCTGCATTGTGAATCCAATGGCGGGTTCTAGACATTTGCGCGAAAGCAGTGAGCCCTCGCCAGCGAGAGCTTTGAACGAGCACAACGTTGTGCGATTCGACAGCCCGCGCAGCGGGCGATATACGGTAGCCTCAGTCGTAAGACTGGGGTTAAAAGAACGTTGAATTCTGCCAGCCCGCTTTAGCGGGCGTAAGACGGCGATCCTGATGCGTTTCTTAGGCGCCGATGCTTTAGAGTTGTAGTTATGGGAAGTTTCCCCACCAGCCCCCCGCCGGAGATCCTTCCTCCGCAGAGCCAATCGACGCCGCCTCCGCCTCCTCGCCCGCGCCGCCGCTGGGCCTCCGCCCCGGCCACCTATCTGCTCGTGGGTATCAATTGTGCGGTCTATCTCGCCATGGTGGCGCGTGGCGTCAGCATGTGGAGCCCCTCCGTCGACCAGCTCATGCACTGGGGCGCCGATAACGCCGGCAGCGTACTGATCGACGGGCAGTGGTGGCGCATTGTAACCGCCATGTTCGTGCATGTCGGCATCCTTCACCTGGCCACCAACATGTGGTGCCTGTGGAACCTGGGACTGCTGGCTGAGCCGCTGATGGGCTCATTCGGTTTGTTCGCGACTTACATTCTCACGGGCGCGGCCGGCAATCTCCTCTCCACCTGCTACAACTGGGTGCGGCCACTCCACGACACCTCTGGCGCGCCATTTTTCGCCGCCGGAGCGGGAGCGTCCGGGGCTGTCTTCGGCATTGCCGGTGCGCTGATCATTCTGCTCAAATCCAGGCGCCTGCCCATTCCACAGCACGAGCTCAAGCGTCTGCGCAAGTCCGTCATTTATTTCGCCGCGATTAACCTCGTCATCGGTCTTTCGGTCAACTTTGGCAGCGGATTCACCGGCGTGGAAATCGATAATTCGGCCCACATCGGCGGCTTCCTGTGCGGATTGCTCTTTGCCGTGCCCCTGGTGCCGCGCATTGGCTCGCCGCGCAGCGTGTTTCAGACGCGCATGCGTCTCGCCGTCGCCGCGACTGTCATCCTGCTTGTGCTCTTTGGTTTCTACGTGGCGCACATCCCGCCGCCGCAAGGCTGACCTCGCCGCTCGGTCGCACTCCGTGCGAAAATAGCCACGAACGCTGCTCGCCTCATCCCGCCCGCAGGAGGCAGACTATGGAACGCCGCGATTTTCTCAAGCAAGCCGCCATTACCGCCGCAGCCGTCGCCTCGGCGCCGCGCATGCACGCAGCCGACGCAAAGACTCCCGCCCACCCCATCGCCCGCCGCCCGTTGGGCAAAACCGGCGAGCATCTTTCGATCATCGGCTTCGGCGGCATTGTGGTCATGAATGAAGATCCCAACGCGGCCGTCAACATCGTGGCCGAAGCCGTCGACCGCGGAATCAATTACTTCGATGTCGCGCCCAGCTACGGCAACGCCCAGGAGCGGCTGGGAGTGGCGCTCAAGCCCTACCGCGACAAGAGCTTTCTGGCCTGCAAAACCGATGGCCGCTTGAAAGACGATTCGCGCACTGACCTCGAAAACTCGCTCCGCCTGCTTGAGACCGACCATCTCGATCTCTACCAGTTCCACGCCCTCACCAAGATGACCGATCTCGACAAGGTGTTGGGCCCGGGCGGTGCCATGGAAACTTTTGAAGCGGCAAAGAAGGAAGGCAAGATCCGTTACATTGGCTTCTCCGTCCACTCCGTCGAAACCGCGCTCGCCGCTCTCGATCGCTACAACTTCGACACGGTGCTCTTTCCACTGAATTGGCTTCTCGTCTCCCAGGCAAACTTCGGATTGCAGATCCTGAAGCGCGCGCAGGCGAGTCAGGTGGGCATTCTGTGTCTGAAGAGCATGGCCAAAACCGTTTGGCCGGCCGATCAGCGGCGCAATCATCCCGAGCCCAAGTGCTGGTACCAGCCGGCTGCGTTTCCCGATGAAGCTTCGCTCGGCCTGCGCTGGACGCTGAGCCATCCCATCACCGCCGCCCTTCCGCCCGGCGATGAGCGCTACTTCCGTCTGGCCATGGACGTGGCGCAGAATTACCAGCCGCTCGAGGCGCACGAGGAGCAGGCCCTGCTGAGCGGCGGCAAAGGCGTGGAGCCGTTTTTTCGTTTGGGCAACGATGTTTAAGGCAGCGGAGTGAGCGGAGTTACCGCACCGCCGTCGCGGCGAATTTCTTCACCATGGCCATCAGCAGTTTGCGGTCGCTCTCGTTCAAATTCGAGGAGTAGCGGCGGATCTGCGTGAGGAAACGCAACTCGTCGTCAGAGAGGTTCTGCGTATTCATCTGCAGGGAAAGTGTGTCGCTGGCGAAGAACTGCGCGATAGGAAGGTCGAGGGCATGAGCGATCTTGGCAAGCGTGTCCAGCGAAGGCACGGTGTGGCCGTTTTCAACGCGCGATAAATAACAGCGCAGCAGGCCGGTTCTTTTTTCGATGTCTCCCTGTGAAAGTCCCTTCTGCAACCTGTAAGCGCGAATCGTGGTGCCGATCTTCATCCCTGTTCCATCCTGTCCGATGCAGCCCAAGGTTTACCGGCTCGGTAGCAATCAGAATAATATTGCCTTAATAGTTAACATGCGCCCCCGCGGATTGCAAGCCCAAAATTTCGCGTGCGTATCCACGCGTATCAATTTGCACAAACCTCCCGCGGCGCGGGACGATCTCGCGCCGGATCGCATGTTGTAAACCTTAACAACGCATGACTCGTCAGACTGAATACAGGCACGAGTGTGGCAAGTCAAAAGTTCGCACCACAATGAACTCGTCTTCAATGAAATTGTCATCCTGAGCGGAGTTTGTCGCGCGTTTTGCGGCAAACGTAGTCGAAGGACCTGCATTCATGCGGCTCATTTCTTCGACAAATTCTCGACTTGGGACACAAGAGATCGGGAATTACAGATATGTTGCGCGCGGGAGTGGCAGTGATTTTTGTGGCCGGCTGTCTTGCGGCTTGGGCGCAGGCCCCGGCCCCAGCGGGCGTGCCCGCGCCCGCTGCCCCTGCTACCAGCCCAGCTGTCGCTGGCGGCAAGCTGCATGGCACGGTAAAAAGCGGTAACATCCCGCTGCCCGGCGTCACCGTCACCGCGCAAAACACCCTCACTGGCAAGCGCTATTCCACCACTACCGACATCACCGGCGCGTGGCAGATGAATATTCCCCAGAACGGCCGCTATGTGATCCGCACTCAGTTCGCGGCCTTCGCGCAAGGGTCGCAGGAAGCGGTCCTCAACGCCACCAGCCACGACCAGCTCGTGAATTTCGGGCTCATCCTGGCCTCGCGCCAGGCCGAAGCGGACCAGCAGCAAGCGGAGGCGACGCGGCTGGGCGGCCGCACCGGCACCACCGGCCAGGGTGTGCGTCAAATGGCCGGCAACGCCCCGGAAAACGTGAGCCTGGAGAGCGCATTGAGCGCCGATACCGACACCGGAGCCGGTACGGAAGGACAGAGTGGCGCGGCGCTGCCCTCGATTGCCAACAACTCCGACTTCAGCGACCAGTCGGTAGCGATTTCCGGGCAAGCCGGGCAGGTGAGCGCTTACGCAGGCATGAATCCTGACGACCGGCTCAATGCCGGCCCCGGAGGGCCCGGCGGTCCTGGCGGCCAGGGCGGTCCCGGCCAGGGCGGCGAATTCGCCGGTCAGGGCGGCCTCTTCGGCGGCGCCGGCTTTGGCGGCGGCGGCGGAGGATTCGGCGGAGCCTTCGGCGGCGGCGGTTTTGGCGGCGGCGGTGGTGGCGGCTTCGGCGGACGCGGCGGCGGCGGCGGCGGCGGTGGTGGCGGCGGAAGAAATTTCCGCGGCTTCAATTCCGCCCAGCCTCATGGCGGCATCATGTGGAATAACACCACTTCTTACTTCAACGCACAGCCTTTTGCTCTGAGCCCGCAGCAGAAGGGGCAGCCGGTCAACGGATCGAATCGCTTTACGCTTTCATTCATGAGCGCGCCGTACATTCCGCACCTCACCAAGCCCAGCGGCAAGGACACCGTCTTTCTGACGCTGGCCGGAACGCGTTCATCCACTCCAGACGTTTTCAACGCCATCGTGCCTACCGCTGCGGAGCGGATGGGCAACTTCGCTGGATTGGCTCCGATCTACAACCCCGTCACCGGGATTCAGTTTGGCGGGAATCAAATACCGTCGCCTGCTCCTGGGCAATCGTGTGCGGTTGGCCAGCAGATTTGTCCCCAGGCCGCGGCGCTGCTTGCGCTCTATCCGCAGCCGAACATAACCCCCACCGGCGGTCTGCCGTACAACTACAATCTGATTACCACCGGGCAATCAAACACCACCAACGCCGGCATTCGCTACAACCGCAGTCTGGGCGCGAATGCCACGCAACCCGGCGGCCGCGGAGGCTTCGGGGGTGGCGGCGGGCGTCGCGGCGGATCGCAGAACCAGGGCTTGCGCCAGAGCATCAACTTCAATTACAACCAGAGCCACTCGGCCTCCGAAATCGTCAATTTGGTTCCCGAGCTCGGCGGCAAGAGTGCTTCGAACATGTACTCTCTGCAGGCCGGCTACACGGTCGGCTATCACCGCTTCACCAACATCTTCAACGCCAATTGGAACCGCTCCAACAGCCACACCACCAACTTCTTCACCAACACGTCGGACAATCCCGCTGAGGACGACGGCATCACCGTGCCCAACAACGTGCCGCTCAACTACGGCGTGCCCTCCATTCAATTGAGCCAGTTGACGGGCCTTACGCAGCAGCAGCCCAGCTTTTCCATCTCGCAGACCATCGCTTTCTCCGAGGTTTTAAGCTGGATTCACGGCAAGCACAACATGCGTTACGGCGCCGATTACCGCCGCGTGCATCGCGACTTCCTTGCCGGCTCGAACGGCACCGGGAGTTTCACTTTCACCGGCTTGTTTACGGAGGACCCTGCGCAGGGCGCGACCACGGGCTCGGCGCTCGCCGACTTTCTGCTCGGCCTGCCGCAGACCACGACCCTGAACTCTTCGCTGGCCAAAAGCTACCTGCGCGACAACGTCTACGACGCCTACGCCATGGACGACTGGCGCGCGCTGCCGTCGCTCACTCTCAACTACGGCGTGCGCTACGAGTTCTTCGCGCCTTACACGGAAAAGTACAACCGGCTTGCCGATGTCGCCACCAATCCCGATGGAGAATTCACCACCGAGACTGAAGTCACAGCCGGCTCCAACGGCTTGCCCAACTCGCTCGTCTACCCATTTCGCGCCGCCTTCCGGCCCAGCGTCGGCATTGCCTGGCGCGTACCCAAAATCAAACAGACAGTGGTTCGCGCCGGCTACGGCATGAACTACAGTGTTGGCCAATACGGCGCGTTTGCCAATGTCATGGCTCACCAGCCGCCCTTCACGAATTTGCAGACGAATCAGGAAGAGGCGGGAAACATACCGTCTTCGGCTTGCGCGCAGACGGTTCCCGTCTCGTGTTTCACGCTCGCCAATGGGTTTCCCTCGGCAAATGCGTTGGGCAGTTACGCGCTCGATCCGCGCTATCCCATGCCGTACTTGATGGCCTGGAACCTCGATTTGCAGAAGACGCTGCCCTGGCAAATCGTGTTGAACGTCGGCTACAACGGCTCGCGCAGCAACCATCAGGCCACGACGATCGCGCCGCGCGCAATTCCCGCGAGCCCGCTTACCAATCCCACAAACCTGAATTTCAGCTATGCCGAGGCCCTGTCGTTCTCCAAGTTCAATGCCGGCACGGTGAGCGCGCAAAAGCGGCTGCAGCACGGCGTTTCCATGGTCGCCTATTACAAGTGGTCGCACATCATCGACGATGCCGGCGCGTTGAATTCCGGTGGCGGCTCGAGCGTGCAGGACTGGCAAAATGTTCTCGGCGATCTTGGCAACTCGAGCATCGACATTCGCCAGTCGGTCAGCGGCACGTACCTTTTTGAGCTTCCCTTTGGCGAAGGCAAATTGTGGGCCACTTCCGGCGCGCCGTCGCACATCCTCGAGGGCTTCTCGGTGTCCGGCAGCTTCACCTTTACCACCGGAGGCTGGCTGAGCCCCAGCTATACGGCATCCGTGACCTCCACGTCCTGCGGAACAGGCGGAGTTTTTCGTCCCAATCTCACCGGCATCTCGCCCACCGCAGGAGGCGGCTCGCTGCATGAGTGGTTCAACCCCGCGGCCTACGCGCTGCCGCCCAACGCGGGTAGTTCCAGTTTCCCGTATCCATGTGGCGTGTTCGGCAATGCGCCGCGCAACTCCATCGAAGGCCCAGGCACGGTACAAAACAGCATGGCGCTTTCAAAAACCATCGGCATGGGCGAGACGCGCACCATGGAGATCCGCGCCACCATCAACAACGTCTTTAATACCGTGCAATATTCGGGCGTAGGAACGACGGTCAACTCGCCCAATTTTGGCCAGGTGACCTCGGTCGGCCAAATGCGAAACTTCCAGTTCCTGGCCAGATTCAGGTTTTGAAGAACAGCGCGGTTCGCGGAGTTAGAACTGATTGAATGCGGCGTGTTTTGAAAGGGCACGACTTCAGTCGTGCCGCAGATGGGTCAAGAATGGTAGGGGGCTTTAGCCCCTGAGGAATTGCATGACGGGCCTACCGCAAAAAATCGTCGCAGGATTTGCGTTGCTGGCGCTGGCCGCTGCCGGTCTGCCGCCCCTTCCCGCGCAATCGCCCGGTCAGGTCTCCTCGACGCCGCAAGGCGGATTCATGCTCAAGGCCAACGCCGAGCTCGTCCTCACCAACGTGGTGGCGCGCGACGCCAAAACCGGGGAGCTCGTGAAGGACCTGAAACAGAGCGACTTCAAAATCTACGAGAACGGCAAGGAGCAGCAGATCTCCACCTTCGATTTCGAGAGCGTCGACATGGCCAAGCCGCTCAACGAGGCCACCGTGAGCGGCCTTGCCGCCGGCCCCACAGGAAGCAAAGCGGTCGTCGTAGCCAAACCCGAGGAGCTGCGCAATCATCGGCTCATCGTCATGTTCTTCGACCTCACCTCAATGCAGCCTGAGGATCTCGAGCGCAGCGTGGAAGCGGCGCAGACCTTTCTCAAGACCAAGATGCAGCCCGCCGACCTCATCGCGCTGGTCTCTCTCGGCGACACGCTCACCGTCGATCAGGACTTTACCGCCGACAAGAACGCATTAATCAACGAAGTGGGCGCATACAACGGCACAGAAGGCCAGGGCTTTGCCGAGGGCGCCAACGCGACTTCGAACCAGGTGGAAGACACCACCGCCTACACGCCCGACGAAAGCGAGTACAACGATCTCAACACCGACCGCGAGCTGTTTGCCCTACGCGCCGTCTCCCAGTCGCTGGCCAAAATCAACGAGAAAAAGTCGCTGCTCTACTTCTCCGGCGGCATCTCGCGCAACGGTATCGAGAACGAAGCCTCGATTCGCTCGACCATCAACGCCGCGGTGCGCGCCGATCTCGCCATTTACAGTGTCGACACGCGCGGTCTGCAGGCCATCGGCCCGCTGGGCGACGCGTCGACCGGAAGCTTTCGCGGTACCTTGGGCTACAACGGCGCCGCGCTGACGAACAGCATGCAAAGCAACTTCAACAGCCAGGAAGTGATGGGCACGCTCTCTTCCGATACCGGCGGCAAGGCCTTCTTCGACTCCAACGACTTTGCGCCCGCCTTTGCGCAGGTGCAGAAGGACAATTCAGCCTACTACGCCATCGGTTTCCACTCGTCTGACCCGGCACGCGACGGCAAATACCGCAAGCTCACCGTCAAGATCTTGAGGCCGGGCATCAAGCTCGAATACCGGCCCGGCTACTACGCGCCCGCCGACTTCAAACACTCCGGCAAGCAAGATCGCGAGCAGGAATTGCAGGATCAACTCGCCAGCGACCTGCCCGCCACCGACATCGCGGTTTATATGGATGCGATGTACTTCCGCCTCGACGCCTCGCGCTATTACATGCCGGTGTCGCTGGTCGTGCCCGGCTCGCAAATTCCATTTGTGAAGGGCGGCGACAAGGACAAAGCCACGCTCGACATCATCGGCGCTGTCATCGACGAGACCAAGCGCCCCGTGGGCCGCGTGCGCGACACCGTCAAGCTCAATCTCGATGCTTCGCAGCAGGCGCGCCAGAAAAATATCCAGTACACCACCAGCTTCAACCTGCCGCCCGGCAAGTATCAGATCAAGTTTGTGGTGCGCGAAAACGAGACTGGCCGCATGGGCTCGTTCATCGCCGAGGTCACGCTGCCCGACCTCAAAAAGGCTCCGCTTAAAATGAGCTCCATCCTGCTGGCCTCGCAACGAGAGCCCAGCAAGAAGCAGGACCCGCTGGTGCGCAACGGCGAGGAATACGTGCCCAACATCAGCCACGTCTTCCGCCAGGACCAGCACCTTTACCTGCTCTACGAGGTCTACGATCCCGCGCACGAGAAGGCCGCCACGGCCCCTGAAAAGACCGAGAATGACACGAAGGGATCGAAGCCAGGCATCAATTTGATGAGTAGCCTGGAACTGATTCAGGGATCGACGAAGGTGTACGAGACACCAATCGTGCAGGCCCGAGCCATCAACGTTGAAGGCCGCGAAGCCGTCAGCTTCGAGCTCGACGTCCCACTTAGCGGACTCAAGCCCGGCCAGTATCTCTGCCAGTTGAATGTGATCGACGATGCTGCCGGCAGTTTCGCGTTTCCCCGTTTTGCCGTGCTGGTCCGCGAGCCGCCCGCGCCGCCCGCCGCTGCACCCACCACTCCATCTGTCACTCCGCCAACTCCAGCAACCGGCGGCTCCGAATAGCAGAGGCCCAAGGCCACCACCGGTCATCCTGAGCGAGTCCGCCGCAGGCGGACGAGTCGAAGGACCTGCATTTGCTTTTCGCGCATTCAATTCAGCACAATCCGCCGTGCCCCATCCTTTTCGCGTTCTGTGCGAAAAGGTGGGAAAGCGAAGAGGCTGATCACACCTATTCTGAAGCCGGCATAGGCGGGTCTGGCGCCTTTTCCTGGGCAACGCTGTCGCCATACGGGCAGTGGCGGCAGCCCGAGCCGCAACAACTCCCGCGCTTCAAGTGGTACGCGGCGGTAAACACCATCAGCGGCCCCTCGAAGTAGTAGTCTTCGGGTGCGAGTTGGCCAGGCTCTGCGACGGGCTGCTTCTGGTCCATCCCTCTATTCTCCCGTAATGCCCCGCGGCGGTGGATCGGCCGCCGTATGCAGCCGGTAAAATCGATGTATGGCACTTACCGCGCAAGACCGCGCCCGCAAAATCAAAATCATTCTCTTCGACGTCGACGGTGTATGGACCGACGGCACCATCTGGCTCGTCCCCGCTGCGCGGAGCAGCCTTTTGGACGAGATTAGTGGTAAGGAAAGCATCGGCTTCGGCGTGAACTCCACCACCATGACCGAGGCCAAAGGCTACAGCGCTCACGACGGCACGGCCATTTCGCTGGCGCGCATCGGCGGCATGAAGTGCGGCGTCATTACCAAGCGCATCAGCGAAACCGTGGCCACACGCGCCTGCGACCTCAAGCTCGAATTTGTCTACCAGGGCTGCGCCTTCAAGATGCAGGCCATCCGCGAAATCATTGCGAAGGAGGGCATCACGCTCGACGAGATTTGCTACGTCGGCGACGACGTCATCGACCTGCCCGCCATGCGCGAGGTAGGCTTCGCCGTGGCTGTGGCCAATGCGCGCGAGCGCGTGAAGGCCGAGGCGCACTACATCACGCCCAACTCCGGCGGCTACGGCGCGGCGCGCGACGCGGTCGAGTTCATCCTCGAAGCCAAGGGCACTCTCGACCAGTGCATCGAAGCCTACATCGACGAGCGCAACCCGATTCCGCCATCCATGGACATTGGCCGCGGCGGCGCCGATCTGAAGTAGGCGCGGGGCTAGCGGCCAAAGCGGGATTAGCGGAGAGCCCGCGAAGCGGGCGGAAGACGGTAGCCCCAGGCGTGAGCCTGGGGGAAGCGTGACACTCCTGAAGACCAGCCCCCGCAGGGGGCGTAATAATTGGGGCCACGCGCCCAAGGCGATTGTTTGGCCTATGAACCGCTGCATCTGGCGGCGTGTCGAGCGAGCGAATGAGCGATCAAGCGAAAAAAGCGGTGGTTCTCCTCAGCGGCGGCCTCGACTCGGCCACGGTGCTCGCCATCGCGAAAGCGGAGGGCTACGAACTCTACGCGCTTTCGTTTTCCTACGGCCAGCGCCACGCCTGGGAACTCGAAGCTGCGAAACGCGTGGCCGCATCCATCGGCGTGGCCGAGCATCGCGTAGCCACCATCGATCTCCGCGCCTTCGGCGGGTCGGCACTGACCGACGACATCGACGTGCCCAAAGGCCGTGACGCCGAAGAGATGTCCCACGGCATTCCCATCACCTATGTGCCTGCGCGCAACACCATTTTTCTTTCGTTTGCTCTGGCCTGGGCTGAGGTGCTCGGCGCAAGCGACATTTTTCTCGGCGTGAACGCGCTCGACTACTCCGGTTATCCCGATTGCCGGCCGGAATTCATCGCGGCCTTTGAGAAGATGGCCAACCTAGCCACCAAAGCCGGTGTCGAAGGCCGCCAACATCTCAGGATTCACACACCGTTGATCGCCATGTCCAAAGCGCAGATCATCGCCACGGGAACCGAACTGGGCGTGGACTACGGACTGACCAGCAGTTGCTACGACCCAGCGCCCACAGGCGCGCCCTGCGGCCAGTGCGACTCGTGCTTGCTGCGCCAGAAAGGCTTTCGCGAAAACGGGATCGAAGATCCAATGAGAAAGAACGTGGTTCGTGATTCGTGATTCGTGGATCGTCGCGACCCGCGAACCACGACCCACGAACTACGAATCACGCGCAACTATGAAGTACGCCGTCAAAGAGATCTATTACACCCTGCAGGGCGAAGGCGCGCATACGGGACGCGCCGCGGTCTTCTGCCGCTTTACGGGCTGCAATCTCTGGTCGGGCCGCGAAGCTGATCGCGGATCGGCAATCTGCCAATTCTGCGACACGGATTTTGCCGACACCAATGGTCCCGGCGGCGGAAAATTCGCATCCCCGGAGGAGTTGGCGGCGGCTGTCGATGGGAAGTGGCCTCAGGGCTTGCACAAAGAAGCAATTGCAGGTCCTTCGACTGCGCCACTCGCAAAAAGCGCGAGCGGCTGCGCTCAGGATGACAGGCCTTTGAGGAAGTTCGTCGTCTGCACCGGCGGCGAGCCTCTGCTGCAGCTCGACGCGCCGCTCATCGACGCTCTCCACGCACGCGGCTTTGAGATTGCCGTAGAAACCAACGGAACCATCGCGGCTCCGCCTGGTCTCGACTGGATCTGCGTCAGCCCCAAGGCTGGCGCCACGCTCCGGCAACTTACCGGCAACGAATTGAAGCTGGTTTATCCGCAATCCGGCGCCGAACCGGCGGCGTTCGAGGCTTTCTCCTTCCGGCATTTCTTCCTGCAGCCGATGGATGGGCCACATCGTGAAGCGAACACTCAGGCCGCACTGAAATATTGTCTCGATCACCCGCGCTGGCGCCTGAGCCTGCAGACGCACAAATTGCTCGGCATTCCGTAAGGCGGATTGCAGTAGCGAGCAAGAGTTGCTACTCGATGTTGTCGCGTTTTTCTAGATTATGTCGCGCGCAAAGGATCTGAATATTCGCGGGGTCCTTAGAAGACCCGCCTTTTGAATAGGGGATGATGTGATCGAAATGAAGCGCAGCACTTGTACCACACTTTCGACACTTTCCCTGATCGCGCTTCCAGACCTCAAGCTTAACCCAGCTTGGAATCAGTCGGTCGTCGTCCAGCGTTGATTCGGCAGTTGTCTGGGCAAGGTGATCATCTGCGCCAGAGAATCTAAGCTCGAATTTGAAGGTCCTACGCTCCCCTGAAGTCTCTGTCCAACAATCAATCAACTCAAACGTGCCGTTGTAGACCCAAATGCCAGACCGAATTTTCTCGTAGACGCACACCTTTTCCGGCCGCGCTTTCCCTTCTTTGTATCGGCGCACAGATTCGGCGAAGAGCCCATTCTGCGTCAATGAGCCGCCCGGATTATGTGTTGGTTGGTCAATACGCTTCGGATCGGGAACATCTGTGGTCTTCGCGCAGTCGTGCCCCTCATAAACCAGCGTTCTGCCTTCATCTTCAATCCGGTCTGCATAAGGAGCCCCAGGTCGAACGCTCATTAGGATCACACTTTCGTCGCCACGTAGGCGATAATTCATCCCCCGCTGCAGATTGACACCAACAGCGGAGCACATCTCCATGTAGGAGATCACGTCCCCGGGCTTGAATTGATCCGACAAATCGAGTCGATTATACGGCGGAATGCTCACTTAGCCCTTTTGCGATGCGGCTTTTCGCGCCTCCGCTTCATCCAGCCACCCCCGCTTGAGCTTCTCCGGCGGAACGCTGGAGAGATACGGCTTGATATCCAGCACCGGCGTGCCGTCCAGCATATCCACACCGCGCACGCGCAGTGATGAGCCCTCGTGGCCGAGCAATTCCACCACCGTCAACCCGATCGGGTTCGGACGCCGCGGCGACCGCGTGGCGAAAACCCCGTGCGGCCGGCCCGCATCGGCGGGCGGGTGCGCGATCAGATCGAACCCGTCGGCGCGGTCGAATTCCCAGAGTACGAAGAGGTGCGAAAAGCCCTCGATGTCGGCCAACCCCGGCTCGTACTCGCGCAGCAGTTCAATCGCGCCCTCGGCGTCATGCCTAGCGCCGAGGCCTTTGGGAATAGCGGAGGTTTCGTGGTAAGGACTATGAATAAATCCGATGGGCTGAGCGGTAAACATGGTAACGCCTCCGGATTTCATCGTAAGCGTGCTGGCCGCGAAATCGAAACGCCTAACCGATGTAGCCAATGGAGCGCGTCGGCCGTACTCTAAGATGCAGGCTGAAGTGACCAGCTCTCTCCAGAGGTAAATCGCATGAATGCAGCAGTCGTTGAACAACCCGACCAAGCGCCGAAATACCAATCCTTTCCCGATCCCGTCGCCGAAGACGGCGAAGTTCTGGTTCGCGCACGCGCCGCCGGATTGCATCCCATCGTGAAGGGCCTCGCCAGCGGCGCGCACTATGCCAGCGCGAAGGGCAAACAGGAAGCCTCCGTCCCCGGCATCGATGGTGTCGGCGTTCTTGAGGACGGCAGCCGCGTGTATTTTGTCTTTGTCCGCAGGCCCTGGGGAACCCTGGCTGAACGCGCTGCCGCTCCGCGCAAAATGTGCATCCCCGTCCCTGAGAAGCTCGACGACACCGTGGCTGCGGCCATTGCCAATCCCGGCATGTCGGGCTGGCTCGCGTTGAAGAATCGCGCCGCACTCGCTCCAGGAGAGACGGTGCTCATCATGGGCGCCACAGGCGTGGCCGGCCAGCTCGCCATTCAAACGGCACGGCTGCTGGGAGCCAAGCGTATCATCGCTGCCGGCCGCAACGTCGATGCTCTCGCCGCAGCCGACGTCGACGCCATCATCGCGCTCGACCAACCCGAAGACGGCATCCGCGACGCCCTCGCCGCCGAGGCCGCCTCGGGCATCAATGTCGTGGTCGATTATCTGTGGGGCAGGCCCACAGAGCTGCTCCTCGAAGCTCTCGCCAAAGGCTTCAAGGCGCAGGCCACGCAAAGAACCCGCCTGGTGGAAGTGGGTTCAGCGGCAGGCCGCACCATCACCCTGCCCGCTGAAGTGCTGCGCAGCATCGACCTCACCCTTCTCGGCAGCGGCTTTGGCGCCGTTGCTCTCGAAGACATCCTGGCCACGATCCCGACACTTTTCGAAAAGGCTGCGGCGGGAACCCTGCAAATTGCCGTCGAACCCGTCCCGCTGGCCGAGGTGGAATCGGCCTGGATCCGCGTGGAGAAGGGCCGCCGGATCGTGTTTACGATCTAAACCCTCTGTTTTCAGCTTCAAGTCATCAACAAACCTTTCGTCAGGGCCAAAACCCGCGCTCCTCGTGACCGGGAACACTTTCGGGGGCGCCGGTGTCTAACAAAATAGGTGCGTGTTCCGTCTGGCGCAACGCCAACGCCCTCGCATCGGGGTCAGCAACATGCTTCCGGCTGTCAAACAGCGGCGGGAGGTGGCTCAAGAATGCCATTGGCTCACCTTCCCTCGTCTCGCAAGCGTTGAGATGTGACGCTGGTAGGTGCAAGCGGTGGATGAAGTGCGATAACGTGGGAGGAGACTGACTTGCAGGCGGACCTCACCATGGGCAACATTGCCGGCGCACTCGCTCTCCAACCCGACGAAACGGCTCTGGTCGCAGAGCTGCGGGCGGGCTCGGAGGAGGCGTTTGCGTGGTTGATCGCACATTACCATCAGCCGATTTATTCTTTGCTCGCGCGCACCGTGCGCAACCAAGCCGATGCGGCCGACCTGACTCAGGACGTATTCGTTAAGGTCTATCGCGGCATTCACGGTTTTCACGGCGAGTCGTCGTTGCGTACCTGGATCTACCGCATCGCCTTGCGCGAGGCGTCGAATCAGCGGCGCTGGTGGATACGGCATCAGCAGCAGGAAGTCCCCATCGAGCAGGAGATGGCGGAAGGCGAAAGCGGCCGGCCGGTGCTGCTGAAGGACATGCTGGTCGACCCGTCGGAGTCGCCGTTTGACGCGGCCCTGCACGAGGAGAACCGGGCACACGTGGAGCAGGCGTTACGACGGGTGCCGGAGCCGTTCCGCAGCACGCTCATCCTGCGCGATATCGAGGGATTTTCTTACGAAGAAGTGGCGGCAATGCAAGGGGTCAATCTGGGAACGGTGAAGTCGCGGCTAGTTCGTGGGCGCACTTTTTTGGGTGCGTTGCTGGTCGCGTTCAAGCCGGGCTCGCGGACGAAAGCGCTGCCAGGGATGGAACTGTCCCTGCGAGAGGAGGCGCGATGAACGGCTGCAATCAAGTGCAGGCAGGGTTGACGGATTATCTCGACGGCCGGTTGACGGGACGGGAAATGCAAGAGATGGACGCACATCTCCAGGCGTGCCGGGAGTGTGTGCAGGAGTGGAAGTCGCTGCGCGATGTGCAATCCGCGTTGGCCGGGCTGGGCCCGGTTGAAGAGCCGGCGGATCTGCCGCTGCGCATTCGCGTCGCGGTGAGCCAGGAACGCGCGCGCAGCCGCCGCAGCATCTTTACCATGTGGGAACTGGCCTGGAGAAACAGTGTGGGGCCGTTTCTGCTGCAGGCCGGCGCGGGCTTTGCCAGTGCCGTGCTGCTGCTGGGTACCATTGTTTTTCTGGTTTCGGTGCTCGCCAAGCCGGAGATGGCGCAGGCTACTCCCGATGAGCCGCTGGGCAATGCCACCGCTCCGCGATTGCTCTATTTCTCCAATGCGCAAGGCGGCAACGAAACCGGCGCCATCAACGGCCCGGTGGTGGTCGAGGTCTGCATCAACGATGCGGGCGAGGTGTACGACTACCGCATTGTCTCGGGACCGACGGACGCCACGACGCGGTCCCAAGTCGAAAACCTGCTGCTGTTTAGCCGCTTTGCGCCGGCCCGCTTCTTCGGCCAGCCAGTGCGCGGATTGGCCGTGCTATCGTTCTCCGGCGTCTCCGTGCGGGGGTAAAAGAGCAGGGACCAAGGGAACTAGGGAAAAGAGAACAGGGCGAGTGTGACTGGACAGTGTGGACTGATCGCTGACTACTCACACTTGCACTCACACTCTTACGCTCCGTGGGTCGGAGATGACGGGTGCTCCTCAATCGCTTCCGGAGGTTCCCGGCTGACTTACGGGAGTACCTGGCGGTGATGCCCATTGCAGCCGGCCCTTGCTATTCGCGATTTCTTCTACAATTTTTGTGAACAACTGATCTTGCATTGCGATTCGTTTCGTGTAGTCGACCACGTAGCTGACGGTGAATTCCAACCTTCCCGCATTTACAAAAAGTGCGACGGTAGGGTCTAGCGGAGGGTTTGCGCTTCGATAGTCGTCACTCATCGCTTTCCAGGAAGCGCGCGCCTCGACCAGGTACTCGCCGATCGCCTCCTTAGCTACCCGCAAAAGCATCTCCCTGGCAAGCTGGCAATCGCTAGTGGTTGCAAGCAACACCTTAATCTCGTCCCAGATAAAATGGAATCCTTGCGAGTAGTTGAAAACCGATTCTTTCAAGACGGTGCTATTGGGGACGCGAACGATCCGGCCGTTGTACAAGTCCCTGCTGACCCAGTTCCCCGTTTCTAGCAAGGTGGTTCGCAGGAGTCCGATGTCGATCACGTCACCTCGAGTATCTCCGATCTGAACTCTATCTCCCACGGCGTATAGCTTTGAGAAACCGATCGAGAAAGCGCCGGCAATGCTGGCAAGCACATCTTGCAGGGCTACTGCCACACCCGCACCTGCGACGCCGACGGCAAAGCTGAGACGGCCTAAACGATCCTCAAAGAGGATGGCAAGGAAAAGGAGAATCGAGAGGTATCCGGAAAAGACGACGAATTTGCGAACCTTGTAGCGCGCATCGGCTCGGCCAAAGCGCCGAGGCAGTGTTCGTTCGAGCACGCGAAACACAGCGTGAATACAGAGGATTCCGATAACTGCGGCAACGCACTTCCCGAGGAACGATAGGGCAATAGCCTGTTTTAAAAGATCATGCATCCAACCACCACCAATCCCGGTTTACCGATAGAGGGGTGAAGTAAGACTATTGAACATCAACGCCTTCGAACAACCGCGGTCTCTGATTCTCGAGCGCTCGCCTCACGCCGATGTCGCCTTTAAGGCTTCTTGCTTTGCGGTAAATCGCCAATGCACTCATCGAGCATTTTCGATGGAGAGGTTCGGGGATTTCCGGGTTGCCGGCTATGCTGAGGACTCAATCGCGCGCGACGCCGGGAATCTCGAATCGCACGCCGACGGCGCTGTTGGCCCACTGGGTTGCGGCAATATCGATCTGATTGATGGGAATCTGCTCATAGTGCCGGGAATCGAGATCGGTGAGGACCTTTGCGGTCATCATGTAGTTTTGCATCTTCACCGGGTCGCGGCCGCTTTTAAAAATTACCGTGAGAGGTTGGTCGGGCGCGGACGGGGCGATTGGCTCCGCGGCAGCGCGTGGCTGACCTTGTGCGCTGGCGGGTGGAATCTCGCTGGGCGCGCCATAGCCATAGTCTGGATACACGGCCGGGTCATAAGGAGCCGCATCGTTCTGGAGATAACCAGAGTCATCGGAATCGTCCCAGTCGTAGAATCCCGGGTCGAGTAAATAGGGGTACCCGTATCCGGGCCAGGTTGGATAGTTGTAGACATACCAGTTATGGAACGACCGTCTGCGTGCGGCAAATAGATCGCGATTCGAAACCGAGCCGCGAGTCGATGGGCGATTTTGGGCGCGATTTTGGGCGGAAGGATAGCGGGCGGAAGACGGTTGAGCGCCTATCGAATCATTCGGGAGACGGCGCGCCGGCGATCCGTATGCGTTGTAGGGATTGCGAAGGTTCGAGTAGCTCGGCGGGCCCATTTGCCGATATCGCGCGATACCCGGAGCCGCATACCGAAATGGCTGTGCAGGCCGCACAGAGCCGGCGGAGCGTGAGAATCCGGAGGGCGCGGAGAAGCCGGAGTGGCCCGTTGATGCTCGGCCGCCGAAAGATCCGCCGTGTGCGCCGCCGCGTTGCGCAAGGACCGGCATGGCAAGCGCGAGCAGGGCGATTGCGGCGCGGAACTTCATGAAGCTATTCTACGCCCAATCGAAATTCTTATTCTGGGTCGCCGAACCGGCCGAGACGGACACGAAAGAAATCGGCGAACGGTATAATTTGAGCCATGGCGGCGAGCGCGAAGGTCAGGGAGCAAGGGAGCGAGGGAGCAAGGGAGCCAGTGAGCGCAGCGGCAAAGCTGTGCGCACTTGAAGCGCAGCTCCGCGAGCTGGGCAGCGTGATGGTGGCCTACTCGGGCGGCGTGGACTCGGCGTTTCTGGCGGCCACGGCGCATCGCGTGCTGGGCGACCGCGTGCTGGCGGTGCTCGCCGATTCGCCGTCGCTGGCGCGGCGCGACATGGAGCAGGCGTGCGCGTTTGCGCATTCGCTGGCGATGCCGCTCGAAGTGATTGCGACCGAAGAACTCGACCAGCCGGAATACACGCGCAACGATGCCAACCGCTGCTTCCACTGCAAGGACGAGCTGTTTCGCGTGATGGAGAAGCTGGGCGCGAAGTTGGGGTTCGCGCACATCGCCTACGGGATGAATGCCGACGACACGCGGGACTACCGGCCCGGACAACGCGCGGCGCAGGAGCATGCGGTGCTGGCGCCGCTGGCGGATGCCGGCCTGACGAAATTGGAAGTGCGCGCCCTGGCAAAGGCGGCCGGATACCCGGTGTGGGATCGTCCGGCTGCGCCGTGCCTTTCGTCGCGCGTGGAATACGGGCGCACGGTGACGCGCGAGGTACTCGAACAAATAGAACGTGGCGAGGAAAGCCTGCGCCAGTTGGGCTTTCGCGAGTTGCGGGTGCGGCACCACGGCGAGCTGGCGCGCGTGGAGATTGCGCGCGAGGAACTGCCGCGAGCGCTGACCATGGAGATGATGGACGCGATCACGGCGGCATTGAAGCAGGCCGGATTCAAGTATGTGACGCTGGATTGTTCGGGTTTCCGATCGGGTTCAATGAATGCTGTACTTCCGGTTGAGGTGCTGGCGCGGCGGGGGACCTAG
>Ga0181521_10001050_pt1 | contig 34187 bp, 35 predicted proteins | sample PEATcosm2014_Bin_32_FD_119764 | JGI IMG/M metagenome (GOLD analysis project Ga0181521, IMG submission 119764) | Peatland microbial communities from MTU Mesocosm Facility, Houghton, MI, USA - PEATcosm2014_Bin02_60_metaG | ecosystem: Environmental > Terrestrial > Soil > Wetlands > Peat | place...
CCGCGGCGGCGAGCCACACCCGGCCTTTCTCATCCATCATCGAATTGTGGTTGTTGATGTGGGTGTCCCAGATCTGCTCATTGCCCCAATACGGCGACGGCGCCAGGGGTTTCAGCGCCGCGGCGTGGCCCGGTCCGAGCGAGAACGGCATGTCGGTATCGCGCACCGGCGCGTGGAATTTGGTGACGCTGTTCTTCACCGGATCGAGAATGGGAATGATGTCGGTGGAATATTCCGGCGAGCCGAACAGCGGGCCGTAGCCGTTGACCGTCGGGTTGCGCTTGTCGGTGGAAATCTCGTCGTGCAGGTAATGCTTGTCGTCGGCCCAATCCCATGTGGTGACGACGATATTGCGCTCGATGCCTTGCGGCCGCTGCGGCTTGTTTTTCGGCAACTCGCCCTCGGCGATGCGGTCGGTCCACTCGGCGAAATATTTGATCGGCGTTGAGGCGAGATCGCCGGCGATCAGGTTGACCATCAGCGGGCCGGCCTGGCCGGATTGCACGCGGCGCGCCCAGGCTTCCTCCGAGGTCTTGAATTCGCCAAGGCTCTTCGGCAGCGTGCGCGTGGCGAGCCCACCGAGCTGATGGCAGCCGATGCAGCCGTTGTTCTTCATGGTGTTGAGCCAGTCGGTCTGCTTGACCTTGTCCGGAATATCGCTGTGCCCGCCGAATTGGTCGGCGCCAGGAATTTTCAGCATCGAATACCAGTAGATCGCCGGATAGATTTTTGCCGCTTCTGCGTCGTTCGACGCCGGCACGGCTTTGAGATTGAGCTGCTTGCCGGGCTCGGCTTCGACCTTCGCCGAATCGGCGAGGCCATAGCCGCGGACCCAGACCGTGTATTTGGCCTTCGGCAGATCGGGCACGACGTAGCGGCCCTGATCGTCTGTGACGACCATCTTAGCGTAGCGTGTCGGCAGGTCGTGAGTCTCGGCGATCACCCAGACGCCGGCTTCCGGGCCGTTCGGTGACGTCACCACGCCGCCGATGTCGTTCTTTTTGATCGGGACCGTGGTCTCGGCCCGCGGCTGCGACCACATAAAACAACCGGCCAGACAGATTGCCGCGACGCTCAAGTAAAGGCTGCGCTTCCTCGTCATCACACGCTCCCTGATGCTTCATCCCTACACGAATACCTCGCGGCCGCCGGCACGGTGTCGTGCGGCACAGTCTGCGGGCTTCGATTGTGCAAAAATGTGCCTAACTCCACGCCGCTTGGCAATGGAGCGCGACGAATTTAGGCCTTGATTCGGCGTCAATGGCGGCGGCGAGTTCGAGGGATTGGTCCTCCGCTGCCAAAAGCGGGTGCAAAAGCCTGTGGAAAGTCAGAATCTGTGTTGGCCGTCACATCCGGTCGGCCAGGATGCCGCTAACTGTTCCCTATGCGGGTACCGGGGGTCTCAGGATCGAAAGACGGCGCGCGCGGGCGACGACTCCGCGGGAGCAAAGTTGCCTGTGTGGCCGCTGTGTGCGTGGATCAATTGGTGACGTGCCCGAGCTGCGGCAGCCCCATGCACCTGTCAAAATTCCGGACGTTCAATTGCAATCAGTGCTCTAGGGAACTTACCGCGGAGGAGGCTCTCACCGCTTTAGAAACGCCGAACCCTTGAGTTTGAGTCGTGTGCGGTTCCTGCGTAGTGCGGAATTATGATTGGGCTACGACCTGCCGGTGACAAGCGGTATGAGTTATGCGCAAGCGCGTCGAACAGGCGAATTTCACGCGGCCACGGGTTTTCGATTGATGAGCGCGATGAACCATCATGCGCCTAGTCAAATCCGGTAGGATCCTGTTCGATAGTACAGAAGTCCCATGCACGATTGGGAAGCTTTCGAAATTGGGAGCGTTTCTTATCGTGCAAACCACTCATGGGATTCCGGCGGTGTTTGAGCTCATGATGCCAAATCAAGTGCCCAGAACCTGCAAGGTGACATGGCGCGACGACAAGCGGCTAGGGGTCCGCTTCGGGGCAAGGTTCGCTGCCCAGCCGCACCATGAGGCGATGGAATAAAGGAGCGTGGCTTTGAGTGGCGAAACTCGCCGAGACGAGCGTGCGGCATGTTTATCCGTACTAGGCAACAATGGTTGCGACGAAATCAATAAGGGCTCGGCGAACTGACTTTTGTTTGATCTTGAGAAAGCCGCGGACAAGAGCAGCGCCGTCACGGGTGGCAAGGAACGATACGATTGCGCGTTCCGACAGCTCGCCTTCGACCGGCGTCGGCATCTTCTTTCCCACGGTTGGTGCATCCTCAAAAAAATAATACGGCGAGACGCCTAGCGCGTCACTGATTTGTTGCAGGCGCGACGCCCCGACGCGGTTCGCTCCCCTCTCGTATTTCTGAATTTGCTGGAACGAGATGCCGAGCGCATCGGCAACGTCTGTTTGGCTCATTCTCAAATAAATTCGGCGGGCGCGTATCTTTTGCCCGATGTGGCTATCTACCGCAGTCGCCGTTCTGGTATTGGTCGCCTTCGCCATGTCAGAAGCCCTTCACTCAACAAATGATCGCCAAAGGTTGCACAACCCGATTGTCGCGTCAAAGTGGCATGGTGAAAATGATGCGCCGCAGGTCCCACGACGCCACAGGTTGGCTGCCGTGATCGCGAAGGATTTCCGCCTCGCCCAGACAGCTCCGCTCCGTGCGTAAGTGCGTTTTGACACGGCCAAGGTCCATAGCGACACTTCGCCATAGCACATTGCCGCACTGCGATAGATTTATCTGGCGAAGACGTCGGCTGCCCGACTCGAAGCGTCAGCGGCGAACTTTTTTAATTCGGCAGGGGTCGTTCACCGGCAAAAGCCGGCGACTATCAATCAGCCAGGCCCATTGCCGCTTTGGCCTTGGCGATAATGTCCGGCGGCGCGTGGGTCGTCTCGCGTACGATCTGCGCCACTTCCTCGGAGTTCAGCAGATCGATGTCGAACCGGATCCTTGCCGCCTCGGCAAGGAACGCCTCATCCTTGAGCGTTGCTGCGAAGGCACTGCGCAGGATGGCGAGCCGGTCGGCCGGTAGGCCTGGCGGCGCGATGTAGGGTTGGCCGAGCGCTGGGGCCGAGGAGACGAGCTGAAATATCCGGCGTTGCTCTTCGCTCTTTGCGAGTTCCGTCAAGAGCGGAATATCGGGCAAGAGCTTATCTCGTTTGGCGCCAGCCTGCGCGAGAAACGCGACTTTGTGCTCAGTGAGCCAGTCCGGATGCTGGCTGGTTATCGAACCAAAGCTGAAAGCGCGTGCCTGGACCTCGCCGCGCTCCATGCCCAAATTGACCTCTTCGGACGTCCGATACCCGGTCACAATCTTGAATTTGGTGCCAAGTAAATTGTTCATCATGGTGGGAATGATGATCATGCCGGACCCTGTGCCGGTGCCGCCGAGGACGACCTCTCTCTCCGTCGCGTCTTCGATGGTCCTGACTCCGGCGGTGCTCCAGACCAGGATCACTTCGTTTTGTGGACCGGTCGAACCGAGCCAGTTGAATTGATCGGCATCGTAGCGCACGCCTTGGCCGTCAATCACCTGGTGCAACGGCATGGCGCTGTGGATGGTCGCAATCGCGGTGCCGTCCTTCGGCGCGATGCTGTACATGAAGTTGGTGGCAAGCACGTTGCCGCCGCCCGGCATGTTCTGGACGATGATGGTGGGATTGCCAGGAATGTAACGCGGCATGATGTGCGCGACCAGGCGGGCAACAACGTCGTAGGTGCCGCCGGCTCCCGTGCTGGTAATCAGCGTGATAGTCTTGGCCTTGTAGAACTCGGCCTGACCCGGCGTCCCGGAAGCTGCGGGCCATATCGCCAATAACGGCATCGCCCAGGAGAGGATGCGCGCAAGCCAGGCGTATCCCAAACTCCTCGGCGTGATCTTTGCATTCATTGCTTCGGCCATCGGCTCGATCACCCGGGAGTGTGTCGCGCTGTTCCCCGGCGTTGCCGGATCGGCGTCTATTCGGCTGCAATCGGCGTGTCGCGGCGAACGTACTGTTTCATGGCGTCCGCAAAGGGGACCCCTTTCGCCGCCTCGAAGCGGCCGGAACGCACTCGGTAGCTCGCGGGATTCATCCCCGGCAAAGGTTTGCCTGTGGCATGGTCCTTGAGCATCTGAAGGAGCAACCGTCTGATTTTGACAATCGCTGCATCGCAAGCGAGCAGATGTTCGGCGGTGCGGTCCGTGATCGGTCCCATGGACTCTTGGATCGCGCAATCTTGCGTGCCGAATCCCTTCATGCCGGTATAGGACTCGCGGCTGGCTTGCAGTTCGCGGTCGATCAGGTAATCATTTGCTCTATTACGAACGGCACGATCCGTGCCCGGGATATTTTCTGTGTGGATGCCAAGGCCGGTCTTTGAGCGGGCAAGATCCTCCTCCGTCAGCGGCCGCGACGGGTGGAAATCGACGCTGTAGAGCATTGTATTCTCGTCGTCGATCGGCGCCCAAACATGCGCGGCGTGCGGGATCGACGAAATGATTTTATGGAACGGCGACAGCATGACGTTCATGTTCCACAGGATCGTTCCATCGCCACGCTCGCGTCCGGTCCCGACGACGAACCCGAAATCCGTCGGGATGACTTCGTAAAGCGTCGCAACGAGCTGACGACTGGGATCGTTCTCTCCGCCGTGCAGAAAAGTCAGGTGCGTCGCATCAAAGCCGCCTTCGAGGGCCTGCAACCAGTTGCACTCCTGGATGTGGCGAGTTGCGTAACGCTGGGATGACGGGACGAGAGTCCATTCGAGGGCGGGAAATTCCGGCTTGTGGCCGGCAGGGCCCATGTAGGTCCACACCACGTCGCCGCGATCCAGGCACGGGTATGCCTTGGCCCTGAGCTGATATTGAATGTTCGCCTTGTGGGCATCGTTCATCTGCGGCACACAGGGCAGGTCGATGCAGTTTCCTTCGACGTCGAACTTCAGACCGTGATAGACGCAGCGCAGGCCGCTCTCCTCGTTGCGGCCAAGGAACAACGACGCGGTGCGATGCGGGCAGCGTTCGTCCAGAAGACCAATGCGTCCCTGCGTGTCGCGAAACAGCACCAGATTCTCTCCCAGAAGCCTGACCCGCACCGGCGGACCATCGGGATTTTGGATTTGATGGGAAAACGCCGCGGGAATCCAATAGCGACGCATCAAAGCGCCCATGGGCGTCGCGGGACCGACGCGAGTCAGCAGTTCATTTTCGCCTTGCGTAAGCACGAGTCCTGCTCCATCGGTTGGCGTCCTTGCTCGATGCAAGAATATCACGCACCAATCGGCAGGTCTGGCCCTGCGCGTCACTTAGTGCGGCGCGGCGATCTGGTCGATTGGGGGCATAGCCGATATGGCGCGAACACCGAAATTCGCTCGCTCCTGATTACCAGGCAACAGCGTGCCTGTAGTCAGGCAGAAACTCCACTTATCGTCCTGTCCAGATTTCCGGGTCCGGCTCTCTTCCTCTCAGCGATTTTGCGGACAATCGTGCGCTGTGCGATAACGCCAGCAGCACAAATGCGCCAGCGAAATGCCTTTTAAATGAGCCGGGAGGCGGAGGATTGTCTCAGTTTCGTTGCGCCCAGCTAGCTTACATTCTTGAAGGGCTCTGCGAGACGGTGTCTCGATCTTCTACTCTGACGTTGCGCATCCAAAGAGCCACCCCAGCGGAAGAGTAACTAACAATGTCGATCTGGACGCCCCTCGATGAGGGCCACCACTGCTTGGTGGCACAATGACCGTCCCACATATCACCTCGGACCTGGGGCGTTTTCTGCGGTACCCCCTTACGCTAGAGCAAGCGGGAGCCGCGGTAAGGCGGCGCCTGCGGCAGCGCGAGCGATCCTTTTTGCGGCTCATGCAACACGCCGTCTACGGAAACCCGCACAGCCCGTACCGCGCCCTCCTGCAACATGTCGGCATTGCGCTCGGTGACCTCACGCAATTGGTGGCGCGCGATGGCCTCGAGGCAACGCTCGGGCGTCTCTACGAGGCCGGCGTGCATGTCACGCCGGAGGAGTTCAAAGGCCGCCGGCCGATCCGCCGCCCGGGATTGGAATTGTCGATCAACCCGCATGATTTCGACAATCCACTGGCGGCAGGGCATTTCGAGGGGCGAACCGGCGGTTCACACGGCCCAGCCTTACCCGTGCCCGTCGACTTTCGGAGGTTCGCGCACGAAGCAAGTTCCCTACATGCGTTCCTTGAAGGCTTCGGATTGCGCGAACGGCCCGTTGCCGCCTGGCGAGGTGTGCCTCCGGTCGTCTCTGGTATCAAAATGATATTGAGCTACGCAAAGGTCGGTCTCAAGGTCGAACGATGGTTTGCGCAGAACAAGCTGCCAGAGACGCCAGACACCGCCGCATCGATCCAATTCACCCGAGACGTGCTCGACGCCGCCCGGAGCCTGGGCTGGCCGTTGCCCGAACCCGAATATGTCCACCAGGACGATGCCGTCACAATCGCGCGCTGGCTCGCAGACTGTCGCGCAGCCGGCCGGCCCGCGCAACTCGATACCAACTCCAGTTCCGGCGTTCGCGTTTGCCTGGCGGCGTTCGACCATGGCTTGGACATCTCCGAGAGCTTCTTCAGGCTGGGCGGCGAGCCTTACACCGAGGCGAAGGCTGCGGTCATTCACCGTGCCGGCTGCCGGGCTGCCAACCATTATTCATTAACGGAGGCTGGCCGCATCGGGGTGGCCTGCGCGGCGCCCGAACATGTCGACGAGGTGCATCTCTTGACCGACAAGTTCGCAGTCTTGCAGCGCGCGGCTCCCAACGATCCTGCCGGTAGTTCGGAGCAGGACGGGGCACTGCTGCTTACAACTCTGCTGCCCAGCGTAGGCAAAATCATGCTCAACGTGGACAGCGGAGACTGCGGCGAGATTCGCCGCCGAGATTGCGGGTGCCCGCTGGGAGCGCTGGGACTGGGCCTGCACGCGTGGCATCTGCGCAGCTTCGAGAGAATTACCAGCGAAGGGCTAAGCTATCTGCGCGGCGATTTGGTGCCGCTTGTCGAGCAGATATTGCCCGAACGGTTCGGCGGCAACGCCACCGATTATCAATTGGTAGAGGTGGAGGACGGAGGCTTGCCCTTCATCGAAATCGTCGTGAGTCCCCGCGTCGGACCGGTCGAAGTCGCCGCCCTTTCAGGCGCCGTCTACGACTGGCTGCGGACACGTCCAGGCGAGCAACTCATGGCCGATTTCTGGCAAGATGCCAACACGGTACGGGTCGTGAGGCGCGCGCCCTATACAACCAGTGCCGCCAAAGTTTTGCCCCTGCACCGACGGATCTCTCGCCACAGTGGCGGCTGACAGCGGCCATATAGAAACGCTTCGTGCTTGCGGCAGGATCAGCCAACCTGCCTAATGACACGGCTGAGAGTTGTCATAATACCTCGCTATGAAATCCAAGTCTCTTGATGCTATGTCCCCACTCGATTTTGGAAACGGGCTCCACGCGCACTTCGAAGTCGCCCCCTGCAACCCTCTTGATTAGATTTATAAACGCAGCGATTTCATCTGAGGTTAAGGACTGTCTGCCGCCGATTTCGACAACGATGGTTTTAACGTCAATCTGCCTAATACGGTATTCATCAAAATTAGTGACATTCCTTAGCCGGTAGTCTCGAATATAGAAGGCCGATACGCGTCCATCAGGATGCTTCAGTAGAGCTTTAGAGCGCCCGTAAACGTCCGAAACAGTTGGACCATCATGACCACAGGAACAACGATCGGCGAGAGAAGCCGCGTCACCGATATCGTAGCGGATAAACGGCGTTGCGTATGAATGAAGATGCGTCACCAGCACTCGACCCAGCGGTTTATCTCCAAGATCAATAGGATCATCCCTGCTCACTTCGATGATCACGTTACTTGTCACGACGTGATAATTTCCAGGAAACCTTTCACATTCAGAACCGATCATTCCAACTTCTTCTGAAGAATAATTTGCGCACACTGGTATATTTAACGAAGCAAACGTTTCCCGTAGCTTCGGGTCTACTGGTTCTGACAATGGAATCCACATCACCATCCCGGCGCGTTTCATAACGGCAGCGTCTATGTATTGAAGCATCATTTCAACCATACGCGGCGGAGCAATCAAATATCCAATTGAATCACATTCAAGCTCCTTGCGCAGTAAATTTATGTCCGGATGAAAATATTCAATATGTTTGTTTATGCCGCTTCTGATGAAGGATCCGAGAGGACCGAGCCACGACTCTGTTTTCTTTACCGTGAAACCGTTTTTGTTGGACTGCTTCCCCTGCAATCGCGTCCTGTTCAAAGTTAGATCACGTCCCTCCATAAAATACTGCGCAATAGTTCTGACGGTGTTGTAATGGCTGTTCATTTCCGACACAAAAAATTGCACAGGTCTGCCGGAAGAACCTGATGTTGCGTGTTTTTCTACAGAAATTGCGCCACCGGAGGGCAGCAGGCTACCTTCAGTCGCCACCTGCTTGGCCACCTCACCACGCGTGAGAATGGGAAGGTCTAAAAGACTGATGTCGTTTATCTTCCTCGTTCCAATCCGTTTGCGCCAAAATTCTGATCTTTGAGCGGCATGCTGCAAAAGATTTTGCAGCTGCTTTTGCTGCCAATGTTCACGTGCAATGCGATTTCCAGTCTCGATCGCCACGAGGTCGATGATTGCTGCTAGAAAGTTTTTCGGCTCCTGATCAATAAAAGCCATCGGTTTTTCGCTAAATGCCCTATTTTTGAGCGGGAGTTGCGAAAAATCGAGTCTCATTGCGTTTCTTCCGACGGCGTTACATTGGCAACCGATATGATCCAACTACTTTTCGTAGCCGATGCAAATATAAAATTTGGCAATTTCTCACACGGAAATGCGAGTGGCTGTAGCGACCTTGCCACTTAGTTTTGAACCATCATTGGGAGAGAATGCAGCCGCCTGCAACAAAAACCCGGGACATTGGCCGGGTTTGTCAGAGCGCTATTGCGAGCAGTGCGGGTGACGAGTTGCCGTTAGCTCAGTGGAACCCGTAGTTAAATCCGACGCGAAGGATATCGTCGGTGATCCTCGTGCTCCAGCTATACGGTCCTCCGAAGTCCGTGTCGAAGCCGTTCCCGCTGACAGTACCCAGATCGACGTGGAGGTATTCAACCTTCCAAGTCCAGTTGCGGCTATTTGGGAAGGCCCCTTCGATTCCGGCGCCCACGGTCCACCCAATGTTGGTCGCCGAATTGCCATATGACCACATGCAGGTAGGCGTGCAAGCGGTGTCGGCAACAGTTCCCGATAGGTTTATTCTGCCGTAGGCAAGCCCGCCGGTCGCATACAGCCATGTGGTTGGATTGACGAGCACACCGGCGCGGCCGCGCGCCGTGCCAAACCAAAGAATCTTGGCTTGTTGGGTCTGACTGAGCGTGCCATTGGCTAAGCACGCGCCTTCACAGTCAATGATAGGAAAAGTATAGGGATTGCTGGAACTTGTGCTGCCTCTTTCGCCGGTGCCTTGGATATCTGTCTCAAAGCCCAGGACCCACGTCGCATTGGCCTGCCAATTATAGCCGATCTGCGCGCCGCCAATAACGCCATCTAGCCTCTGTGTTGACGAAAATGAGGTCGGCAGCCCCACGACACCACAACACGCAAACGCGGGTTCATTGTAAGTGCTGGTGGCATTTCCCCAACTATACCCAACGTTGCCGCCCGCATACCAACCGGTCCAGTTATAAACAGCAACGACAGGCGCGAGAGGGGCGGCAGCGGCGGGGGTTGCAGCTGCCAGCGCGATGATCGAAATACCCGACAGCAGATGCTTTTTCATTTCTCGGCACTCAGTGGAAGAATCACAGCCTGCCTGCAAAAGGAATTTACACCGTTACAATAGACTGACGGAACCCGAATACCTATGGTAATTTGGATACACTCAATAACAATTTCGCTTACAAAAGCCTGGCAAAGCCGAGGAGTTCTTTTGCAGATCAAAGAGTTAGAAGAATGGACGCCAGCCACGCTCGTAAATTTCCCACACCGGATTTTCGACCATCACCGTGCCTGAAGCGCTCGAGCGCGTGCCGGATCTATCAATCCCCACGACGACGCCTTCATCGGCGATCTCTGGATGGGCGGTGGCTAGGCTTCGGTCGCGAGGCCAGTTGTGACTTGCGGATTCGGTGCTTGTCGGGGGCAGGGAAAGCCGGGGCCCGCTGTACCGGCTTGACGCTTGAGCGGCCGGCGCTGAACGCACGGGCGCGCTACATCGTCTGCCCCAAACGATACAATCGTTCGCGGCGGATCGCTGTCAACATCGCCAAGCTGCCAATGGTGCCGAGCTATATCTTGAAAGAGATTCCGAGGCAGCGTCATTCAGCCAGCCGCGACGATTGAGCGCGAGAGCGCAGATGCAGACGTCTGCAGAGCGCTACGAACTGACAGCCTGAGCCACCTTTTGGTTCAGGCGCGTAATCAGAATTGCTTGCTCAATCTCAAACGGACAATATTGGTTTGCAAGTCAGCGCTGTGCAAGAAATTCTGAGGGGCAGGGCCGCCGCCTAGCGGCAAAACGACCGGCACTGTTCCCGAGACATTACTGAAATCAACAAAGAGATACTCGGCTCCGAGGATCCATTTGTCAGGCAGCATGGCCTCAACACCGCCGCCGATCGTCCAACCAGCCTTCGTGTCTGAAAGGGAACCTGCGGCTGTATTACCAAAAGCAGTTTCGCTGAAGGTCCAACTAGGCCTCAGGTCGCTAACAGCCAAGCCTCCCGTGGCATAAACGAGCCAATTGTTGTTTATGACCCAGCCTAGTCGCGGTCGCAGCGTGAAAAGCCCGTTTGTGGACATCGAAGAACCAACAGTGACAGTCCCTGGGTTCCCCGACACCAGATTTACCGTCCTGCTGCTGCTACCGGCACTGCGGAGGTATTCAAAATCAGTCTCGATGCCGAGCATCGTATTGCCGGACTGCCAATTGTACCCAGCCTGGAAACCACCAACGAAGCCGCTGGTTCTTGTTTTTTGAGACCCAGCGTTTTGCACGTCAACCGTGTTTACATCGCAAGTGTTTGTCGGAGGGAAGCAGCTTGGTCCAAAAAAGTCGCCCGGACTGACCACACTTGTCGACGAGTCTGAGGTACCCCAGTTACCACCGGCATTCACACCAAGGTAAAACCCCGTCCAGGTGGCAATCGCCGGGGGAGGTGGTGGCGATGCTTTGACGGCCATGTCGGCCGCCACAGCGGGTGCTGAGATCAATCCGGCAATTGCAGTAATTCCAATGAGGATTTTATTCATGGCACACCCCGAGAATTTGCACTTTGATAACACGAGACAACCCCCAAGGTTGTTGCCATGACGCAACACACAACGGAATAAAGAGAGCTGCCAGGTGAGCGCGCAACGATCCCGGCGTGATCGGACGGCCAGACGCCCTGCACTATGGCTTCTCCCCTGACCGGATTGTCGCGCCGCCGTATGTGATTCTTCGGACCACAACCACATCAATATCAACGCAGAGATCGTCCATAGCAGCAGTCCCTAGGACGCTGGGGCGGCGTTGGTATCGGGGTCCCATCGGCAGGCGCCGTTGAGGCGAAGTTTCAGTTTATGGGCCTGTCGGACAGTGATTTGCTTATCGGTGAGAGTGGCTTTCCAGCCTAACTCTAGGCGCTTCTGCACGACCGAGGCGGCCTTTCTGCGGGTGGTCACGGCAATCCAGTACTGGCTTTCCCGCCCCTTGGTTGCGACGACGACCTGGAGGCCGTCAACAAAAGTCTCTGTCATATCGGTGGTCCACGTTTGCCCGTTGCTTTCTGGCGAGTGGATTTTGGGGCGCCATCGCTGCTGGCGCAAGCCTGCATAAGTAGCTCGAAGTTCGGCAATACATCACTGCGCGCGCTTGGGTCTATTCCTTCATTGGTTTGTCTGCTTATTTTGCGCTCCGGCCGAATGCGCCGTTTGCGGAATTGGTGTGCCTATCGAAGTCGAGCGTTGCCGAGGAGTATTACGCCGAGCGTAGCGGCCGGCCAATGGGAGGACGCGCTGACGCCCGCGCAGGTCAACCGCATCGTGCGCGATCACGGCGAGCAAATGCAGCGCTTTGGCTATCTGCCGCTCGATTGCGTGCCCATTCGCGCGGCGAATTGATGAGGGGCAAAGAAGTGAAAAAGGGAAGCCTTGGCCGTAGCCCGAGCCTCCCTTTCGGCCCCCTTGGCGCTCAGACAATACAAAAGGGCTGCGCCGATCGTGACGGCATGGAGATTACAAGAACGTTAAGTGGGGCGAGAATCCTGAACGCAGCTGGATCCTCAATGGCCGGAACGTATGGTGGTTCTGTCTGAATTGATCGGCCGAAGCAAATAAACCAGTCTAAGGCGCCGACGTCGTTTATGCTGCGAGTGTCTGCTTAAGATTAGTCCCACCAAATTTCACACGCTCTAGTTAAATCGTGGGAACGTAAATTGCATTAGCAGCAAAGTGGCGCCATGATGCGCGGCTTTCTGAATAGTTAGTTTGGTCAGTAATGATTGCTGTATTTAGTACGATTAGCATGGTGCTTGGCGCCGCTATCGCCTATATGGCGAATAGCTACCCCCAGCATCGCGAAATTATAGAAACTGTTGCGGGCATTCTGCTCATCGGCGGATTTGCAATGCTGGGTTATGGGCTAGAATGCGTTTTTGGACATCCCTAACAGTCAACGTACCGAAAAGAATCAAGCGCAATTTTTGCCGCATAAGAAAGCGCCGCGGGACGATGACGGAGCAGGGGCTGCGCTTGCCCGATTCTTGGTCAATCCGCCAACAACACAGGCATTCATCTGTCCTGGACTTGTGATATTCGGAAATGGAGCCTTCTCCGGCAAGGGGCTCATGGACCTCGGGGCCCCGTTGCAGTTGTCTCTGCGGCGGGGCTCTTCCATTTGGGCCGCTCAACGGTCAGCTGCCGAGCATCCACAGTGGTTCGCGCTCCGCACAGGTGGGGCAGAGTCGCCTGCTGCACCAAGAGATCAACTACGCAAATCCCGCGATTTCTGTCAGCTCCCTTGGCGCTAAGACAAGTCCTCATCTTTTGAATTCATCAGCAGCCCGGGTTGGCTTTTTGGAGGCTCGGATACAAAAACGATGCGCAATTTTAGCGCTTTGATGATACTTGGGGTTGGTGGTCTCAGACCGCTAAGAACTTTATTGAGCGTAGTCCGATTAATCCCGTTTTTTCTTCCCCACGGTGATTGACCGCCGGCGCGCTTCACTTCCGAGCGAAGCAGGGAAATAACATCTGCTACCTGCAAGTGGCGCATATACGGTTTCCCGCCTCGGTTGGAGGCCTTGCTCTCTCGTCCTATTTGCCGTGGCCCCGCCGTGCTCATCAGCCGAACCACCCCCTGAATGGGCAAGGGTATAAGACGATAGCTACCGCAATTCCAGCGGTCAAAGCGTATGGTATCCGACGCTGATTGGCCGCAATGGCACATACAAATATAACAACCAGGACCACGCGACGATGACGGCGATGCTCATTGCACGCGTACCAAACAAAAATACTGTCTCGGAATCACTCGTCCGTCTGTTCGTTCGGTCGTGCGATTAGGATGTATTCAAGCGTGAAGCCGCCCTCACTTTGAGGGAGACGACGCAAGCAATGCCGACAGAATGCTTTCTCGCCGTGCGGTCCGACAGATTCGGCAACCCGAACGACCTTGTATTTAGTCCCGCAATAAAGACAGCAAAAGGAAGTTTGAGTTTCTCCCATGACGTATGCTACAATTTCCTCCCTCGCACTCAACAAATTTTGCGGCGCTGGATACTCGCCAATAATCTCACTATAGCATGGTCACATTGGTAACGGTGCCCCGGGTGGTTGCTAAATGGGCGGGCGTGGCCAATCTACTGCGCGTCCAGTATTTCAGGCGGCACAATTTGGCTCGTTGGGCGTTGGTGGGAGTTCCGCCAAGATGCATCAAAGGAGACTATTCATGTTCACGATTATCACTGCAAACGCGATACTGGTCTGGTTCGTGTGGGGATTCTTTATGGCCCTCGGCTGGGTGCTTGGTACTTGGATCATGGAATGGTTGCTCGGGATGGTGTGGCGCGGGCGGCCTCCAACAAGACGCGAGCTTTGAAAACCCACGGCCGGATCTTGTGGTGACGAGATCCGACGCCGATTGATCGCATTCCGCTGTGATCGGAGATTTGAACGGCGCGGGACTAGTACCCTCGCGCTGAAGCTGTGTGACGTAAGGCACAGTGCAACGCGCCCACGTGTGGAAAGCTCAAGCAGGACGCAACGGTAATGGCGTTGTAAGATGGCTATGCCTCTCCGCTCACCACCTTCGCGGTCAGTCGAAGAACTACACGGCTGTTTGATTGTGTGGGATCAGGACGGCCAAGCGCTTGCTTACGTCTATTACGAGGATGATCCCGCTCGGCGAGGGATCGCAAAGCTGCTCACGCGTGATAAGGCGCGGCAGGTTGCTGCGGATATCGCTAAGCTGCCGGCGGATGCCACGCCCGCGGCCGCGCTGGCAATCTGCGAGCGTGTGGCCGCGGTCCAGGCACTGCTCGACGATCATCTTGCCCATGGCAAGCATTCGGCCGTGGACGTGGTCGCGAAGGCGCAGGCCGTCCTGTCGGAATCCACGCTGCTGCGGGCCATGTTCGATGTCGGCTTCTTCCCGCCGAACTCGTCGTCGCCGGACAACTAGGCGCCTCTCTAAGACCGCAAATTCGCAAAACTTCGACCTAACGTCGGTTTTTCTACCGCGGACTCGATAGTAATCTGCCGCATTGATGCTTTTGGGGCATGGCATCATCGTCATGGCCATTCTCATGCCGGCGGCGGTCCTGTTTTTTTTTGCCATTCGTTGTCATGGTCAGAGAGGGTGGTATTAGGCACCGACCTCTGGCGTTGAGAAATACAGCAAGATTTAATCGGGTGAGCGAATGTCGGAGCCAGAGATTCGCTTGAGCCGGGAGGGGGCGATCGCGGCTTGCGAACTTTTTCCGGCTAGCATGAAGAGCGAATGCGAGATGGACACTGCGGGGATGGTGTCCGTGAGCAAGGCTGTCGACGCACTGCGAAAGTCATTTGAGACAATCAAATTTTTTGAGGATTTGAGGCCGTGAGCATGCAGCTGGACCGCCGCATACCAACGTGCGACTGCATTGCACCAAAGGACAATGGCGGCCCGCAGTGCTGCGCCAGTAACCTTGACTTAGCTCCGGCGTAGCCCCCCGTCCCCCCGACGTCCCCTACGTGCGGAGTGGCCTTAAACCTTAAGGCAGAAACCCCCAAGCGCCCAATCGCCTGAAGGTTCAAAGCGGTCGCCGGACCGGTGGTCGTTCAGAAGGCCGCAAGAGGAAATCTGTTGAGGAAAAAATCCCCCATGGCGTAACCTAGTCGGTCCCCGGCAGGGTCGGCCGCACAAACAATAAATTAACAATTTTTAAACCTAATATTTACCGGTTCACGGCGAGGCTATAGTTGGGGGCCGACTGTGATCAGATCGCTACAAAACGGGTTCTTTTCGGCCGGCTCTCTTCATCGTCGGACAAGCGGTCTTAGCCCGTATGGTCTGCCGCCGACCTATTCGTGCACGTCGGCTAGACCGCCGCAATCGCGCCGATGAGCGCCGATGTCAAATTTATTGGCGAAGTCGAAAACGCCATCGCGAATGGATCAGTCGGCCGCTGCGAGGAAATATTAGGGCGAGTGACCGAGCTTTTTATTGCTGGTGCAACCCAGCTGTCAGACGAAGAAGTCGCGGTCTTCGATGACGTCATAACGCGGCTCGCGGTCGAGATCGAGATTTCCGCTCGAGCGTTGCTATCAATTCGCTTGGCGCCAATTCCCAATGCACCGCCTCGAACTATCCGAACTCTCGCGTTTGACGATGCCATCGAGGTGGCCGAACCAGTATTGAGTCAGTCACCGCGCCTTAGCGATTCCGATCTTGTCGAGAATGCCAGGATCAAAGGACAAGGGCATCTGCTCGCAATCTCGCGGCGACGGCATTTGAGCGAGGTCGTTACGGATGTGCTGGTCGAACGCGGCGACCAACAGGTCTTGATGAGCACAGTGGAAAATCGCGGTGCAAAATTCTCCAATACCGGCTTTTCGATCCTCGTGCAGCGAACCGAGGGCGATGAAGGATTGGCAGTGCAGATCGGAGAGCGGACTGAAATACCGCCCCATTTGTTCCGTCAATTGCTTGCAAGGGCTTCGCTATCGGTCCGCAGGAAATTAAAGGCCCTGCATCCAGAACTTTCCCGCGAAATCCACGAAGTCGTCGAGGAAGTGTCGAGCCGTATTGAATCGGAAACTCTGACGCCGTCGGTAGACCGTCACGTGGCGCCGGAACCAGGGAGTATGGCACGGTGTATAGGTCAACTCGACGATTATAATTTGGGGAAGCTCGCTGTGGCCGGTGCATTTGCCGAAGTAACGTCGGCACTTGCCAGCATGGCTGATCTACCGAGTTCATATGTGGAAAGATCGATGACCGGCCGGAGATCCGATGGATTGTTGGCTTTGGCACGGGCCGTTGGCCTATCATGGCCCACGGTCAAGGCGATCCTGATGCTGCGCGTGGACAGGCGCATTATTCTCGAGACCGAGATTGGCTACTGTCTTGCATGCTATGAACGACTGAGGCCCGAGACGGCACAGCAAATTCTTCGCTTTTATCGCGAGCGTGAGAAGGGCGATGCAATGGCGCCTCACAAAGAACGAAGTAAATTGCCGCCTCGCGAGCACTAATACCAACCCTCGTCAGCATTGACTCTTCTGCATCATTGCAAGCCTTACGCTTCGTTGCTGGCCATAGTTCTCGCGACGTATTATCTGGCGGCACTCTTCGGCACCGCTGTTCTCTGATTGCTAGAGCCCACTAGATTTTCTGTGCGGACCATCAATCGGCCGCCGACCATGGCGGCGGCGCGGCAGTTAGGCCCGCGATAGCGGATATTAGGCGTGTAGCCAGCGCCGCAGTGGAATGGCAATGCTGTAGATTGAGAGCGAGACAATCGTCGCGCAGACGCTGTGTGACAAAAGGCACAGTTACGAAAGCTCGTATATGGAACGCTACGCGCTGGCGCAGCGACGATGGTTTGGTAAAATCGCCATGCCTTACGGTATTTCAGCTTCATGGTCCGTCGAAGAACTCGACGGCTGTGTCATTCTTTGAATGAACGCAATAAAAATCTGGGGACAAAGCCGCAACGCAATCTCAGCAGACTATAATTCTGCCTTCCACACCGATTTGATGGTCAATGATGATTACTGGATTGAGCACGATCAGTTTGGTACTGGGGACGGCCATTGCGTACATCGCAAGCCGCTACCCTGAACATCGGGCAGTTTTGGAGACTGTGGGGGGCATTCTATTGATTGGTGGCTTGGGGTTGATTGGTTACACCCTCGAAGCCGTTCTAGGACCGCCCTAGCCAGCAGCAGCTCCTCTTCCGGTGCGGTGACAGCAAACCTCGGCAACACTGAGGTCTGCTGGCGGATGAACAGATGGCGCGTGCGATGGAGCATCAGACGAGCTGTGGGGCCAAGTTGAACCCCTTACCGAAGATCACAAATCAATCAACGTTTGCTGACTTTTCCGGTCCGAAATTTACGGTCGTGCGAATCACACCGTCTTTTCTGTAAGCTTCCACCGTCGGCGAAATACCGGCTTCCAGCTGGCTCGAAAAAGAGCCTACCACCTGCCGCGCGCACAGTATCGGGCAGTGCACCTTCGGTCGGAGCGGCGCGTGCAGAGGCAATGTCGTCACTTGCTATTGGCGGGAGGCTTGCTTTTGGCAGTGGCCATGGGCGGCGAAAATCCTGCATTGGCGCAGATCAATTCGCTGAGCTTCAAGGGCTTCAACTACGTTTCCTATTACAACAGCGGCTATGTGAACGCCGACTCGCTCACACAACGCGAGAATCAGGAATAGAGGCGTACTGCATCGCCCCCGCCCCAGCGCACATCCACGATTGACAGTAGCGAGAAGACACCACCTGTATAAGCAGGCAATCGCGGCTTGTAGCCATCAGATCCGATGAGCCAGATACTTTTTAGTGTGCCAGCCCGAGCTCGTCGAGCAATGTTCGTGCTGAAATTAGGTCCGACGTGCCCGAACCTTCCGTAAACCAGTTATAGACTGGCGCCAAAGCTCCCAAAGCGGCCGCATTGTTTTGATATCTCCACAACTCCGCCAAACTTGTCGCAATCCGCAATTCCCACAATTTCGCACCCTGGCGTCTAGCGTTAGTAAGAGCGCCCTGAAGCAAGGCTCCCGCTTCCGCTGGATTGCGCGAGCAAAAGCGCGCCTGCAGACGAATGATTTCCGGAAGGCACCATTCCTCGCCAGTCTTTCCGATCAATTCTGATGCGCGATCAAGCAGCGCGGCCGCGCCGGTGCTATCTCCAGCTGCGCCCCTCAGCTCCGCAGTCGAGGCCATGAAGAAGGGTAGCATTGCCCAGTGCTTGGTAGCATCGAAATGTTCGATACAGGCTTGCATAGTGTCAAGAAGTGACGTGTCCCGATTGGCGTGAAATTGCCCCCAACAGCGAAAAATGATGCTGTCACGCGCGCCCTTGAACGTCTCGTATTCTGAGGTAATCTTGATGAGTCCATTGACAAGATCAAGCACGCGTTGAGGGTTCCTTTGCACCATGCCCTGAACACAGGCGCGGCGCAGTCCAAGTATGAGGCTGACCTGGTGTTTCAACATTTCGGCGTGGTTGACGCCTTCGAGGCTCGCGGCGGAGCCGGACTCAGGATAACCCATCACGGTCAGGCATATACCCAGGAGCGTGCAGACCGAGACCTTGGGGTCGCGTGTCGTCAACGCCACATCCGGGCCATCACGCTTTACTTTATACATGTCGAGGAAGGATTGCATGTCTTCTCGCGCCTCGAAGAAACGACCTGAAAGGAAGTGCGCGAATCCTCTAGACCGCTTGGCTATCAGCAATGCCTGCGGATTGTCGGTCTTTTGCCCAATATCGAACAGCTCATTGGCGTAGTGAAGCATTTCCTTAGACGCCGAGTGCGTGAAGTGAAAATTGATCAATCCATCATGAACACGAATCATTTGGTCCGTGTTAGTCATCTCCATGCATAATTCATGGGCATGTTCGAATATGGTACGAACTTCATCGTTCCCTGAGCCCAAGTGATCAATGAGCGCGCGGCCGAGTGCCACTTGGACAGCAAGTTCTCGGGACATCCTTTCCGCGGAATCTGGAAGATGGTGGAGCTGATCTAGACCATTACGCAGGTGACTTACCATTTCCGCGAGCGCGAACCGCCCGGTCGCTTGATCAGCAGCCTTCAAATAATAGTTCACCGCTTTATCGTGTTCTCCTGCCTGGGCAAAATGCCACGCAATGAGTTGCGGAGGCGCTGCGTCCACCAAGGCGAGATCTTTCGCGAGCATTTCCGCGAGGCGACGGTGGATTATCGAGCGGTTTTCACGGAGGAGAGAGGCATAAGCCGCGTCCCGTAGTAGGGAATGCCTGAAGGCATAGGTGGCGTCGGGCGCTCGACCCCGCGCAATGATCAATCCGGCCTCTACCAGTTCGGCAAGCGAGCGCTCGATTTCAGCAAACGACTTTTCAGACAGTGACTGAAGCAAGTCGAAAGAGAATTCCCGCCCAATCACCGAGGCAGTCTGCGCGACTTCTTTTCCGATCGGCAGAAGATCAAGCCGGCCGTTGAGCGAAGCCTGCAACGACGTGGGAACTGCGTTGGACGTGAATCGTAGGTCGACCGGGCTTTGCGATTTGTCCTTTCGCGGCAGATTTTTCTCGAGAACTGCTTTTGTCAACTCTTCGATGAAAAGTGGCACGCCATCGGCATGTGTCACGATGCGCTCGACTACATCGTCCGGTAATGTCTGACTGCCAGCGATATCCGTCACGAGGGCAACTGCCATGCGACGGTCAAGCCCGTTCAACAGGCAGACCGTTACGTGCGGACGGGGCGACCAAATCTGAAATTGATCAAGATGTCTTGAGGTGATGACAAGCAGTATTGGGAGACGTTCAGCCAAATCGACCAAGCGAGCCAAAAGGTCCAAGGTTGTAGGGTCAGCCCAGTGTACATCCTCGAATATCGTCACGATCGGAGATAATCGGGCCAGGTTTTCAAATTGGTGAAGAATCGCGGCAAAGATCATCTCTTTCCTTTCACGTGGAGAGACTTTTTTCGCCGTTCGATCACGTTCAAAATCACCGATCGAGAGAAGATCGGCAAAGTGCGTGACGTCTTCTGAAGAAGCGTCGTCTGGCAGTGAGTGCCTGAGCTTGTCTTGCCTTACTTCAGATGAATCGCCGCGTTGGAAGTTTGCCAAACGCTCCATCTGGCGAATAATCGGATATAGCGGGCTCTGTTGGTGGAGGGGCGAGCAGGAAAAGCGCAGACGCAGGAGATCTGTATTGGCAACCGTTTGTTGGAACGCTGCTATGAGGCGAGACTTGCCAATCCCCGCATCACCGCAAATCAAGACGACGCGCCCTTCGCCGCTTTTGGCCTGTTCCCAGCGCCGACGCATCAATTCAATTTCTTCTGTGCGGCCAACCAGTCTAAATTGTCGCGGATGCAGTGCCTCGAAGCGGCTGTCGATTGTACTTCGGCCTAGTACGATCCAAACGCGTTCTCCTTCCGGCCGCCCTTTTAGAATTCCTGGACTGAATTCGCGGTATTCGAAGAGGCCACCGGCGAGGGACCTGGTTGGATCGGAGATGACAACTGTGCCCGGTTCAGCGGCGGACTGCAGGCGGGCAGCGAAGTTCGGGGTATCACCGAAAGCCGCAGACTCCAACGAGGCGTCAGAGTCAACGAGACGCCCCACGATGACCAGCCCGCTCGCGATACCGACCCGCGCACTGAGCGTTCCTGTCGGGCCGGCGGCCGTATTGAGACCAGCAACTGCCTTGACTACGGCCAAGCCCGCACTGATTGCGCGTTCAACGTCGGCTTCGTGCGCTTGAGGGTAGCCGAAATACGCAAGAACGCCGTCCCCCATGTAATTGGCGACAAACCCCTCAAATTGGGTTATCAAGCCCGCGACGACGTGGTCGAATACGTTAATGACGAGTCTGAAATCCTCTGGATCCAATCGCGTCCCTAGCGCCGTCGATCCGACCAGGTCGACAAACATGACGGTCAGTTGACGCCGTTCCGCGGCTGTCGCGGGCACTGACACGGGAGGCTGCTTAGCCTGTCGGTCGCCCAAAGGGGCTCCGCAAACGCCACAGAATGGCTTATCCGGTGGGTTTTGCGATTTGCAGATCTCGCACTGTCTGGACTGTGGCGCCCCGCAATTGGCGCAAAATTTCATTCCCTCTATGGCGGCTACCCCGCAGCGCATGCATATCATGCGATACTCTGGCTCTTCCGGGCAGAACCTTCAATGCCGTAGAGCAACGGCAGGGTTCCAGAGGGCTCTTCGCCCGGCCTGTTTGTGCGTCGGTGTAACGAGACTATCTCATGGTGTAAAGAAATGGAAAGCTCGCATTCCGTCTCGGGCAGCGAATTTCTGATTGTCTAAAGAGTTCAGTTTAGGTATATTTGTCTGTATCAAGCGAGTATTTTAATGGGAGGCTCGGATGTGTTTAGTTCCGGTTCCAGGACATGGTGAAACTTATAGGCACGTCGATAAGCAATTCATCTACACAATAAAAGTTGACCAAGCGAAACTGAATGAAATCGCAAAGTTGCTAGGTATTCCCCCAGGTCAGGCAGCGACGTGGCAACCTGGAAATATTCTAGTCGTGAACGATACGCAGGGCGGCCTATCTAAGAAATAGCAAACCGCAAGGTCTATTAGAGATATGGACGGCGCGGCGCTTGGGCCCGATACGAAGCGGACATCAGTTCTTCGCCGGGTGCTCTTTTCCGATTCATTGCACTATGTGAGTGCCGCAGGCCTCGAAGGGGACGTCTGCGCATTTGAATTGCCAGCCGAGTCTAACCCGATCATCGTCGAGGCTATCTCGGGTCGCTCGTTGATATTGGCTCCCGGGGACATCTTTCTTGGAACGCCAGGATATCGCGAATCGACCCGCTGGGTCGTTGGCGGGATTCCAACCGGAGGACTGGTACCGGGTGATAAATACTGGGTCCTAGCGCAGTCGGGAATCGTCGGCGAGCTCGTAGGCGAGTCGCCGCGTGAAAAGGGGCATCTTGGACAAGTAAAGTATCTAGGGATCATACATACCAATGGCGGCCAGCGACTAAACATTTGCCAGTTCGCAACCGGCCCCAATGGCCCCAATGGCGGCAATTGCGATTATGGAGCGCCGCTTTACGTCGTACTTGGAACATCAGCGGAGGTCGGCAAGACCACCGCCGGCACCGCCATCAACCGATCGCTGCGGCAAAAAGGTTACGGGAGAGTGATCGCGCTAAAGGCGACCGGTACGTCATCGTTGGGTGAGCTTTTGATGTATTTGGATTTTGGCGTCGCAGAAGCTTTTGACTGCGTTGATTTCGGTTTGCCCACCACGTATCCGTCCGATCGGGTAGGAGTGGATAGTGTCTTCAACAGCGCACTTGATTTTTGCTTGTCCGTGCCCGCCGATGCGGTGCTCATAGAATGCGGCGGAGACATTCTTGGAGCCAATGTACCGGTCTTCCTAAAGTGCCTTAGGGAAAGACGTTCGGATGCCAAGATCATCCTCGCGGCGGCCGACGCACTCGGAGCTTTAGGCGCAAAATTGATGTTAGAAAGGATGAATTATTCAGTGAACCTGATAACCGGTCTCTGTACGGATACGCCCACGCTGCGCCAGCGAACCGAAAAGCTGTGTGGCATTACCGCCATCAACATGGCGCGGAGTAAGAGCGACGTTGTCCTGTTCTGAATTTCTTGGATCACAGAGCCTGAACGCGAACGCGCGCGCTGAGTGCCCAAAATTCACGAAATCGCGTCACCGAAATATCTTCGCAAACAGACGATAAGGAGTCATGAAGTTCCGCGTCGCTTGGATAGTTCTTCACAATCTCGTATTTGGCGCCGTTCCCTAGGGTTCGCACTGTGTACTGATTGTTCCATTTATCCTTCCTCGAAATCGGGTTGCTGACTCCGTCGACGAAGAACTGGTCAATCATCAGGATCAATGATCTTGGCTGAAGACGACTGGTAAAATGGGCCAGAAATTCTTCGCGCCGCTGCTTTTCAATATGCGACCACCACAGCATTGCCATGCCAACGTCGAATGTCTCTGTGAATATGGGGAGCCTATAAGCGTCAGCCGCGAGAAATTTGACATGAGGGCCGAGGCACCGGCGCGCAGCAATCGCCAACGTCCCTGCATTATAGTCTGTGGCGGTGATGGCCTTGGCGACCGGCGCCGCCACTTCAGTCCAATAGCCGGTACCGGCAGCAACCTCGAGAATGGTCCTTCCTTGAACGCGCTCAATTAGCCAAGCTCTTAAGTCGGCAAGATCGTCTTTTCGTCTGGTGACTTGATAAAAATCGTCATACTCCGCGGCGCGCTCACGGTAATAATCCTCCATTGTCATCCCGTCTTGTCCTCAATATCGGAAATGTCGTCGCCCCACGAATTCACGAATCAGTCCTCCTTTGCCCCCCTTAATTGGTTTGCTTTAACAGAACCACCTTACCACTTGCGTGTCGCAGACTGGGTGTCATTTAGCACATCATCGTTGGTTCAGCCAAATCTACGACATGTCTAGTCGTCATCGACGACAGACTTGTTGATATTCAACGCTACAACTTACGGAAAGCAGAAGGGGGTATTGTAGTCTTCCACGCATGCAGGAAACTGATGTAGCATCGTCGCGGATCTACAGTTGACTCACCAATGGCCGTGGCTGATCGAGGCCTGAGTTGGTACGCACGGAACAAACCAACACAAAAAAGCGTCAAATCGCCAATCCTTCGCGGCGAGTTCCAATACTCCGTAGGTTATCGAAGGTGAGAACAATATGATGAAATATCCTCGCCGAAAATTTTTGCGTCTGGCGGCTGCTTCGGCTGCGCTCCCGGTATTTTCGCTTGCGGCCGAGCCGGAAAGGTATCCGGCGCGGCCGGTGCACCTATTGGTCGGCTATTCTGCGGGAGGCGCGCTCGACATCAGTGCACGGCTGATCGCACAATGGTTATCAGAACACCTCGGTCAGACATTCTTGATTGATAATCGACCAGGCGATGGCAGCAATCTCGCAACCGAAATGGTGGTGCGGGCGCCCCCAGATGGTTACACCCTGCTTGAAGCTTCGGCATCCAACGCGTGGAATGCAGCGCTCTATGACAATCTTACTTTCAATTTCATCCGCGACATTACCCCAATCGCGACTGTGCGGCGTGCGGGAGGCGTGATGGAAGTCAATCCATCGATGCCGGTCAAAACCATTCCCGAATTTATCGCATATGCCAAAGCTAATCCCGGCAAGATCAATATGGCTACGGCCGGCGTGGGAAGCGCGCCGCATCTTTACGGCGAATTATTCAAGATGATGACCGGTCTTGACTTGGTCACAGTGAACTATCGAGGCTCGGGGCCCGCGCTGTCCGATCTGATCGGCGGACAAGTTCAGGTCATGTTCGATGTTGTTATCTCGTCGATCGGGCATATCAGGGCAGGGGAGCTGAGGCCGCTAGGGGTGACAACCGCTACACGGTTGAAGGTCTTGCCGGATGTCCCGCCAATAGCAGATTTTGTGCCGGGTTATGAAGCGAGCAGCTGGGATGGTATCGGTGCCCCGGCGAGTACGTCGCCAGAGATCGTCGCAGTCATCAACAAACAAGTTAATGCCGCACTCGCCGATACGACATTCAGAGCGCGGCTCGCCGATCTCGGCGCGGAACCGTTTGCAAGTTCGCCCTTGGAGTTTGCTAAGTTCATCGTTGAATTTAGCAGCAAGTGGAACAATGTAATTAGGGCGGCTGGCATAAAGGCGAGATAGAGTATTTTGTAGCGTGTTGTCACTGTCGGCCGATAAGCAGAACCATTGCGCACAGGGACTTCTAGCTAGTCCGGGTGCGATCCTTCGAAGCGAGCGTCTTGCGGTTTGGTAACACGCGCCGAGCCCACGGTTAGGGCAGTGTCCCCAGGCCAGGGATCGCACGAACCCGTACTGGTGCTAGGGAGTGCGCCGCTCGTTGGACTTGCATTAGGGTTGTAAAAGCGCGAATATTCACTCCGGTTTGGGAGATCCCGAGGAAACCTAGGTGAAGTGCCCGGGGACCAATTGGAAAACCCGGTTAAAAAAGCTGCCAGCCTTCGCCGCTCAGTGGACGGGAGGTGTATCGTGCCGCAAGAATATAATGATTTGGCCAATGCGCATGTCGACCGAGACGACAATGGGATCGTGCGCGGGGTTCTGCACGCTGAGCAGCTCTACGCATCCTCAGCGCGCACGCCTTTACTGGCTGCGCAGGATTATCTTGAGAAATTCGCCGGTTTGCTAGGACTCAAGGACACGGAACTTCGTTCCCTTGGTCTGAATACTGAATCGACACCCACCGCCGACGGCGTTGAGTACCGCCTGTGGGCAGAGAAATCACAGTTCGACACGACCACTGTCACCTTCGCCCAGAGCTACTTCGGCCTTCCGGTCTGGGAGGCCGGGCTGGCAGTGCAGATGAAGGTGAACCCGTTTCGAATCATCAGCGCCCAATCCACCGCTCACGTCGACGTCAGTGCGGAAAGGCCTACTGATGCGGCTCTCCGCCGTCTGAGCAAACTCAATGAGGAAAAGCTCGCCCACAGCCTTGGCCTCTCGGCGAAAGACGCGAAAGACAAGAGATTCGACCGCAGCTCGCTCAAGATCGAGCGGCAAACGCTTTTTGTCTACCGTTACGAAGCCGATCAGCGCATCCGTGCCGTCGACGAGCTCTTGGTGGAGCCCGAGCATGCGGGGGAACCGGCGCCGCATCACCATCACCATCACCATCACAATCCCAATCCGCCTTTGCCGCCGGTGCCAGGCGATATCAAAGATGGGCGGCATTATGTAGTCGCCGCTGTTTATTTTGTGCTCGGGGTGTCCGGGATACCGAACTTGCGGTGGGTGGCACTCGTTGAGGCAGAATCTCTTTGTATTTTGCTGTTGCGCGCCTTTATCGCGAGCGTCGACGGCCTAGTGTTCGTCCAGGATCCGGTGACGGCCAACGGCGGTCCACAGCCCAGTGCCGGCGACGCAGCCCTCAATCCCCTGCGCAGTGCGGTTTTGCTCAACAAGCTGGATCCACCCGCGGGCGGCAATTACGCGCTGGTAGGAGATATCGTCCAGATCAAAGACGTCGAGCCGCCGCCAATCGCTCCGCCCACCGAGCCGATCGGGACGGACTTCAACTTCAACGCACGCACCGACAACTTTGCCGCGGTCAACGCCTATTATCACGCTGACGCCTTCTTCCGCCTGATGGAGAAATTCGGCTTCGATCTGAAGGTTTATTTCGGTGGCACGCTTTTCCCCACCGTGGTGGATCACCGCGGTTTTGGGCTCATCTTCCCCCCAAACGGGCTCACCGTGAACGCCCATTGCCTCGGTACCGGCGCCTTTGGCATCCTGGAAACCGCTTTTGCGCTCGCCGACCTTAGCAATGTCGCCCAGCCGCTCGGCATTGCCTGTGACCAGCGTGTCATGCTGCACGAACTTGCCGGCCACGGCACCCTTTACAATCACGTGAATGGGGCGAATTTCGGTTTCGCCCACAGCGCAGGCGACAGCGTCGCCGTCGTCCTCAATGATCCGGACTCCAAGGCGCCGGATCGTTTCATGAGCTTTCCTTGGTTATATTCGGTGGTGAACCGGCGCCATGACCGGTCTCCAGCGTTCGATCCAACCGTCGGGTCGGGATGGGGTTGGAGCGGCAAAATTGCGCTCAATCCATTTGGACCGCAGGACATTAAGGGTTACAACAACGAGCAGATCCTCTCTTCCACACATTTCCGGATCTACCGTTCTATTGGCGGCGACTCTACCGAACTCGCAATGCGCGTATTCGCCGGACATTACGTCGCCTATTTGATTCTACGAACGATAGGCGGCCTCACCCAACCCACCAACCCGCCGAACGCCTTGACCTACGCCACATTCCTGATGGCGGCCGAGTTGGGCGATTGGACCGCCGCGGCGCAGGTCGGCGGCTGTTACTGGAAAGTCATCCGCTGGGCTTTTGAGAAGCAGGGACTCTATCAGCCGGCGGCCACGCCCAAGCCAAACAACAATGAGGGTGCGCCACCTGCCATCGACGTCTACATCGATGACGGCCGTCATGGCGAGTACATGTACGGTCCGGCCAATCAATATCCGTATCTGCAGAAGTTTTGGGAGACAACCGATGTCTGGAACCGGCATAAGCCAGATGGCCATTTGGAACATCAGACCCCAATCGTCGGTATCCAGAACTATGCCTATGTGCGGGTAAAAAACCGTGGAACGCTTACGGCCGCCAACGTGGTGGTCCACGGATGGCACTGTCGGCCATCCGCCGGCTTGGTCTGGCCCGACGATTGGAAACCGATGACAACGGCCTCACATCTGATCCCAAGTATGCCCGCCGGCGGCCAAGTGGTGGTTGGGCCGTTCGACTGGCACCCGGAGGTTCCGGGGCACGAATGCATGCTGATGAGCGCCACGGTGGCTGGAGATCGCGCGAACAACGATGCCTCAAGCGGCCTGCCGGCGGCGATCGGACCCACGCCGCTGTGGCGGCTTGTGCCCTGCGACAACAATCTCGGACTGCGCGCCGTCATTCCGGTACCCGGCGGCGGACACCGCCACGAGCTGGAGGCCGCCTTCGCAAAACGGGAATTCTGGGCCAGCAATCCGTTCGGCAAGACCGCCGGTATGGAGATCCGCGCCATACTGCCGCCGTTCCTGACAAGCCGCGGCTGGGTTATGCACCTCGATAACCCCGGAGGAGGTACCTTCACGCTCGGCCCACGCGACAGCCGTGTCATACGGCCGCGCCTGATCGGCGGACAGGATTTCACTGCTGCTGAGGTTCAACTATCCGGCTATGTGGCCATCGAAATCGTAGTCCTTGCCGACGGCCTGGTTGTCGGCGGCCTGACATTCGTGCTCGATCCTGATTTGCATCATCCGGCCCGCGAGTTTCCCGAGGAGTCCGCCCGCGAGCGTGACCATGAACACAGGGCGGAGCGGAGGGAACGACACGAGAATGAGCCGCGCCGTATCAAGCTCGAGTTCGATCTCGACTGAACGCTGCAGCGTGACCATATGGCCACGCCGTTATGTTCACGATCTCCTCCCCCGCGAGCACCGCCGCGTGGCTCAATCTTACTCGCAATTTCGGAGCGCGCGAACAGTCGGCTGCGCTCGGCACGCGCCGAGTACCTCTACATCGATCTTGGCAGCACCGGAGAGCCGGGTACGTGGCGGCGACGAGGACCAACATAGCTCGAGCATACTCACAGGAACCAATAGCCGGCTGCTCGGCGGCGTTCAGGCGCCGGTCCTCGAATGTCCTTCCGCGGATTGTTGTTAAACGGGGTAGGGGTGCTTCAAGTGGCACAATTTCGCCCTTTACGCGTTCATGTTCACAATTATCACTGCAAACGCCTTGCTGGTCTGGTTCGTGTGGGGATTCTTTATGGCCTCGGCTGGGTGCTTGGTACTTGGATCATGGAATGGTTGCTCGGGATGGTGTGGCGCGGGCGGCCTCCAGCAAGACGCGAACTTTGAAAACGCACGGCCGAGTCTCGTGGTGACGAGAACCGGCCGGCTGTCCTCGCAGGGTAACTTACAAGTCGTACGCTGGGTGAAGTCTCAGCGTACAAGGACACGTTGCTCGACGAGGTTCACGACCGGGTGCCGGCGCTGCTTGCTGAGAAAGATTACAAGCCGTGGCTGGAAAGGCCGGTGTGAATTGTTCAATCCTGCCGCCGAAAACGAGCGTTAAATGTGGCCGGTTTCAAAGCGGGTCGACAGTTCGCGGGCGCCGGACGATGAATCCGGCGCCCTGCGAATATCGCCAAGCTGCCGGCCGATGCCGCGCTGGCAATCTGCGAGCGCGTGGCCGGGGGTCCAGGAATCCGCGCTGCTGCGGGCCATGCCCCGCCGAACTCGCCGTCGCCGGACAACTAGGCGCCGCTCTAAGACTGCAAAATCGCAAAGCTTCCACCTAACGACGGTTTTTCTACTGCGGACTCGATAGTAATCTGCCGCATTGATCCTTTGGGGGCATGACATCATGGCATGGCCATTCTCTCAATGCTGGCATTGGTCCTGCTCGTTGTGCCATTCGTTTGCATGGGCGGAGACGGTGGTACTAGGCGCCAGCCTCTGGCGTTAAGAAATACCGCCAGATTTCATCGGGTGAGCGAATGACGGAGTCAGAGATTCACTTGAGCCCAGCGGGTGCTGTCGCGGCGTGCGAACTTTTTCTGGCGGGAATGAAGAGCGAGTGCGAGATGGACTCTGCCGCGATGGTGCCCGTGAGCAAGGCTATCGACGCACTGCGAAAGTCATTTGAGACGATCAAGTTTTTTGAGGATATGAGGCCGTGAGGGTCGCAGCCGGGCCGCCGCATACCAACGTGCAACTGCATTGCACCAAAGGACAATATCGGTTGGCAGTCCTGCACCACTAACCTTCAACATTGCTCCCGCGTACCCCAATCCCCCGACATCCCCATACGCGCGGAGTGGCCTTAACTCGCAAGGCAGAAGCCCCCAAGCGCCCCAATCGCCTGGGGGTTTTGCTTTGGTAACCGCGGATGGCTAGTCGGGGCCAATTCTCGTCGAGGCCCGCGCATGGTGATCAATAATTCCCCGTGCCTAACCTGCCGGTTTAAGCGGGCCTTGTTTTTAGGCTCGGATTAATTTGTGCGGATTATGCTTGTTGCATTGGCAAACCTTATTCGGGTTTTGGCATGTCCATAAAAACCTTAGAAAATCTGCTTAAAGCGATGAGAGAGCAACTCTCGCAAAAAGACATCAATCACACCATCATCTTGGCGATCGATGAAATTGTCCGCGAAGTAAAGCGCTTAGATATTGAAATTCGGAACGCGAAGCGGACGATCAATCGGCGGTTTTAAGCTTGTAGCGGTGTGTTTGCCGGGAAGTAGCCGACACGCTCCTATTAAGGCCCATTAAGGTGCGCGCGGCCAAATCTCTGTAGGAAGAACGGCTCGGTGTGATATAATCGAGCCTTCTCCTAATCGGGGAGATTTCAATGCGTCCATTGCTGCTTGGCTCGGCCATCATTGCCCTAACGTTGGCAGACCTTGTCCCTGCCGTTGCTCATAAGATGCATCATCAACATGACGCGCGAGCCAACTATTCCACCTGTGTGTGTCATTGGCTGTATGCCACGGACAACAGCGGAGACGCTTGCATGATCGCGGTCTCATGCGACGCCGAGGGTGGTCGGTGTGTAAGACCATGCTCGCAGGGTGAAGTTGGCCATGCGATGGGAGCCGGGGGCCCTGCGCAGCAATCGACGTCGACGCCATCACCTGTTGAGCTCGCAAGAACGTGCGATGCCCTAACTGCCAAAGCTTTTCCTCCGCTCGAGCCCGGCAATCCGGCGGCGGGTTCCACAAAAGGATCGGGATTAGAGGCACAAAGCTATTTTAGAAAATGCATAGCGAACGGCGGCCATGTCGACAATTCGACCGATGGTCACTGACCCTATCAGACGACCATTGGTAACTTGGCGATGTTCATGGCCACAAGACTGGTGGATAGCGGCGAGCTGTACAGCAGCCTCTGTCGCAAAAGTTCCACGAAGCGACTTTAGGTCGGTGATACGACAGGTGGATGTCGGGCGATGCTGTTCGGTTCGAGCGCGGCCATACCGGTCAACAATGCTCGAAAGCAATCCGACCGGCGCGAGTCTGTCGTCTCCTGCGGCAGGGTGCTCACGCGCGGCAATAATTGCGTCATCGGCACTTCTGGCAGCGACAGAAGCCGGGACGGCCAAAGCGAAGATGTGTGACGGAGATCACTTCGCACCGTTAATCCCTGCAGTAATATCGCACTACGATGTAATTTAAGGAGGTCGCCATGACTGCAGCTGTGAAAAAGACCGGTACGCGGCTCATTCGATGGTTTGAGGAATATCGGAGAAAAAATAGGCCTCCCTATCGCTGGTATGAGCACGACTATTACTGCGGCTGAGCGATTGACTGATCCCCGGTTTGCGCGCCCGCCTGAGTGACCCCTCTCAGGCGGGTTTTCTTTTAGACGGAAGGCCTAGCGCGGGCCGGCCCACCGTTCGGTGCAATGCTACCAATTGCCAAAAAAATGTCGGCTATGGTTTCCATAAATTAACTGCCAACCCGCAATTCCCTTTGCTATTGCTCAACAGATACGGAATACGAATATTTTCGTCGAATTTTAGGATTCAAAACGCGCCATGTTTGAACGTCGGCGGGTTCAAAGGACCAAGATATTTAAGGCCGCCAAGCTCATTTTAGCCGGATGCTTGACGGTCGACGGTATTCTCCGTGACTTGAGTAATCGTGGCGCCTGCTTGCAACTTGCAAGCACTGTCGGTCTTCCCGATGAGTTCGACCTTACTTTTGATACCGATCGTACCTTGCGGAGGTGCCATATCGTTTGGCAAAGCCCCAGCATCGTCGGTGTGTTTTTTGAAAGGGCAGTGGCGGCCTGAGCCGCTAATTTACTCGACGCCAGCGCAGAGCGGCAGAAATGCCCCTTTCATCGGCTGCGTGAATAGTTGAAATCCCGCCCTCCTCCTGGCTACGGCGCGCCGACAGTGGTCAGTCATTTCGACAATTGAGGTGCCCATTTACCCATCCTAGGACCTCGCTGCATGGACGGTAGGGAATCGCATTTTCCTGTTCCACGGTGACACCTTTACCGCCGAGGCCGTTCTCGTTATCTGCCGGAGCCGACTGGACAGGCACGGAGCTTGGAAAAGGGGGGCTTTCATAGCTTTGGGCGCTAAACCCCATCGTCAGCGCGACGGAAACCAATAGAGCGGCGGCAGTAATCAGGGAGCGCATGGTGTGTTCCTTGCGGTCTTCTTCCTCCCGTCCCTTCCTACCAACGCACGAACTGCCAAAAGGGACCAATCCCAAATTCAAAAAGGGGGCCACTGCGGCGGGAGGAGGCGAGGGGGGCGGTACCGGGATATACCGGGCACGCCCTCAGTCTCATTATTTGGAGCAAATGGCTCTGGCTCCGGGCATCCTCGTATTATGAGATAGGCCTCTCTCACGTTAAGAATTAATCGTGAAAGTAGGAAATACGGGCTTGATTAGCCTAGGCATAGAATGTCCCTCATGTTAGAAATGTTAGCCGGTGAGGGTCGGCAGTTATGCGTTTAACATTCCAAAGAACGGCTAGATTTTGGTTTTTGGCGGGCGCGATCGCCTTTCCAATGACGCCGCTGAGCCTTCAAGCGCAGCAGCCAGCAGCGCCCACTACACCAGGACTGCCTGCTACACATGAGCTGCCAGGACTGCTCACTACAGAGCAGTTTATACCCCATCCAGACCTACTCCTGGCCAAATTTCCAAACGGTGGGGGGGAAATGATTGCTCAGGTCCGCGAGCTCACGCTCGCTAATCACGCTAATCTTCCCTACCTCTTAGAGGTTTTGGCTAATGCCACTCCCGCCCAAGGAACAGCTATCGGGACTGGACTCGGTCAGGCGGCGCTTGCCTCGGTAAAAACCGACCAAGCCTATGCCACAGCTATTCAGCAGGCGATCGCTGATAAAAGCGGAGGCTGGGCCGCTGGTGCCGCAAATAATGCCGGCGGCGCCGGTTCCGCTCAACCAAAAATAGGCAGCACGGTCACGACGGTCGACGAAGTAACTGGCGTGACCGAAAAAGGCACTCAGACCATCACCACAGGAACTGCGGTCTTTGCGGACGAGCTCGTTCGCACCGGTACCACCGGCAAGGCCCAGCTACTGTTTGCCGACCGCACCAATCTGGCTGTCGCGCCGATGACAGAAATCCGGCTGGACAAGTACGTCTATGACCCTAATGGCGGCGGGCAGGGCAATGTGGTTCTCGTGGCAACCGAAGGATCGTTTCGCTTCATCACAGGCATCCTGCCGCACGAAGACTACACGATCAAGACGCCTTATGCGACGATGGGAGTACGTGGCACCGAGTTCATCGCCGTGATTTGTGACAGAGTGTCGGCTTTAAACACCGGATGCGGATTGCAGGCCCAAGTGCAGTCCGGCGAGATAGTGGTAACGACCAATTCGGGGCAGGTGGTTCCGTTGGCGGCTGGCGAAGCGCTGTCAGTCAGTGCTCAGGGCGTGCCGAGCACTCCCACACTAAACAGCACACCCATCGCGAACTTCGCTGATCTAGGGCCGGCGATTACCAACGTATCATATGCCGACGCGCTGGACGCGTTCACCGCCGTGACGGGTGGCGTCTCGACCGGTGCCGCGGGTGCGGGCGGCGGCGGCGGCGGAGGTGGCGGGGGCGGTGTGACGACGCCGACCGCGTCCCCCAGCGGAAACGGGTCGGCTTCCAGCAGCGCGTCCCACTGACTCAGCCACTCGCGGAAATCAAAGGCCGCAGCCAGAACGAATCTACCTCCTTCGGTTTGACAGGGCCAGCTTCGCGTCAGCTGACTGCCCAATTTGCCGGTCGATCTCACCTGCAATACGCTCGCGTGATCGTCATTTCAGCAGACTGAAGTTGGTTGCTGGATATCGGGGTTACCCCGCTGCCTCGGAATCTGAACGGGTACTTCGTCGCGTACATGGGACAAGCGAAGCGAGCAGCCCGTTAAGCTCCGGATGAAGGCGTATGCTGTGGCTTGCCTGTCCAGGTAGGGCGTGACACGGGAGCACCATGTTGCCGTAAGATGCATTTTGGCGTAGGCTAAATTTGTGGAATTCGACTGAAGGAATTTGCCGATGTTGAGGACAATGCTGGCGGGCATCGTGAGTGCGATTGTTCTGACGTCGCCAAGCCTGCTCGGAGCCGCCGAACTGCAAATGCCTCAAGTCAATGCGCCGGCCTCTTGTGGGCCCTGCGGCTGCCTAACTGTTACTTACGTGTACCATCGGGAGCTTCGGTCGACTTATGGCGTAGGCTTCGACCCGCGCAATTACGATACGACCCAGCCCCATTATTATTTTGGGCCGATGCATGCGTACCCGCGCTACTTCGTCGACGGGCAGCCGACTCCCGGCTCGTGCTGAGCTACGTCGATCAAGACCTAAGGCGGCGATCCGACCCTGCGAATTAATCCCGGAGCCATTCGACACGTTATGTGCAAAGCACCACGGCTCGGCCG
>Ga0181521_10001051_pt1 | contig 34122 bp, 27 predicted proteins | sample PEATcosm2014_Bin_32_FD_119764 | JGI IMG/M metagenome (GOLD analysis project Ga0181521, IMG submission 119764) | Peatland microbial communities from MTU Mesocosm Facility, Houghton, MI, USA - PEATcosm2014_Bin02_60_metaG | ecosystem: Environmental > Terrestrial > Soil > Wetlands > Peat | place...
CACCACCACGCAGCCCAAGAAATCGGGCACCGGGACGACGACCACCACCACGCAGCCCAAGAAATCGGGCACCGGGACGACGACCACCACCACGCAGCCCAAGAAATCGGGCACCGGGACGACGACCACGACGACACTTGGCACCGCGGGCGCCACGACGACGACCACGACGACACTTGGCACCGCGGGCGCCACGACGACGACCACGTTCGTGCCCGGTTCAACGGGGACCTCAGCACCGACGTCGCCGGTGATTCCGCAAGCGGTGGCCACGGTCCTAACGGGGGACCGCCCCCGTGGCCTCGGGTATATCGCGCTCGGCGCTGTCGTTACCGCGCTGCTCGTTGTCGGGCTGTGGGCCCCCGCGCTGCTTCGCTCCGCCCGGAGGCGGCTCAGGGGTCGAGGGTCAGGGACATGAAAACCACCGTGCCCCGCCGTCGCATCGCACTAGCCCGGTTCGGGATGGCCCTGGCAGCGCTGCTCGTGCCCGCGCTGACTGTCTTGCCGGCTCGCGCTGCGGCCCCGAGCACACCGGGCTGCGGCGCCCCGCCGGTCACCTCGACCCACGGAGCATCGTTCACCGTCACGGAGACGCTGTGCAGGACGTTCTTCGATAAGGGCGTGGTCGACCGCCGGTCGTTCTCTGTGACGGTCTCAGACACCACCAATCTGCGCAACAACCAGGTGATCAGCGTCTCGTGGTCCGGCGCCCACCCGACAGGGGGGATCATCTCAGCCGAGCAGTGGGCCCCAGCGGTCGACCAGGAGTACCCGGTGGTTCTGATGGAGTGCCGCGGCATCGACTCGCCGGACGTACCGAGCGCAAAGCGCCTCACTCAGGAGACATGTTGGACCGCCACGCCCGGGGAGCGGATCATCTCGTCACCGTCCCCCTACTCGATGTGGAGCCTCGACGCCAACAACACCGCGGACGGCATCTGCACGCAGCGGTACTGCAACGTGCCCATACCGTTGCCGTCCAACTGTGACGGCGAGGTAGCCCCTGGCCCCAACTTCTGGTTGCCGTTCGACGCCGCCGACGGGACCGACTACGCCGTCGGGTCGGCGGGCTGCGACGGCGCCCCCCCGGAGATGCTCACCACGGGCGAGGACCCAACGATCATCCCCAGCGATACGACCTATGCGGAGACCGCGCTGAACGGGACCGGGTCGGCGAAGTTCACGATCATGACTTCCGAGACCAACGCCTCTTTGGGGTGCTCTCAGACCGTCCCCTGCTCGCTCGTCATCATCCCGATCGAGGGGATCAACTGCAACGCGAACCCTCAGGTGGGCTACCCCAGCTACGAATGCGAGTCCCTCGGAACATTCCCACCCGGGAGCCTCAACACGGGGAGTAATCCGTACCCGCCTGCGTTGGCGGTCACCGGCTCCTACTGGTGGAGCGGGAGCAATTGGGACCGCCGGATCTCCATACCGCTCAGTTTCGGCACCCCGGCGAACGCATGCGCCAACAACACACAAGCTCCGCTGGACTTCTACGGCTCCGAGGTGATGGCCGAGGCGGCCGAGCAGTGGGACCCGGCTTTCTGCCTCAACTCCAAGCTGTTCAACGTCAACGTCGTTCAGCTGCCCGAACCGGTCGCCAAGAGCTCCCTGCAGCAGGGGTTTATCGAGGCTGCCATCCAAGGTGAGCCACCTCCGGTGCCGGTCGGGCAGAAGTCGTTCTTCACCACGCCCACCGTGCAAGCGCCGATCGCGGTGAGCGGGTTCGCGATCGCCTATGTCATCGACAACGGAAATGGCGCCGCGTACACGCAGCTCCGGCTCGACCCTCGACTGCTGGCCAAATTGATGACGGAGTCCTATCCCGGGACGACAAGTGTGCAGTCCAACTGGCAGATCACCGGCGAGCCGCCCGGTTCCGGACCTAACCAGTGTCCGGCGAACTGCAACCCTGCTTACGCGGCGATGGCCCATAATCCACAGAGCATCTTCGACGATCCCGAGTTCCTGGCCCTCAACCCCGGCCTTCGTGTCCCCAATGGCATACAACCGGGGCCAGCCGCGACGTTGTTCAGCATTCTGTCCCAGTCGGATGTCATGTGGGCTCTGACCTCGTACATCAACGCCGATCCGGAGGCACGGGCCTGGCTCAACGGGGAGCCCGACCCTTGGGGCATGGTGGTCAACCCGGCCTACAAGGGCATCAAATTGCCGGTCGAGTCGTGGCCGCTCCTCGACACGACGACCAACGGCCCCGACTACACCGAGAGCGGCAACCCATTCTGCGTCGGAGCGCTCGGAAACGGAAAGGCAAAGGTTCCCGATCGACCGCTGATCGACAACCCCCAGGAAAACCTGGCATACGTTGCGTACAACATGCGGTACGCGATCGCCGTATCCCTGATCAGCTGCAACAACAACCCACTGACGCCCGAATACACGGAGCTTGGGTCGGAAACGCTCGGCAACCGGTTCCTTATCGGGCTGGTGTCCCTGCCTGACGCGGAAGAGTTCGACCTCGACACAGCAGCCCTCCAGACCTACGCCAGCCCGGAGCGTGAGACCGACAACGGCCCCCAGTTCGCCGCCGGCCGCACGTTCGTGTCCCCGACCGTCTCATCGCTACGGGCCGCCGCCCCGTTGATGCAGCCGGACTCCAAAGTGGGGTCCTGGGTGTTTCCCTACACCGACTTTCCTGGCAACGCCAAAGCCGAAGGGGCTTACCCGGGCACGATGCTCTTCTCCGCTGACGTGCCGACGAAAGGCCTCCTTGAGCCCGACGCCGACGACTACGGTAAGTACCTGTCTTTTGCCGCCACCACCGGGCAGGTCCAGGGATTCGGCGTCGGTCAGCTACCGGCCGGCTACGTGCCCATAGAGGGTCTCTCGGAGGAGGTGGACTACACGAAGGTGGCGGCCGCCGACGTAGCAGCTCAGAACGGGCAGGTCCCGCCGCTGGTCCCGCTGGCTCCGCCGCCCACAACGACCACAACGACGGTGCCGTCCACGACCACAACGACCGTGCCGTCCACGACCACAACGACCACGACGACGGTGCCGTCCACGACCACAACGACCGTGCCGTCCACGACCACAACGACCACGACGACGGTGCCGTCCACGACCACAACGACAGTGCCGTCCACGACCACAACGACCACGACGACGGTGCCGTCCACGACCACAACGACCGCGACAACGGTGCCGTCCACGACCACAACGACCACGACGACGGTGCCGTCCACGACCACAACGACCACGACGACGGTGCCGTCCACGACCACAACGACCGTGGCCCCCACGACGACGGTGCCGTCCACGACCACCACTACCGTGGCCCCCACCACTACCGTGGCCCCCACCACTACCGTGGTCACCACCACTACCGTGGCGCAACAGAGCACTACGACGACCACGGGCGCGGGATCAGGGCACTCGGGTAAGGGGAAGAACCCTCCGACGGGCCTGCCGGTGGCGGCCGTCGGCACGGCTCCCGCGGGTGCTGGTGGCCTTGCGCTGCCGCTGGCCCTGCTAGTCGCCGTCCTGGGCGGGGTGTGGAGTGCCGTGGTCGTGCTGCGGCGTAGGCGGGCCCGGACGTGACAGTCGTTGATGCCGACGCTCTCGACCTCTTCATCGAGCTGCCCGATGGTCCGCCGTCTCCTCCTGCCCGCGATACCTCGAGCACTTCTGCCGGCTCGAAGGTCTCGAGCCGGCGAGACCCGCGGGCGATTGGCCGTGCCTTGGTACTTGCGGCACCGGCTGTCCTCGCCGTGCTGGCGGTGTGGTTCCTCCTTTACGGGCTCCTCCTGAGCGGTGTGGAGCAGCACGTCATGCAGTCTCGGCTGTATGACGAGTTCCGCTTACAGCTGGCAGCGGAGACGGCACCCCTGGCCGAGCCAGTGCGGGCCGGATCGCCCGTCGCCATGATCAACGCCCCATCGGCCGGGATCTACAACCTCATCGTGGTCGAGGGCACGACGTCTCGGCTGCTCTTGTCCGGCCCCGGTCACCTGAGCGACACCCCGCTGCCCGGGCAGGCCGGTACGTCCGTAATCCTCGGGCGCAGCGTCACGTTCGGCGCGCCCTTCGGCCGCATCACTCAGATGAACGTGGGCGACGTGATCACGATGACGACAGGGGAGGGGGTCTTCCGCTACCGCGTTGAGGACGTCCGCCGCCCAAGAAGCCCGCTCCCGCCGAGCCTCGACGGAGGCGACTCCCGCCTCACGCTGGTGACCTCAGCGAGCGGAGGGTGGAGGAGCGGTTGGGCTCCAAGTCACACGGTGTTTGTCGATGCCCTGCTCGCGGGAAAGGCCCAGCCGGTGCCAGCGGGCGTGCTCGCAACGGTTAGCCCAGCCTCGCTGCCGATGCACAACGACCCGAGCGGCACTGTCCCACTCATCTTCTGGCTCGAAGGTCTCGTCCTCGTTACTTTCGCCGCCAGCTGGGCATGGGTCAGGTGGGGCCGGTTCGAGACCTGGATCGTCGGGGCGCCCGTCTTCCTCGCCGTGCTATGGGGGACGAGCGACGCCCTCATGCGGTTCCTGCCTAACCTGCTGTAAGAGACCGGGCTTCCAGGATCCGGTTCTCCCGAATATGCTGGCGTCGCGTGGGTTGACAGGTGAAGCCAGCAAGGGCCATCGGTACGCCGGGGGCCGCGTTCCACAGGGTTCTCGGAACCGTCCGAAGGATCGAGGGCCGCTAGAAGGCTGCGGTACGATCAGGACCGCGGACGCCGAGGGCTGGTACCGAGATTCGTACAAGCTCCATACCGATCGCTGGTTCTCCGCAGGCAGGCCGACAGCCTTGGCCCGAGACGGTGGCGTTGAGTCTCACGACCCACCGCCACCGCACCCGTACGAGGGCGAACTCGCCGAGTCGCCTACCGACGACTCGGCAAAAGCAGGCAACTTGCAACGCCCCGACTCCAACACCTCTCGTGGGCTGTGGGGCAGAGGCCTCGGTATGTATGTGGAGCGAAGCTGGCGACCCCGACTCCGATTACCCGCGAGACCGCCCGGCCTCTCGGCGTCGCCTCGAACTCGATCCGGACCTGGCGACGGTGCTTCGAGAGCGAAGGCGTCGCCGGCGTGGGCAGGATCGTACCCGGGCCGCGGGCGCTAGTCGTGGCTCCCCGAGGGCTCCATCGCGGTTGTGCACGACACGGTGCACGCCTTTTTCACGTGGCATTTGGGACGCCGTTCTTGCGCGGTTTTACCTGAAATTCGCTGACCGAGTGCCTAGGCCTCACGCCACTCGTCGTCGACGCCGGAAGACGAACAGCGCGGTTGCTCCGGCGAGGACCAGGGCCGCGATCGCTCCTCCGGCGATCACACCTGCGGAGGAGCCACCGCCACTCGACGTGCCTGTCGGGCCGACACTGGCCGACCCGCGGGCCACGGAGGTCGTCGTCGAGCTCCCACCGGCGGCCTGAGTAGTACGCGGGGACGTAGATCCCTTCTTCGTGCCCTTGTGCAGGTCGGCGTAGGGGATCAGCTTTTCCGGCGGCCTGGGTACGGCAGTCTCCGATTTGGGAAGGAGGAGTGACTCCACCGATTCGGCGGTCCCATCGGTGCAGGAGGATCCACCCCCCTGGACGAGGGCCCAGGCGTTGCCGGTCACCTTGATGACGGCCGTCGGATAGCTGAACGTCCAGGGCTGCTTGTTGGGGCTGGAAAAGACCATGCGCAACTGGTACAGGCCATCCCAGTACGGCGGCATGGAGTGGTCCGGCCAGATCAGGGGAGCGTCGGCGTAGGTGGCTTGCGCCATGGGGTGGGCCGAGCTGGAAAACGCTGCATCGTCGGTCAGCTGATAGCCGGTCCAGTCCTCTGGATCCACGTGCTGGATCGGCTGGAACAGGTCTAGCGTAGCCCGGGTGTAACCCGCGGGAACGCGAGCCGATGACACCGCTCTCCATACGAATGGGATGGTCAGCAGGCTACCTGAAGTGATCGGCTGTTCGTGTGGGTTGCAAAGCGTCAAGGAACCAACCTGACTGGGATCGGTGAAGGGGACCGTAAAGCCACCTGCGAAGGCAGTCGAAGGCACAGCACATACGCCGACGGTGACCGCCGAAGCGAGCGCAACCCTTGTCAGCCAACATCTGATGTTCATTTGAGGTCTAACCGCTTTCTCGCTCGGCCGACGCGACCGGCGCCGGGTCCTTGGCAGGGGACTCGTGTCCGGCAGCCTGACGCTCGGAGGAGCCATTCGAGACGGAAACGTCGCCGAGTGGGGGTTCCTGCCTCCCGACGCTGTCTCGCACCCCCGGCTCCTGCGGATCCGCTGTGGCGTCGCGGGCCCGCTGGCCGCGGCGACGCCGGCGGAACCAACCGACCATGAGCAGGATCACCGTCACGATGATTGCTATCAATATCCACGGTATGGTCCAGAATGATCGCGAGGCCTGGAACGGGCCCGACGGCGGCGCGACCGAACCGGTTATGTAGAGGGGCCGGATGGACACGTGAGCGGTCTCGCGAATTTCCGGGAATATGCCCTTTACCTCGACCGTCTCCTTGACCGAAAAGCCCGCCAGCAAGAGCCGGATTTCCGGGAGGCGGGCTGTGGACCGGCCCCCGAACAGTCCCGATACGTAGACCGTCTGAAGCCCGCCGAGGGCGACGTTGCCGGTGTTGGAAACGGTGTAGGTGACCGTCGCCTTGCCGGTGCCGATCGGGTCGAGCGTCCCTTGATAGTGAACTGCGAGCCCGGTGACGGTGAGCGAGGGGTGCAACGAGCCGCTGACAAGAAGGAAGATTCGGGTGCCGACGGTCTGCAACAGTCTCAGCCGCTGGCCGCTTTTCGATATCACCGACGACACCAGGGTGGCGGTGATCACGCCGATGTGGTCGCCGGGCGTCGCGTCGGCCGGTACCTCGATCAGGAAGGGGACGATGATGTCGGTGCGGGGCCGGAGCGTCACCGTCAGGTCCGATCTGGGCAGGGCAATCCAGGCGCCGAGGTCGTGGGAGCGCTCGTTGATGGGCAGTGCCGCGAAGCCGCCTTGGGGAGTGTTGACGGCGTCGGTTCCCCGTATCAGGAAGGTGGCTGTCTGGTCGGAGTAGTTGAGGATCGCCACGTGGTCCTCGATCCGCCCTCCGGGGGTGGCCCCGAACAGGTAGATGCCCCGGCCGTCGGGCTTGGTCGCGGAGGCCGTCTGGGTGCCGAAGGTGACGACGTTCTTCTTGGCCGAGACCGCTTTGCCAGACGATGCCAGCAACGGCATAGTCGTCTGCCCGAGAGCGGGAGCGAGGAACAGCAGGACAGCGGTGGTGCAACTCACGACGGCAGCGACAGTCAGATAGAGCCGAGTCGACCGCCGGATTGTTTTGTCGGAAGGCTGCATTTAGCGTGTCCCAGTATCATCCACGAGGTTGAGGAGCCGTTCGTTTTATCAGCTATAAACAACGGTTATGGCGCTTCAGCCTACCTGGCCAAACTGGATGGAAACTGGCGGGCGCTACCGTTGTAGGAACGGCAGGAGCGGGACGGCCGAGGCCGTCCCGCTCCTGTGACTTCGATGACCGTCCGAGCCCTGTGGTCCTCCTCCTGCCGTCTAGGAGACGGTGAAGGTGATGGTGCCGTTGTAGGTGCCGGCCGGGGTGCTGGTCGCTGCGTACAGCGAAAGCGTCCCGTCCATTACAGCGGTGCCGTCGGCGGCAGAGCTGTGGGCCCACGACTGTGGCGTGGCACTGAGGCCGGGACCGGCGGGGGGATCCACCGGGCTCGGGTTGAGCGCCGGGATGTCGGTGAAGGTCACGGTGCCGGGGTAGTCGCCGGCCGAGGTGCCGCCGTTGAGAAGCGTGCCGCCGGTCAGACCAAGACCCGAAGCCGGTATCGTCCCGCCGCCACTGCTGGTGAGCGGTGTGGCAGCCACCGACAGCGTCCAGGCGTAGGCCGGGGCCAGGGTGCTGGTCACCACGATCTGCTGAGTGTACGGGGCGCTGGCGGGCGGGAACTGGGCCGACGAGGAGAGGTACTCGCCATCGCTGCTCAGTTGCATCGCCGGCAGCACGAACGGGTTGGTGGCCGTGTACGGCGTGGTGATTGTGATCGTACCGGGGTAGATCGTCACCTGGACGCCCTGGGTGTCCGAGCAGGACGAACCGGTGAGGCTACAAGCAGCCGGGGCCGCCACCGTGACCACGACTGCGGCCGACGTCGACGACGCGTACGAAGTGCTGGTCGGGCTGAAAACGGCCGTGACGCTGTTGCCGCCCTGCGGCAGGGCGGTCGTTGTGCAGGTGGCCGACGCCGGCGGGTTGATAGCGACACTGGTGCAACCGGTGATCGCCGTCGTGCCGTCGAAGAACTCGACCGTGCCGGCAGGGTTGGTGCTGTCCGCTGCAGAAGCCGTGGATGTGAAGGTCACCGACGTGCCGTAGGTAACGCTGGTCGCGCTGGCCGACAGCGTGGTCGTGGTTCCGGTCTGCGGCGGGGTGACGCTTACGACAGCGGCGGATGAGGTGGACCCACCCTGGATCGTGGCGCTAGTGGTGTTGGCACCAGTCTCATTGCCCGGGCTATCTCCGGGAATGAAGGACGCTGTGTAGGAGTGGGATCCATTGGCAGGGGTATAAGTCCCGGTGGACGGGTACGTGGCCTGGCCGGTGCTGGTGTTGACCGCGACGTCACCGAGGACGGTGGTCCCATCGTAGAACTGGACCGCTCCTGCGTCTCCAGTCGGGACCGTGGCAGTCAGAGTAATCGAGCCACCCGAGGTTAGATGACCGCCGGTCGCCGACGTTACCAGCGACGTCGTCGTGGGGGTCACAAACGGGAACAGCTCGGCCCAGCCGTTGGCCGGGACGGTCGTGCCGTCGACGGTGATCGGCGCCGATGTGTTGTTGTAGCCGATGTCGGACTCCCAGTAGGTGCCGCTCGCGTTTCCGTGGTTGCCCGGACCCGAGTCAGTCAGGCGAACCTGGATGGTGTTGGCGTAGCCGGTGGTGGTGTCGGGGGTGTTGGAGGAGAGCCAGGTGCTGATGTCGGCTGTGGTGGGTGCCACCGGGTAGGTCGTCCCCTTCGAGCCGTTGGCGAAGGCCACGAGATCAGCCGGGGTGCCAGCGGGCGTTGGGCTGAAGCTCGTCGTGCTGCCCTCAGACGTGCCGGTCCAGCTGGCCGGAAGCACACCGTGTTGGGGGTTGTAGAAGTTGACGACGGCCAGCGTGGCATCAGTGTCGGCAGCCGTGCCGGCCACCACGTAGGTGAACGGGCTGGCCAGGTCGCCGGTCCCACTGGTGACCTGGTTACCGCTGGCGTCGTAGAAGGTGACGTTGCCGTAGGGGGGTGCGGCGTTCCCGTCGGCTTCCCAGGGGGGAGCTGTCCCCGCGGCGAAGGCCGGGGTCGCGAGGGCGGCTAGCCCTGCGCCTGCGATGGCTGCGGTTAGCAACCCGGCCATCGCGGCCTTGAGAGTCGGCTTCGTGAGCTTCACTTAGATCGCTTCCTTTCGGTTGGCTGACTGAACTGATGGATGTTCGGAAGTTGCTTTGTCCAGATGGGCCACCTGGCCGCCCCTTTCTCCCCTGAACGGGGAGAAAGGGTGCGGACAGGTGTTCGGCTCTTGCTGCTAGCAGGCGGTGGTGGTTCTGAGGTCGGTGCAGAGCTCCGTGACGAGCGGCGTGACTCCCGCTTGCTCGAGGAGCGTTGCGCCTGCGCCCTGGATGTACGGGGCTCCGTCAGGCCCGTAGATCCCACCAGGACCGGTGCAGGTCTGACCGGGCTCGCAGGGGTCGTAGAACAGGGTGTTGAGCCAGTTCTCGGTCGAGCCGGGCTGCCAGCCCGTGGTCGAGGTGATGTCGGTGCTGCGGAACTCCAGGAACAGCGGTCGGGTCGGGTCGAACAGACCACCGCCCAGACCGGTGCCGGTATAGGCGCCGAGGCCCACCGGAGTACCGGCGGTGATGGGCGCGACTGCTGGCGTCACCGAGTTGGTGACCCAGGTGCCGCCACTGACGCTGCCGGAGCCACATGCCGCGGCCCCACTGAGGTAGGCGCAGCTGGGGTCGAGGAAGTAGTCACCGATGCCCATGCTCGCCCCGGTGTTGTTGACGCCCTGGTAGACGTCGAGTCGGCCCTGGGACATGGGCTCGATGGCGTCCTTCGGATCCAGCGACAGCCCACTTGCGACGTCGTAGATGGCGGTCGGATCGTTCTCCTCCGAGACCTGGGCGCAGCTGCCCGGGTTGGACAGCGTCGGGACGAGCTGGCCGAGGAAGAAGGAGCGGGTGCCCGAGCCGACCTGCGGGATGAGCGGGATGATGGCGTCGGTGCTCGCCGAGGGGTTGACGAGGCCGACGTTCTCCGTGTTGGAGGCGGTCGCCGCAGCGCTCAGGGTGATCGAGTTGGTCCCGACGCTTGCGATGGTGGCACCGCTCGGGATGCCCGTGCCCTGGACCACCCAGCCGACGTTGGACACTGTGGGCTGGGGATCAGTGGAGGGGAAGCTGACGGTCGTCGAGGTGTTCGTGACGGTGGCACCCTCGAGCCAGACCCCGCTGATCCGCGGGTCGCTCCAGGTGATGCAGCTCCCTGTGCCGGCGGCGTAGATGATGCTCAGCTGAGATGCCGACAGCGGGACGGCGTGGGTGGGGTTCGCTCCGCTCGAGGTGATCATCGGCAGGGTGTCGGTGGCGATTTCGAGCTGGTCGACGTCGACCCCGCTCGGCAACCCCGTCGGGTTGCCCTGCGAGGAGGAGGACCGGCTGAAGTTGATCACCTCGTTGGTCCCGCCGTTGTGGCCGGCGATGACGTCCTGGGTCAGGGCCTTGAACCCGGCACCAGAGCCGTTGGGCCGTTGCACGGGCTGAAGCCCGGCTCGCAGCACCACGGTCGGGTTGAGCACGCAGGGAATACCGGTGTTGGTCCCAGTCGCGTTGCCCGTTCCGGCTGTGCTCCCGGTGCCGGGCGTGCAGGTCGCCTGGCCGGCTTGGCCGCCGTCGACGCCGTAGGCCAGGCGAGCGTTGGCGTCGGCGGTCGCGTCGATGTTGACCAACTTGTATTTGTTGCCGAGCTGGTTATAGCCAGGGTAGCCATAAGCGTCGCCGTCGGCCATGAAGTCGATCATGTACTGGAGCGTGTCGGACCCGACGCCAACCACGTCTTTGCCACTAGGGGCGTAATCCGCGTATGCCGGCCCGACGAACAGGGCAAGTGGCAGCACTGTGGCCACCGCGGTCGCCGCCGCCAAGCCAAGCTTCAGTGTGCGGTGTCTCAAGTTGAACTCCTCCTTCATTTGACCGTCAAGGACCGCACGCCTTCACAAACTGCGTGCCCCTTAGGACTAACACGGGCGAAGATGCCCTTACAACCTCTATAAGGTGAACAAGCCACGCTTTCAGGTGAACAAGTCATGAACTCTTGACGCCGCCCGGCCCCCTGCCGTTCGCTTCGAGAAGACCTCGCGCTCGGCTGCACCGGAGGTGACCGAGAGCTCGCCTGGTTTCCAGGTGCCCGCACTTTGCACGTGGTCTCAGTGCAACGCTTTGAAGACCAGTACTGAGATCGCAGCGGCGACTAGTTCACCTCTGCAACGCGCTCGCGATAGCGGCCCGAGACTGGGCTCTATAGCATGACAAGTAGAGAGTCAGCTTAGATCGAGAGGCGTCGTCTTCGTGGTGCAGAATCCCTTCGTACACGCGCTCCGGCGGTCAGTAGCGGTCAGTGGCGGTCAGTAGCTGACAAACTGTCAACCGCATCATCCTGGCGGTTCTTGCTAAATAGCAGACCCACCAACTGACCGCTCCTTTGCCAAACTGGGGTCGCTGGTTCGAATCGCGTCGTCCGATCCGAACAACAGAAGTCCTGTTCAGCTGGGGTGTCCGCCTCGCCTTCCTTCTTCCGGGTTGACCCTTGTAGCGCGTCTGTCACGCGGTCCGGCTCGCCGAGTTCGCCCGCTCAGAATCGGTTTGGGCCATTGGCGCTTGAAGGCGGCGCAGGCGATCGCGTTTGGCAGCAGCTTTCAGTGACCGAATAGACCAGGCTCTCATGAGTTCCGCCCGCCGCGGTTTCAGATGATGCGGCGGCATCCAGCCACCATGTCACGAAACTTCACCGTCCGGCTCCCGGACGACGTAGCCACGGACCCCGCGGCGCTTGCTCAGGCCGAGGGCAAGAGCCTGAACGAGACGGTCAAGTCAGCGCTCGTCAAAGCGGTCGCGCGCCGTCCGGCAGACTCCGAAGTCAAGAGGCGCCTGCGCCGAATCGTCGACGAGGACGGGGAGCTGCTCGAACGCTTCCCGAAGTGAGCGTCCAGTACCTGGATCTCACCGACTACCTCGCCGTCGCATGCGAGACGCCCGGGCGTCGAGTTCGCGGCATTCGTCAAGATCACAGACATCGCCCTGAGCGACTAGACGCTTCATGCTCGCATGGCCGGTCTTAGCGGCTAAGAGCCGTATCCCGACTCTGTCGGTAAGACCGCTGTGCTCGTAGTCCGGTGGGCGAAGGACCATTATCTGCCCGATGGCAAGAAGCGCGCCGCCTGGGTGTCTTTGAGCTTGTTCGTCGAACTGAACGCCTGGTGTTTGGGATCCGTAGCCCTCCGTCGACGAGGCAGAGAGCCTCGTGCTGGCATTGGACCGGCGGAGAGTGGCGGGAGGAGGAGATGGCAGCCTCGTTGAGGCAGCACGTCCTCCCGGCGGAGCCCGGGGGCAGTCTCATGGGTGACCCAGGGGACTTGGTGCCGTACTACCCCAGGCCGTGGGAATCGAGCCGCGGTGTCGTGTAAGAGTCCCGTGGTGCGCGTACCACGATAAACGCACAGTCCACTGTCAATGGCAGCAAATCACGGTATGGTTAGGTCGAAAGTGCGGATTGCGCTGCCTGTATGCATAAAGACTCAGGCAGTAACTACTAGTCTCATTTATTCGCCGAAGTGCGGGCCGCGGCTCGAATCCCGTCGTTCCGAGACGTCTTCACAAATGTGCCGGTCCGAGACGTCTTCACGTTTGGCGTCAGACCATTTTCACAATTGGGTGTTCGCTCGCCCGCCTTCGAGCCACCCAGGTGGCGAGATGGTGCAACGTCGGGCCCGAGGTGGCCTCCCCGCCGCCGTCCGGATAGCCCGAGGTCCCCGACGCGCGTCCGGGGACTTCTACATCGCCGAGCGCCCGAGTTACTAGTTTCGCCGCTTTATTGCCAACTTGTTGCCAACTGTTGGGCGGTCGTTAATCATCCGTTAATCATCTAGTCAGACTGTCCGCTTAGCGTCGGTCTCGTGCCTCCCCCCTCAGGCGCGATCGCTCGAAGTGTCGGACTGAAGCGCAGCGCTCGACTCCTCGTCATCGACGAAGATGAGAAGCGAGCTCTCGAGATGGCGACGGAGCTGGAACAGCAGGGTTTCGCCGTTCGGTACGCCGGCGACGGTCCGGCAGGCTTCGCGCTCATGGCCCAGCAGATGCCCGATCTTCTGCTCGTGTACGCGATCCTTCCGGGAACGGCCGGCATCGACGTGTGTCGCTACCTGCGCAGAGCCGGGTCGGAGGTTCCGATCATCGTGTTGAGTCCACGATCTGATGAGATCGACGTCGTCGTCACAATGGAGATGGGCGCGGATGACTTCATTGCCGAACCCTATGGCATGCCCGAGCTCGTGGCCCGAGTCAGGGCCGTGCTTCGCCGGAGCAACAGGCCGGAGATCAAGCATTCCGTACCGCCTCCGTGCGAGAGGTACTCGTCCGGCGGACGCCAGCCGGTGCCCTCCTCGGAGACAGGCGCTCAGTACGGTCTGAGCCCGCAGGCCCAGCCGGCACGGATCATGGGCCCTCGGTTCGGATCGTCGCGGAGCGGCATGCCAGACCAAGGCGGTGACGCCGGGCCGGACTTCCTCAAGGTCGGCGACCTCAGCCTTGACCGGGCGAGGCACGAGGTACTTCTCCGAGACAAACCCATCGACCTTCCGCGGCGAGAATTCCTCCTGCTCGAGGCGTTCCTGGAGAAGCCGGGGCGGCTGCTCACTCGCCAGGTGCTGATCGAGCGGATCTGGGGACCGGGGTGGGGAAGTCGCAGGATTCTCTCGACTCTGGTGAGCCGGCTACGTGCCCTGATCGAGTCCAATGCCGCCGACCCGTCGCGGATTGTGACGATCCGAGGCATCGGCTATCGCTATGACGTACCGAGCGAGGGCGGGCCTGTCCGCCCTGACGGAATCGGACATGCGTACACCTCCTCCCTTTTCGGTGGGCAAGGATGAGGGTGATCACGCCGAGACAGAGGTAGATCATGGAGGCGAGCGACCCGCGGTCGCCGACCGCCGACCGCCATCGCGGACGAGCTCGCCCAGATCGCCCGCTCAGGCCTCGTACTGCCCGGCTCGATCGTGGAGCGGGAGACCGTCTGCGGGAAGTTGCATCGGCGAAGCAGAACATCGGGTGGAACCCGAACCCGCCCTTGTAGGTCGGCCTCTTTGTTCTCCGAGTGGATCTGGACGAGAGAGGCGTCGATGTCGAGGTAGACCGGCCCCGTGCCGGTCGTGGCGGTCGATCGCGCCCACACCTCGGCGTGCACGTCGGCGACCGCCTCGCAAAGTCCGGCGCGCAGTGAAGGCGTGATCTCGTGGACTGCCCGGAAGACAGTCGAATCCGAGGGCATGTCGCCGAAGGTCCTCTCGGAGCGGAGGCGCTCTATGTCCGCACAGCTCGCGCAGCCGGCGATCATGAGGGCGAACTGAACGAGGTCCTTGCCACGATCGTGCAGCGGCGCCCGTTCGGACCGAACGGGGATGCGGGCCGAGAGTGAATCACCGAGGCCCAGCCATTGTCCCAGCGGAGCTTGCCCGGCCCGTCAAGGCTCTCCCTGCGGGCGGATTTCGGCCGGCCTTGACCGGCCTCGGTCGAGCAGCTGTCGCAAGCTTCAAGGCATCGCGATGCAGTTTGCTGTCTTACAGGGCACGCACCTGCCCGCATCTGGTCCGGATCGTCCCCGATTCGTCTCATGAATACCCGCCTGGGCCGGGGAGCGCCGTCAACGATCGCAACGCGAAAACGTTGTTCGTGAGTGACACCTGCGGTGCCGTGTATCGGTGCAACAATCTCGGTTAGCGAGGCGTCTCGACCCGAGACGTCGAGGAAGTGGCGTGGCCGAATGGAACATTGGAAGTCGGCGACCGTCGTGCTGGTCGCGGCGTTGGCTGTTGGTGCTACGAGTTGCTCGGCAACACCCACGGGTTCGCCTTCAGCTAAACCGACAACGACGTCGTCAAGCCCAACTCCGGCACCGCAAACGACGATCGCCAATCAGTGGCGCGCCTACTGGACCTCCGTCAATCCCGGCAGTGCAATCGACTTTGTGACAGCCCGGATCGGATGGCGACTTGGCGGTCAGATCTGGGGCCCACGCCTCGACAACAACCTAGGGACCGGTGTGGTGGACAACGGCTCCGCGTGGCCAGGCACTTCGCTCAGCAGAACGACCGACGGCGGGAGCACCTGGTCGACGATCTTGCGCATCGGCACTGGCATCTGGGGGATGGACCTCATCTCGAAGGATGTGGGCTTTGCCGTTGGGGTGACCTCCCTGCGCCGAACGACCGACGGCGGCGACCATTGGCAGCAGGTCTCCGAGCCAGCGGATCACCCGCTCGTGTGGGTCGACTTCACGACGAACGAGCTCGGCTACGGGCTCACCACGACTGGCACGTTGGTGCGAACGACCGACGGCGGGTCATCCTGGAGGTCGGCGGGGCTAACCAGAACTGGTACCGCTGCGTGCTTCGCCTCGACTGAGGTCGGCTACGTGGCCGACCGCTCCGGTGCCGTTTATGCCACCCACGACGGCGGGGGGTCGTGGGCCGAGATCAAACCTCCCCCCGTCTCCGTGGAGCAGTTCATTGGTCCCTGGAACGACATCTCGTGCAACGGCACGAGCATCTGGCTCGGCCAGCAACTGCTCTGTGCTGCTGCCTGTGCAGCTACCAGCCCCTACCTAGCCTCGATTATTCGCGCGATAGCGGCATGAGGCTGCCAGTATCCGCGTAAAAGGCCTCCTCAGCTGGGAGAATGGCTGTGATCCAAAGCAGCTCTCCAACCCAGGAGGAGGCCTCCTTGAAGGTGCATCGTAGCCGCTCGGTCCGCCGGGTCAAGTGAATGAGCCCGCGCGGCGGAACCGCGTACCTGCCGCCGACCTGGGCGCTTGCAGGGCTTGTTGTCCACAGCTCCGAGACTAGCAGCTCAAGTCCCAGCGACGTAGACAACCTCCTACCGCCGGGACGTACCCTGCTCTCTCTTCCGCTCCCGACAGCGCTCGTAGAAGGCCTCTTGTCCCTGCCAGTAGGCCTCGTAGTCGATCGCGATCCCCGGCGGATCGAACTCGTCCGGGTGCATGCCAAAGGCCTGGCGGAAACGGCTGATCTTCTTGTAGATCGTGCTCCTCGACATGCCGAACTTCTGTAGCCCTTCGAACCCGCCTTGAATGTGCCACAACAGCCAGAAGCCCAGCAGGTTCTGCACTATCTCGCGTGACACGTAGGCCGCTCCCGGCGTCAACGCGTTCGCCAAACCCTCAACCACGAAGGGAGGTATCACCTTGTTCACCGTCCGGGCGTAGGCATCCCATGCCTTTCGCGCGCGCCCCAGCCCTTCGTGCGAAGGCATCTTCTCCGATCGGTAGTCAGCGGCCATGTCTCAAGCATAGAGACAACGCGTCCACAAGGGGGAGAGCACCTAATAGCGGCTGGCGCGGCTCTTGCTCAAGTGTCCCCGCGGAGCTTGCCCGGCCCGTCAAGGCTTCCCCTACGGACGGCCTTGGGCCGGCCTTGACCGGCCTCGTTTTCAGTAGCCGAACAGGAGCACTTCCCTCGAAGGGAAAGTCTGAGCCGTCCGCTCGCGAAGATGGCATCGAGCTGGTTCCGGGCCCGGCAGTAGCTCACCAGTCTGATTGACTTCCATTATAGACGCTACTATCATTAGCGTTATGAGTGCCCGACGAGTCACGACCGACTCCAACAAGGCCATGGCCCTTGGCTCAGTCGACCGGGGGAACCCGACGTACCTTCACGAGCAAGTTGCTGCTGAGATTCGGAGGGCCATCGCGGAGGGTGAGGCCAGGCCAGGCGAACGGATTCCGCAGGCGAAAGACCTTGCGGCGGTTCTCGGTGTCAACACCAACACGGTGCTGCGAGCGCTACGAGTGTTGCGCGACGAAGGGCTCTTAGAAGTGGGTCGAGGGCGAGCGATCACGGTTGCCGGGACACCTGAGCGCGGCGCGGTCGTCACCAAGATGAAAGAGATCCTCGAGTTTGGACGCCGCCATGGCTACCAAAGAGACGAGCTCATCGCGATCCTGGAGAGTTTGCCGAGGTAGGAGGAACCCCGATGACAATGATCGACGGCCATCGAATCACATGTGATCCAGAGCCGGCTACCGCTGAGGCCCTTTTCAAGGAAGCCAAGCGGCGTGAGCGCCTGCGTCGCTTGGGCATCGCTGCTATCGCCCTCCTCGTAGCCGTCGGAGCCCTCCTCGCTGCAACAATCGGGGGCAGCAAATCCCCGAGACCGGTGCGTGGGGATACATCTGGACCACGATCGAGCGGTCCTGCTCCAACGGTCCGACTCTGGTCGCAGACGGCGATCCTCAAGGCAGGACTCGCGGACACTCCCGTCGCACTGCCGGGATCGCCGTTCGCTTACGGGATTACCGTCGCGTCCGACACACCGACGTCGCCGTGGGGACGCCTGACCCGCCTGGATCTCGCGACCGGGCGTGTGACGGCGGGTCCCAAGGTGCCCTTGGGTAGCGAGCTGTTCACTCTTGGCAACTCGCTCCGGGTCCTTTCTCCCGCGGGCGTGAGCGCGAAGGACCAGCCGACCGGACCGTGGTCGATTCGACAGGTCATGGGGCAATCTGTGTCGCTCGGGACAGCCGTAGTGCTGTCACGCTCCAACTTTCGCCCGGACGCAGAGGCAGTGCCTGTCTCGGACGGACCGCCTGTTGGTCGCGACGGACTCTGGATCGTCGGCGGCGAGAAATCTGTGTCTCTTGTCAGTGCTACGACCGGAGCGATCATCCGCACCGTGGACCTCACTGGGACGATCTCGAGCATCTCGATCGACCCGACGGGCAAGTTCCTCTATGTATCGCTCAACGAGCTCATTTCTGACCCGACCGCGGCGGTGTCGACCGTAATCGACGAGCTCGACGCTGCGACCGGTCGCCTAGTGGCCCACGCTGGTATCAGGTTCACACTGGGTTGGGCCAACCTTGATGCCGTGCGAGGCGGCGTCTGGGTCTCGTACCGCGGCGGGAGTATGGGCGGTGTCGTCTTGCTCCGAGCTGCCGGGCTTGGGAACGCTCCTGGAACAAAGGGTCGAACAGACGAAGTCATCCCAACAATGGGCGTCCCTATTACGATGGGCGTCTCTTCTGTTCAGGTCGGCCCAGTGATCTGGCTATCAGCAGCCCTCGGCACGAGCTGCGTAGCCCCTTCCTCGGGTGCCTTCCGCGCAGGGACGGTTTTTCCGACGCGCAATGGGCAGACCATGCAGTGGTATCCCTTCCATGACTGGAACGGGCACCTCTACGCGACCCAGGGGGTTCCGGGTGCACCGCAAACGACCGAGATTGTCTCGGTCGCGGTTCCCCGCGTCTGCCGCTGAGCTAGAGGTTCTCTCTTACGTCGGTCCTTAGGTGCCAAGGTCGTAAGACGACGGCTCAGCGGTTTAGGCGCCAGTGGCCCGTAGTACGAGATCGTGCACGTCGGCCCTCCGACACCAACGTTCTGCGACTGGTTACCGCCCAGACCCACTTCCGCCAAGCCGACGTTCAGCCGTGGCGCGCCAGCGATCGACACCTCAAGGTGATCGGGAAACACGGCGACCCTCTCGACCAGCTCTTCCACCAACACTCGCCGCTCCGGTTCGGTCGCCTCGTCCCACGCCTTCTCTAGGTCGAGATCCCGAAGCAGGGCTGCCACCTCCTCGAACCGAGCGAGCAGTTCCTCGCGCTCCGAGGATCGTTTCCGGTCCTCCCCGGCCGCCTGACGAGCCGACTCGATGTCCCGAGTGATTCGGGCCTCCTCCTCGGCGAAGCCTTCAGCGCTGATCCTGTCGGCGTAGTACAGCTCCAGGAGCTTGCGACGGCGTTCGGACAGCGCAGCGAGTCTTTCAGGCGGTGCTGCGCCGGTCCGGCGCCCGGTCCGCTGGGCCGTGCATCCGGTCCGGCGCAGCTCCTCCCGGATCGCCACTTGCAGCTCCCGATCCTGAGCGAGCAACCGTAGGCCGAGCCGCGCCGCAAGATGAAGCCCCTTGTTGGTGCGACGAGGCTGATCGCAACCTTTCCCCCGATGACGACACCGGTACATCACGCGCCCGACCCCGTTCTGCTCCACCGCCATGCGCTTGCCGCACAACCCACAGAACACTCGACCGGACAGCAAGTCTCCTCCGCGCCGGCGACCGGGCACGTGGCCTAGGTGCGCAGCCTCGAACTCCTCCCGAGTAATCAGTGGCTCATGGATGCCCGGGAACCACTCCCCATTCAGCAGGACCTCGCCCAGGTAGATCCTGGAGCCCAAGATGGCGCATACGGTCGAGTACAGGATGCCTGTTCTCTCCTCGATCGCCGCATAGCTCATCCCGGCCGCTCGCAGTTTGAATATCTCGCGCACGCGTTCGGCATCTCCGTTCGGCACCAGCTCGCCGCCGATGAGGTCGTAACCCGTCTTCGGGCGGTTCATCCACCTCCCCTCGTGAGCGGCTTGTTGCATGCCCATGCGAACGTTCTCGGCGAGCTGCTCACGGTAGAACTGCGCGAAGGACCCCAAGATGTTGTAGAACATGCGACCCGTCGCCGACGACAGGTCGAGCTTCTCCGTGAACGAATGCAACGCAACGCCGGCTTTCCCGAACCGATCCGCAAGGTTGATCAGGTCGCCGAGGTTGCGCGACAGCCGATCGAGCCGCCAGAGGAGCACGTGCGCAACGTGGCCCGCCTCCACCATTGCCAGCAACTGGAGCAGCCCCGCCCGGTCCAGGTCCTTCCCCGAGCGGCCCGGATCAGCGATGACCGTGACCTCGCCGAGATCATGCAGCAAGGCGTAAGCGCGCAGCTTTTCCGCCTGGCCCTCGATCGAGTATCCCTCCGCTGCCTGCTCCTCGGTCGACACCCGGCAGTACGCCACCGTCAGCATCGTTGTCCTCATTCCCCGACCGATCGGTGAGCCGCAGCGCGATGCGCAATAGCACCTCGGCGACCCGACGGTAGTCCGGGCCCGATCCAATCACAGCTTCGCCTTCTTTACCTTCTCGGCTACCCGATCGGCGAACGGCCGATCGGTCTGGTTCCCGTAGCGCCTGAGCAGCTCCGGGAGCACGGCGCAGGTGTCGCCGATGTCTTCCGTGCCAACGAGGGCAGCGAAACTCCCGATATAGCCGACAAGTCCGGGGGCAAGTCCTTGCAGGCTCGCACGCCTACGTCCCGCCACCATCCGTTCCAGGCCGTGTGCGTCGTCAGCGATTCGTGCTCGCCGCACGCTGTGCCATTCAGGTGCAATCGGCCACCGAGCCTTCGTCGCGTCAGCACTCGGCGACCTGTAGGTGAGCCAGTCGTGCGTCATGTACATCCAAAGTGACCCAGCCGCGGCCACCACCTCATCGGGTGTCGAAAGCTGAAACTCCCCGAGGGCCTTCCCGGCAAGCTCGAACTCCACCCGGACGACCTGCTCACCTCTCCGGTAGGAGGGACTCCAGATGTCCTCCCAGTAACCAGCCTTGCTGCGGCGCAGCTCTTCGGTCTTGTCGTAGATACGGGCCGTGAAGGTCCCGGTCTTCCGCCTCCCGAAAGAGAAACCGGTCCACCGGCCGTCGTCTTCGTAAGTCGTCCGGGCCTTAGCCCGACACACGAAACGCTCGCGATCTTCCCCGTCGAGCCGCCAGCCCTGGAAATCGGCATGCAGATCCACTCGCGAGACCGTCAGCTCCGTGAATCCACATCGATCGACCAGCACGTCCTCGAACCAACGAGCAGCGCTGAGCGCACCTACCCCGTGGAGAAACTCGGCACGCGGCTGGATGCGAACCGGTGGCAGATTGCTGTTCGGGCTGAGCTGAAGCACGCCGTGACGGTGCTCCAGCCGGTAGGGATAGCGCCCGAGCCCGTGCGGCCAGATCTCGAACTGAGCACGCCCGAAAGCGAACGGCTGCGCTTCGCCTGCCACCCTTGCGGCCTGTTGTCCCTCCTGCAGCTGTTCGCACAGCAACGGCGAGAGGGCTGCCCAGCCCGATGGGTACAAGGCATCGATGCCCGACGCGAGCTCGACTAGCCCCTGAGCTGCATCGGCTTGCTCGTACACTCTCACATCTGCGAGTGTAAATCACATCGATGTCACTTGCAAGTCCGCGATTACGGGTTGCGGCCGACCTTCTTCACCGACGAGCTCCAGTACTCGCCTGGGTTGACGGTGATGCCCGGCATCACAAACTCGTCCGGGTGCAACCCCGTCACCTTCCGGAAGCGTGCCACCTTCCGCCAGATCGTCGACTTGTGCATGCCGAAACGTTCGAGGCCCTCGAAGCCCCCGTAGAGGTGCCACATGACCCAGAAGCCAATCAGGTCCTCCACGACCTGACACGACAACGGTCCGACCACAGGCTCTACAAACGGCACTATCGTCCGACGAACCACTCCCACGTACGCTTCCCAGGCCCGCTTTGCGATCCCCTTGCCTTCGGGAGTTTCCATCGGATCCGAACGGAAATCAGGCGCCATACTCGCAGATTAGCGAGTAGAACCTGCGGCTGCAACCGGAGCGAGGGGAGTGCACCTAGGAGCCCGGCGGCCGCCGGCTCCTGTGCAAGCATCCCTCCGACCATGACCGGCCCCGTCAAGGCTGCCCCTACGGGCGGCCCGCGGCCGGCCTTGACCGGTCCTCCTAGGTTGCCCGACAAGCCCACCAGGCTCCGTGCAGTTTGCGGGTGCTGTGTTACAGGGCACGCACCCGCGGCATCCAGCCGCCACGATGTGCGAGAGCCTCGTTAGGTGCAGCCCCACTTGTGTCCGGGGGGTGCGCAGATGCTGCCTACCCGACGCCACACAACGTGACGCTCGCCTTTGAGCACAGCGTCCCCCTTACTCGAAGGTCGCTCGTCCGTCGTCGGCCCATGTCATCTCGAAGATCCCACTCGCGCCTTTCACACCCTTGACGCGAAGGCCCTTGCGGAACCCGCCACCGCCGCGCAGGTCCTCCACGAACTGAGCTACCGCGACAAGGAAGGCGGCTTGCTGGCTCGCCGACAGCGAGTCGAAGTCCGCGCCGAAGCGGGCCAGCTATGCATACGTAGGCACGCGTGTTTATCGAGGGGATCGCTCGGGCCGGCCCTTGGCTCGTGAACGCAGAGCACCGATGAGCTCGTCGCCGGAGCCGAAGGTCTCGATCCTGCCCGCAGCGCGGTCGGCATCCGCCTCCCGCTCTCCGGCCTGCCACTCCGGAGTCCAGAACCATGCCTGGGTGGCATCAATCAGCTTCTGGGGACGCAGCAGGATGCCCTCGGTCGTGATCTCGGCCTCGAGGAGCTCACCCTCCTCGAGATGCGCAGCCCTTCGGATGTCATCAGGGAGCGTCAACTGCCCCTTCGCTCGCAGCGTCGTTCGCGCCATGAGCGGATCATGCACTCCGAGACTCTAACTATCGGATCATCAGAGTGATCGGACCCGTTCCCGATCCCACACGACCTCGCCTCGGATCGACCTTTATCCCACCGGTTCACTAGCGCTACTCGACCCGCTCGGCACCAACGGCACAGTGGAATGGCTGAACCCGGCTGGGATCGATAGTTGCAGCAGGGCGAGGTTCGTGCTCGTCCTGGGCAAGAAGTCGAAGGTGTTCGTGATGTCGTTGCCCAGGTTGGCTTCGCCGCTCGTGACCTCTTGAACTGGCAGGTTGGTGCTGACAGCGACCCAGATCGAGCGCTGAAAGCCAGGCGTGTCTGGGGTAGCGAGCTCGTAGGTCTCCACCCCATGGACGATCTGAGTTCCGGGGAGCATCGTGAAGTTCTCAAGGGTGAGGAGCCACTGCGGGAACACCGCGTTGAGCGGCGCCGAAGCTGACATCGCCGACCCCCGGTTGATCACGAATGTGGTCGACGGCACTGTCCACGGCGTCGACGTTGTCCACCACGCGCGGTCAGGGTAATCGACGATCGTTGCGTTCAAGCTGGCCCCAGACACGTCGAAGAACGTGTCGTACTGCGGTGAGCCGTCGCTGTAGTAGGTGCGGGTCCGTGACTCGTTGCCGCCGTCAGTGGTCCAGCTGTCCACGACGGCGCCGGTGGCGTCAACGGAGTGCTCGAAGACGACATCGTCGTTGACCGAGGCCCTGGCGGCGAGGGTCAGGCTCGCCGCGAGCGTCGCAACCGAAGGACGAGCCTGGGTCTTCGCCGTGCTTACGCCTCTGATGCCGGAGTTCGCCGGCGGGCCGAAGAGCGCGACGTGGGTGAGCACGATGACCACGGCTGCCGCAGCAGCCGCAAGGCCAGTCCCGAACCCGGCTTGTCGTAGACGTCGGGCCCTTCTTGGCGCCGACGGTGCTGCTGGTCCATACAGCTCGGCGCGGTACGCGAGTAACTGCTCGAGGAGCCTTTGCTCGAACCCGTTCTCGGGCAGGTCCGTGGTCAGCATTTGCGCATACCCCTTTCCGTGGTCTTTGGCTTGTCGCCGTTGGAGAAAGCGTCTTCCCGATGAAAAGTGAGGCGTCGCCGCAAGCGGGAGAGGCGCACCCGCCCCGCCTCAGGTGAGATGCCGAGAGCTCTCGACGCCCCAGCGACGGTGTTGCCGTCCATCACGAGCGCTCCGAGCAGGGAGCGCTCTGACGACGGCGCGGACTCCATCAGTCGGGCGATGCGCTCGGCGTTGCGAGCCGCATCGATCATCTCACCGACGCGCTCGATGTCGTCTGGCGAGAGCAGCCGCCGGCCCGAGAGCCTCGCGCGAAGGCCCTCGTCGCGTCGGTGCGCGCGGCCCTGTCGGTGCGCCTCATGGGCTGCGATGCTGAACAGCCAACCCGTGGCGCTTCCCTGCGACGCGTCGAAGGTGGAAGCGGAGCGAAGGACAGCAAGGAAGGTCGCCGCTGTCGCGTCGGCGACATCCTCAGGGGTGGGACATCGGCCAGCCAGGTACCGGGTGACGCCGGAGACGTGCCGCCGGTAGAACAGCTCGAACGCGGCGGCACTGGTCGTCACCGAAGCGATCAGCTCCTCGTCGGTAGCGTAGTCCACACTTATGAATAGCAGCGGCGACGACAAACCGTTACATCGACGGTCGTCGGGTCCCTAACGGCAAGCTGCCCTCTGAGCGTCAACCGGACGTGCTCGGTCATCTCCTTGCCCTGCTCCCAGGTGAGATCGAAGCGGTGGCGACGCGCGGCAAGAGGTAACTCGAGCTCGCAGCATCGCCGTCTCGGGCACGCACGACTCGCCGCGAGACGATGCGAGGCTCCGCTCGAGACGCGCCACCGGCTGCACCTGAGCGCGTCGATCGTGACGTCGATGCTCGTCGGCGGGTCGCGGTCTGCTGCCCCCTCCTCGTGGTCCAGCACTGGCTGCTGACGCTCGGCTTTCTCAATCGCCGCGTCAGCGCGGTGGTCGAAGGCAGCGGTCTCGAGGGCACGGACTCGAGAAGCGCCGAACCGGGCGATCTGCTCGGCGACGAAAGGAGGGCTCGAAAGCGCCGGGTCGGCGTTCGGTGTTCACTCACCGCGTACGCCCCGTTACCAGTCGGAGATCCTTGACGTCGGCCCTCCGACGCGAACCCCCACTCACACCTTCGATCGCCAGCCCTTGCCCATCTCGCCCACTCAGCCCTCCGGGTACATTGACTGATTACTGCCTTCACAGTCATGATCCCGTGGCTCGGGCGAATCAGCGACCTGCGGATCGCAACAGGGAGCGACCGGGCGACTCTTGCGTTGCGATGCCAACAGCACCAGCGTGGAAGAACCCACGGATCTAGGTGCCGGACCCGATCAGCTCGCTGAGGAGGGCTCGAACCTTGGTGTCGATCTCGTCGACGATGGGTCGCACCGCCTCGACCGGCCTGCCTGCTGGGTCTTCGAGGTCCCAGTCGAGCAAGCGCTTACCGGGGTAGACCGGACAGGTGTCCCCACAGCCCATAGTGACGATCACATCGGCCGCCCGGGCGGTCTCGTCGGTGAGAGGCTTGGGGAACTCCTTGGTCGGGTCGAGGCCCCGCTCGGTGAGGACTGCGACGACGGCCGGGTTGAGCTGGTCGCCCGGATCCGAACCAGCCGAGTGGACGTTGACCCGGCCTTGCGCGTAGTGGTCGAGCAGGACCTTGGCCGCCAGGCTCCGCCCAGCATTGTGGGTGCAAAGGAACAGCACTACGGGCTTGTCGGTCACCGGGGTTCCCCAGCTGCTGTCGTGCGTGGGTTCGGGTAGTAGCGGCGCCGAGACCACAGGGCGACGTAGACGAGGCCGACGAGAACGGGGACTTCGATGAGCGGCCCAACGACGCCGGCTAGGGCCTCGCCGCTCGTGACGCCGAAGACGCCGATGGCGACCGCGATGGCCAGCTCGAAGTTGTTGCTCGCCGCGGTGAACGCCAAAGTGGCGGTTCGCTCATAGGGCAGGCCGATGGCTCGGCCCAGGGCGAAGGATCCGAGCCACATCACGGCGAAGTAGGCAAGCAAGGGCAGGGCTATGCGGGCTACGTCGACGGGTTTGGAGGTGATGGTGTGGCCTTGGAGGGCGAAGAGGATGACGATTGTATAGAGCAGCCCGTAGAGGGCGAACGGCCCGAGCCGGGGAAGCAGCTTGGCCTCGTACCATTCCCGGCCACGGGCTCGTTCGCCGAGGGTCCGGGTGAGAAACCCGGCCACGAGCGGGACGCCCAGGAAGATGACCACGGTCTCGGCGATCTTGGCAACCGACAGGCGCAGGCCCACGGTGGACAAACCGAGCCATCCGGGAAGGACCTTCAGGTAGAAGTAGCCGAGAAACGCGAATGCGAGGATCTGGAACAGCGAGTTGATGGCAACCAGCACGGCTGCGGCTTCGCGGTCACCACCGGACAGCTCGTTCCAGATGAGGACCATTGCGATGCAGCGGGCTAGGCCGACGATGATCAACCCGGTCCGGTAGGCGGGCTGGTCAGGCAGCAGAAGCCAGGCCAAGGCGAACATGACGGCAGGGCCGACCACCCAGTTGAGGACCAGGGACGACACCAACATGCGCCGGTCACGGGCGACCGAGCCGAGACGGCCGTAGCGGACCTTGGCCAGTACCGGGTACATCATCACCAACAGTCCGACGAAGATCGGCAGCGACGTGCCGGAAGTGACCTGGACGGCGTTCAGGTGCCTGTTCAGGCTGGGGATGGCCCGACCGAGGACGATGCCGACCGCCATGGCGGCGATGATCCACACCGGCAAGAAGCGGTCGAGGACCGACAGCCGGGCGATGACGGGCGCGTCCAAGGACACACCGGCCACCGGACGCTCGGACACGAGGGCGCTCACCGCCCAGCCTCGTCGATGTCGCCGAGGTTCACGGTGAGCTGGACTCTGGACACGACGCACCTCCGGTAACATCAACAAGTGTCGATGCATCGAGTATGATCAATGCATCGAATACTGTCAATAGGAGGGACCATGGCGAAACGGGTCGCAACCATTGAGCCGACGGACCAGTGCTGCCCTTCGGTGCTGGCCTCACCACTGGACTCCACCCAGGCCGCCGAGTTGGCCCGTGGTTTCATGGCCTTGGCCGACCCGGTCCGACTCCGGATGTTGAGCATCCTCGCGGCCGCGTCAGACGGCGAGGTCTGCGTATGCGAGTTCGTCGGGCCACTGTGCAAGAGCCAACCCACGATCTCCCATCACCTCAAGATTCTGAGTGAGACGGGCCTCGTGGTTGGAGACAGACGCGGCAAGTGGGTGTGGTACTCGCTCAACCGCGGACGGCTCGCCGACCTTCAGGGGGCCCTCCAGCCGATCGGGTAGGCGGGGCGCTGCCCTTTCCTTCGAGGATCGGCGACATCCAAAAGAGCAAGACATGACCACAAGCGATTCTGAGCGCATCCACGCAGCAGTACGCGATCGCTATGCCAAGGCGGCCTGTGCGGCGTCGAACAGCACGTGCTGCGGGTCGAGCGGCACCGCAACAGGACCGGTCGGCTCCACGCTCTACGACGAAGGCGACACCGGCGCCCTCCCAACCGACGCCCTGGCGGCGTCGCTCGGATGCGGGAATCCCACCGTGCTCGCGGACTTGCGACCTGGGGAGGTCGTTCTCGACCTCGGCTCAGGCGGAGGGATCGACGTGTTGTTGTCGGCGAGCCGGGTCGGCCCGACCTGCATGGCATTTGGGCTGGACATGACGCCGGAAATGCTGGAGCTCGCCCGAAGCAGTCAGGTCGAATCCGGGCTGACCAATATCGAGTTCCTCCAGGGCACCATCGAAGACATCCCCATGTCTGATGAGACCATCGACGTCGTGATCTCCAACTGCGTCGCCAATCTGTCCCCGGACAAGGACGCCGTCGTGCGAGAGGCGTTTCGAGTGCTCAAGCCGGGTGGACGGCTGGCAATTTCCGACATCGTGCTCCGCCGAGCGCTGTCCGAGCCAACAAGAGCCCTGGTCGGACTCTGGACCGGCTGCGTGGCCGGTGCCATCGTCGTCGACGACTACCAGGCGAAGCTGCGGGCTGCTGGGTTCGAGGAGGTGTCCATCGAACCCACCTGGATCGCGACGAGATCTTGGCTGAACTGAGGGGCTCGTTCATGAGCGCCTTCGTCCGGGGCCGAAAGCACCCTTGAATCGGCCGGCACCGGCTGGGAGCTGAGGCACCCCGTTGAGATCGGCTCGGTGAGCATCGGGACCCTGGGCGGCCTTCAGGTTCTCCGCCCTGCCCTCTCGAGGGCGGCGCGACGCCGCTGAGCGCGAGGTTCTCGTGTTCCTGGCCGGCGCCGGAACTCACCAGGCAGGCCCCCGCGCCCGGCTCCGGCGAACCGAGACCGAGTGGAATCGGTTGGAGTTGCCTTCGCCGTCGGTGTTGTCGGAGCAGAGATTCGCCTCCCGACTTCACTGACTCCAGGTCACGGCACAAGCACCAGGCCAAGACAGATGATGAGCGGGCCAAGGACGCCAGGAACCCTCCGCCACGGATCTGGTCCTGTGCGCGACTTCACCCAGGCCGTGAGCACCGGCCCACCATGGTCGGCACGATCCGTCTTCACGTCAGCCCACGCTCCGCGCCGCTCGGCCGTCTCACGACGATCGCCGTACTGCCGACCCGAAGATGGACATCACAGATCCACGGCTGGGCTGGCGTCCGCCGCGATGTCGCAAGTCCACGGCCCGAGACTGACCGACATCCTGTTGCCGCCGATGCGGGCGTCCTCGTGCAGCTCGTGGATCGTCGTACCGACGCCGCCAGTGCGGCGGTCCGCGCACGTGCCAAGTCTCACCAGAAGCCGCAGAGCACTATCCTCCACTGGTCAACCGTCACGAAGGGCTCTGTCTACTCGAGGCCTCATTGAAATGGAAGCTCTAAAGGCGGACGCTTCAGACTCTCTTCTGGATCTGTCACTAACTTCGACCATGACATGGGACTGCCTCTTGAAGTAGATCAGAACTAGGAAGAGGAACACCTCCACAAGTCGCACCGGTAGTGTCGAGTCACTTGGGCTGCCTGTCACTATCGCGGACTATACGTGACGGCGAAACAGTTGCCGTCATTGTGAAACCTGTGGCGCCAAGTGCTTGGCCGCGAGGCCTGTGACGCCTTGACAGGGTGCACCACCGCAAGGCAATGATTATGCTTGTCGCTCCAATGAGCGCGAGTTTCCGCACACCAAAGGCCGATGACGCCGTCGGCACTACCCACATGGCTGCCAACCCCTATGGTTACTACGACCCTGGTGCCCGAGAGTACGTGATCACCCGTCCGGACACGCCTGTGCCCTGGATCAACTACCTGGGACAGGGGCGTTACGGAGGCATTATCTCCAACACCGCCGGCGGATTCTCCTTTGACCGAGACCCTCGTAACCGCAGGGTGAGCCGTTACCGCTACAACTCGCTCCCGCCGGACCAGCCCGGCCGCTACGTCTACCTCCGCCGAAAGGACACCGGTGAGTACTGGGGCGCGACCTGGCAGCCCGTGCGGGCCCCTTTCGACAGCTACGAGTGCCGTCACGGAGCGGGCTACACCAAGATCACCACCGAACGAAAGGGCACCTGGGCCGAGATCTTGTACTTCGTGCCGCCCACGGCACCTGATGACCCGTGCCCTGCAGAGCTGTGGGTGCTCCGGCTCGCCAACCGGTCCCTGAGCAGCCAGGTGATTCAGGTCTTCAGCTACGTGGAGCTCAGTTTCGCAGACGCCTCCAGCGACATGCACAACCTCGACTGGAGCCAGCACGTGCTGAGCTCTCGCTACGACGAGGCCCGCCATGCCATCGTGGCGGGGACCAGGTTCTCCCCCACCACCCAGTTCTTCGCCTCGGACCGTGCCCCACTCGGCTACGACTGCGATCGAGAGGCCTTCGTAGGCCCGTACCGAGGGCTGGAAAGCCCCGCATCTGTGGTCCTGGGCAGCCCGAACAGAAGCGAGGCTGCCCGCGGCAACAACATTGGGTCGCTCTTTCATGAGATCAGCTTGGAGCCCGGGGCAGAGGCCGGGATTGTCTATGTGCTGGGGATCACCGATACTCCCGACGCCATCAGCGCGCTCACGCGGCGATACCGTGACCCAGCCGAGGTGGGGCTCGCCCTCGAGGCTCTCCGTTCTGACTGGGAGGCCTACTTCGGGGCCTTCAGCGTGCAGACACCGGATGCCGACACCACCGCCATGCTCAACTGCTGGAGCCCACTACAATGCCGCACCACCCTGCACTGGTCACGTTTCGTGTCGGGGTACGAGACTGGCGTTGGACGAGGGATCGGCACCCGCGACACAGCCCAGGACACCTTGGGAGTGGTACACGCTGCTCCGGGCGAGGTCGCATCCCGCACGGAGCGGCTCTGGGGAGTGCAATTCGAAGACGGGCACTGCTGGCACCAGTTCTTCCCTCTCACCGGCGAAGGTGGCCCCGGTCTTGCCGCGGAACGGCCCGCTTGGCCCCAGTGGTTCTGCGACGACCACCTCTGGCTGGTCATAGCCACCTGCGCCTACCTGAAGGAGACGGGCGACCAGGCGTACCTTGGCCGTCGGGTTCCCTACGCACAACACGAGGCGACCGGCCCGCAGCACACCGGGCGCGGCAGCAGCGAACCGGGCCTGGCCGGAACGGATGACACGATCTGGGGCCACATGATGGCGGCCTTGGGCTTCACCCTCGCCAATCGCGGGCCGCACGGTCTTCCGAGATCTGGCTTCGCCGACTGGGACGACACCTTGAACGTGGACCACGGCTCGGGCGTGGCCGAGAGCGTCTGGTGTGCCATGCAGTTCTGCCGGGCGGCGCTGGACCTAGCGGAGCTGGCGGACCACCTGCGACGCCCAGAGGAGGCGGCGCGCTTCAAGATCATGCACGACGAGATGGCTCATGCGATCAACGCCTGTGCCTGGGACGGGTCCTGGTACGCGCGCTCTTTCGACGATGACGGCAAGCCCATCGGGGTGTCCTCGGAGGCCCGCCACCGCATCAACCTGATCCCACAGAGCTGGTGCGTGATCGGCGAGGTTGCCCCGCCGGAGCGAGCCAGGCTCGCCATGGCCTCGTCTCACGAGCTCCTGGACACTCCATACGGCCCCTGCTTGATGTGGCCGCCCTACGATGGCGGCGACCCGCGGGTGAACGGGACGAGCACCTTCCCGCCAGGCGCCAAGGAGAACGGCGGGATCTTCTGCCACGCGGCCGCTTGGTCGGTCGTCGCGGCCGCCCAGCTGGGCGACGGTGACCGGGCCTATGAGTACTACCGCCAGCTTCTCCCCTTGTCCCGGCCCGACGTCGCGAGGTCGGCGGTGGAGCCCTACGTCTATTGCCAGAACATCTGCGGTCCTGCCCATCCCCAGTACGGCTTGGGGCGCAACGCCTGGCTTACCGGAGCGGCGGCGTGGATGTACCTCGCCGCCACCCAGTGGATCCTGGGTATCAGGCCAACCCATGCCGGGCTCCGAATATCCCCGGCCATCCCGTCTGCCTGGCCGGGGTTCTCCGCCAGGCGCTTGTTCCGCGGTACCAGGTACGACATCACTGTGACGCGGCAGGGCCCCGGAAACGGGGTCTCCCTCACAGTGGACGGCAGGCCGGTCCCCGGAGACGTGGTGCCGCTGGCGGCACCGGGAACCTTGCACGTTGCGGTGCAGGCAACATTGGGTGGGTAGCCGGGGCCGGCGACACCGGTCCGGCCGACACCCGGCCAGCGCTCGAGCCTGCTGCTCGCCTCTGCAGAGATTGTGAAGCGGGTTGGCGCTGACAACGCTGTCAACAGCGTGGCCGCCACCAACAACCCCCCTCCTCGACCAGCCCCAGCCATTTCCGGACGCACAAACGGGTCCGCTGCCAAGGGCCAGTACGCCTCATACCACCGGTCAAGGCGCAGCCGGCCGTCCTCCGACTCCGCCGGCACAAGAGCCTTCCTGGGCGTGAGGAGGCTCGTCGGAGTCTGGACAGAGTGGATTCTGCGACATCTAGAAGAGTGCCCTTGACTGTCACCTTGGGGGAGGCCGCACAGTGGATGGCAGCGGGCGACCGCCCGGAACGGGGAGTCAACCGTGGACCTGACGAGCATTGGCGAGTTTGCCCGGCAATCTCGGTTGTCCCATCCGCTTGCTGAGTGTCGCACTGGGCCAACTTGACCTCTCCCAGATAGTCTCGCGAGAGTGATCGCATGAGCGTGTCGCGTCTTGTCACACTCGGCCTGCTCGACGAGCACGGCCCCCTGCATGGTCATCAGCTCCGCCGGCAAGCCGAGGCCAAGCACGTCGAGTCCTGGGGCGGGGTGAGCCCTGGAGCCCTCTATCGTGAGCTGCACCAGCTGGAGGCGGAGGGGCTGATCGAGGTCCTCCGCAGTGAACAGGTTGGCAGACGGCCTCCGCGCACGGTCTACCGAGTCAGCCAAGCCGGGCGGGCGGCGCTCCGGATGCTTCGCGAGGAAACGCTCACAAGCTTCGTGCGGCCGCCCGACGTAGTCGGCGTCGGGTTGCTCTTCGGTGCGCTCGAGGACCCCGGGGAGCTGCTCGCGCTGCTGGAGCGCCGGCGCGAGGCGACGGCGGACGCTCTCGAGACCCTGAGGGCCAAGCGGGCCCGCCTCGAGGAGCACGGACAGCTCAGCGCGTCTGTATCTGCGGTGTTCCGCCGCAGCGAGCTGTACATCCAAGCCGAGCTCGCCTGGCACGAGGAATATGCGGCCTTGCTCGCCACAACGGCGCGCAAGAGCGTTGCGACCGACACGCCCGGGGCACGCGCTCGAGGCATCGCAAGGAGCCGGCACCGCCCAGAAGACCATCCGGGCACCGCGCCGACGCCTGCTGCCGAGGGGCAAAGAGCCTGACGATGACCAGCAGACCGACCACGGTGCGCCAAGGCGCCAAAGGACAGCCGGGGATCACCTCCCACACGGGCCTCGCCATGGTCGTGGTCATGACCGGGGTCCTCATCACCGCCGTAGACACGACAATCGTGGTCCTCGCCCTCCCGGAGATCGAGCGGGGGCTGCACGTAGCGCTCTCAACTGTCATCTGGGTTGTCATCGGCTACCTGCTCGTCATCACCCTGCTTGCCACCCAGGTCGGACGGCTGGGAGACATGTTCGGCCGGGTACGCATGTACGAGACGGGCTTCCTTGTCTTCGTGCTGGGCTCGCTCGCCTGCGCGCTCGCCTGGAACGACGCCGCCATCATTGGCTTCCGCATCGTCCAGGGCATCGGTGGAGCGTTCGTCACCGCCAACAGCGGGGCGGTGATCGCCGACCTGTACCCTCCCGAGCGGCGCGGCCGTGCGTATGGCTACAACTCGGTCGGCTGGAGCCTCGGGGCGGTCCTCGGCATCGTGGTCGGTGGCCTCATAGTCACCTACATCTCGTGGCGCTGGATCTTCTGGATCAACGTGCCGATCGGAGCCGCGGCGCTGATCCTGGCGACGAGCGTGCTGCACGAGCACGGTGAACGGGCCCGCCGCCACCTCGACCTTGTCGGCATGGTCACCCTCGGCCTCGGGCTGTTCGGCGTGCTTTGGGCCATGACCACGCTCGCCACGTCCTCTTTCGATGCTTCGGTAGCCGGCTACTTGATCGGCGGGGTGGTGCTCATCTGCGCCTTCGTCCTCGTCGAGTTGCACCAGGCCGAGCCGATGCTCGACCTCTCGCTGTTCAAGGTCCCGACGCTCGCGCCGTCACTGCTTGCTTCGCTGTTCCAGGGGCTCGCCAACTTTGCAGTGCTGTTCCTCGTCATCATGTACCTCCAAGGCCCGCGAGGGCTCTCCCCCATCCACGCCTCGCTGCTACTCGTACCCGGCTACGTGGTGGGCTCGGGCGTAGGCCCCTACGCCGGGCGCTTGGCGGACCGGTTCGGTCCGGTGCTGCCAGCGACTGTTGGGCTCGGCGTCCAGGTGGTCGCCCTGTTCATCTACGCGCACCTCTCGCTCAGCAGCGGGCTGTGGCTCGTCGTGGTCGCGAGCGTTGTGAACGGGGTCGGGGCGAGCGGGTTCTTCCCCGCCAACTCCTCCGCGGTGATGAAGGCATCGCCTCCTCAAATGTTCGGGATCTCCTCCGGGATGCTGCGGACCTTCGCCAACATCGGGATGGTCTTCTCGTTCTCGGTGGCGATCCTCGTCGCCTCCCGCTCGATCTCCAAGCACCTCGCCTTCGCCATCTTCGTCGGCACGACGAGCCTCCACGGTCACCTGGCGGTCGCCTTCACGACCGGTCTGCACGCCGCCTTCTATGCCTCGATGGGCTTCATGGCCCTCGCCGCTGTGCTGTCGGCCACAAGGGTTCGCCATGCGAGAGGCCGATCGGTGACGGGTCGGTGACCGCGGCGTGTCTGGGAAGCAGAAACGGTCGGATCACGGTTCCCGTCGTGATAGCGGCGCCCCTCGTCGAGCCAGCTGAGAATCTCCCTCGGTGGCGCGAGCCAGTTGCGGCCGCGCCCTGTGTGATCGACGTCAACGGAACCGTCGCATGGAGGCCTTTAATAGGGTGATGACGGAAAGCAGAAGCGAATCGTTGGACGAATCGTTGGACAGGGCGTCAGGCGATG
>Ga0181521_10001052_pt1 | contig 34120 bp, 31 predicted proteins | sample PEATcosm2014_Bin_32_FD_119764 | JGI IMG/M metagenome (GOLD analysis project Ga0181521, IMG submission 119764) | Peatland microbial communities from MTU Mesocosm Facility, Houghton, MI, USA - PEATcosm2014_Bin02_60_metaG | ecosystem: Environmental > Terrestrial > Soil > Wetlands > Peat | place...
ATGGGGTGCTGATTAATGGATTGGTTTCACGGATATTTCGTCACGGGCATGATTATTGCGTAATCGTATCCAGGAAGGCGCGGTGGGTATCGACATGAAGAGCGTAACGGCGGTCGCCCTGGCAGCCTCATTGGTGATCACGGCAACCGGAGTGGCACGGGCCGACCTCGTCACCAACGGCGGATTTGAAACCGGGACCTTCACCGGATGGACCGAAAGCGGGAACCTCGGCGATCTTTATGTCGGGTCGTCTCCGAATGCTCCCCATTCCGGGTCCTACGCGGCCGAGTTGGGTGAAGTAGGCAGTCCAGGTTCGCTGTCACAGACCCTAGCTACCACGTCGGGCGACACATATGCCCTGTCATTCTGGTTTATCGGCACCAGTTCGGCTGGCGCGCCCAACCTGTTCACCGTTTCCTGGGATTCGACGGTGCTGCTCTCCGAGTCCAACTTCCAGGCGCCGACGTCTTGGACAGAATACACTTACGATGTGACTGCCGTCGGTTCGGATGTGCTCACGTTCACCTTTCAACAAAATCCGTCCTACACCGCGCTTGACGATGTCTCGGTTGTTCCGGCGCCTGAACCGGCGAGCCTTGCGCTGCTCGGTGCCGGTCTGTTGGGCCTCTCGAGATCCCGCCGCAGGCACGTCTGACCGGCTTTTACGCCGCTGCCCAGTGGCGCCTTCGGGCGCCACTGTCGTTTTGGGTCGGGCCATGCCATGCGCCAGAAAGTCTGACGCTGCGCTCCTCGCAATGACCGGCTCGCCGGTGCCCGCCTGGGCACGTCAGCATTGTTGGCACCTGGTATCAGACGCAACGCCATGTCGCGACGGGCATGCTTCGCGTTGCGGCTGGCCCCGGATCATGTGTGACCGCGGCGCAGCCAGGCCACCCACGCATCGCATCAAATGCGATCGCCCTGACATCGGGCTCAGCTCGATCCCGCCGCACGCAGCAGGCCGGTCAGCGCCGACACGTCCGTGACCTGGCGGAAATCGTGGATCACGGCAAGGCTCGCCTCGATCGCCTGCGCCGGCAGACCGGATGCCGGCACCAGGGTGCGATACTTGGCGTCCACGTCGTTCCAGGCGATCCCGAGCGCGGCGGCACCCTTCGGCACGTAGACAGTGCTCGTCGAGACCCGCCCGTCATGGGTGCGAATGGTCACGGTCGCGCCCTGGCGGTAGCGCGCGGCGTCCTCGGTGGGCGGGGGGCCGACGCGCACCAGGTCGAGCAGCCGGTGGATGACCGGATCGGCGATCTTCGCCGCGCCGGCATGGTCCCAGGAGAACCTGTGGTCGGCTACACCGGCCGCGGCGAAATAGGCCACGCTGTGGGCCATGTCGATCAGGCCGGCCGGATGCAGCGGGCCATGCAGCGCAGTCATTCCGGGACGCGAGATGGTGATGCTCGCGACCTCCGCGGCGGCGATGTTGCCATCCCGTGCCGCGTTGGCGGCGGCCTCGGCGGTGGCGTGATGCGGATGCCCGCCGGGCACCAGCTTGACCGCCATGTCCGTCATGATGTCCCAGCTTGCCCCGAGGTCTTTCGTCGCGACCGCGCCGGCGGTGGCGCCATCGACGCCGCCGAACGCCTCGAAGAATCCCTTCGGCGTTTCCAGGATGCGCGCTTCCGCGCGGTAGCCAAGCTGCGCCGTCAGCGCCGCGTTGACCCCGAGCAGCGTCGCCACGCCGGCGTGATACTCCCGCGCTACGCTGGTGTCCGCCGCGGTGGCCAAGCCGCCGATCGAGGTCGCCGACAGGGCGATCGCCTGCGCCAGTTGTTCCGCATCCAGCCGCAGCAGGTGCCCGGCCGCGACCGCAGCCGCGAAGATCGCACCCAGGCAGCCGTGGAAGCCGCGGTTGCGAAAGCCGGGGGTTATCGCCTCGCTGATCCGCCCGGCCGCTTCGTAGCCGAGCACCATCGCCGTCAGTACCGCCGCGCCGTCGGCGCCGTTGCGCTCGGCGATCGCCAGCGCGGTGGCGGTCAACGGCGTCCCGGCATGCACGATGTTGCGCAGATCGCTGTCGTCGGAGGCCGCGGCGTCGCTCGCCACGGCATTCGCCTGTGCTGCATCGGCGACCGGCAATTTGGCGCCGGCATCGAACCACAGCGATGCGTCCGGTCGTCCGCCGTGGTCGCGGGCGAGGGTGCGGATGATGCGGGCAGACTCCAGGCCGGTGCCGCACGCCGCGCTGGCGATGGTGCTGGCGATCAGCATCGCGGCATGGTCGAGCGCTTGCGCCGGCAGATCGGCGGTGGACGTTGCGGTCAGAAACTCGGCCAGTTGGCGGGCGACGGTCATGGCGCGTTAATCCCCCTGTTTCGCCGCTGAGCGTAGGCACGCGCATCCCGGCCGCAAGTCGCGGCGCGCGTCGGCCCGGGGTTGAGTTCGCGGGCCGGTAATAGCAGGCTGCCATCCGGCGCGCCGCCGACCCACTCGCAAGCGAGACCGGGACAACGATGCCGGCCGACAATTCACCACCCGCCGCGTCATCCGGGACAGGGAGAACCACCATGACCTTCGCCGTGCAGCATGTGCATCTGAAGACCCGCGACCCGAAGCAGACCGTGCAGTTCTACGTGGACAATTTCGGTGCGACCTTGAAGGCCGAGATCCCCGGGCGCGGTTTCCAGGTCGATCTGCACGGGTTGCAGCTCAACATCACCACGCTGATCGATGTCCAGAAGCATGAGCAGCATTATGGGATCGAGCACATGGCGGTGCAGACCGACGATTATCCGGGGACCCTGGCGCAGTTGCAGAAAAACGGCGTGCGCATTCTCGAAGAGCTGCCGCCGAACAACGGACGGCGCGTCTGCTTTGTCGAATGTCCCGACGGCGCGCAGATGGAAGTGATCGAAAAGGCATAGGGGCGCGCCGCATGGCCTTGAAGGACAAGATCGCGTTCGGCATGTCGCTGCCGCATCGCTCGCCGGACCCGATCGACGTGGCGGCGGTGCGCGCGGTGGCCCAGCGTGCCGAGGCGTTGGGATTCAGCGACCTCTGGGTGACCGAGAACACGCTGGACCACGTCATATCCTTCGATCCGGTCGTCGTGCTGACCTACGCGGCCGCGGTGACCAGCCGCATCCGGCTGGGTGCGTCGGTGGTCGTGCTCGCGGTGCACAGCCCGATGATGGTGGCGCACCAATGGGCGACGCTCGACCAACTCAGCAACGGACGGGCGATCCTCGGGGTCGGGCTGGGACGGCAGCATCACTATCGCGAATTCGCGGTGCCGGAAGAGGGGCGGGTGCGCCGGTTCCGCGAGGCGGTGGACCTGATCAAGGCGCTGTGGACGCAGCCGCAGGTCACCTGTCGCGGCCGCTTCTATCAGTTGGACGATGCGACGATGCCGCTGAAGCCGGTGCAGCAGCCGCATGTGCCGATCTGGATGGGCGTCGGTCACCCCAATGCCATCCGGCGTACGGCCATGCTGGCGGACGGCTGGATGGGATCGGGCGGCTCGAGCATCGCGGAATTCGCCCGGTCCGTGCCGTTGTTACGGGATGCGCTGGCAGCGGCGGGACGCGATGCGACGGGCTTCCCGATCTCGAAGCGGATCTTCATCGCGGTGGACGAACGTCCGGAAGTCGCGCGCCGGGAACTGCATCGCTGGTTCACCGAGGTCTACCGCAACCCGGCAGGCACCGACGCATCGGGCTTGCACGGCACGCCGGAGCAAGTGCGCGAGCGGCTGGAAGAGATCATCGCCATGGGTGCGAACCACCTGTTGCTGAACCCGGTGTCGCGCTACGTGGAACAGGTGGACGCGCTGGCCGAGGTGGTGGGGCTGCGGTGATTCAGATTGGCGCGGTTCCGTCTTCCTCTCCCGCAAGCGCGGGAGAGGAAGCATGAACCCGGTTCCCGGTTCGGCGAGGTAACGCCGCTCCTCTGGCGTGCTCTCACGTCCCAGCACGGCATTGCGGTGTGGGAAGCGGCGGAAGCGGCGGATTACGTCGCGATGGCGATACGCATATTCCACGGTGGAATCGCCCAGCGCCAGGCGCAGCGTCTCGAACAGCCGCACCGACTCGTCCTGGTCGGCAGGGTCCTCGGAATGTTCGAATGGCAGATAGATGAAACTGCGCTCCGTCGGATGCAGCACCCGGTCGAACCCGCGCGCCACTGCGTCGCGGGCAAGCGCGCGAGCCTGCGCGTCCGCGGCAAAGGAATCTGGCGAGCCGCGATGCAGGTTCCGGGAAAACTGGTCCAGCAGTACGATCAGCGCCAGCATGCCGCGTGCGCTACCGGTCCAATGGTCGGACGCACCGCCCCGCGCCGCGTGCAACGCGTCGGCGAACCGCGCGCAGTCGGCGTCGAACGCCGCGTCCTGCTTGAACCACACCGCACGATACCGCGTGGCGTCGCCGGCAAACCAGAAGTCCAGCACGTCGTCCGGCACGATCATGCCAAGGCACGGTCCAGCACGCGCACCGAGTGCATCGCCTCGCGCCCGCCCAGATCGCGGATCTGGTGCCGGCATGATGTACCGTCGGCGACGATCAGGTCCTCGGGCGCCGCGCCGCGCACCGCCGGTAGCAGCGACGCTTCCGCCATGGCGCGCGACACGTCCTGCGTCTCCGCCTGGTAGCCGAAGCTGCCGGCCATGCCGCAGCACGACGACACGATCGGCTTCACCGTCAGCCCCGGCACACGCTGCAACGTGGTTATTGCCGCGGGGAAGGCGCCGAACGATTTCTGGTGGCAGTGGCCGTGGATATGCGCGGTGGCGGCAATCGGCTGCAACGCCAGCTCGGGCTTTTCGCGGGCCAGGAACTCGGACAATAACATTGCGCGGCCGGCCAACGCGTCGGCCGCCGAACCCGGCAGCAGGGAACGAAATTCGTCGCGCAAGGTCAGCAGGCAGGACGGTTCCAGGCCGATCACCGGCAGGTCGCCTTCCAGTCGGCCCAAGGTGCGCCGGGCTTCGGCGCGTGCCTGGTCCAGCATGCCGGCGGCGAGGAAGGTGCGGCCGCAGCACAGCGGACGGCCGCGATGCGGCGGCAGCATGGCGCGATAGCCGGCCGCGGCGAGGACACGCAGCGCGGCACGCAGGTTCTCCGGTTCGAAATACCGGTTGAACGTGTCGGCCAGCAGCAGCACGTCGCCGCGCGGATGCGCCGGCGCGACTGCGTTCGCTTCGTCGTCGCGGAACGCGTCGCGCCGCCATACGGGCAGCGGGCGCGACGCGGCGATCCCCAGCATGCGTTGTGCCAACTGCCGCAGCGGCGTCACGTGGTTGCGCACGTTCATCAGCGGCGCGACGTGGTGCAACACCGGCGCATAGCGCGGCAATTCGGCGATCAGCGATTCGCGGCGCGAAACGCCGTGCCGTTCGGCGTGCGCCGCCAGCACTTCCAATTTCATCTTCGCCATATCGACGCCGGTCGGGCACTCGCGTCGGCACGCCTTGCACGAGACGCAGAGATGCATCGCCTCGGCCAAGGCATCGGACGCCATGGCGTCGGCGCCAAGCTGCCCGGTCAGCGCCAGCCGCAGCGTGTTGGCGCGGCCACGGGTCAGGTGCGTCTCGTCGCGGGTGACGCGGAACGACGGGCACATCACGCCGGCATCGAAGGCGCGGCAGGCGCCGTTGTTGTTGCACATCTCCACCGCGCCGAGCATGCCGCCGAGCGGCCCCGGATGCTCGGACCAGTCGAGCTTCGGCGTGAACCCGGCGATCGGAGCGTAGCCAGGCGCGTAACGGAACAGGGTGCGGTCGTCCATCCGCGGCGGGCGAACGACGCGGCCGGGGTTCAGCATGTTGGTGGGGTCGAACGCGTCCTTCACCGTCTCGAAGGCACGGCCGATGCGCGCGCCGAACATCACGTCGTTGAACTCGCTGCGCACGATGCCGTCGCCGTGTTCGCCGCTGTGCGAGCCTTTGTACTCGCGCACCAGGGCGAAGCATTCCTCGGCCACGGCGCGCATGGTGCGCACGTCGGCCGGGTCCTTCATGCTCAGCACCGGCCGGACGTGCAGGCAGCCGACCGAGGCGTGCGCGTACCAGGTGCCCTTGGTGCCGTGCCGGGCGAACACGTCGTTCAGCTTTTCCGTGTAGTCGGCGAGGTCTTCCAGGTTGACCGCGCAGTCTTCGATGAACGACACCGGTTTGCCGTCGCCCTTCATCGACATCATGATGTTCAGGCCCGCTTCGCGCACGCTGGCGATGTCGGCCTGGAACACCGGATCGATCGCCCGCACCACCTGGCCCGGCAGGCCGAGATCGGCCATCAGCGTGTCCAGCTCGGCGAGTTTCGCGTGCAGCGGGGCGTCCTCATGGCCGTGGAATTCGACGATCAGCACGGAATCCGGTTCGCCGATCAACATGGCGTCGATCGTCGCGCGATAGATCGGGATGCCGCGGCCGAGATCGATCATCGTGCGGTCAACGAGTTCCACCGCTTCCGGATCGAGCCTGACGATGTGCTGCGCCGCCGCCATCGCGCGACGGAAGGTCGGAAACTGGCAGATGCCCAGCATCTTGCGCGGCTTCAGCGGATGCAGCGTCAGTTCCAGCGCGGCGGAGAATGCCAGGGTACCTTCCGAACCGACCAGCAGCCGCGCCAGGTTTTCTCGCCCGGCCGCGCGCGATGCCGGCGTCAGCACGTCGATGTTGTAGCCTCCGACGCGGCGAAGCTGCTTGGGGAAGCGGGCGGCGATCTCTTCGGCTTCACTGGCGCCCAACGCGCGCAGGCGCTGGATGAGCTCGGCGATATTTCCCCCCATCTCGGCGCCGAGGTTGTCCGGGACCGGACCGAAACGGTGGCGCGTGCCGTCGGCCAGGAGGGCGTCGATCGCGCGCACGTTGTCGGCCATCAAGCCGTAGCGGATCGATTTCGAGCCGCAGGAGTTGTTGCCCGCCATGCCGCCGATCGTGCAGCGCGCATGCGTCGACGGGTCCACCGGGAAGAACAGTTTGTCCCCGCGCAGCGCGGTGTTGAGCTGACCGAGCACGACGCCCGGTTCGACCGTTGCGGTCCCGGCCGCCGCATCGACATTGAGAATGCGGCGCAGGTGCTTCGAACAATCGATGACCAGCGCGCGATTGACGGTCTGGCCGCACTGGCTGGTGCCGCCGCCACGCGGCAGCACGGGGATACCCTCCTCGCGCGCGATCGCCAACGCCGCGGCGACGTCGTCGATGGTCCGCGGCACGATGACGCCAAGCGGGTCGATCTGGTAGATCGATGCGTCGGTGGCGTAACGGCCGCGATCGGCGCGATCGAACAGCACCTCGCCGGCGATGCTGTGGCGCAGCCGGTCGGCCAGGTGGGAGTCGCCGGGGCTAATGGCGGTGTCGCTCATGGCATTGAGTACACCTCTCCCGCAATGCGGGGTTGCGCCGCGCAGCGGACCGGCGTGCGCCGTGCGGCGACGCGGGTGAGTGGCGAGGCGCGCCGTGCGATACGCCCCTCACCCTCGCCGCGCCGCGTCTCGACCTCTCCCGCGCAGCGGGAGAGGTGTACCGGCATGCTCACAGCCCCTCGAAAAGCGCCGTGGTGATGTAGCGCTCGGCGAACGAGGGAATGATCGTAACGATCCGCTTGCCGGCCATTTCCGGCCGATGCGCCACCACCAATGTCGCGGCCAGCGCCGCGCCGGATGAAATGCCGCACGGAATCCCCTCGGTCTTCGCCAGCCGTCGCGCATTGGCGAACGCCTGCTCGTTCGACACCTTGATGATCTCGTCGATCGCACTGGTATCCAGCACCGCCGGCACGAAGCCGGCACCGATGCCCTGGATCGGATGCGGGCCCGGGCTGCCGCCGGACAGCACCGGACTTGCCTCCGGTTCCACCGCGATCATGCGCAGCTCGGGACGGCGCGGCTTCAGCGCCTGCGCAACACCCGTCAGCGTGCCGCCGGTGCCGATGCCGGAGACGATCGCATCGACCTCGCCCGCCGTGTCGTACCAGATTTCCTCCGCCGTGGTGCGCGCATGGATCGCCGGATTGGCCGGATTGCCGAACTGGTCGGGAATCACCGAACCGGGCGTCTCCGCCTGCAATTCCTTGGCGCGGGCGATCGCCCCGTTCATGCCCTTCTCGCGCGGCGTCAGCTCAAGCTGCGCACCGAGATACGTCAGCATCTTGCGGCGTTCGATCGACATCGATTCCGGCATGGTCAGGATCAGCTTGTAGCCGCGCGCGGCACACATGAAGGCCAGCGCGATGCCGGTGTTGCCGGAGGTCGGTTCGATCACCGTGCCGCCGGGCTTGAGCCGGCCGTCCGCCTCCAGCGCCAGGATCATGTTGACGCCGATGCGGTCCTTTACGCTGGAGATCGGATTGAAGAATTCCAGCTTCAGGCAAATGTCGGCGGTGATCCCCTCTTCCGCGGTGATGCGCGGGATGCGCACCAGCGGCGTGTTGCCGATGGTCTCGATGATGCTGTCGTAGATGCGCCCGCGTAGCGGACGATCGAGATTGAGTGGCTTGTGCCCGCCCGTGGTCATGCGACCTCCTGCCGTTCCGTTGGTTGCGGCGGCGGTGGTAACACGCTGCCCGGGCGGGGTCACGTCGCGCCGGCCGGCCATCGCGCGTTGGCTGGGCGGAGAAGGGTTGGTCGGAGCGGCGGGATTCGAACCCACGACCCCCAGTCCCCCAGACTGATGCGCTACCAGACTGCGCTACGCTCCGACCGGACCCGATCATTTAGCAGCACCGCCGCCTCGCGGCAACGTCGCGCCACCGGACCCACGCGGTTTGCCGCGTCACACCGTCCCCGGCATGATCCGCCGCCAGCAAAGCGGGGGAAAACGGCCATGGAACTGGGCCTCAGCGGCAAGACCGCGCTGGTCACCGGCGGCAACCGCGGCATCGGCGCCGCGATCGCCGCCGAACTCGCGCGCGAGGGCGTGCATGTCTGCCTCGTCGCACGCGACCGCGCGAAGCTGCACGAGGTCGCCGCCGGCCTGACGACCAACGCCGTGCGCACCGCGATCCACGCCGCCGACCTGCGCGAGCCGAGCGCCGCCGCGCAAGCCGTCGCCGCCGCGATTGCCGCGTTCGGCCGGCTCGACATTCTGGTGAACAACGCGGGCGCCACCAAGCGCGCGGATTTCTTTACCCTGACGGACGAGGATTTCCTCGATGGATTCGCGCTGAAGTTCCACGGCGCGGTGCGCATGACGCGCGCCGCCTGGCCGCATCTGCGTGAAACCAAGGGTTGTATCGTGAACATAGCCGGTGTCGGCGCCCACGCAGGTTCCGCCGACTTCACCATCGGCGGGCCCGTCAACGTCGCCCTGCTCAATTTCACCAAGGCGATGGCGGATATCGGCATCCAGCAGGGCGTGCGGGTCAACGCGATCAATCCGGGTTTGATCGAAACCGAGCGATATACCCGCAATGTCGAACGCCTGATGCGCGAGCAATCACTGACGCGCGAGCAGGCGATCGCGGCGCGACTGGCGACGCATCGCACCAAGCGCGTCGGCCGGCCGGAAGAAGTCGGCGCGCTGGTCGCCTATCTCGCGTCCGACAGGGCGGATTTCATCCAGGGTGCGCTGATCGACATCGACGGTGGTTCGACACGCGCGCTGTAGGGGCCCCACAAAACCTCACCCACGAAGTGGGAGAGGTCGAGGCGCGAAGCGACGAGGGTGAGGGCGATCGGGTCGGCACGCTCTGCCTGCTGCGTGCCAAAGGTGCTGCGTGCCGACCCGATCACCCTCACCCTCGGCGCTTCGCACCATCGACCTCTCCCGCTTCCGCGGGAGAGGTTTCGTGATCAGCTCCCCGGCTTCCCCGCCTCGTTCTCCCAGAACAATTCCTGCCAGGTCTTCGCTTCGTGCTTCAGCGTGCCCACCTTGTACATGAACTGCTCGTGCGCCAGCGTGCCACGTGGGGTGGAACTGTAGGTGATCAGCTTCGGATCCCGGATCATCGTTTCGATCCACCCCAAATCGTGCTTCTGCGGCTCGCGCGCGACGTAGATTTGCGCCGCGAGGTGCGGGTCGCGGTTGATCAGCGCGATCGCGTCCTCGAACGCCGCCACCACCGCGGCGTACAGTTTCGGATTGGGATCATGGAACCGCGCGCCGGCCCACATCACGACCGAACTCGACCCCGGCTCAAGATACTGGTCCGACGTCATCACCAGATGCGCCTTGCCGGATTCCAGCTCGGTCACGCTGAACGGTATGATCGAGGCATGCGTCTTGACCTCGTTCTGTCCGCTCATGATTGCGATCAGCGCATCGGGATTGGACATCGATACGGTCAGCGGATCGAGCCGGAATCGCTGATCCCAACCCCATTCCTTCGCCGCCGCCATCTGTAGCACGATCGCCTGGTCGGTCACCTTGATGGCGCTGACCGAGATCTTGTCGCCGTCACGGAAATCCCGCAACGAATGGATGCGCGGATCGTTCGAGACCAGGAACACCGGCGATGAGCACAGCGGCATCATGCCGCGCACCTGCTGCGCGCCATGCGTCTTGTCCCAGACGGTGAAGGCCGGACCGAAGCCGCCCATGGCGATGTCGGCATCGTCCGCCAGCAGCAAATCGTTGGCGGCCGGCCCGCTGGCCATCCGCGTCAGAGTTACCTGGATGTCGCCAAGTCCGGCCGCCTTGGCGTGTTGTTCGATCAGGTGCTGATCCACCGCGACATAGCTCGGCAGGTATCCCAGCCCATAAGGCTGCGCAATCCGCACCATGCTTTGCTCGGCACGCGCCGCGGTGACCGACAGCGCAATGAACCAGGCGACGAGGCAAAGTGCCGGGATGCGCCTCATGACTTGCCCTCCGCGTGGCGCTTCCACAATTCCCACGGCCGGCCCACCAGCGCATCATTGGTCTGCATCGCCGCCGCGGCTTCCTGCGGGTTGAGGAACTCCGGCTTGCCACCCATCGCCAGCGCCTCCGCTTCGACGCGCGCGTTCACCTCGGTGTAGACCGCGCGAAACACCACGTGCTTGATCGACTGTGCCACGGCGACCGAGCCATGGCCGCGCATCAGCGCCACCGGATGCGGCCCCAGCGTCGTCGCCAGTGCCTTGCCCAGCGCATTGTTGCGAATCAGCATGTCCGTGGCGGGGCCGCCGGCGGTGCGAATGTCGAACACCGGCGCGCCGGTGCCGAGGAATCCGGCGATGTGGTTCATCGGCTTCAGCGCGATCTTCGTATCGGCGAACGGGATCACCGACGGCGAGTGGCTGTGCACGATCGCCATCACGTCGGGGCGCTGTTTGTAGATCTCGCCATGGATGAAGCGTTCAAGATACGGCGTGCGGCCGCGCGGGTCGACCGGCACGCTGTCCAGGTCGAACTCCATGATATCGTCCGCCGCAACCAGCGCGGGCGCCATGCTGCGCGAGAGCAGATAGCGGTTCGGGTCCTTGTCATGGCGGACGCTGACATGGCCGAAACCGTCGACCACGCCTTGATCGAACAGGATGTGATTGGCGACCACCAGGTCGTCGAGTGACGCGGGATCGGCGGGTCCGGCCGAACTCGGGGCCGCGTTGCCTCGCTGTGGGACCGCAGCCGCGGCGATCGCCATGGCCAGCAGGCCGCGTCGGCCCAGGGCGTGCGGCACGCCGCAGCAGCATTGCATCATTCGGTTCCTCCCCGGATCGTTTTCCGGCAGGCAGCGCGCCGCCGGAGCCGGGGCAGATTAGCCCCGGAAACCTCTCCCGCGCTACGCGCCGGGTTGCGCCGCGACGTGGATCAACGCGCCGCGAAGCGGCGGGTCAGGGTGCCGCGTGCGCCCCAGGCCAACGTTGCGGGATTGCACGCAGCAAGTGCGTGCGTGCCGCGGCACCCTCACCCTCGGAGCTCACGCGCCGGCGATCTCTCCCGCGACGCGGGAGAGGTTTCTGCCTGGCTACGCGTCCCGCAAGGTTCGAATCTTCGCGGCGAGGGGCCCCATTCAAGGGCTGCTCTCGTTGGGCACTATTTGTTCGGTGGCGCGGGTGGGCTGGCACTGATCCGGAACGAAGAGAGCACCAATGACAATACCCGCTTGGGTTGTATAAAGATCGAGACGGCCGCATTTTTGGATGGACTCTCTCGCGGTCCCGTGTTTTTTTGATGCAGTTCCTGCTGGCCTCTTTGGAGGCTCAACTCAGGAGTGCGCCGCCATGGCGAAGAAGCTGTTGATCGTGGACGACCAACCCGGAATCGCAAAAACAATCGCTTCGATTGCCCGGCGTCTTGGTCTTGAATTCAGGGCAGTCCACGATCCGCGCCTCGCGGTTGCCGAGTTTATCGAATATCAACCGGATATTGTCATTCTCGACATGATCATGCCGGAGCTCGACGGGATCGATGTCCTGAACGAAATCGCATTGACCGGCCAGCCGGCGAAGATCGTACTGACCTCCGGTTACGGCAACGCCTATTTGGCTCTGGCCGCAGGGGTTGCTCGATTTCATGGTATCGAGACCCCGCCGATGCTGCGAAAACCGTTTCGTAGCTCGGAGCTGGAGGCACTGCTCGGCGCCGCGGCCGGCTCTTGTTAAGTCCGGCGTTGGCCGCCGCTCATGGCCATCGGCCAGGGAACCAACGTCCCGCGCGTTTCGTCGACGGATTGTCGAGTGGCACGCTGGCGCCGCCGGTCAGTCAACCGTTCGACGCGTGATATTGCTTCCTAGTCTGGCAACGGCGAGACCGATAAATGCCTGTCTCGTTGCCTTCTGTGCCTCATCAGGAACTATCTGGCCAATGGCCTGAATCGCTCCTTCAAGGAGAATACCTGCCAGGAACTGACGATCGAGATCACTTGCCAGCACGCAACGAATCTTCCCGATCAACCCGTCCACCAGTTCGTCGGGTTCCGCGTTCAGAAGGTCAATGCGCTGGCCCATTGGTGCCTTTCGCAATAAGGGACGGCGTGACGACACCCTGCGCTTCGACATTGCGGAACCCTTGGGGCAGCGTATGGCACCCAATGACTGCCTGCGCGATTTGCAGGGACGGCTCTTTTCTCGAGGCAGCACCATCCAATGTCAGTGTAGGGCAACCGGCGCGTGGGTCAATTGATTTATATCAATGAACAATGTGCCTTTGCAACCACCTGGATGCCCGCGTCGGCTCGGCGGCGGTAGCGGGTGGAATTACGGCGATGCCCGACGAGACCCACGTTCGAAAGCTGCAATCCTTAAGGGGAGACGATGACCGCCAGGGCTGGACACACGGCGCGTACGACGCCTTCCGCTCCGGCTGATAGCACTGGCGAAGCGATGCCCGGCTTGTCGTGCCGCCGCTTGTCACCCGGGGAATTGCTGGGTCGCGGCGCTCCTGACAATGACGGATGGGCTCGATCCGGGCATCACCCGGCGTCGGCGGTTTCCTCCGCCACCGGCAGGGTGAAGCAGAACACGCTGCCGCCGCCGGGGTTGGGTTCGACCCACAGCCGGCCGCCATGCGCTTCCACGATCGCGCGGCAGACTGACAGCCCGATGCCCATCCCCTCGCTCTTGGTGGTCACGAATGGCTGGAACAACTGCGCCTCGATCGACGGCGGAATGCCGCTGCCGGTATCGGCAACGCTCACCGCCACCATGCTGTCCCAGCGTGCCGTGCCGAGCGTCAGTTCGCGCACCGGGCTTGCCTCCATCGCTTCCACCGCGTTGCGGAGCAGATTGAGCAAGACCTGCTGCACCTGCACCCGGTCGGCGATCACCGGCGGCAGCTTGGGGTCGCGCACGAACTTCACGGTGACGCCGCGATCGCCCAGTCCCACCAGGGCCAACGCGCTCGCCTCCTCGACCAGCGCATCCAAGTGCTCCGGGCGCCGCGCCGTCTCGCCGCGCTCCACGAAGGCGCGCAGGCGGCGGATGATCTCGCCGCTGCGCATCGTCTGGGTCGATGCCAGCGCCAAGGCGTGGCGGATACGCGCCAGATCCGGTTGCGGCCCGTCAACCAGCCGCAGCGCGGCGGCGATGTAGTTGGCGGAAGCGGTCAGCGGCTGGTTCAGCTCGTGCGCCAGCGCCGCTGCCATTTCCCCCATCGAGCGCAACCGCGAGACGTGCAGCAGCTCGTCCTGTAGCTCCTGCAACCGCGCTCTGGTCTGCTGGCGCTCGGTCAGGTCGCGAACGAAGCCGGTGAACAGACGCTGCTCGCCCTGGTTCACCTCGCCGACCGACAATTCCATCGGGAACGTGCTGCCGTTCTTGCGCTGCCCGACGACAACGCGGCCGATGCCGATGATCCGCCGCTCCCCGGTGGCCAGATAGCGGGCCAGGTACTCGTCGTGTTGCTCGCGGTAGGGCGAGGGCATCAACATCTTGACGTTCTGGCCGCAGACTTCCTCCGCGCGCCAACCGAACAGGCGTTCCGCCGCCTTGCTGAACTGCAAGATGACACCGAGCCGGTCGATCACCACCATGGCTTCCGGAACGGTCTCAAGGATCGAGCGCAGCATGGCGGATTCGGCCGCCGCCGCCATAGCCTCCTTGCCCGCCCGGGTTTGCTCCATGCCACAGCTTTACGCGAGCGGCGGGCGGGGGAAAACCTATTTCGCGCAACGCCCGCCGTCTCAGCCGGTGGCATCCCCGACAAACTGGAACAGCGCCTGGTCGGTCAGCGGCTTTTCCAACACCACCACGGCGCCGAGTTCCAATGCCCGCCGCATCAGTTGTGCCGAAGGCGACCCGGTCATCAGCGCCACCGGCAGCTCCCGTCCCGCGCGGCGCAGCCGGCGCAGCAGGTCCAGCCCGGTCATTTCGGGCATGTGGTGATCCAGCAGGAGGCAGGCGATACTGTCCGGATCGGTGGCGGCGAGGAACTGGCCGGCGGAGGGGAACGTCACGACACCGAAACCCGCGGCTTCCAACAGGAAACGCAACGAATCACGCACCGCCGCGTCATCATCCACCACCCCCACCAACCGGCGGCGCCCGTCCTGCATGCTGCGCTCCACGCCGTCCAGCCGGGAAATTCCGGCGACGGGCCAAGGATGTCATGATGGACCACTGCGCCGCGGGCGCCTTGACCTAGGTCAAGGCGCGGCGGGTTTCCCGCCGGCGCGCTCCATGGCCAGGACCATGCGCACCAGATCGGCCAGGCTGCGCGCACCCATTTTCTCCATCACCCGCGCGCGCTGCACCTCCACCGTACGGGGGCTGGTGCCGAGATCGTAGGCGATCGTCTTGTTCGGCTGGCCAGCCACCAGGCGCTGCAAGACCTCGCGTTCGCGCGGGGTCAGGCTGGCCAGGCGCGCAGCCACCCCGGCGTTCGCCTGCTGCTCCTCCTGGACACGTTGGCTGGCTGCCATCGCCTCGCGCACCACGCCGAGCAGCCGGTCTTCGTCGAACGGCTTTTCCAGGAAATCGCGTGCTCCGGCCTTCAGCGCTTCCACCGCGATCGGCACATCGCCATGCCCGGTCATCACCACCACGGCCAAGCTGCCCCCCAGTGCGGTCAGGTGGCGTTGCAGCGCCAAACCGTCCATCCCCCCGGGCATCCGCACATCGGTCAGCACGCAGCCGGAGACCAGCCCCGGTGCCACCGCCAGGAAGGCATCGGCCGAGTCGTAGGTGCGCACGGCAAATCCGGCGGATTGCAGCAGGAATGCAAGCGAATCGCGCACTCCGGGATCGTCGTCCACCACGTGTACCAGCGATGGTTCGGTCATGCGGGCGTGGCCTCCGGCACAGGGCAATCGCAGTTGGGGCGAGACGCTGCGACCATGACCAGGGGGGCAATGCGGTCAAGTGCGATTGCCCTGGCCTCCCGCCCGACCGGTGATCGCGCGTGTTCTCCGGGCGGGTACGTACGCTCCCGTACGTCCGTTTCCGAATTTCGAGGATGACGCCGCATCGGTAGACCCTGGTGCATCGAAATGGACACCGGGCGAGGAAGACAACGATGCAAGCCACCATGCACACCGCACAGCCAACCCGCAGCGTCGCCGGATACGCGCTCCGCCAGCCTGTGGCGCGGGACGCCCTCGATCTGCTGGAGCAGTTCGGTTCGACGGTGGCGATCCAGCGCGAGCATGAGATCCACGGGCAGGGTGATGCGGCCGATTATTGCTGGCGAATCCTCTCCGGTTGCGTGCGCACGGTCAAGCTGATGGAAGACGGCCGGCGGCAGGTGGCCGAATTTCTTTTCCCCGGCGATCTGCTCGGGCTCGACGACGTGGGCACGCATGATTTCTCGGCCGAGGCGGTGACCGACGTGACGCTGCGCCGCTACCCGCGCCGCATGGTCGAGGCGCTGGCGGACAGCCATGCCGCCCTGGCTCGCCGACTCCGGGCACTGGCCCTCGCCAACCTGCGCAACGCGCATGAGCGGATGATCATGCTGGGCCGCAAGACCGCGGTGGAAAAGATCGCCTCGTTCGTGCTGGAGATGGACCGGCGTGCCACGGCGCCGGGGCGCAAGGTGACCGAGGTGCCGATGAGCCGCACCGATGTCGCGGATCACCTGGGCCTGACGGTCGAGACGGTGTGCCGCATCCTGGCGCATCTGAAGCGCGAGGGCCTCGTGGTGCTGCATCGCACCGGCGTCGAGGTGATCGATCGTGCCGGGCTGCGCGCACTGGCCTGCGAACCGCGGCACTGATACGGGATCGTCCGAACTTTAGCCGGTTGCCGCGCCAACCGGACCGGCGCCATGCCACGGTGTGGCCGCCGGCCAGGCGCGGCTCAGCCGCCGCGCGATAGGCCGACCCGCAGATGATCGTCGCGGCCGTTGGGCAGGCGCGGCTCAGCCCAGGACCGCCCCCGCGTCTCGCAGGAACACGAGCAGGGGCAGCAGCGGAAGGCCGAGTATGGTGGCGTGGTCGCCCTCCACGCGTGCGAAAAGCTGCACCCCAGGCCCTTCCAGCCGATAGGCGCCGACGCTGCCCAGGACACGGTCGCCCTCCGCCGCCAGGTAGGCGTCGAGGAATGGCTCGGAGAACGCCCGCATCGTCAGTCGCGGCAACGCGGTGTGCTGCCAGAGCAGCTTGTCGCCGGTGCGGCAGGCCACGGCGGTGGCCAGCGCATGCGTCCGGCCGCGCAGCGCCAACAATTGCCGGCGCGCAGCCGCGAGGTCCTCCGGCTTGTCGTACCAGGCACCGTCGCAGACCAGGATCTGGTCGGCGCCGACCACCAGAGCCTGCGGTTCCTGCCGGGCAACCCAGGCTGCCTTGGCGTCCGCCAGGCGCAAGGCGGCGGCGGTCGCGTCCAACCCCTCGGACCGCGCGGCGTCCTTGATCGCGGCTTCGTCGATCGCCGCCGGACGGGCGGTGAACCGCAGACCCGCCCCCGCCAGCACGGCGCGCCGCGCCGTGGAGGCCGAGGCCAGGATCAAGGGCGGGACGTCCGCCTGCAATGCCTATCCCGCGTCGCGCGCCTGCAACGACAGGTCGGTCGGCCCGCCATGCTGCGCTCCCGGCAGGACGCGGCGACGGCCGCCGCCCGGCCGAAAGCGGCGCAAATAGCCCGGCACCACCAACTCGACGGGGGTCGGCACCAGGCCCAGTTCGGGCAATCCCGGCATGCCCGCCGCCACGACGTTGTCGCGCGACAGCATCAGCAACTGGTCACGGGTCAGCGGCTTGCCCGGTACCAGTTCGAGCAATCGCGCCTGCAACCGCGCCAGCCCCATCGGCACGTTCAGCATGATCCGGTGCCGCCCGGTCTCCTTCAGGATATAGGCGAGCAATTCGCGGAAGGCCCAGACGCGCGGGCCGCCCAACTCGTACACCGCGCCGGCCGAGTCGACTCGGGCCAACGCCGCCATCGTCGCGTCCGCCACGTCGCCGACATAGACCGGTTGGAGCTTCGTCGCGCCAGCGATCACCGGCATGACCATCGACAACCGCGCCAACGCGGCGAAGCGGTTGAAGAAGCTGTCCTCGGGCCCGAACACGATCGACGGGCGGAGGATCGTGGCGCCGCGGAAGGCGGACCGCACCGCTTGCTCGCCCGCCGCCTTGCTGCTGCCGTACTGGCTCGGGCTGGCCGGATCGGCGCCGATTGCCGACACGTGCACCAGGCGCTCCACCCCGGCCGCCGCGGCCAGGCGCGCCACGCGGCCCGCGCCCTCGGCATGGATGCGCTGGAAGTCGCCCGCGTGGCTTTCGGCCAGGATGCCGACCAGGTTGACCACCAGCCCGGCGCCTTCCACCGCGCGATGCACGGTCCCTTCGTTCTCCACCGAGGCGAACAGCGGCACGACCTGTCCCACCGCGCCGGCCGTCTTGAGGAACAGGGCGGCCTCCGGGTCGCGCACCGCGACGCGGACCACGAACCCCTTGTGTGCCAGCCGGCTCACCACGTAGCGGCCGATAAATCCGGACCCGCCGAACACCGTTGCCACATTGCGCGTCGCCATTGCTCCGCCCTCCTGTCGCTGCATCGTGAGGGGGTTTTGTCACTGCGGCGCGCCGCCGGCTACGGGGAATCTGACAAAAGCAATCGTCCGCCGTGATGGGGTGGGTCGCCAGGCCCGCTTTGCGAGACCCTTCTGCTGTATTGCATGGATAGCTGCAACAAGTTGAAATAGCGCGATAAATTTGCCGGGAGGCAGCGCCGCCGCGGCAGACCCGGAAGGCGGTTCAGCGCTATGGTGGGATGCTCATGCAAACGCCCCCCGCCCTCGGTTCGCCACATCCCGCCACCGTGCTGGTGGTGGACGACGACCTGCTGGTGCGCGAGCCGATCGCCGATTACCTGCGCGAGGTCGGTTATGAGGTGCTGGAAGCAGGCGACGCGCATGAGGCGATCGACGTGGTGGACCATGCGGGCCATGTCGATCTGGTATTCAGCGATGTGCGCATGCCCGGCGAGTTGGACGGGGTCGGCCTCGCCCGCTGGGTGCGCGCGCATCGTCCCGAGGTCCCGGTGTTGCTGACCAGCGGCTATGACGCAAACGGCTGGCTGGGCGGCGAGCTGGGGCGCGAGGTCAGGCTGCTGCAAAAGCCGTACACCCAGGATCAGGTGCTGCGCCACATCAAGCGGTTGCTGAGCGCTGCATTGAAATAACCTCTCCCGCCCTGCGGGAGAGACGCCCGTTGGTCCGCGTTGCGGCCCAACCGGCCGGCTCGATGCGCCACCGGGGACGAAAACGGCGGAGACGTCGCGACTGCCGGGGAGTTTTCATAGCAGGTCGATGGCGGGTGAACGCCGAAGGTGAGGGGGCCGCGTGACGCGAAGCACCCCATGCGCCCGGCGGGCCGGGCGTGCGTGCCGATCCGATCGTTGTCACCCTCGTCGCATCGCGCCGCGCGTTGATCCGCGCGGCTCAACGCCGCCCCGCGGGAGAGGTCCCGCGGGAAGAGATGAAGAGGACTTGGCCATTCCTTAACATTCTGGCAACAAGGCCGGCATCAGGATGCGACCGCCGGGCTGGTCCGGCGGCGCCTGCCGAGGCTGCACGATCATCATCCGCCTGCCCCGATGAGCCAACCCCAGACCCGGGCAATCCGTCCGGTGACCGTTGCCGTCCGCCCGTTGGTGACGGCCGCGAGCCTTGTCCTGTTGTTTTCCGCCCTGGCCATCGTGCTGTTCGCCCTGCTGCGATCGCCGCTGAAGGACGATATCGCCTGGCTGCTTTATGTGGCCCGCCGCTGGCTCGCCGGGCGCGAACTCTATGTGGACGTGATCGAGGTCAACCCGCCGCTGATCATCTGGATCTCGGCGGTTCCGATCCGCCTTGCCGGCTGGCTTGGCGTCGATCCGCAGTTCACCGCCATGCCGTTCTTCATCGGCATCGTGCTGTCATGCGCCTGGTGGACCGCGACGATCCTGCGCCGCAGCGGCGGGTTGTTCGCCGACCGGGTCCCGGTGTTTGCCGCGATCGGCACCGTGCTGCTGGTGGTGCCCGCCGGCGACCTTGGCCAGCGCGAACACCTGCTGGTCGCGGCGGTACTGCCCTATCTCGTGCTGTTCGCCCGCTCGCTGGACGGTGAGCGGCCGGCTCGGGGCGCCGCTATCGCCGCGGGTGTGCTGGCCGGGCTTGGCTGCGCCCTCAAGCCGCGATACGGCGCGGTGTTCGCCGTGCTGGAATGCCTCGCCCTGGCGCGCGGCATGCGCACCTGCCGGCTGAAGCCGCTGTCGGCGATCGCCGCGTTTGGCGGCTATGGCGTGGTCGTTGCCGTGCTGTGCCCCGCCTATCTGCGGCGCGCCGTGCCGCTGGCGCTGGCGCTGTACGGTGCCACCGACGTGTCGTTCCTGCACCTGCTTGCCGATTCGGGCCGTCTGCTGTTTGGCGAGGCGGTCGCCGCGGCGCTGCTGGCATGGATCTGGCGGCGCGGCATGCCCGAGCGCAATCTGCTGCTGACGCTGGTGCTGTTCGCCGCGACCAGCACGGCCATCTGTTTCATCGACGGCAAGGACTGGTTCTACCATCGCCTGCCGGCGACCGTGGCGACCCTGCTCGCGCTGGTGCTGTGGGCTGCGTCGGCGCTGTTTCACCGCACCGTCCCGCGGCGCCGCACCTGGGCGCCGCTGTTGCTGGCCGGGGTGACCGGCCTGGTGTTCCTGGTGGGGGCCTTCCAGCGGCTGGAGCCCGAAGTCGCGGAGGCGGTCGAACCGCAGGATTCCACTGTCGCCAGGCTCGAGCGGCTGATCCGTGCGGAGCATGCCCGCACCTACATCGCCTTTTCCGAATGGATCGCGCTGGGTTTCCCGGTGGTCAACAACACCGGCGTGGTCTGGACCTCGCGCTTCGACTCGATGTGGGCGCTGAAAGGCGAGCTGTGGCGCGTGCGCTTCGACCCGGCGGCCGCGAAGGAGTGGCCGATCCGCCGCTGGGTTGTGCACGATTTCATGACCGGGTGCCCGGATGTCGCGGTGGTGGACACGCGCGAGGGGGCCAACTGGATCGGCGTGCTGAGCGACGACCCGGTATTCGCGCGGGCATGGTCGCAGTATCAGCAGATCGCGGCGTTCGACGGGCTGGAGGTGTATCGCCACACCGTTGCCGGCTGCATCAACCCGTGGGTGGCGGGCGGCCAACCCGGCGTGCATAGCGGGATGAACCGCGTCGGACAGCAGCACGGCGGCTAGAAGGGGTGGGATGGGCGGCGGAATGCGCTACGCTTGTCCGCCCGACCTTCTCGCTGGCTCCGCGGCTGGCCGTTACGCCGCACCTGGAAAGCCGTACCCGCCAGGCCGTGCGGCGGCAGAGCGCAGCGCATTCCGTCGCCGATCCCTTTCCCCACCGCGCCGGTCCGTCAGGTGGCGACGCGATCGAGGCTGCCGCGCTCCTCCGATGCCGCACCGTCCAGCACCGCGGCGGCCGCGTGCACCACCGCGGCGATGCGCACCGCGGCCTGCACTTGCTCTGCCGTCAGCCCGTGCTGGCGCACCGCGCGTTCGTGGCTTTCCATGCACATGCCGCAACCGTTCACCGCGGACACCGCCAGCGACCACAATTCGAATGTCGCCTTGTCCACCCCCGGCTTCGCCATCACATTCATCCGCAGCCGGGCCGGCATGTTCGGATAATCGCCACCCACCAGGTGGGTGAACCGGTAATAGACGTTGTTCATCGCCATGATGGCGGCGGCGGCCTTGGCCGCCGCCGCCGCCTCGGGCGACAGCGCCGGCGCGAACGCCGCCAGTACCGCCCGGGTCACCGTCGCATTGCGCGAGGCGAGCGCGGCGGCGATGAACGTGCCGGCCCGCTGTGCGTCGGACAGCGCCGGCTCCGTCGCCAAAGAGCCGAGGTTCAGGCGGATATCGCGTGCATAGTCGGGCAGCACCGCCTGCAGCATTTCGAGCCCCATCGTCCCCTCCGTCACGCCGCCACCTGCAGCACTTGCTCGCCCTTGTGCCAGTTGCATGGGCACAGTTCGTCAGTCTGCAACGCGTCGAGCACGCGCAGCACCTCGGCCGGGTTGCGCCCGACGTTCAGGTCGTTGACCGCGGCGAAGCGGATCACCCCTTCCGGATCGACGATGAAGGTTGCCCGCAGTGCGACGCCCTCCGCGCGGTCCAGCACGCCACAGGCATTGGCGAGGTCGCGCCTGATGTCGGCCAGCATCGCGATCGGCAGGTCCCTCAGGTCGGCGTGGTGCAGGCGCCAGTTCAGGTGGACGTATTCGCTGTCGATCGAGACGCCGTACACCACCGTGTCGCGGTCGGCGAAATCGCCGGCCAGCTTGCCGAAGGCGACGATCTCGGTCGGGCAGACGAAGGTGAAGTCCTTCGGCCAGAAGAACACCACCTTCCATTTGCCCGGCTCGGCGGCGGTGGTGATCTCGGTAAAGGCGGTGGCTTGGTTCAGCCCCTCGGCGCCCGGCCGGACGGCCTTCAGGGCGAATTCGGGGAAGCGGTCGCCAACGGTCAGCATTGCGATTGTCTCTCCATGACGCTGGTTGCCCGCCTGGTATGGCGTTGCGTTGGATTTCGTGCCAATGAATGATTCCGGTTCATTTGATCGAGTAAGACGATGGTTCCGCTCCCCAGTCCACAGCAGCTCCGCTACCTGGTCGCGCTCGCCGAAACCCGGCATTTCGGTCGCGCCGCCTTGGGCTGTGCCGTCACCCAGTCAACGCTGTCGGCCGGCATCCTGACGCTGGAGAACCAGCTCGATGCGCCGATCCTGGACCGCACGGCGGGCAAGCACGTGGTGTTCACGCCGCTCGGGCTGGAACTGGTCGAGCGCGCCCGCTTCGCGCTGACCGCCCTGACCGCGGTGACCGAGGCGGTGGATGCGGCGCGGGCGCCGATGAGCGGACCGTTGCGGATCGGCGTGATTCCGACCATCGGGCCGTTCCTGCTGCCGCGGCTGATGCCGGCCCTGCGCGACGCCTTCCCGCGCCTGAAGCCGTGGCTGCGCGAGGATACCACCGCGCGCCTGGTGGATCGGCTGGTGGCGAGCAGGCTCGACGTGGTCTTGGTGGCGCTGCCGTGCGACTGCGGCGGTGCCGACACCATGACGCTGGCGCGCGACGAATTTCTGGTCGCGCTGCCGCCCGGGCACCGGCTGGCGGGGCTGGAGGCCGTGCCTCCGAGTGCGCTGGCGACCGAGCGGCTGCTGCTGCTGGAGGAGGGTCACTGCCTGCGCGAGCAAGCGCTGTTGGTGTGCGGCCTGCTGGCCGGCGAGCGCGGCGAGGCGTTGGACAGCTTCGCCGCCACCTCGCTGCATACCTTGGTGCAGATGGTTGCGTCCGGGCTGGGCGTCACGCTGCTGCCGCGCCTGGCGATCTGCGCCGGTGTCGCGGCCGGCACCGGGCTGGTGCTGCGGCCTTTGGCGGGGGCTGGCGCATGGCGGACGCTGGGGCTGGCGTGGCGGCCGAAGGCGCCGCGTGCCGCCGAATACCGTGCGCTCGGCGGTAGGCTGGCGCAGGTCTGCGCCGCATTGCTCGAGGAGGTCTGATACGGCGGCCGGAGGGCAGGAAAAAGGGCGTGCCCTTTTCCGGAAGGACACGCCCGCAGTCTGGTCTCAGTAACAATTGCAAGCCTTTATCACAGCCCGGTACTCAGCGGAAGGGGCGTGATCGCGCGCTGCGGCGGTTACCAAAAATGTCCTCTCCGCCGCTTCGCCCGCCGGAATCTCAACGCTTCGTCAATGCTTTGCGGCCACCCTGGGTACGGAGGTGTGGGCCATGAAGCTGCCCCATATGCGGCACTGGTTTGGGCGGGACGCGACGCCGAAGGCGCTGGTGCCGGGTCGGAAGGCGTCCGTGGCCGCTCCCGCGCCGGCAGCGTTGCGTCCGCAATCAATCGAAGAGGTTGTCGAAGACTGTCCCTGGCCGGTCGAGCGGCTGGAGGTGGCGGACGCCTTGTGGGGCGAGGGCTTCCAGTTTCCCGGTGGCGAAGCCGAGACGATGCGGCTCGTCAAGCCGCTGGGCCTGTCCGCGGCGACCAGTCTGCTGCTGCTGGGCGCCGGGAGTGGCGGGCCGCCTTGCTGCATCGCCAGCGACCTCGGCGTTTGGGTGACCGGATACGAATCGGACCAGGACCTGCTGAACGCCGCCTCCGACCGCAGCCTGCGCTCCGGTTTGTCCCGCCGGGCGCAGATGGCAGCCTGGGACCCCGAGGCCCCCAGTTTCGAACGCGGCTATTTCCATCACGGGCTGGCGCTGGAGCCGCTGCGCGACGGGCTGGTGGAACCGACCCTGGCGGCGCTGGCACAGGCATTGAAGCCGGGCGGACACCTCGTGCTGCTGGAGACCGTGGCGGATACCCCGTTGGATCCCGACGATCCGCTGGTCGCCGCCTGGCAGCGGCTGGACGGCCGCCGGCTCGACCGGTTGCCGGCGGAGATCACCATCACGCGGGCGCTGGGCCGGCTCGGCTTCGACGTTCGGATCGTCGAGGACGTCTCGCACCGGCACATGCAGCAGTCGGTGACGGGCTGGCGCGAGGCGGTGCGCGGGATGGAGCAGGCAAAGCCGAGCCGCCGCGAGGCGGCGCAATTGATCAGGGAAGCAGAGCTCTGGCTGCTGCGCATCCGGTTGTTCCGCAGCCGGGCGCTGCGGCTGGTGCGGTGGCACGCCATCGGCACGCTATGAGCGGCATCGAGCAGCCGTGGCCCGGCGCAGCATATCGCAGAGATTGCCGACCAACACTGCGTGATTGTCCGTACTGCTCGCTCAAACGCGACTTTGCTCCGCGCGTGGAGCGGTCACAAATTCCGCTAGCTGCCCGCGCGTGGGCCAATGACGGAGAGTTGCCGTGAGTCAGGCTTTGCAGACCAACGACCTGCCGGCGTCGCTGCGCGCGTTGCGGGTAGGACAGGATGACGACGTGCACATCCGCCGCACGATCCACCTGGCAGCGGCGAAGATCGAGGATTTGCAGGAGCAGGTGGCGCGGCTGGTGACGGCGCTGGAAAGCGGCAAGCGACGTGATGGCTCGCCTGCAACGCGGGAGGTGTTCGGTTATCGAGCCGGGTAGGATGGCCGCGAACGGCACGCATCACCTGTCCCGCTTGCATCGATTCGGAGTGATCGAGAGTCGATCATCGAGTTGCTGCGGTCATGCCGAGGCTGCGCTGAGCGCTATCCCGGCATTGCAACAGGTTCGCCGGCAACACGCGCTGTGTTCGAGCCGGATTGCGATTACCCGGGGCTTGGTCCACCGGGGTCGTTGGTCTGCCGTTTCTCCAGATCGTCCAGCAGCGCCCAGATCCGTGCCATGTGGCTGTCGCGGTCGTAGAGCTGGTACAGCATCCCCGCCAACCGCACCGGATCGCCCGAGTAGTACCGCTCATACAACTGCTGCCGCCCGGCAAACGACGACACCGCCGCGTCGAATGCCAGCCGGAATAGCTTGATGCGGCTGCGAGAATCGAGGTTGGCCGCCTGGAAGTAGGTCTCCACGTCCGGCCACGCCGCGCTGGTCGTCTCGGCGTAGGACGGCACCGCGACCAGCCCGCTGGCCCCCAGCGTCTGGATGATCTCGCACGAGCGGTGGAACATCTTCGCGTACATCATGCGCACGGTCCAAAGCGGCATCGCCGCCGGCGTCATCACGCCCTGTGCGTTCGGCGCCGCGTCCACTTCCGATGCGCGCAGGCAGGCGCGATTGAATTCGGTGAACTGGATCAGCTCCGCCAGCATGTTCTGCACATGCAGGTGCTGGTCGATGTTGGTGGACTGGGCGATCGCGAAGCCGAGGCCCATCATGAATTCCGACTTCGCCAGGTTCTTGGTGGTGAACTGGTGCATCACCTGCGGCATGACGCCGGTGCGGTTGTACAGACCGTTGCACAGTGCAGGATCGCGATGGATGAACACCCGCTCCCACGGCACCAGCACGTGGTCGAACACCACCATCGCGTCGGTTTCGTCCAGCCGCGAGGACAAGGGATAATCCATCGGCGACGCCGCCTCGCGATGTGTCACCGGGGGACGGCAGATGACGCGCAGGCCGGCGGTGGCGACAGGAATGCAGAAGCCGAAGGCGTAGGGCTCGCCGTCCTTGTTGTTGGTGACGAAGGTGGAGGGCATCACCATGATGTCGTGCGAGAACGCGCACAGCGTGGCCACCATGCGGGCGCCATGGATGACGATGCCCGCATCCGTCTCCCGCACGATCCGCGCCGCCAGGTCTTTTTCCTGGCGCTCCACCGGACGCGAGCGATCGACCTGCGGATTGACCAGTGTGTGCGTCATTGTGATGTCGTTCTCGCGCGCATGGTCGTAATACGCGCGGACGTTGTCGCCGAAGCGTTTGTCGCGTTGCCCGAATTCGTCGCTGGCCGAGGCGTAACCGGCGGTCATGATGTTCATGTAGTCCGGGCTGCGCCCGAACATGCCGCAGGTCGCATCCGCCCAGAGTTTCACCATGGCACGCCGCCGCACCAGGTCGTCCACCGAGCCAGGCTGGATGAACGACAATCCAACCGGCGCATTGGTCGTCGGGGAAGCGTAGGTCATCACCGGCGTCAGCGCGGGATCGTGCTGCATCTGGTACAGCTCGGCCACGGTCTGCGCCGCGGCGGCGAACCGCCGATCCCTGGTGACGTCGGCGACGCGCTCGCCGTCGATCCAGATCTGCCGATCGTCGCGCAGCGATTCGAGATAGGCCCGGCCGGTGCGGATCGCCATGCGAGAGACTCCTTGGTCAGGAATCCCTCTCCCGCTTCGCGGGAGAGGTCAGGTGAGGGTGCGGCGTGCCGCAGGCAGCACCCTCACCTGACCTCTCCCACTGCGTGGGAGAGGGATTCAAGCGCCAGCAGCCCCAGCCCGGTGGTCATTGGCGCTACGTAGTTGCGATGCACCCGCCGCACCTGCGCGCCCAGCGCCGCGCGCATCGCCAGCCAGATGATCATCTCCACGCCTTCGGTGCCGCCGCGTTCCATCCAGTCCTGGTGCGGCAGCGCGGCGAGCGTCTCCGGCTCTTGCTCGAGCAGGTCCATGAAGCGGTTGTCCCAGTCCGGATTGACAAATCCATAACGTTCGCCGTGCAACTGATGCGACAGGCCCCCGGTGCCCATGACCAGCACACGCTTGTCCTGCGGATACGACTCGATGGCGCGACGTACGGCAGCGCCCAGCCGGAACAGCCGGCGCGCGGTCGGCAGCGGATGCTGGATCACGTTGATCGCGATCGGCACCACCGGCAGAGTCATCGCCGCGTCGCCGAACAGCGGCAGCACCGACAGAATGCCGTGATCTACGGCCATCTCCTGGCAGATCGTCGGATCGAACTCTTGTTCCACCAGCGAGCGGGCCAGATGCCAGGCGAAATCCGGGTCGCCGCGCAGATCGGGCAGGGCGCGCTTGCCCCAGCCCTCGTCGGCCTGCTTGTGCACCTCGCCGACGCCGAGCGCGATCGTGGGATAAGCATCGAAGAAAAAGCGATTCATGTGGTCGTTGTAGAAGATCACCAGCAGGTCCGGCTGCTGTGCTTCCACCCAATGCTTCGCCGGCAGATAGCCGTCGAACACCGGCGCCCAGCGGTCTTCGCGCTGCGGTCCCTTGTCCCAGGCCGCACCGATCGACGGCGCATGCGAACTGCCGATCCCGCCGACGATGCGTGCCATGGTCAGTGTCCCTCCGCGCGGCCGCTGGTGTGCCGGCCGACCTCTTGCAGGCTGACGCCCAGGGCGCCGGCGATCTTGATCAGCAGGTAGATGCTGCCGCCATGGTCCAGCATGCCGCGCCAGTCGCGCCGACTCACCATGTCGATCGCATCGTCGTGCAGGCCCATGCCACGCATGTAGCCCGCCTGATCGGCAACAAAGCTGGCCCGGTTGGCGGCGTCGGTCAGCGACATCGCCATCCGGTTGAGCAAATAGCCCCGGCGGGACTGTTCGCCGGTGAACAGGATCGTGCCGGGGATGTGCATGGCGGTCGCCTATTTCAAATGCCGGTCCCACAACGCGAACGTCTTCGCCCAGGAAGCCTCGGCGGCCAGCGTGTCGTATACGGCGCGCTCGGCGAAGCAGAAGCCGTGATGTGTGCCGGGAAACACTTCCACCTCCGCCTTCACGTCGGTCTTCTGCAACGCCGCCTTCAGCTCGGGGATCACGTTCGCCGGCACCGATTGGTCGTATTCCGCAAAGGCGTAGTACAGCTCACCCTTGATCTTGTTCAGCGACAGATGCGGCGAGTCGTCCTTGTCGGTGACGATGCCAACGCCGTACAGCGACACCGCCGCCATCATGCGATGCGGGAATGCCGCCGATACCGACGTGATGTAGCGGCCGCTCATGCAGTGGCCGACGCAACCCAGCGGTCCCGGCCGGGCTTTGTCGTTCGCATCCAACCAGGCGATCATCGCCGCGGTGTCGTCGTTCACATAGGGAATCGTCAGGCTGTTCATCGAGGCGCGGATCACCCCGGACATCCCGTCGTCGCGGCGCGGCAGGTCGAAGCGCACCGTGCCGAGCCGGTAATACATGTCCGGCAGGATGCAGATATAGCCGTGCCGCGCGATGCGGCGCGTCATGTTGCGCAGCTCTTCGCGCGTGCCGGGCGCGTCCATGTAGAAGATGATCGGCGGGAATGGCCCTGGCCCGTCCGGGCATGCGACGAAGCAAGGCATCCTGCCGTGCTTGGTGGTCACCTCGAGCTGCTGCTCGTACATCCGAACCCTCCCGCGATGCTTGCACGTTCCGTGCGGCCGGGCGCATCTTCGCCCTACGCCAACGGGATTGGCAACGGGGGAGAACACGGCGATGGCGAACACGGCGTCGATCGATCAGGTACTGCAACAGGCGGTCGCCGCCGGCGATGTGCCGGGTGTGGTGGCCGTCTCCGCGGATGACCGCGGCGTGGTCTACCAGGGGGCGTTCGGCCGCCGCAGCCTGGCGAGCGACGACGCGATGAGCCTGGACACGGTGTTCCGCATCGCCTCCATGACCAAGGCGATCACCGCCACCGCGGCGATGCAGATGGTGGAACAGGGGAAGCTGGCGTTGGACCAGCCGGCAGGCGAGGTGCTGCCGGAGTTGGCCAATCCGATGGTGCTGGAAGGCTTCGACGATGCCGGCAAGCCGGTTTTGCGGCCGGCACGGAAGCAGGTCACGCTGCGCCGATTGCTGACCCATACGGCGGGCTTCGTGTATGACACGTGGAACGCCAACCAGGCGCGTTACGCCGAGGTGACCGGGTTGCCGGCGGCGCGCACCGGCAAGCGGGAGGCGTTGAATGCGCCGCTGGGATTCGAACCCGGCGAGCGTTGGGAATACGGCATCAATATCGACTGGGCCGGCCGCATGGTGGAGGCGGTCAGCGGCCAGAACCTGGAAGCCTATATGCAGCAGCACATCTTCGAGCCGCTGGGCATGCGCGACAGCAGCTTCGATCCGCGCCCTGATTGGCGTTCGCGGACGGTGCAGGTGCATTCGCGTCAGGCGAACGGTTCGCTCGAACCGATCGATACGCCACCGCCGCCGGCAGATCGCGAATTCTATCCCGGTGGCGGCGGCCTGTTTTCCACCGCGCCGGACTACATCGCGTTTTTGCAGATGTTGCTCAACGGGGGCGCCTATAACGGTGCGCGCGTGTTGCAGGGGGAGACGGTGGCGCTGATGGCGCAGAACCACATGGGCGATCTGGACGTGCTGCCGTTGACCACGTTCAAGCCGGCGTTCTCCAACGACGCGGAGTTCTTTCCCGGCATGTCGAAGAAGTGGGGGTTGAGCTTCCTGATCAACACCGAGGACGCACCGACCGGACGCAGCGCTGGCAGCCTCGCATGGGCGGGCATCAACAACACGTATTTCTGGCTGGATCTGAAGAAGCGCGTCGCCGGCGTGCTGATGACGCAGATCCTGCCGTTCGCCGATCCCACGGTGTTGGGATTGCTCGATCGGTTCGAAGCGGCGGTGTACGGGTAAGAAAACCTCTCCCGCGCTGCGCGCGGGAGAGGTCGAGGTACCCGATCACCCTCACCCGCGTCGCTGCGCGCCTCGACCTCTCCCATTTCGTGGGCGAGGCTAGCTTCGCTTCTGCTTCCACGCTTCGAAGTCGCGCTTTGCCTCGTCGCCCGCCACGGGGAACAGCCCGGCCAGAGGACGCCCGCGCGCCACTTCCTCCTCCGCGAATTCCTCGTACAGCGTCGTCGCCAAACACTCTTCGGCGATTTCATCGACGATGTCCGGCGGGATCACCACGACGCCGTCGCAGTCGCCGACGATGATGTCCCCCGGATATACCGCAACGCCGCCGCAGCCGATCGGCAGATTGAGGTCGCAGGGATGATGCGCGACCGGGCTCGGCGGCGAGGACGGACGCCGGTGGTACGCCGGCAATCCGGTCTTGAACACGCCTTCGGAATCCCGCAGCCCGCCATCGGTCACGATGCCGGCGCAACCGCGCGCCGCCAGCCGCCCGACATAGAGATCGCCGGCCGAGGCGGCCCGCGCATCGCCGCGCGAATCAACCACCAGCACGTGGCCGGGCGGACAGGTCTCCATCGCCTGCGGCTGGATCTGGGTGCGCGGGCCCTTCGCATTCGGTCCGTCCTTGTCCTCGCGCGACGGGATGAAGCGCATGGTGAAAGCCGGTCCGACCATGCGTGCGATATTGGGTCGCACCGGCCAGACGTCCTGCATGAACATGCTGCGCAGGCCGCGGCGTTGCAGCGCGCCGGTCAGCGTCGATGTTCCGACGCGCATCAGCGCGTCACGGGTTTTCGGCAGCAATTCGGTCATGACGAGTTGTCCTCCGGAACGATTGTCGCATGGCGGTCTATCGGTTGGTCGGCGGCACCTCTACCACGCGCCGCGGCGCCAGCGGCGCGTTGCGGATGGAACCGAGGTCGATCTCCGGCATCGCCACGCTGAGTTGCCGCAGCACGCCGTTGGCAAGCGCGTTATAGTCCTCGAACCCGCGCCGCAACCGGCCGCGCCACGCGGGGATGCCGCCATTGGCATGCAGCTCGAACGCGGATTCGCGGCCATCGAGCGCCGACGACACGTGGTCCCAGGCCATCTGCAACAGCGCGGATCGCTGCAAGGCGCTGTAGCCGCCGCCGCTGAACGATTCCTCCAGCCCGGCGGCAACCTCCGGCGCGGCGAGATCGGTATCGCCGGGCGCCACCACCAACGAGGAGCCGGGCACGATGCGCAGCATCTCGCTCATGCCCGGGCGCGCTTTCAGCATCGCAATGCTGCCCGCCGCGAGGTGGCAGGGATTGGGAAAGCAATAGCCCTGCGCGGTGAACTGCGGATCGCGCTCCGCCGCGGTCTGGCAGCTACGTACAGTCTGCACGTCGGTTATCAGGTCGAGCAAATAGTTGATGGTGGGATCGTGATGGGTCAGGCCGATCGCGTGGGAACAGGCCAGGGCAAGACCAAGCGTGAACTCCGCCTTCGACAGCCAGCAATAGAGCTGGTGCCAGAACAGCCAGCGGGCAATTCGCTCCGGCGACGGATCGACCAGGAAGACGCGGTCCCACGCAACATGCACGTCCTCCAGCCACATCTGCCCGTCGAGTTCGTCATAGCGGCTGGAGAGCGGCGCCAGGAACGCGTTGGGGTGGTGCACGGAGGTGCGACGGCAGACCACGGTGACGCCCTTGGCGTTCGCCGGCACGACGAAAGTCGCACGGTGGCCTTGGAAGTCGGTGCCGCACAGCGCACCGATATAGACATCCTCGGCATAGGCGGGGCTCGTGTGCATGCCGATCTTGCCGCGGATGACCAGGCCGGAGTCGGTCTCGCGCACGATACGCAATGCGTTGCGGTCCTGCGGATCGGGGCGCATGCGTGCGCCGATCGTCGCTGCGCCGGAGCAGAATGTCAGGAAGCGTCCGGTGCGAGCGATGTAATCGCGGTAGGCCAGCGCGTTGTCGATCTGCGGCTGCGAAGCGTTGTGTTCCTGCACCTCGTTGAGGATGCCCAGCGCGATCAGGCAGCCATAGGCCGGCGTGTGGGTGATGTTGCCGGCGCTAAGAAATGTCGTCGCGGCAAAGCATTTCCCCATCGCGACGAGATCGTCGGAAGCTTTCGGCAGCATATAGCCCCAGGGCAGGCGTTTGCCCGCCGCATCCGGCGGCGAGAGCAGACGGTCTTGCCAGGCGGGATCGAAGTGACGGTCGTACCAGGCGACGTATTCATCGACCATCGCTCGCGTGGCGGGATGGGTCGTGACATCCTCGACCCGGCCTTCGCCGACCACCCAGACCTTGCGCCCGTCGCGCAATGACTCACGGTAATCTGCGCCGGTCCGCATGATGTGTTTCCTGTCCCATATATGCGTCGCCACTGCTTCCTGTCATTGCCAGAGGCGCAGCGACGCTCCCACGTCATGGCCGGGCTTCATCCGGCTATCTATACCGGCACCCTGCCGCGATCGATGGCCGGGTCAAGCCCGGCCATGACGTGGAAGCGTCGCTGCACGCCCCGCAACGACATCTTCGCCTATCCCCCCGCCCGCGCTGCCTGGATCGCCCGCCAGATCCGGTCGCTGGTCGCCGGCATGTCAAGCTCGCGTACCCCCAGGGGTTCCAGCGCGTGCATGATGGCAAGCATCACCGAGGGCATCGCACCAACCGTGCCCGCTTCGCCCGCGCCCTTCGCGCCCAGCGGATTGCCCGCGGTCGGCACCGGATTGCTGACGATCCGGATATTGCACATGTTGTCCGCCCGCGGCATGCAGTAATCCATGAAACTTGCCGTCAGCAACTGGCCAGATCCCGATTCATACACCACCTGCTCCATCAGGATCTGGCCGACGCCCTGCGCCACGCCGCCATGGATCTGCCCCGCCAGGGTCAGCGGGTTGATCACCGTGCCGACATCATCGACCACCAGGTAGGACTGCAAGGCCACGACGCCGGTATCCGGATCGATCTCAACTTCGCAGACGTGGCACCCATTGGGAAATGTGTCGCGCTTCGGTGCGTAGGTGGCATGCTCGTACAGCCCCGGCTCCATGCCCGGCGGCAGCCGCGCCGGTTGGAACGACGCCGCCACCACCTGCTTCAACGTCATCCCGCGATCCGTGCCGACGACATTGAATTTGGCATCGGCGAATTCGATATCCGCCTCCGCCGCTTCCAGCAGATGCGCCGCCAGCTTCTTGCCCTTGTCGATGACCTTTTGCGCCGCGAGTGTCAGCGCCGAACCGCCGGTCACCATTGACCGCGACCCGTTCGAGCCCATCCCGAACGCCACCCGGTCGGTGTCGCCGTCGATGAACTGCACCTCCTTCGGGTCGATCCCGAGTTTGCCGCACAGGATCTGCTTGAATACGGTCTCGTGTCCCTGGCCGTGCGTCTTGGTCCCCATCAGCAGGAGCGCGCTGCCGCTCGGATTGAACCGCACCTCCGCATATTCCGGCGTCGGTCCGGCCGCTTGCTCGATCGAGTTTGCCAGGCCGATGCCACGCAGCATGCCGCGCGCACGCGACGCCTCGCGGCGCGCGGCAAACCCCGCATAGTCGGATGCCTCCAGCGCGATTTCCAGATTGCGGCCGAACTGGCCGCAATCATAGAACGGCCCGAGCGCGGTCTTGTACGGCATTTTCGCTTCGGGAATGACATTGCGGCGCCGCAATTCGATCGGGTCGATCTGCAATTCCGCAGCCGCCTCCTGCATCGCGCGTTCGATGAGGTAGATCGCCTCCGGCCGCCCGGCGCCGCGATACGGCGCGGTGGGGCTGGTGTTGGACAGCACCGCATCGATCGTGACGTAGGCCGCCGGGATGTCATACACCCCGACCACGGTGCCGATCTGGCCGAACGGCGTCAGCAACTGCCGGTCGGATGCGATGTACGCGCCGATGCTGGCCAGCATGTGCAACCGGAGGCCGATGATCTTTGCGCCCTCGTCGAAGGCCAGTTCGATCTCCCCGACATTGTCACGGCCATGCTCATCCGCCAGCAGCACTTCCGAACGCTCGCACTTCCACTTCACCGGCCGGCCGATCTTGCGCGCCGCCCACAGGACCAGGCGGTGGTCGACGTATTGCCAGCCCTTGGCGCCGAAACCGCCGCCCACGTCGCGGCACACCACGCGCACCTGGCTCTCCGGCACCTTGAACACCATGTTGGCCAGCATGTTGCGCACGCGGTGCGGATAGTTCACGTCGGCATACAGCGTGTAGCGGTCTTCCGCCGGTTCATAGAGGCCGATCGAGCCGCGCGGCTCCATGTACTGCGCATGCACGCGGGTGATCACGTAGCGGCGTTTCACAATATGGGCGGCGCGCGCAAACGCTGCCTCGGTCGCCGCCCGGTCGCCGCGCTCGGTGGTGTGGGAGATATTGTCGGCGTTTTCGTCCCACAGGCGCGGCGCATCCTGCTCTGCCGCTTCCGC
>Ga0181521_10001054_pt1 | contig 34110 bp, 31 predicted proteins | sample PEATcosm2014_Bin_32_FD_119764 | JGI IMG/M metagenome (GOLD analysis project Ga0181521, IMG submission 119764) | Peatland microbial communities from MTU Mesocosm Facility, Houghton, MI, USA - PEATcosm2014_Bin02_60_metaG | ecosystem: Environmental > Terrestrial > Soil > Wetlands > Peat | place...
ATTTTATACAGGGTAATACAAAAACCAATCGACCTGAGGCAGTCTATCAGGTTGAAAATATAGAGGTTCTTACGAATGAGCCGGCGCTTACGAGGATCGCCTCAGTAAACTCCCGCTAGCCGCGCCCACGCTTACGTTGCCGGAGTTTCCACCAACACCAGCCCCGAGGGCAGCTCTTCGCCGAAGATGCGCCCCAACGCCCGGTCGTCGGCTTCTTCGCCTTCGAAAACCGCCAGGAATCGATCCGCGTGGGGCAGCGATTGCAGCTTGCGTTTGACGGCTTCGCGAGTGGCCAAGGGGAGATCGCGCGTGGGGTCGGCGGTTTGCCGCGCCAGAGCGGCCAGCGCTTCGCCGGCGCCTTGCACGTTGAGCAGGGCTTCGGCCCAACGCGTGGCGGGCGCGGGCGGGACCACCAGGTTGATGGGTCCATAGAAGAGCTTGCGCGCGCCGATGCGCGAGAGGCACCACAGCTCGCTCTCGCGGAAATCGCCGCTTTTGACGCGCTTGATTAACGCGTCGCCCAGTTCGGTCTTGGTGCCCACGGGCAGCAGTTCCAAACTGGCCGCCGTGCGCCACATTTCGCGCAGCAGCGAAGCGTTGCGCCGCTGCGGCTTCTGCTTGCCGCGCGGCAGCAGGGCGGCGGAGAGGCGCTGGTAGATATCGGTCTGCTGATTGCGGTTGAGGCCGCCCGCCACGCGTCCCCAAAAAATCCACCAATCGATTTCGCACTGCACCTGGTTGGCATATGCCAGGCCCGTGGCGTAAATGCGGCGCGCCTGCTCGATGCGGAAATCGTCGCCCGGGTAGCCGAAGCCGGGACGCAGGCAGAAGCCCGCCAGGTTCAGCCAGCGCGCCTCGAAAGCGGGACTCTTGCGGCGTCCCGTGGCGTTGGCCAGGAAGACGTCGGCCATGCGCCGGATAGCCGAAAGCGGCCAGGAATTCTTGCCCAGCCCCATGGTCTGTTCCAGTTTGGCCGGCAGCTCTTCGGGCGCGATGGGCGATTTGGCGTCGGGCGCGAACAGCGCGGCGATCCATTCGAGAGATTTTTCCAGCGCCTGTTCGGAAACCACCGCCGCATCCTTGCGCACGGCCGCGGCTTGCGGCTCGGCCTGCTTGCGCAGCTCGAACTGCAGGTTCCAGCGGTTATCCCCGATCTTCGATTCGCACCAGGTTTCGAGCGTGCCGATTTCCGTCAGGCGCGCGCCCAGCTTCACCGGGATGAGCCGCTCCTCGGCCTTCTTCCCGTAACGGATCACGGCGTGCAGCGGGGCGTGCATGTGCAGATCGGCGTCGCCCGCCGCGAACTCGAGCACGTCGCCGAGCTTGTCTTCCGTGCGCGTGAGCGAGCTGTACAGCCGGAAAGAGACGGGGCAATTGGCCACGAGCTGCAGCGCTTCGTTATCCACTTCGATGGCCACGCCTTCTTCGGCGCCGCGCGGCACCAGGCAGACCGCCGGGAAGCGCCCTTCGCGCGCCTCGCCCAGCCCGATATAGTACGTGCGCGGCAGGCCGCCGCGCACCAGCACGCCGCTGCCCGTCGAGCGCACGTAGGAGTAGTATGCCGCGCCGCGCGCCACCGCCAGATCCAGCTCGTTGTTCTCCAGGATCTCCGGGCGCCGGCCGTGCCACTTGCCAACTACATCCGCCACGCGCTCCTGCAAAATGCGCGGAATGAAGAAGCCGCCGTTGAAGAGGATGGCGTCGGGCGCTTCGCCGGTGGGTTCGAGAAATGCGTTGAGATGCCGCGTCACCGCGGGATCGGAAACGTAAGGCAGGCCCAGCTCGCGGAAGAGGCTGCGCTTTTCGTCCTTGGGCGCTTCGCCGCGCTCGGTGAAAGGCAGAAAACCTTCCAGCGCCAGTTCCAGCGCCTCCTCGCGCAGGATTTCCGTGCGCAGCGTTTTGCCGATCAGCGAAGAGCCCGAGCCGAGCACCGTGATCTCCACGCTGGGAATCGTGGGATCGTTGAGCATCTTCTCCTTGGCGGCGGAGCATTGCCGGCGCAGGCCGCTGCGCTGGCGGATGGAGAGCGGCGTGTTCAGCTTGGTTTCCACCAGCCACGCCAGCGTCAGATCCAGGTTATCGCCGCCCAGGAGCAGGTGTTTTCCCACCGCCGTGCGCGTGAAATTGACCAGGTCGCCATCGCGCGCAATGCGGATGAGCGAGAAATCGCTGGTGCCGCCGCCCACGTCGCAGACCAGCACCACCTGGCCATCGAAAAGCTTCTTGCGCGATTGCGCCAGGTGGGTGGCGATCCAGGAATAGAAAGCGGCGGCCGGTTCTTCCAGCAGCGTGAGGCGCTCCAGGCCGGCTTCGCGCGCGGCCATCACGGTGAGCTCGCGCGCCTCTTCGTCGAAGGATGCCGGCACGGTGAGGACGATGTCCTGTTCGGCCAGCGGCGCGCGGCCGGAGCGGTCCCACTCCTCGCGGAACTTGGCGATGAAACGCGCCGAAACTTCCACCGGCGAAAGCACGCGGCCGGTCTCCTGCGAATCCCAAGGCAGAATTTTGGCGGTGCGGTCGATATCGGGATTGGAGAGCCAGCTCTTGGCGGAATGCACCAGCCGCGTCGGCACCAGCGCGCCCTGCTCGCGCGCGTAGACGCCCACCGGCTGGCCGTCTTCGAGGTACAGGAACGAGGGCAGGGTGCGGCGCGGCTCCACGCGCCCGGCGGCTACAAGCTGCGGAGTTTCGAAAATCCGGACGGGCGGGAACTCGCGATCCTGCGCCTCGCTTTCGTCGATATAGGCGAGGGCGGAATTGGTGGTGCCCAGGTCGATGCCGATTTTCATGATGCCGGCTGGACGCGCTCCCTCACGTTGAATTCCAGCTTCCAGCGGCGCCCATCGCGCGCCACGCACCACAGTTGCAGCATGCCGGTTTCGGTGACCGCGGTTTCGAAGGAAACGGGGACCACTTCGCTGGACGTTTCTTCCGTGCCGAAGGCTACCTCCATCGGTGAGAGCTCTTCGAGCTGGTCGCCGAAATCTTCGATGAGGTCGCCGGGCTGATCGTTCTTGCGCGCGGCGGAGGTGAAGAAGCGGAACTCGGCGGTTTGGCCCACCACCAGTCCGAACTCGCGGCCGGGGATGCGAAGTTCCGTGCCTTCTTCCATGCCGAAGGGCGCCACCGCCAGCGCCTTGATGGGCGCGGGAAAGCCCGGAACCGAAGGCATGGCGCTTTCCACGCCCACATAATAAGTTCGCGGCACGCCGCCGCGGATGCGCACGCCGCGCCCCTGGCGCGCCAGGCCGTAATAAGCCGCGCCGCGCGAAACGGCATGCATGAGGTCTTCGCCGGCCAACGGCCGGACGGGTTGCATGCCCTCTTCTTCGAGCCAGGAATTCAGCGTATCCAGGATGCGGTCGCGCACCAGCGCGGCATTCAGAACGCCGCCGTTGAAGAGCGCATGCGTGGGGCAGGCCAGTCCGCTGGGTCCGCGGCGGACCACGCCATGCTCGGTGGTGGCGGCCTGCTGGCGCAGGAAGCGCGCCATGTGGCGCGTAATGGCGGGATCGGCCGCGTAGGGAAGCCCCAGCTCCTGCAGGCCCACGCGGCGCTGATAAGCGGGCATCTCCGCGCTGCCGACGGCCGGCAGGAAGCCTTCGCTGAGGACCTTTTCGATATCGCCGCGCAGCAGCGTGGCCTTGATGGCGCCGCCCACCAGGCCGGCGCCGCGGCCGGCGATGGTGACGGCTTGCTCCCCGGCCGTGTTGCCCGGCTCCAGCAGCTTTTCCTTGGCGATGCGGCAGTTGTTCCACAGCGCCTGCAACTGGCGCGAATCGATGCGCGTGCCTTTTTCCGCCAGCCGCTGCGATACCGTTCCGGCCAGCGCCAGGTCCACGTTATCGCCGCCCAGCAGAATGTGTTCGCCCACGGCCACGCGGTTCAGCGCCAGCTCGCCCGCGGATTCGGTGACGGCGATCAGGCTGAAATCGGTGGTGCCGCCGCCGATATCCACCACCAGGATGAGATCGCCCACCTGCACGCGCTCGCGCCAGTCGGAGTGCCGCTCGATCCATGCGTAGAACGCCGCTTGCGGCTCCTCGAGCAGCGTGATGTTGGCATAGCCCGCCTGCCGCGCGGCATCCAGCGTGAGCTCGCGCGCCACCGCATCGAAAGAGGCGGGAACCGTCACCAGAACCTGCTGCGCGGCGAAGGGCGCTTTGGGCTGCTGCGCGTTCCAGGCGTCGCGCAGATGTTCCAGGTAACGGCGGCTGGCTTCCACGGGAGAAATTTTGTCCACGCCTTCGGGCGCGCGGAAAGGCAGCAGCGGCGAAGTGCGATCCACGCCGGAATGCGAAAGCCAGCTCTTGGCGGAAGATACCAGCCGCCCGGAGACTTCCGCGCCGCGTTTTTGCGCCAGGCGCCCAACCACGCAGGGAGGGTCCGGATTCCAGGGCAGGGCGGTCGCCCCGGCTGGAAAATCGGTGGCGCCGGGGAGATACAGAAAGGACGGCAGCAGATCTTCGTCCCGCACTTCGCCCGGGTTGACGAGCTGCGGGATGGGCAGGAGTTGCACGTTGGCCGGAGCGAAAGGGTCGGCCCCGGCCACCAGTTCGGCGAACGCCAGGGCCGAGTTGGTGGTGCCGAGGTCGATTCCGATGACGAATTGGCTGGGCTGTGGCTTCTTACTCAATTTCAATTTCCGCGGGGGCGATGATAGAGGCGTCTTGCGGCAGGGCCGGCAGCTCGATCCTGGCGGCGCGCCATCCTTTGTGGCGCAGCAGCCCGCCGGATGGCGGCTTGGCGGGGACGTTGCCGACGAACTTGACCGCGTTCGGGTCCGCAGTCGGAGCTTTGGCGAAAGTGCCTTCCACCCCATCGATTACGGGCACGAGCGTGACGTAGCGCTTGATGGAATCGCGGCACTGGTCGTGGAGACCGCGGACGGCGGCGCCGATCTGCTCGTCCTGGTAACTCGATACATCTTCCATCACGAAATCCACCAGGCGCGAATCGCGCTGCAGAATCGCCAGCAACTGGAGCGCGCTATCGGAAGGTTTCGAGGCCGCCTTGGCGGGCTGCGCGGCGGCGGGTTTGGCAGCAGCCGTGTCGCGCCGCGTAAGGCGCAGCGCCGTTAGCAAGGGCGCCGATAACTCACCATGAAAAAGAAGCGCGAAGAAAGCGCGGAATGCGAGGGCAATACGATTCAAATCCTATCTCCAGATTTTTAGGATACCGAAACTATCTATTCACCGCAGGGCGCGCCCGGCAATCTCCGCCTCCTTCGCGCCCTCAGGTTTTGATTTTGCTTTCGCTCTTCCCCGCGTTCTTCTCCGCGTCTCCGCGCCTCCGCGGTGAGGTTGGTTTTACCACCGCGGCAAAACGCGCTTCCAGTTCGCATCCACATGCTTGCGCATCTCCGCTTCGTCGTCGCGCTTGCGAAAGGGGATCTTGGCGTAGCGCTCGCGTCCCCGCGCCACCTGATCGTAATCCAGCTCCACGCCCAAACCCGGCTTCTCCGGAATCTCGACGCAGCCGTCGACAAACGGAATCCTGCCTCCGGAAACCACTTCGTCCTTTTCCGTCTGCCACGGGTAATGCGTATCGCATGCATACGTCAGGTTGGGGCACGCCGCCGCCGCGTGCGTCATGGCCATCAGGCTCACGCCCAGGTGGCTGTTGGAGTGCATCGAAAGCCCCATCCCCAATACGCTCGTCAGGTGGGAAAGCTGCTGCACGCTGCGCATTCCGCCCCAGTAATGCGGGTCGGAAAGCACAATCTGCACCGCATCCAGTTGCTTCGCCCGCGGCACGTCGGCAAAGCACGTCACCGCCACGTTGCTCGCCTGCGGGGTATCGTTGGCTTCCGCCAGCAGCCGGCGCCGCACTTCGCCCATCCCTTCCAAAGTGGCGCAGGGATCTTCCAGGTAGCCGCCGCCCGCCAGTTCCTCTTTCAGCTCGCGCCCCACCCGCACCGAGGTATCGATGCTCCACGCGCAATTGGGGTCGATGCGCAGCGGGTACTCACTGCCAAAATTTTGACGCAGCGCCTGAATAGTGGCAATTTCCACGTCCGGCTCCAGCACCCCGCCCTTCAGCTTGATCTCGTGGAATCCGTATTTCGCGATCATCTGCCGGCATTCGCGTACGCACGCCTGCGCGTCCAGGACTTCGCCGTATTCGTCCTCCCGCGCGCCGTCGCCCACCCCGCCGCCGCCGTGTTTATAAAACAGGTACGCGGAGAAGCTCACGCGGTCGCGCACCCGCCCGCCAATCACGTCGCAGACCGGCTTTCCCACCGCCTTGCCGATGGCGTCCAGGCAGGCGATTTCGATGGCCGCGAAGGTGCGCGTGTGCCGGTCCAGCGGATTCTCGCCCGGAACCAGGTACGTTTGCGTACGTCCGCCCGGCGCGCTCTCCATCTGCTGTTCGGCTTCCGCCGCCAAGTCCCGGTACAGCCCCGCCAGTTGGAACGGATCCATCCCTTCTACCCGCCGCCGCACGCTTTCCAGACCCGCCAGCGGCCCATCCCCGCCGTATGTCTCGCTGATCCCCGTGATTCCCGCATCGGTTTTCAGTTCCACAATGGTGCGCAGCGCAAACGGAGCGTGCAGTCCGTAAGAACTGCGCAGCGGAGGATCGGCGATGGCGATGGGATGCAGAATCAGTTCGGTGATGCGCATGGCAAGTGAATTGCTCTACTCACGTGCGGAGAGAGGAAAAGACCATGGAAGCCTTCGTCATCGGCGCGACCTTGTTGGGCAGTTTCGTAGGAGCGTTTCTGCTGCAGAAAGTCGCTCTCGAAGGCCTCTTCCGCTGGATGGATGCCAGCCGCCGCGCCCGCCAATAAACTGGCGTTCGCAGCCTATTTGCGCGATCCGCGGCCCGGATTCTTCAACTTCGATTGGCGCGCCTTGATCTTCTTCCGCTTGGGCTTGCTGATCACGAACGTGCCGCTCCCCAGGTACTCCGCTCTGTACAGTTTGTCGTCCGCCAAAAGATTTTCTCCTGTGTAGTTATATGCTTGGAATGGTTTCCTTATTGTAGCGCGCATGTATCCTGAAAGCATGGGTGCCATCCCAAAGCGTTTTCGTCTCCTGTCGCTGGCGCTGTTGGCCGCCGCCGCGGCTTTTGCACAGTCCGCCGTCGATGCCAAATTGTGTGGGCAGGTGCCCACAATCGCGGCAGAGTTGACACAGATTTCCGGCCTGCCGCTGCACCACCCGGTTCCGTGCGAATTCATCACCAAGGAGAAAGTTAAGGAATTTCTCGAGAAACGTGTCAAAGAAGACGCCAGCCCCGGCGAACTTCGCGCCGAGGAACTGACCCTCAAGAAATTTGGCTTCGTTCCGCAGGATTTCGATCTCGTCAAAAGCACCGTAGACCTGCTCACCGAGCAAGCCGCCGCCTTTTACGATTACAACCGCAAAAAGCTGTTCATCACCGAAACCAACACCACCGAACCGCAGGAACCCGTGCTGGCGCACGAACTCGCTCACGCCCTCGCCGATCAAAGTTTCAACCTCGCCAGATTCATCAGGCAGGGCCGCAAGAGCGACGATGGTTCCACCGCCCGCCTGGCCGTCATGGAGGGCCAGGCGACCTGGCTCATGAGCGAATACCTGGCGCGGCAGAACGGCCAAAGCCTGCGCGATTCGCCCGAACTGGTGAAGCTGATGAGCAATCTCAGCGAGAACGGCGGCGAGCAGTACCCCGTCTACGACAAATCCCCCCTTTACCTCCGCCAGACCCTCATCTTCCCCTATACCAAGGGGATGCTGTTTCAAAACGCCGTCGTGCGGCGCGATGGCACTCCCGCGTTCTCCGAAGTCTTTCGCCACGCTCCCATCTCCACCCAGCAGATCCTGCATCCGGAAAAATATTTCGCCGGCGTGAAGCCCACCGATCCGCCGCTCCCCGAAGCTCACCTGCCGCACGGATATAAAGGCTTGATCGGCGGCTCGCTCGGCGAACTCGAGCACGGCGTTCTGCTGGAGCAGGCCGTCGGCAAAGCCCAGGCCGCCGAAATCGCTCCCCATTGGCGCGGCTGCAACTTCGAGCTGCGCGAAAACAAAAAAACCGGCCGCGTGGTTCTGCTCTACGTCTCCCAATGGGACAGCGAAGAGAGCGCCCGCCGCTTTTTCGCCGCCTATCGCGAATCCATGGCCAAGAAGTGGAAATCCCTGCGCGTGGCTTCCGAATCGGCCGACGCCGTCACCGGCACTGGAGACGATGGCCGTTTCGTCCTGCGCATCGCGGGCACAACCGTCACCAGCGTGGAAGGCCTCGATCCTGCGCTAGACTGAAATTTATGGCGAGGCCACGTTTGGTATCCTCACTGCTCGCGCTGCTGCTCGCGGCGGCATCCGCGCTGAGCGCGCAACAGGTCCCGCGCAAAGCGGGAGAGTTTGTCATCGGCATGCCCGGCGGCAAACAGCTTCTGCTCTCCGGCTATCGCGGCAAGGTGGTCGTGCTGGCTGCCATCCTCACCACCTGCCCGCACTGCCAGCACACCGTGCAATTGCTCGGCGCGCTGCAGAACGAGCTCGGCCCGCGCGGCCTGCAAGTGCTCGCCTGCGCCGTCCAGGAAGCTCCCGAACTGGCCGTGCCGCTGTTCGTCAAAACTTACAATCCGCCCTTCCCCGTCGGATTCAATGCCGATGCCAACGCCGTTCTGGGTTTCTATCAGTACGACCGCAACCACCTGCCGCACATGCCCATCCTGGCATTTATCGACCGCCAGGGAACCATTCGCGCGCAACACGAAGGCGCCGAGGAAACTTTCTTCGGCGACCCGCAGCAAGCTCAGAATCTGCGCACCCAGATCGCAGCGCTATTGAAAGAGCGCGCGCCTGGCCGCACCGCCGCCAAAAAGACGGGCTCGCGCTAAATCGAATGCTTTCGCTGCCGGAACCGTGGCGCACGCACTCGGGCGCGTGCGCCACTTCGCGCGTCGTGGCTGCGCCGGGACAGGCCGGGAGGCCTGTCCTACAAACAAAAAACCGGCGATCCACCGTGGATCCCCGGCTCTTGTTCCAATGGCGATATTTGCCGCGTTCACGCCACCGCTGTACTCTTCGGCGCAGCTCCCGCGGCCTGCACTTTGTTCTTGCTTCCCGGTGGCCGTCCGCGCCGCTTGGGCGCCGCTTCGGTCTCCGCCAACCATGCTGGAGGCCTTCCCCTCCGCCGGCCGCGCCCGCGCGCCAACCGCTCCAGACTGAGGATCGCTTCTTCGATTTGTTCCCGTTCCGCTTTCAATTCAGCCAGAATCTTGCTGACATCCATACTTAGACCCTCCGGCGTCCAGCCGGCCAAACCGTTCCGGACGAAATTGACGAATTCTTTGATTCCAGTATACTCTTGATTTTCCTTGATTCAACCGTTGTTTTTCAAGGCAACATCACCTATTTAAGTTGATATTTAGGGATAAAAAGTACTTGCGCTACTATTTACGACGTCTCCGAAGTACTCCCTGTTTCACGCTGCTTCTTCCAATAAACATAGAACGGCAGCCCCGCCACGATTAACCCCAACCCCATGAACGATTCGCGCGGCCGGTCGATGGCCGTCGTAACCAACAGGATCGCCGCTCCCAGGATGAACAGAATCGGCACCACCGGGTATCCCAGCGTGTGGTATGGCCGGTTCATTCCGGGACGCTTGTAGCGCAGCACGATCACCGCCGCCGCCGTCATTCCATAGAGAATCCAACTGGCGAAAATCACCAGGTTGAACAGGTCGTCGTAGCGCCCTGACAGCACCAGCAGCGCCGACCACGCCGTCAACAGCAGAATCGATCCGCCCGGCGTATGGTGTTGCGGATGCACCCGCGCCACGAACTTGAAAAAATATCCCTGCCGCGCCGCCGCGTAGGGCACCCGCGCGCCCGAAAGGATCGAGCCGTTGAGCGCCGCGAAAATGCTGATCATGGCCGCCAGCGACACTGCATTGGCGCCCCCGTTACCCAGGATCTTCCTCATCATATCGGCCGCCACGCGCGTTCCTCCGGCCACTTCCGCCGGCGTCAGTACATGGAAATACGCCGCATTCGCGAATAAATAAATCCCAATTACCCCCAGAGTTCCCCCGATTAATGCCAGCGGAAGGTTGCGCTGCGGATGGCGCACTTCGGAAGAAACCATGCTCACGTTGTTCCAGCCGTCATAGGCCCACAGGGCCGCCACCAACGCCGCGACAAATCCGGAGAACGTCAATGGCGCGATCACCCGCGCCGCCGGCGCGTGCGCCTGCCCCCACCACAGCCCCGCCAGAACAATGAACGCGATCAACGCCACTTTCACCACCGTCACCCCGACTTGCACGTTGCCGCCCAATTTCACTCCGTAATAGTTCAGCCACGCCAGCAGCGCGATCAAAACGATCGCCAGAAGCTGACCGTAGCGGATCTCGAGCGGGCCCCCATGCGGCCCGATGGGCAGCGGAATAGAATAGAAAACCGTATCTAAAGGAGGGAAAAAATTCGTCAGGTATAAAAAAAAGCCGGTGGCCAAAGTAGCAATAGATCCGCTTTTTGCCACCCACATTTGCGTCCAGCTATAGATAAAACCCCACAGCGGACCATAGGCGTCCCGCAGGTACGCATATTCCCCGCCGGCTTCCGGAATGGCCGCTGCCAGTTCCGCGTAACTCAAAGCGCCCGCGAGGGAAAGCAGCCCGCCCACCACCCACACGACGAATACCACGGGCACGCTCCCCACCCGCGAAATCATAGTTTTGGGCACCAGGAATATCCCGCTCCCGATTACCGTTCCCACCACTATGGAAGCCGCCGCCCAGGGTCCTAATACCCGCTTTAATTCCGTTGGTGGAGTTTTTTCCATGCAATTCCCTCCGGCTTATTCCTCGGCCGTGGTGTGCCGCGGCGGCAAATGCGGCCGCCCGCCCAGAGGCTGCCGGACCAGCGCTTCCTCCGGCGGCAGCGGTTTTTCGAACCACGAAGCCGCCAGCGCCACTCCAAAAGTCACCGCCGTCCCAATCAGCACGTACCACGTCCAGGCGATCGGCGTCCGGAAATTCACGTATAGAATAACCGCCAGCCCCGCCACCACCCCCGCGATGGCCGCTCCTTCGCGCGGCTTCTTCGTCAGGATCCCCAGCAGAAATACCCCCAGCAGCATCCCCGAAGGGATCGACGCGATTTTCAACCCCGCCTCCAGCACCGATTTCGAAAGATGCGCCGCCACCATCGCGATCCCCATCAGCACCGCGCCCCACCCGACCGTGGCGAAACGCGCGATCCCCAGGCTGCGCCGCTCGCCCAGTTGAGGGTTCCGCGCGCGCACGAAATCCACCACGGTGGTGGACGAAAGCGAATTCAGAGCCGCGCTCAGGTTGGCCATCGCCGCCGCCAGAATGGCGGCGATCAACAGGCCCGCCAGGCCGGCCGGCAGGTTGTTCCAGATGAATTCCGGGTAAATGCGGTCCGCCTGCAAAGGCTGCGCCAGATGCCGGTCGCCATAATAAACGTAAAGCAGAATTCCAATCAAAAGAAAAAGCGTGAATTGAAACAGGATCACCACCCAGCTTGCCATTAGCGCCGTGCGGCTCTGCCGCTCGTCGCGCGCGCTCAACAGCCGCTGCACCATAAGCTGATCCGTGCCGTGGCTCGCCGTAGTGAGAAAACATCCGCCCGCCAGTCCCGCCCAGAATGTATAGGTGCGCGAAAAGAACTGCATGCTGAGAGCGAAACGGAAATCGAAGATGGTGAACTTGTGCGCCGCCCCGGCCACCGCCGCCACGTGCGCCCATCCTCCCGGAATCTTCCCCAGGATGAAAAAAAAGCTCAACAGCGCGCCCATCACGTAAAGCGTCATCTGGATCACGTCCGTCCAGATCACCGCCGTCATGCCGCCTTCGAAGGTGTAGAACAGGGTGAGCGCCAGGATCAGCGCCATGGAGCTCTTTTCGCCCGTTCCCAGCACGATCGAAATGACCAAGGAGATCGCGAACACCCGCACCCCCTCGGCCAGCGCGCGCGTCACTAAAAACATCGATGCCGTAAGTTTGCGGATCCGTTCGCCGAACCGGCGCCGCATCAGCTCGTAGGCGGTGAACATCTCGCCGCGGAAATACTGCGGCAGAAACAGGATCGAGATGGCGATGCGGGCCACCAGATAACCGAGTACGATTTGCAAAAAACCCAGATTGCCCGTGAAAGCCAACGCGGGTGTCCCTACAATGGTGAGTGTGCTGGTTTCGGCCGACACGATGGACAGGCTGATGGCCCACCACGGCGCCGTCCGGCCTCCCAGAAAGTAGTCGCGGAGATTCTTCTGCCCGCCGCGAAAACGTGCTCCAAACCACGTGATGCCGGCAAGGTAGGTAAGGATTACCGCGAGATCGATAAAATGCATGAGTTTGGAATGACTTCTAGCATACCGTTGATCTGGTATGATTTGGGGTTCGGAACTTGGGCCATGCAAACGGAGTCGAATCCGTAAGGCCATGCCGGAGTTGCGAGCGTATCGGCAACCCATTGCGTCGAAAATTGAAGCGGATAAAAAGGCAGGAGGTGCACGTGCACAGTTTCTTAAAGATCATGAGCGGGTGGGCGGCCGTCGCCGCGCTGGGCGTAGGGATTCTCCAGGCCCAGGCCCCGGCCGGACAAACTGCCGGAGCGCTGGCAAAGCCCGCAGCCCAGCAAAAAAAAGTCAAAGACCAGGCCGAATACGACCTCTTTAACGAAGTACTGAAGGACCAGCAAGGCAACAATCCCCAGAAAACCATCCAGGATCTCAACACCTGGGTGCAGAAGTATCCCGGCTCGGACTATAAGGACGACCGCCTGTACATGTACGAAGACGCGTACAGCAAGATGAATCCGCCCCAGCCCGAGAAGGTCATGGATTACGGCGGGCAGTTGATGAAGCTCGGACTGGACAACGTTTTCACCGATCCCAAGCAGGGCCCGCTGCAGAAATTGGCCGCCCTCTTCGCGCTCACCGTGGCCGCCGGCCAGATGCAAACCCCCACGCCCGAGCAGATCGACCTTGGCAAAAAAGCCGCCAACGAGCTGAAGCAACAGGGCGCGGCCTACTTCACTCCGCAAAACAAGCCGGCCAACAACACCGACGCCCAATGGAACCAGGCCCACCAGACCCTCGATCAGGCGGCCGACCACACTCTGCTCTATCTGGACGTGCTGCCCGCCAATCAGGCCATGGCCAAAGTCCCCAAGAATTGCGCCACCGCCGAGCCGATTTACGTCAAGGCTCTGCAAGGCCGTCCGCAGAGCGCTTACATCTCCTACCAGTTGGCGCTGTCCATGGTCTGTCTGCAGGCCGTCCATCCGGAAATGGTGTCCCAAGCCATCTACGAATTTGAGCGCGCCGCGGTGATCGATCCCACCCTGGGCGATCCGCACAACGATCCCAAGAAACTCCAGGACTATGCCGATAAAGCTTACGTCTCGGTTCACGGCAGCAACGACGGCCTGGATCAGCTCAAGGCGGAAGTGAAGAATTCCCCGCTGCCGCCGCCCGATTTCAAAATCCAGACGGCCAGCGAAATCGCCGCCGCCAAGGAACAGCAGTTTGAGCAGAGCAATCCCCGCCTGGCCCTGTGGATGAAAATCAAGGCCGCGCTCACCGCCCCCGATGGCGACCAGTATTTCGCCACCCAGTTGAAGGATTCGGCCGTCCCGCAGCTTCGCGGCATCGTGGTGGAAGGCAAACCGGCCTGCCGCTCCAAGGAAATCCTGGTGGCCGTTCCGCTGCCCGATCAGCCTGACAACAAGACGCCCGAAATCACCGTCAAGCTGGATGCCCCCCTGACGGGCAAGCCCGAAGCCGGCGCCGAAATTCTCTGGGAGGGCGTTCCCTCGGCCTTCGCCAAAGACCCATTCATGCTGACCGTGGATGCGGAAAAGGCCAAGGTGACGGTGAATACCAGCCCCTGCACCGTCCCGCCGGTGCGCAGGAAGAAATAGCCGCTCCCCGGCCTCGAAGTTGGCTTCCGCCGCGGCGTGGCGCACCTTTTCAATGCGCCGTGTCCGCAGCCCTGCGGACCCGTTTTTGGCGCAGGGACGAGGCAGGTATCGGCAAGAGCGCCGATACGGCGCGCAGGGTGCGCGCGCCACCACGCTTCAGCCGGTAATCGGGTACCAGGCCCAATCGATTTACCTTCAGTTGCACTGCATTTTGCGTTCCGCTATACTCCGCAAGTACCCCATTGCGGATTTGCAATTTACGTACTCGACCCGGCAGGAGAGCCAAGTGCACATGTTTTTAAACAGTTTCCGCGGCAAAACGGCGGCCGCTATTCTGGCTGCGGTTGCCATCACCGCGGCCACCCCCTACGCCTTTGCGCAAGCCGGCGGCGCCAAGCCCGCCGAGAAGAAATACAAGGACGCGGCCGAATACGACGCCTACAGCGCCGTGATCAAAGATGTCGGCGCCAAGGACTTTAATAAGGCCATCGCGGATCTCGCAACCTGGAAGCAGAAATATCCCACCAGCGATTATCACGAGGACCGCGACGTGCTCTTCATCCAGGCGTACTCGGGCGCGAAGCAACTGGGCAAGGCCATCGAGTACTTCGGCGAGCTGGATAAGAACGGCATCGACGCCGCGTTCACCGATCCCGGCAACGCCATCAAGGCGTTGTTCGCCACGGTGGTCGCCATCGGGCAGGACACGGACGCCACTCCCGAGCAACTGGCCATCGGCGAAAAGGCCGCGCAGGAGTTGATGGACTACAACCACAAGCCCGCCGCCAACATTACCGACGAGGCTTGGGCGGAAGCCCGCACCAAGCAGTTGCAGCCGCCCGCCAAAGCCGCTCTGCTCTACATCGCCATGCTTCCCGGAAACCAGGCATTCGCCAAGAAAGATTATCCCGCCGCCGAAGCAGCTTACACCAAGGCTTTGCAAAAGTACCCCGATAACGCGGCCATCGCGTATCAGTTGGGGATGTGCCTGCGCAACGAGGGTAAGCGCTCCGAAGCCGCTTACGAATTCCTCAGAGCCACCTCGACGGATGCCACTTTGGGCGGCGCCCAGAAGGCCGAGACCATTCAGGGATTCGTCGATAAGTATTACGTCAACCTGCACGGCAGCGACGAAGGTCTGGACGCGCTGAAAGCCTCCGTGAAGGCCTCGCCCCTGCCGCCCGCTGGTTTCAAGATCAAGACCGCTACCGAGATTGCCGAGGAAAAGCAGGCCGAATTCGAAAAGAGCAATCCGCAACTGGCTTTATGGATGAAGATCAAAGGCGCGTTGGCCGATACCAACGGCGACCAGTATTTCGCCGGCCAGCTCAAGGATTCCGCGGTGCCCCAGCTTCGCGGCGTGCTGGTGGATGCCAAGCCCGCCTGCAAGCCCAAGGAACTGGTGGTTGCGGTTCCGCTTCCCGGCGGCACTCCCACTCCCGAAATCACTCTCAAGCTGGAAACGCCCCTGACCGGCAAACCGGAACTCAACAGCGAATTCCATTGGGAAGGCATTCCCTCCGCCTTCACCAAGGACCCATCCTTCATGCTGACCATGACGGTCGAGAAAGAAAAGATCGAAGGCCTGAAGATCTCGCCGTGCGTCACCGCTCCGGCCGGCGTCCGCAAGAAGAAGGGTTAGCGGCTGCAACCCTCCGCCTGCTGTTACAATGAAAGCAGGTACTGGGTTTTCGCTGACTTATGCCGCTTTACGAATATCAGTGTCACCGCTGTGGCAAGAAGTTTGAGGTACGCCAGAAGTTTGCCGACCAGCCGCTGGAGGTGCATGAAGACTGTGGCGGCCAGGTGGAGAGACTGATTTCCGCGCCCACCCTCCAGTTCAAGGGCACCGGTTGGTACGTCACCGACTACGGCCGCGGCAACCAGCCTCCGGCCAACGGCAAGGCGGCGGATGGCAAACCCGCGGAGTCCAAACCCGCGGAGTCCAAGCCCGCTCCCGCGCCGTCCACGCCGTCGGCCGATGAAAAGTAGCCTACACGCAAGCCGTTCGCGCTTTCAGGCTTTCTCTCCGGTATCCGTCCGCCCAGCGCTGCAGCATGCCATCGCTACGCGAACCCGCGGCCTTGGCCGGCACGCTGCGGGCCTGCGTGCGGAATTCGTATTTGTCCACCGTGCAAACCGTCTTGCCCCCGTCGCCTCGTACCACCCGGCCAAAGGTCACCAGCCGCATGGGACAGTTGGCATCCAGCAGAACCGGCCAACTGATCGATAGTTCGATGAACGCCCCGGTGCTGAGTTGCTGTTCCGCCTCGAAGGCCACCCCGCCGCTGCTCATGTCCACGGTTTCTCCGTTCCCAGTGGCGACAATCGTGGAGCCCTCCAGAAGCCGATAGCGCATGTCGCGGCGCAAAGGAAACCGGCTTTTGTTTCGTCGCTCCAACTTCATGTGAGTGTTCATTTTGGGCACGTCCTCCGTTGTCTCTCGCTCTTTGAAGTGCACTCCCATGCCCAAATTGCGTGCCATTTAGAATCAATGACATCGCGACATTTTTAGATTTCTTGTACAGCAACTGGACACCTCCTGTAACCAATCCTGTCCAGCGCGTGGACACATCCAACAGCAACCAGGGCCATGCTACCCTGAAGGTTCAGTCTCATGAAGAAGATCCTCGTCTGCTTGCTGGCTGCGGCCACTCTGGCTGCGGCCGCTCCAAAAAAGCCAAAGCTGGTCATCGCAATCGTAATTGACCAATTCCGCTACGATTACCTCACCCGCTTCCGCTCCGAATACACCGCCGGATTCGACCGCTTGCTGACGCATGGCGCCGTCTTCATCGACGCCCGCTACATCCATTTCCCCAACGTCACCGCGGTAGGCCATAGCGCCTTCCTCACGGGCGCTACGCCTTCCATCAGCGGGATTGTGGCCAACGACTGGTTTGACCGCGAAGAGCACAAGCACGTCACCAGCGTCTCCGACACCTCGACCAAACTGTTGGGCGATTCCGGCGACGGCTCTTCTCCGCGCCGCTTGCTGGTGGATACCGTGGGCGACGAGCTGAAGATGGGAAATCCCGGGAAGTCCCACGTGGTGGGAATTTCTTTGAAGGACCGCGCCGCCATTCTGCCGGCCGGCCACTCGGCCGATGCCGCCTATTGGTTCGACGCCAAAGTGGGAAGCTTCGTGAGCAGCACTTACTATTTCCAGGATCTGCCGGGATGGGTGAAGGACTTCAACGCCACCCGTCCCGCCGATCGGTATCAGGGCGCGACCTGGCTCAACCACACCATCCCGGCCAGCGGCAAGGCGCTGTATGACGCCATCGATGCCAGCCCCTTCGGCAACGATCTGGTGGAAGCCTTCGCCGAACGCGCGCTGGCGGCCGAGCAACTCGGCAAGCACCAGGCCGCCGATTTGCTGGCCGTGAGTTTCTCCTCGAACGATTATGTGGGACATGCCCACGGTCCCTATTCGGAAGAGGAGCACGAAACCACCATCCGCACCGATAAAGTTCTGGAAAAATTCTTCCAAGCGGTGGATGCGCAGGTGGGCCTGGACAACGTTCTGATCGTTCTCACCGGCGACCACGGAGTGGCGCCTTCGGCGGAGGACGATGCGGCCAATCACATGCCTGGCGGCCGCATGCCGAGCGACACCGTGCGGAAAGCCGTGCAGGCCGCGCTGAGCAAGAAGTACGGCGAGGGCGATTGGATTTTGGGCAGTTGGGATCTTTCAATCTACCTCAACCAGGAAACCGTTGCGGCCAGGCATCTGGACCTGCCGGAAGTGCGCCGCGCGGCGGCCGATGCGGCTTTCGCCGTGCCGCACGTCTTTCGCACTTACACCTACGATCAACTGGCGGCGGGCGCGTATGCCAACGATGACGTGGGACGCCGCATCATCAACAGTTTCAACGCGCGCCGCTCGCCCGACGTGATTTTCCTGCCGGAGCCGTACTGGCTGGTCACCAATTCCACTACCACGCATGGGACCCCCTTCGGCTACGATAACCACGTGCCGGTGATCTTCATGGGTCCGGGGATTCGGCCCGGCCGGTACAGCGAACCGATTGCCGTCAACGATATCGCTCCCACCCTGGCGTCCATGCTGGATGTCGAAACGCCCAGCGGCTCGGTAGGGCGCATTTTGAGCGAAATGCTGACGCCGTAGCCTGGTAGCGCAAGCTTCAACTTGCCGGCCGGGCGCGGCCCGGCCGAGAACCGGCTAAAGCCGGCGCCACTTGGCGCGCGCGGACGGTGGCGGTCCACCCCGAACCGCACGAATCGCTTGGACCGGCGGGTTGCGCCGGGCCGCGCGGTAGTGTTTACTTTTGGATGTGAGGGCCAAGCACGCAATCGCGCTGGTGTGCCTGCTGGCGCCGTTTTCCGCCGCGCGGGCGCAGGAGCAGTACGAATTGGGCGGCGATATCGGCTACGGGTGGTATCGCGACGGCAGCATCTTCGCTCCCGGAGGCGATGCGCAAGCCGGCGTCCGCAACCGTTTCGCGGCCGGCGCCGTGCTTTGCGAAGACCTCTACGAGCGCCTGTCCGGCGAGATCCGCTACGAGTATCAAGACGGGCACCCGTTTCTTTCCTCGGGCGGCGCGGCCAAGGATATCCAGGGCCAATCCCATACCTTCACCTACGACGTGCTATTTCATTTCAAGGACCGCCAACGCAAAATCCGGCCCTTCATCGCGGCCGGCGGCGGCGCCAAGGATTACGTGATCGTGGGACCGGAGCCAAGCCCGCAGCCGTTTCCCTCCATTGCCACTTTGAACGCCGTGAACCAGTGGAAGTTCGCGGCCAGCCTGGGCGGCGGAGTGAAGATCCGGCTGCAAAGGCATGTGCTGCTGCGGGGCGATTTCCGCGACTATCTGACCGCCTTTCCGAAACAACAGATCGCGCCCGCGGCGACCGGAACGGCGCGCGGCATCTTTCAGCAGTTCACCCCCATGTTGGGGGTGAGTTACGTGTTTTGAGAAGAGGGCGCCGGTAAGCAGCCGGCGCGCAGGATTCCATCCTGCCCTACATATACATGCCGCCGTTCACCGCGAGTACGTGGCCGGTGATGTAGGAGGCGTCTTCGCTGGCCAGGAACTTGACGGCGGCGGCGATATCTTCGGGCTTGCCCATGCGGGCGAGCGGCACCGAGCTGAGGATCTTCTGCTTCACTTCCTCGGGGAGATCCTTGGTCATATCGGTGGCGACATAGCCCGGCGCCACGGCGTTCACGGTGATGTTGCGGCTGGCCATCTCCTGCGCCAGCGCTTTGGTCAGTCCGATCAAGCCGGCTTTGGAGGCGGCGTAATTCGCCTGGCCCGCGCTGCCCGCCTGCCCCACCACCGAAGCGATGTTGATGATGCGTCCCCAGCGGTTGCGCATCATGCCTTGCAGCACCTGTTGAATGCACAGGAAGGCGCCATCCAGATTGATCTTCAGCACCAGGTCCCAATCGGCCTGTTTCATGCGCAGGGCGAGGCCGTCGCGCGTGATGCCGGCGTTGTTGACGAGAACGTCAATGCGCCCTTTGTCCTGCATCGTTTTGGCGAACGAGTCTTTGACGGACTCGGGCGAGCTCACGTCCAGATTCACCGTCATGGCTTCGCCGCTGCAGGCCCGGATTTCCTCGGCCACTTCTTCGTTCTTTTCGATTTCGGGCGAAGCGACCACGATGTCGAAGCCGGCCCGGCATAGCGTGAGGGCCGTTGCGCGCCCGATTCCGCGGCTTGCGCCCGTCACGAACGCAACTCGGTTGAACATTCTTTCTCCCTGGGAGTCGGTGGTATTAAACTCAATCATAACCTATGGCATATCGCGACCTGCGCGGCTTCATCGCCGCGCTGGAACAAAACGGGGAACTGAGACGCATCCCTTTTGAAGTGGACCCGGTGCTCGAGATCACGGAATTCGCCGACCGCGCCGTGAAGAGCGGTGGGCCGGCGCTGTTATTCGAAAAGCCCAAGGGATACGCCATTCCGGTGCTGATCAACGCCTTCGCGTCGATGCGCAAAATGGAACTGGCGCTGGAGGTGAAATCGGTCGAGGAAGTGGCGCGGCGCATCGTCGAGTTTCTCGAAATGCGCATGCCCGAAGGGTTGATCGGCAAGTTGAAGATGCTGCCCAAGCTGGCCGAAATGGGCGCATTTTTCCCCAAAACGGTTTCCCAAGGAGCGTGCCAGGAGGTGGTGCGGACGGAGAAATTCTCGCTGCTGGATTATCCCGTGCTGCAATGCTGGCCGGAGGATGGCGGGCGCTTCATCACGCTGCCTCTGGTGTTTTCGCGTAACCCCGATACCGGCAAACGCAACTGCGGCATGTACCGCATGCAGGTGTTCGACGAGCGCAGCGCCGGCATGCACTGGCAGACCCATAAGCAGGGCGCGGAACATTACCGGCGGATGCAGCGGCACGGGCGCAGCCGGATGGATGTCGCGGTAGCCATCGGGGCCGACCCGGCGACCATGTATTCGTCCATTTTGCCGCTGCCGCCGGACCTGGACGAGATGATGATCGCCGGCTTTCTGCGGCAGAGCCCGGTCGAGATGGTCAAGTGCCAGACCTGCGACCTGGAAGTCCCGGCCAACGCCGAAATCGTGCTGGAGGGGTATGTGGAGCCGGGCGAACTGCGCACCGAAGGGCCCTTCGGCGACCATACGGGATTCTATTCGCTGGCCGGCGAATACCCGGTCTTCCACGTGACCTGCATTACCCAGCGCCAGGACCCCATTTACACCACTACGATTGTGGGGCCGCCGCCCATGGAAGATTACTACATGGGCAAAGCCATCGAGCGGATTTTCCTGCCGCTGATGCGCCTGCAGTTGCCCGAGGTGCGCGATATCGCGATGCCCCCGGAGGGAGTGTTCCACAATCTGATCCTGGTGGCGATCCGCAAATCTTATCCCGGGCACGCGCGCAAGGTGATGCACTCGATTTGGGGAACGGGGCAAGCCATGTTTTCCAAATGCATCGTAGTGGTGGACGAAAGCGTGGACGTACAGAACTACGCCGAAGTGGCGTGGAAAGCGCTGAATAATATCGATCCCGAGCGCGACATCGAGTTCGTGAAGGGACCCGTGGATTCGCTGGACCATGCCAGCCGGCTGCCCGATTACGGCTCGAAGATGGGGATCGATGCCACGCGCAAGTGGCCCGGCGAAGGCTTTACGCGGCCCTGGCCGGGGGTCATCGAGATGACCCCCGAGGTGAAACGGCGGGTGGACGAATTGTGGCAGCGGGCGGGGCTGGGATCGGGCAGTCGCGGTTTGCAGCGGAACTCGGGCGGCTGTTAAGATGAGAGGAGTTCCCTCACGGTGGGTGTAGCTCAGCTTGGTAGAGCGCCGGATTGTGGTTCCGGTGGCCGAGGGTTCGAATCCCTCCACCCACCCCAGTTTGGAATGAGTAATATACGGGAAGTTTGGGAAACTGTGTTGGGATTATGCCATGACCCAAGCTCAAGCTTCGCCGCCACGGTCTGAACTGGAAACACCCCAGGATGATCAGGCAGGAAAATGGGCGGCAGCCGCGAATAGAATTCGTGTGCATACGGCACGGGCGAGAGGACGGCATGGTCGCGAACCATGTCCACCAACAGCGCCCGGTGTGCGCGCGTGGCGGGAGGCGCCGGAAAGAATCGGAAGATTCGGGCTAATCCGCTACCGAACGGTGGCGCGTCTCAAAGCGTCCAGGCCGCCGCACGCCGCGATGTAGGCGGCGCCGGCCGGGGTCCCGAGGTTGGCCATCCAGAAAGGCCGCCGCAGGTAGCCCGCATCGATACGCGGCAGGTCGAAGGGGTCGGACCGGGAGTCCGTGAAGCGAAGCCGGGTTCCGCAGGCAAGGTGGAACTCCCGCTTCGCCAGGTCCCGAACCGCCGCCGCCGCCGCTCCGTAAGGGTAGGCAAAAGTGCCGACGGGCAGCCCGATCCGGTCTTCGATGGCGCGCTTGCACTCGCGCATCTCCCGTTCCGCCTCCGCTCTAGACGCGTCCGCCAGGTTCGCATGATGGACCGTGTGGGCGCCTATGGTTGCGCCGAATCGCGAGACTTCCCGCACCTCATCCCAGTTCAGGAGCCGCAGACGCGGCAGGCCGTGGACACGCGAAGGCCACTCGTTGTAGCCACCGCAAAAGCCGCTTACGATAAAGACCGTCGCGGGCATCCGGTAGTGGTTCAACAGCGGCAGCGCCTCGGTGAGAAAATTCGAATAGCCGTCATCGAACGTGATCGCGATGGACCCGGCGCGGTCGCGGACGTTTGCCAGGGGGACCACCCGGAAGCCGCTGGCCGCCAACGCCCTCAAGTGATCCCTGAACCGGGAGGGAGAAATGGAGATCCGCGAACCGCTGTTGTCGAGCGAATGGTAAGTGAGGATGGCCGACTTTTTCTCGCTCAAATTAGCTCAATGATACAATACTGCGGTTGAATGGATTCGCTCCGAAGGTTCTCCATTTCCGGCAGAGCAGCAACCTGTGGGGCCCCGAAAAGAACATCCTGGGGCTTTGCCGGGCATTGCCGCGATTCGGCGTTGCCTGCGAAATCGCGATCATGTATAAACGGGCGCCGGGAGAACCGCGCGAGCATCCGATGGTGGCGGCGGCGCTAGCGCAGAATACCCCTGTTACCCAATGGGATGGCCGGTTGAGCGCGATGGCCGGCTGCGTCCGGCGATTGCGCGGAAAACTCCTGGATGAGGGGTTTTCCGTGCTACATTCGCACGAATACAAGACGGACCTGATAGCCGCTCTGGCGCTTGGAAAGCGACGGCGCCCCGCCCTGATAGCGACCGTCCGTCACACCGAACCGGGCCTGCAAATGGCGCTTTTCCAGACGCTGGATTCCGTCGTTCTGCATCGCTTCGGCTGGCTTGTGACGCCCTCCCAAGGAGCGCTGAGCGAGTTGCGGAGCTGGCCCCGTTTGTTGCGCAAGACGCGCGTCATCTATCACGGCGTGGATCCGCTTCCATACGGCGGTCGGGCAGCCAAACCCAGTGCGCGGAATGGCGGCCCCGTGATTTCCATCGTCGCGCGGCTGGACGCCGTCAAAGGCCACGATATTTTCCTCAGGAGCGCCCGCCTGGTTTTGTCGAAACGGCCGGATGCGCGCTTTTGGATTGCGGGTGATGGCCGGCTGCGTCCCGCCCTGGAGGCTGAGACGCGGCGCCTCGGCTTGACGGACGCGGTCACATTTCTCGGTTACCGGACTGACGCGGAGGCGGTGATGGCGGCCAGCGATATTGTAGTCTGCTCGTCCCGTTATGAGGCGTGTCCCAGATTCCTGTTGGAAGCGCTGGCGCTTGGCCGTCCCGTGGTAGCGCCCGCGGTGGGGGGCATTCCCGAAATTGTCAGGGATGGAGAGACCGGCATTTTGGCCCCCGCCGGCGATCCTCAGGCCTTAGCGGATGGCATTTTGCGGCTCCTGAACGACCCGCCTCTCGCCCTGCGTTTGGGGGAGGCCGGTCGCGACTTCGTGCGCGAACGCTTCACGTTCGAGGCCCAAGCGGCGGCTCTGGCCGGTCTGTATCGCGAGGCGATTTGATTGCGTGTGACGGTTTTCGATCCCGGCAGCTTCACGCCGCATTACGACGCCGATTTGTGCCAATCGCTTGCCGGTTTGGGGCTGAGCGTCGAACTGGTCGCTTCGCCCCCGCTGTTCGAATCCGCCGAGCCCAGCGACTCGTTCCAAACGCTCAACCTGTTCTTCCGTTTTACCGGCGGCGCGGCGCAACCTTTTCTCCGCCGCCACGCCCGAATTCGCCAGGCGCTGAAATCTTTGAGTTACCCGTTCAGTCTGTGGCGCGCGTGGAGATTGTTGAAAGGTCGCCAGCCCGGGCTGCTGCACGTGCAATGGGCGCTGCTGCCGGTCTTGGACGTGCTGTTGTTCCGCGGGCTGCGGGCAAGAGGTTGGCGGGTGGTGTACACGGCGCACGATGGTACGTTCGATCTGGCGCGCCCTTGGCGGCGCCGGGGTTTACGGCGGGTGTTGAGCCAGACGGACGCCGTGATTGCGCATACTTCCGAGCTTGCCGAGCTATTGCGGCGCGAAAGCGGCGGCGGAACGCCCGAGATTTGGAAAATCCCGCTTGGAGCATGTACATTTCCTCTTTTGCCTGGCCTCGAACGCGAGCGGGCGCGCCGCGTGCTCGGTCTGGCGCCGGGCGGCCCATTGCTGCTGTTTTTTGGCATGATCAAGCCTTACAAGGGGCTCGATTACCTGCTGCGCGCGTGGCCGCGAGTGTTGCGCGAGTTCCCGGAAGCGAGACTCTTGATTGCGGGTGAAGCGATCGTCCCGTTCGCGCCGTTTGAGAGCCTGATCGAAGCGCTGAACATCGGCGATTCCGTGATTCGGCGGCTGGGCTATGTGCCGCGTACGCAAGCGCAATACTATTTTTGCGCGTCCGATGCCGTGGTGCTGCCGTACGTTGAGATCACCGCCAGCGGTCTGGTTCCGGTGGCCTACCGTTATAGCCGTCCCGTGATTGCAACATCGATCGGAGGATTGACCGAAGCCGTAACAGACAACGAAACGGGTATCCTGGCGGCGCCGCGCTCCGAGCAGGCGTTGGCCGAGGCGATTTGCCGGGGCCTCCGCGATCCCTCGATGCTGGCCAGAATGGGGGCGGCGGCCTACCACCGGTCGGAAAGGGATTTCAACTGGAACGAGGCGGCGCAAAGGACCTTGGAACTGTATCGCCATGTCGACTCCCGGGCTTAATCCGGAACGCCGCTTCAGCCGAACGCACAGGAGCGCGTGGAGCCTGGGCGCGGGGATCCTCGGGATTGCGGTTCAGATGCTGGCCGGCTTCTTCGCCACTCCCTGGCTGCTGCGATTTCTGGGGGCGAGGAGATTTGGGGCATTCCGCGCGATGCTCGATGCCTTCTTGTGGCTGTCCCTGCTCGATTCGGGGTTGAGCCGGTCTTTGCGAGCCAACATTGCGGTTCGCGCCGGCGCGGGTGAAGAGGCCGCGATCCAGCCGCTTTTGGCGGCGGGATTTCGCGCATACCTCCGGATTGGGGCTTTGGCGGCCGCGGCCGGCTTCGGCCTGGCAGCCCTGCTGCCGCGCGTGCTGGCCGGCTCCGGTCTGCCGGCCGCTGAAATCAGGCTGGCCACACTATTGTTGGCGCTGCCGGCCGTGTGGTTGCCCTCCCGCATCTATAATGCGCTGGCCGAAGCCAGCCAGCGGCAATACCTGGTGAACTCACTGCTCACCCTGCAAGCGGTTTTGGGAACGGGAATGATGCTGGCCGCCGCGGCGAGAAACTGGGGACTGGAGGGGCAGGCCGCGGCTTACTCCATCGCTCAACTGCCGACCGCGTGGATTCTTTGGAGGCTTGGTTCGCGCCGCTATCCGGGCGTGGCCTGGGTCAAACCGGATCCTGCCGCCGCGCGCGCCTTAAGGCAATTGAACTGGCCGGGCTTCCTGGCCGCTCTCAGCGAGTCGTTCGCTTTGCAGACGGGCAATCTGATGGCCGGCTGGATTTTGGGCCCGGCGGCGGTATCGCCCTTCTTTCTGACGCAGCGGCTAGCGGTGTTCTCCCAGAGTTTTCTGTATACGCTCGAAACATCCACTTGGGCGGGCTTAGTCGAACTGCATTCTCAGGGAAGGAGCGAACCGTTTTACCTGCGGTTTTGTGAACTCACGGAACTGACCGGCGCTCTGAGCGGCGTACTGCTTGCGCCCGTTTGCGCTTACAATCCGGCGTTCCTGGCTTTGTGGGCGGGTCCGCAAAGTTATGCCGGGGAAGCCGTAAATCTGCTTGCCTGCATCAACGTTTGGATCGGCTCCGTCACCGCGTTCTGGATCGCGCTGCTGGTGGGCGGCGGCAAAGTGAGGCTTTGGATGCCCTGCGCGTTCGCATTTACGGCGATCAATCTGGTAGTGGGCGTGCCGGCGACGTTTGGTTTCGGCGCCGCCGGTCCATTGGCGGGCGTCCTGGTGGGCTTCCTCCTGGTGGATTCGTGGGCTTTGCCGCGCGCTTTGGGACAATCGTTCGATCCCCGGCTGCGCGGCATCTGGCCGGTGGCGCTGCGGCCACTGGCATGGGTGTTACCTTATGCCGCGCTGCTCTGGACACTCGCCCGGCGCTATGAACCGGCCAGTTGGGCGGCGCTGGCATGCCAGGCATCCGCGGCAGGCTGCGGCGGAATCTTGCTTTGGTGGGCAAGCTTGGGACAGGCAAAGCGCCGTCAATGGATCGAGCGGGGCCAGCTTTTGTCCGGCCGGTGGGCGAAGGCTTGAGCCGGGCCGCGCCTTTTCTCGGGGCTTCGCGCTCGAAGCGGCCGGAGAATCTTTCCTGTGAGATCTTGATGGCAACGTGCCGGTTGAGGCGGCGGTCGCGGGCGCCTCGCCCACGCCGGCAGTAGCGAAATGGGGGCCACCAGCAGATCCAGCGGCGAATCCTCATGCTTCTCGCAGGACTCGCCGGAAGCGACTGGATTGCACAGACGGAAATGGCGTTCCGTCCAGCGCCGGAGCATGAGGTTTGGGTGGCGGATGTTGGATTGGTCCGCGCGGAACGGGGCAAAGCCACGGGTGGACGAGCTGAAAGGCGGCCCGAAGCGCAAGCGCGTCTCGGTGACGGAAGGCGAAGTTACCAGGCACTACGGGATAGCGGGGTTGATTTCGTGCAATGTGCTGCCCGGTGAGATTGCGGTGCGGGAGATTTTTGAGTAGGAGGCAGGCCACCCAATGCGATGGCCTGCCCCGCCCGATTAGCTACCTGTCAACTACCAGCGTTTGCGGCCGAAGCCGCCGCCGCCGCCGCCGCTGGGGCGGTCGTTTTTCGGACGCGCTTCGTTGACGCTGAGGGCGCGGCCATCCAGGTCGGCGCCGTTCACCGCGGCGATGGCTTTTTCGCCTTCGCCATCATTAGCCATTTCCACGAAGCCGAAGCCGCGGGGCTGGCCCGTATCACGATCCGTGACGATGTTGACGCGACCGACAGTGCCGTGAGTTTCAAACAACGCACGGAGAGATTCTTCCGAAGCCCCAAAGCTGAGGTTTCCAACGTAAATGTTCTTCACTTAATTTTCCTTTGCGGAATTGAAGCGGCAAATCTAAAAGGTGGACGAAGGTAGCGGAAAACAGCTAAAGAGGTCAGCCTTGCATTTGCAGGAGCATCAAACCGTTCTTATAGTACCACATGGCGAGCCCGGTATGTTAGAATATAAGAAAGTACACCTTCCAAAGTGTTTAGATTCAAGGGAGCGGCGGCTTAATGTTGTACGACAGCACGAAGATCCTACTACAGAGTATTCTGAGATCGCTCGAAACCGGCCAAGAGATTCAATGGGACGATCACGCGGAATCCGGGAACGCATGTCTTTACGAAATGCACCAGATGTCCGGACGGATGTATAAACCCTATAAATCCGACAGCATGAACTCCAGCTCGACGGCGCAGAGCACGCTCTCCGAGAGGCTGAACCGGGCCGTGCCGCACGTCCGGAAGATGGTAATCGCCATTCGCCATAAAGACCAGCCGGTGGCCCTCGAGAGCGGTAAAACGGCACTTGCGGAGATGAACGGCACCAGCCTTCCCCACGCCGCCGGCGTTTCCGCGGAGCCCAAGACGGAAACGAAACCGGCGCCCGCCGCGCGCCCGCAAAAGAAAGCGCCGAAGCGCGTGCGGGTAGGCAGCGCAAAATAAGCCATTTGATGAGCCAGTCCTTCACCTTCATCGACGTCGCGGGAAACCAGGCGCAGTATACAATCTCCGACAGGGACCTGCATAATGACTTTCGCTGGTCCACCGATCACGGCGACCATGGGACGGCGCCAACGTTCGCGGAAGCTCAGTTTCGGGCGAGAACGGTGTTGAAGGATAGCATGGCCGCCAACCGGCGCAGCGACGAAGTTAGCCGGCTGAGTAAGTATTCCCAGCGCTGGTGAGGGCGGCGACGCCTCGCCGGCCTGTTGTGAGACGAGCTTGCCGGCCGGCGTGCCCCATGGGCCCGCATGACCTACCTGATGTAAAATTCCTTGCATGCGCATTTTCCCTTTGCTCTGGGTGACAGCCGGCCTCCTGGCCGCCGCGCCCGTGGACACCAGGAACGTCGAATTCGCCCGCCCGGGCGGCCACGCGCTTCTGCTGGATCTTCACATTCCGGATGGCGCGGGGCCTTTTCCGGCGGCCATTCTGATCCACGGCGGCGGTTTCGACGGCGGCAGCCGGAGCACCAACGTGCGGCCGCTCTTCGAGCCTTTGGCCGGCGCGGGGTTTGCGTGGTTCACCATCGACTACCGGCTGGCGCCCGAAGCGCAATTGCCGGAAGCCGTGGCCGACGTGAATTCGGCGATTCGCTGGGTGAAGCAGCATAGCGCGGAATACCACGTGGACGCGCGCCGGATCGCGCTGATCGGCGAATCCGCGGGCGGCTACCTGGTGAACTACGCAGGCACCCACGAGACGCCCGAAACCAGCGTTCGCGCGGTGGTGGATTTTTACGGGCCGAGCGATTACGCCAAACTGGCGCTGGAGCGGCGCGACCATCCGGAACGCTTCAACATGGCGAGCATCAACGGCCATGCGGCGCACGGCGGGGGCATTCATTTTTCGGGAGCGGACGCGCTGGACCAGACGGGTTTGGCGAAGCTGCGCGCGGTTTCGCCGATTGGCGCCGTGCACCCGGGCATGCCGCCGTTTCTGTGCATCCACGGGACCAGGGACGACCAGGTTTCCTACGATCAATCGACCGCGTTTTGCGAGGCCATGCGCCAAGCCGGGGTGGCATGCGAGCTGATCACGGTGGAAGGCGGGGGTCACGGAATGGCCGGTTGGCGGGCGCCCGGGATGCAGCACTGGAAAACGGACATGGTGGCCTGGCTGGAGAAGACCATGCCGGTGCGGTGAGGGGTTGGCGGGTTGGCGGGCGAAAACGCCCGCCACCTGCGCTATGCTGGATGCATACATATTTCTTTGCTTTGGTGGAGGTTTGACGTGCATCGCTATGCCCTCTGGCTTTTGCTGCCGCTCGCGTGCGCGGCACAGCCCAGTTCTTATACCATCACGACGATCGTCGGCACAGGAGCCACTCCCGGATATCTGGGTGACGGGGGCGCGGCTACCACCGCGGATTTGAATACCCCGATTACTCTGGCGCTGGACTCATCCAAGAATCTTTACATTGCCGATGCGGCCAATCAGCGGGTGCGCAAGGTGACGGCGTCGACCGGCAAGATTGCGACCTATGCCGGAGGAGGCGGGGTGGGCTGGGCCGGAGACGGCGCGGCCGCCACCAGCGCCAGCCTGTATAACCCCAACGGCGTATGGGTGGATGGACAGGGCAACCTGTTCATCGCCGACCTGTTGAACCAGGTGGTTCGGGAAGTTGTCCCAAGCGGCATCATCAGCACGGTAGCGGGGGACAACTTTCCCAGCTATACCGGCGACGGCGGACCGGCCACCAGCGCCTCGATGACTTACCCGTGGGGTGTGGTGACCGATAATAACGGCAATCTGTATATCTCCGACAGCAACGACAACCGCATACGCGTGGTGAACTCGAGCGGAATCATCTCAACCTACGCGGGCAACGGAAACGGAGGCTACGGGGGCGATGGCGGACCGGCCACCAATGCCAGTATCCATCAGCCTTTCGGCCTAGCGCTGGACAGCGCGGGTAACCTGTACTTCGCCGACTACGCCAACAACCGCATCCGCTGCGTGTATAGGAACGGAACCATCGCCACGGTCGCGGGCAACGGGAAGCTGGGATCTTCGGGCGACGCCGGGCCGGCCACCAGCGCCGAGCTGAACGGGCCGTACGACGTCGCGGTGGATTCTTCCGGCGACATTTTCATTGCCGACTACGGCAATAACAAGATCCGCGAGGTCACGACGAATGGCATCATCAATACCATCGCGGGCACCGGCGCTGTCGGCTGGTCCGGAGACGGTGGCGTCGCCACCGCGGCCAAGCTCAACTTTCCCACGGGCGTGACGGTTGATAACAGCACGGGCAACGTCTACGTGGTGGATTCCTCGAACGCCGTGATTCGCCTGCTCACGCCGCAAGCGCCGGCCGTGGCGGGCGGCGGGGTGATCAGCGCGACGCAATTCGGAGCCTTCTCTGCGATGGCGCCGGGATCGTGGATCGAGATTTACGGGTCGAATCTCTCGATGGACGCCCGGTCTTGGGCCACCAGCGATTTCAAGGGTGAAACCGCGCCCACTTCGCTCGACGGAACCAGCGTTACCATCGGCGGGCAATTGGCGGTGATCGACTACATCAGCGGCGGACAGGTCAATGCCCAGGTGCCCTTGAGCGTCGGGACGGGGTCGCAATCCGTCATCGTCAAGAGCCCTTACGGCAGCGCCGCGGCGACCACCGTCACGGTGAATGCGACGCAGCCGGGGCTGTGGGCGCCGGCCAGTTTCAAAATCGGCAGCGTTCAATATGTGGGGGCGCTGTTCTCCGATGGGGTGACGTACGTCCTGCCCACCGGCGCGATTGCGGGCCTGACCTCGCGGCCGGCCAAGGCGGGGGATACGATTACGGTGTATGGCATTGGCTTCGGCCCGGTGAGCCCGAGTGTGGCCAGCGGCCAGGTCGTGCAGGCGCAAAACAGCCTGACGACCCCGGTGCAATTCTACTTCGGGAACACGCCGGTGACCGCGTCTTACTATGGACTGGCGCCCACTTTCGTGGGACTGTATCAATTTAATCTGACCGTGCCGGGTGGTCTGCCGGGCGGAAATACGCCGCTGTCGTTCTCGCTGGGCGGCGCCAGCGGAACGCAGACGCTGTACGTGTCGCTGCAATAGCTCCGCGAGGCGCTCTGCCTCGCGCCCTGGGCTGCGCCCGGATGGCAAGCCGAAGCTTACCCACCCGGAACCGGCTCCGCATTATCGGGAGGCGGAAAGCTGGCGGTAGAGGGCGCGGTCTTTTTCGGCTTGGTCGCGGTTGCCTTGCTGGTCGGCGACCTGGGCGCGTAACTGGTAGATGCGCGGGAAATAGAAAGGCGTGAAGAGATTGATGGCGGTGGGCGGCAGGGGAGCGGTGCGCAGCAGGGGCGCGGCTGCTTGATCGCGTCCGGTTTCGAGGTAAGCCCACGCCAGCAGGATGGGGATGCCTTCGCCAGCGGCGGCGCCGGATGCCGCGTAGACGCGCTCGAGCGCTTCGGCGGCGGGCGCGAATTGCTTGTTCAGCAGGAGGGCATACGCGACCGTTTCCTGGCGCAGCGTCTCCTGGGCGGGATTGCCGAAAAGCTGCGCGGCGCGGGCGCTCCATTCGGCCGGGGATGCCGGCGGCTGGGCCAGGAAGCGCACCAGGATGGCGTTGGCGGTTGACTCGGGACCGGCCAGGGCGGCGGCCTTCTGGGAGAGCTGTGCGGCGGCTTCGCGATCGCCCGAGAGCAGGCTCCACATGGCCAGATCGGAATACGCGCGGGAAGCCAACTCGTGAGCCGGCCCGCTTTCCATGGTTTTCGCGAACGCCGTCATGGCGCGATAGGCTTCCGCGTGGCGGCCGGTGATCCAGAGCCACTCGGCGGCGTACTGCGGCGCGGCCGGGTCGTGGGCGGCGGCGCGGGCATTCACATACTGCCTGGCGAGGTCGTTGGCGCGCGCAAGATCGCCGGCCATGAGGCGGGAGAAGGCGGCTTTGAGGAGGTCCCCGCCGGCCAATAAATTGGGGTCTTTTTTGTAAGCGGCGAGGTAGGAGTTGGTGGCGTCGGAGAGGCGGCCGGCCAACAGATCGACGTCGCCGGTGGAATCCACCGGGTTGGCGTCTTTAGGGCTTAGAGCCTGGTAGCGCCGGAGGGTGGAGAGCGCCAGTTCGAGATTGCCCGCATAAGCGGCGGCGTATCCCAGTTGGTTGAGGAGATTGGGGTCGTTGGGCTCGATGGCGAGAGCTTTCTGGTAGGCGGTCACGGCGCGCGGGTATTGGCGGAGGGTATAGGAGAGTTCGCCCAGGTCGCGCCATGCTTCGGGATCGCCGGGAGTGGCCTGCACCAAGGCGTCCAGCGCGCGCAGCCGCCCGGGGGAATCGTTGCGCAGATTGGCGCGTTCCAGATCGATGCGGGCGCGTTCGGCGGGGGATTTGGGGCGGGCGCGGTCCAGCACAGCGAGCGCTCCGGCGCGATCCTGGCGCTGCAGCCAGGCATCGGCCAGGACAAGGTACGGCGGCCCGAAATTGGGATCGGCGGCGACGGCCTGCTGCGCGTATGCGATGGTGGCATCCGAATTGACGGATTCCAGCGCGTCGGCGTAGGCCATGACGGCCGGGCCGCTGGCAGTCCCGTAGGGAACGGCGCGCGCGGAAATGCGGCGGGCCAGATCGCCGGCGGCCTGGAGGACATCGGCCGCGGGAGTGGAAACCGAAAGCACCCGGTCGACTTTTTGGGTGCGGGGATCTTCCAGGGTGAGGCGTGCGTGGAGCTTGCCTGCCTGCACGAAATAGTCGCCGTAGCCGATCAGGCTGGCGCCGGAAAGGAGGGCGGCGGTGCGTTCGGCCGAGATTCCCGGAGCGGCCACCGGCCGCGCTCCCAGCGAGCGGTCCAAGGTGTGCAGACGGTTGGCCGGGATCGCGTAAATCGAGGGAGCGCCGGCCAGCTCCGCGCAGATGATTTCCGAAAAGGCGCGGCCTATCCAATCGGTCGAGCGATCGGGACCCAGGTTTTCGAAACGCAGGATGGCGATGCGCTGGAAAGCGGGCGCCGGCGGGCGCGCACAGGCGCAGGCGAAAAGCGCCGCCGCGGCCGTGAAGAGCGGGGCCATACCCCGCCCGGACTTACAATACACGCGGCTCCAGGGCCATTAACTGCTTGAATTCGGGAAGGTCCCGGATCGTCGCGAATTCGGGGTCTTTGGCCATCTTCGCCTTATCCTTGAATCCTTCTTCCAAAGCTTTCCTCAAGTACTGCAAGGCCAGTTCGCTATTGCCGGATTGGGCGTAGAGGCGAGCCACGTAGTAATGATATTTGGCGCGCTCCTGCACGGTGTGCTCTTCCAGCATGACGCCGAAACTGCTATGGTGCTCGAAGACTTCGGGGTCCAGTTTCAGCGCGGTCCGATAGGAGGCGGTGGCCTGCTGGTACTTCTTGCGCGCGAACCATGCGGTGCCGAGATTCATGTAGATGGAAGCCGAGCGGGGCTGATCGGGGGCGATTTTGAGCGCTTTCTCGTACCACGAGATGGCTCGCCGATAGCTGTGGGTGGCATAGTAGACGGTGCCCAGATTGTTGAGCGCCTCGACGTAATCGGGCTTCAATTTGATGGCCTGCTCGTAGGCTTTCTTGGCGCTATCGAGCTGCGTGAGCTGGTGGTATGCAATGCCCTCTTTATTCAACAGGACAGGGTCCTTGGGCGAGCCTTCGCGAAAAGTATCGATGGCTTCGCGATACATTTTACGGGCCATGAGGATATCGCCGCGTTGTTCAACGGTAAGTGGTACGGGTGTGATACCCGGCGCCTGAGCGGCCGCCGGTGCGGAAGTTCGGGTCCCATCCAGCATCGCGTTCCCCGTTTGTGCGAGCGCGATCGAGGAGATGAGGCCGGCCACGACGGTTAGGGCAAAAAGTCTGTAAACCATGTGGGCCCCCTTAGGAACTATTTAAACATAGATTCGGCGCGGTAGCGCCGGCGGGTAGTGCCTGAAAGGTGCGTTGATCGAAATTAAACAACGAGCGCTCGCGCGTGCTAAGGTGAAGCCATGGCACAGCGAACGAGCCTCAAAGCGCTGCGGAACCTGATCGTCCAGGCTGAGACAATTCTCTCTACCACCACACTCCCAGAACGCCGCACAGAGCGCGCCCTGGAACTGCTGCGAGCAGCCGTGGCGTTGACCGACGATCTGCTGGTTACACCGCCGGCTGCGATCCTGGGCGCCGAGGGCGGAAAGGCAACGCTGGCCAATCGCGGGCCGGATTACTTCCGCCAGCTCGCAGCCAGGCGCAAAACCCACGGCGGCGGGAGACCGTCAAAGAAGAAATCTGCTTAAATGGTTCTCTGAAAACGAAAAGCCCGGCGCGATGGCCGGGGCTTCTCGATGTGACCTGAACAAGATCATCGTAAGCCCTTCGTCGTCCCGCTTGCAAGGAGCGATGGACTACCCACGAGAGCTCTCCACCCAAGCTCAGGCGCGTATCGAAGCCGCAAAGATCCGTGCGGGGAAAGAATTCGAGATGTCAAAGAACGGCCTCGAATTCTCTAGCGGGAGTTTACTCGGATTTCGGCAGAGACACGGGCAAGTAGCTGTATTTCGTGTGTCTTAGCGGGACCGCTCTGTATTACCCACGATGGGTACTACAGAGTTGTTC
>Ga0181521_10001055_pt1 | contig 34107 bp, 32 predicted proteins | sample PEATcosm2014_Bin_32_FD_119764 | JGI IMG/M metagenome (GOLD analysis project Ga0181521, IMG submission 119764) | Peatland microbial communities from MTU Mesocosm Facility, Houghton, MI, USA - PEATcosm2014_Bin02_60_metaG | ecosystem: Environmental > Terrestrial > Soil > Wetlands > Peat | place...
AAATTGCCCCGATGTGGCGAAGCAAGCCACCTTCCGAGGCTTGGCGAAATCGCGCGACGGTGGTTACCAACGTCGTAAAGCCCGGCGCAGTCCAACCGGTGCACGCGGGCGGTCTCCAGTCACGGCCGAAATCAGACTGGCTCCATGACTTCACGATGGCCGCATCATCCAGGGCAGGATAGGGCGGAACGGGTTCCTTTCCGCATGGCGGCTGCGGTCCTGACTGAAGCTCGACACCGATACTGCGCGCCGCCTGTAGCCCAAGGGGAAGAAGCTGGAAGCGATCTGCCCCTTGGCCTGAAGAGACCGCGGGCAAGACCAGAAGGAGCGCCGAAAAAGTCAGCGCATCCCGGAACCGGTGCAGACAATTCCTAGTTCGCACCATGATGACCATCGGCTGCCGGATTCAATGGAGGAGTCCCTTGGCTGTCGTCTGGAGAAGGATCGTCCGCAACGCCGGCCACCGCCGGCGACGCCGCCTTCCTCAGTTGCTCAAGCTCAGCCTGAACTTTCGCCCACGCTTTTGGCTTGCTCTTGGTCGCGTAAGGCGCCTCCGGATGCCCGTAGAATTCCAGGATCTCGGCCCGGAGCTCCGGCGAAGCGCCGCTAAAATTCTGCTTGGCGAGCGCGTCCAGCAACTCGGCGTGCGCCTGATCGTTGAGCCGATATTTTCCGGGACCCGTTGCTTCACCGGTGTCGAAATTGTCGTTCGGCAAGTCCGGTTGGCCGGCGCCCGCCTGGGCCAGCAGCTTCCGGTAGCGATCCAGAGTCGCGTTGAAGCTGGCTTCGAACATGCGTTCCGTCGCCGGGGTAGGCGTCTTGAGCTGTAGCACTCTTAGCGGACCGATCTTCGGGAGAATCCTCACAAGAAAGCCAAGAAACGTTTCCCAAAAAGTGGGCTGCTGATAATTCTTTCCCCAGCTCTTTTGATAACTCGCGCGCGACAGATTGTAGAGAAACTTCTGTTTCGTCACGCCGGGCTGGTCTTTCATGATCTGGTCTTTCTTCAGGCTCCAAGCGATGCGCGTCGCTTTCGGGAGAAGCTGGCTGACGTCATGACGGTAGGAACCGAGCACCTTGTCTTCGTCGGCGAGAACGCTCTTCAGATCCAAGCCGTACGTTTCCTGAAAGGCTTGCTCCAGCAGGGGAACGGAAACCCCAAAGCCGATGAAGTCGTGGTAGCTATCCGAAGCGTAACGTCCCTGCGCTACCTCCAGAACGTCGAATCCGAATTCCGTCTTCACGTGCGCCAGAGGGTCTTCCTCATACGTAACCGAGTCTCCGTACTTCTTTTTCAACTTCGGATATAGGATCGGGACCGCGGGATTCACGCCGATCAGGTGGCCGTCGTTGTCCGCCGCGTAGTGGGAGAGCGCCCCCAGCGCGAAAGCGTAGCCGTCAAGGTCCTTGGAATCGCGCAGCAGAGCCAGGATGAAGTCTCCGCTCCGCACGTAGTGCGTCAAATCGCTGAAGAATTGGTTTCCGTGCGGGTAATAACCCATGTCCTGGATAATGGCGCCGCCGTAGGCATAGCCATGGGCTTCTTTGAGTTCTTCCTTCGTAGCGTTGGGAAAACGCTGCAAAAGCAACGGGCGTATGGTGGTGTCCCATACGCTGTCGATGATGGCTTCATGCGCGAGGACGGCGTAGGCCCCGCTCTGCGCCGGCCAGACAAACGACAGCAAAAACGCCAGCGCTAGCGCGCAAGCTCTCGCGAACCACGTTCTGCCCCCGCCACGTCGCATCTCAGCCATTTTCACCCGTCGCTGCCGCCTCTCTGCTCTCTTGAAAACTCCCGATTCCAACTGTACACCCCGGCATCCGGCTCGGCCGGGCTGTCCACCCCGGCAGGGCATCTCTCGACGCTGCCAACGGCACGCACGTGTGGGCGAGTCATTCCGGACTCCGAAAGACTAGCCCACCCGCCGTAGATGAATCTGTCCTAAATGGAACTCTATTGCGGGCGCCCCGCCCCTTGACTTGCAAGGGTGGGCTCGCCGCATTGACCATGTTCCTTCCTCGTCAACGGATATGGAGAACGGATGCTAGCTGTGGAAACTGCGAAGAAGCGTAAACCCAAGAAAAGGCTAGACCTGACGATCTGAGGCGGTGCCCTAATTTGACGAGCCGTCAGGGCAGGCTTTTCGCCCCGAGCGAAGCCGAAGGGCAGCCGCGCCGTAAAACCATGCCAAAACCGTGCGTAAGGCGCCCTCTAGGCTCGCAAAAGTGGCCAAAATTGTCACCACCAGTGAACGATTAGATCCTTCGGACTGAAGGTAATTTTGGGCACATAGTGCAGGCTTCTCAGAAGGGTGCGTGTCTTCTCGGAAGGGTGCGTATCCCCCCGGAACGATGCGAACTTCTCCCTCGTCGTGATATATTCGCGCACGCTGCAAGGGGGGAATAAAGCCAATGAGAAACAAATGCCTCGCCGCAGGACTGTGTCTTGCCGTCGTCTTCACCGCGCTGCTCGCGCAACCGAAAATCGTCCGGGCGCAACATACCGTACAAAACGCGGTCGGTCCGGACTGCGACCGGGCGTGTTTGTACGGCGTGCTCGACCAGTACCTCCACGCGCTCGCGGCGAAAAATCCCGCGGGCGTGCCGTGGGCGAAGTTCGTGAAGAACACGGAGAACAACGTCGCGCTGCGCGTGGGCGACGGCCTCTGGGGCACGATCACCTCATTCGGCGACTACAACCTCCGCTTCGCCGACCCCGCCGGCGGCCAGGTCGGGTTCTTCGGCGTCGTCACCGAGACGCGCACCACCTCCACCTACGCCCTGCGCCTGAAAGTCGAAGACGGCAAGATCGCCGAAGTCGAGACGGTGCTGCGCCGCCCCGAAGCGGGCGGGGCGTTTCCAGCTCAGCCGAAGCTCGTCGATAAGCCCGTCCTCAACGAAATGGTTCCCCCGGAGCACAGGGTTCCTCGCGCGCGGCTGGTCGCGCTGGTGGACGGCTACTTCAACACGCTCCAGCTCAACGACGGCACGCTCTTCACCCAGTTCACCGACGACTGCAATCGCACCGAGAACGGCCTGCAAACCACGCACAATCCGGACCTCGTGAAGACCATCCCGGTCGCGAATCTTGGATGCGCCGATCAGTTCAAGATGGGCAACTACCGCTACGACACGGCTTTACGGGCGCGGCGCTATCCGCTCGTGGACGAGGAGCGCCAACTGGTCCTCGCGGGCGGGTTCATCGACCACTCGGGCGCGCTCGGAACCTTCAAGCTGACCGACGGCACCGTCATCGATTCGCCCATGCGGAGTCCGAGCACGCTCTGCCTGATGGAGCTGTTCCGCATACAGGACGGCAAGATTCGCCAGGTCGAAGCGGTCTTCATCGGCGTGCCCTACGGCATGCCGTCGCCGTGGGTTCCCTCGGAGTGAATCGCGTGAACCGAAAAATGGGTCCGGAGATGCCGTTTCGCCTGAGAGTTGTGTCCGCCGTCGTCCTCTTCGCGGCCGCGGTTTTGTCGTTCGCGGCCTACTACGCGCGAAGCGCGCTCGCTCAGGCCAACCAACAAACGCCCGCCGCCTACGGCCAGGTCGATCTGAAGCGTCTGCTCGCCGCCGACAAGCACTCCGAAGACTGGCTGACCACCGGCCGCGACTTCGGCAAGGGCCACTACTCGCCTCTCGCGCAGATCAACAAGGAGACGGTCGCGCGCCTCGGCTTCGCCTGGGATTACGACACGCACACGAACCGCGGCCTCGAGGCCACGCCCATCGTCGTCGACGGCGTGATGTACACCTCCGGCTCGACCGGCACCGCCTACGCCCTCGACGCGAAAACCGGCAAAGAAATTTGGGCCTTCGACCCGAAGACCGATTTGCGCGTGAATCGCAAGGCGTGCTGCGACGAAGTCAGCCGCGGCGTGGCCGTGTGGAAAGGCACTGTCTACGTCGCGTCGTTCGACGGCCGCCTCTTCGCCCTGTCCGCAAGGACAGGAAAAATTAGTTGGCAGGTGGATACAATTTTTGACAAAAAACGCGGCTATACGGTCACTGGAGCGCCGGAAATCGCCAAAAATGTCGTCGTCATCGGCAACTCCGGCGGGGAGTACGACGCGCGCGGCTACGTCAGCGCGTACGATTTGGAGACCGGAAAGCTCGCCTGGCGATTCTTTACCGTGCCGCCCGCGCCCGGTAAGCCATTCGAAAATCCCGAGTTGGAGATGGCCGCGAAAACCTGGGACCCGAAAAGCAACTGGGACATGGGCGGCGGCGGAACTGTCTGGGATGCAATGGTTTACGACCCCGAGTTCAATCTTCTCTATTTCGGGACCGGCAACGGAACGTTCTTCGACCAGTCGAAGCGCAGCCCGGCTGGCGGCGACAACCTGTTCATTTCGTCGATCTTAGCGCTCAATCCCGATACGGGGCGCCTCGTCTGGCATTACCAGGAGGTGCCCGGCGATCAGTGGGATTTCGACGTCGTGCAGCCGATCATTGTCACCGACCTGAAAATCGGCGGAGCCACGCGAAAAGTTTTGATGCAGGCATCGAAAGACGGCTTCTTCTACATCCTCGATCGCCAGACGGGCAAGGTGCTCTCGGCGGACAAATACGTCCCGGTGACGTGGGCGGATCACGTCGATCTAGAAACGGGACGCCCGGTCGAGGCCGCGAACGCGCGAGACTTCCGGAATTCCTCGAACGGCAAGGGGCTACTAATCTCGCCCTCGCCCATGGGCGGGCACAACTGGAACCCGATGGCGTACGACCCGCAGAACGGCCTCGTTTACATTCCCGAAATCGAGAATGGGCAGCAATCAGTGTTTTCCGGGAAGACCTTTCTAAGGGCGTGGGACCCGCTGCGAAGCAAGGTGGTGTGGGAAATTCCGCTGTCCGACTGGTGGGACCATCCCGGCGTGCTGGCGACGGCGGGCGGGCTCGTATTCCAGGGCACGGGTACTGGGCATTTCTGCGCGTACGATGCGGAGACGGGTAGAACTCTGAAAGATATCGAAGTGGGGACAACGATCGTCGCAGCGCCGATGAGCTATTCCATCGACGGCGTGCAGTACGTGGCGATCATGGCGGCGTGGGGCGGCGGCGGGTGGAGTTTCGTACATCCGCAGAGCGCCGCTTACCAGCGTGGGAACGAAGGCCGCATCATTGTGTTCAAGCTCGATGGCGGAGCCACGCCGATTCCGCCGCTTTTGCCGCCGCCCGGAGCCATTCCCGAGCCGCCTCCGCTGACGGCGTCGGCCGATACGGTCCGGCAAGGCCAGATGCTCTTTGGCGCGAACTGCGCGTCCTGCCACGTGAACCAGCCCGGCAGTCTCGCGCCGGACCTGCGCCGGATGAGTCCCGAATCGCACGCGGCGTTCCAGCAGATCGTGCTCGGTGGCGCGCTGAAGAGCGCGGGAATGCCGCCGTGGGACGGCGCGCTGACGCCTGAGCAGGTGAACGCCATCCACGCCTATCTCATCTCTATTTCGTGGGATGCGTACAAGGCACAACAAGCGGCGCAATCCAGGTAAACCACCGATGCGCGCGGCTCAAGGGGGAGATGCCGCTCCGAGAGCGACACTAATCAATGAGTCCACTGCCTCCGGCCGGAGCTTAAAACACGGACTTCCAGCACCCACTGGTCGGTTTCCAGTTCGTGGGTCATGCAGGAGCCGGACTTCACTAGAGCCGTGACAAATTCGGCGGCTTGGCCCAACTGCTCGCTGGGCGATCCTGCGGTCGAAAGCGGGCTCGTCACCGGGTGCAGCAAGCCATGCCCGTTATCCAATGGTATTAGGACATACATATATTTAACGTAGCAAGGCGCCCCAAGCGTGTCCAATTTGTCGTTTGGATGGAAACCATCGCCATTCTCACGAGACGTATGGCGCTGGCGGTTGGAACGATCGGCAGGAGCAGTTCGGCGTATTGCTATGCAGCTACAAACTCACGACGACATCCGGTCCACAATCTCGGACGCACATCTCATGCAGTTCGCCGCGGCCCGGGCGGAACTTCCCATTCGGCGCTTTCGCTGTTGCGCATGAATTCGTACCCTTCCATGGCGGCCGCGACTCCAATTTTCCCCGACTCCTCGACACTGCTCCGCAATACGCGTCCCTGGCAGCGAACGCAGACCGGCCCCGCCTGGGTCAATTCGTGCGGGAGGACCATCACGATCTCGAGGAGCGAGTCAGGCTTCAGCCCCTTCGGCAAGTGGAAATACAGTCCGCGAGAACTCACCTCGCGCGATTCGGTCGCGACTTCCCCAACGACACTGTCGTCGGCCCAACGGACCGTCAGCGGCAGACGCATGATGAAACGCCGCGATGCACGTCGCTCTTTTGTAGTCACGAGACACCACCTCTCAATTCTTCGTCTAGTGTAGAGTCGGGGGCGATCTGCGCCAATGGAACGACGGAGTCAATCTTCAGGCGCTGGCCGGGTACAAAAGTACTAGAGCCTTTGGGTGCCGAGATTCTTGGCGGCTCCGAACGCTGTTGCGATCAGTCGCCAATCACAGCGCCGAACGGCACCCAGTTTTTGCCGTTGAATCTGATCAGAAACAACTGCTTGATCGGCTGATAGTCGTTGGGACTCGTTGTGATTCTTATCCCGGGGCGGAGCATCCCGAGTTCCAGGTCGAGGCTGGCGGCCTGCTTCATCACGTTCGCACGCGTCAGATTGTCGCCGCATTTCCTGAGAACCTCGACCAAAACCTGCGCGCGTTCGTAGCCGGCAATATTGTTCTGATCTCGAAGGCTCGCGTCCGGGTTGTACTTGCCCATCCATTCCAGGAAGTCGCGCACCGCCGGGTCGCTCCGCGTTTGCGGTTCGAGCCAGCCCTTGGATCGCGCATTCGAGATGATTCCCGTGGCCTTATCGAGTCCGGCGGGATCGAGGAACGCAGCGATCGAGAGCGAAGCGTTGGGAATGAACTGCAACGGGTGCCAGCCGAGGTCGTAAGCCGTGCGAATCGCCTGCGTCGCAAACGCGCCGACCGACATGTTAAGGAAGACGTCGGCGCCTGAGCTTTTGAGCGCCGCAATCTGCGAATCGAGCGTCGCGTCCGATGCCTGGTAGGACGCTTCCTTGACGATCATGGCGGACGCCTTGTCACCAAGCCCATCGCGCACGCCCGCAACATACTCTTTTCCAGCGTCGTCATTCGCGTACAGCACCGCGATCTTCGCGCCGGGTCTGTTTTGCAGAATGTACTTCGCGTAGGCCAATCCCTCCGTGCGGTACGTCGCGAAAAACCCCATCGTCCAGGGGAAATGCGAGGGATCGTCGAATACCGCCGAACTGGATTCGACGAAAAGCTGCGGCACTTTCTTCTCGTTCACGTAGGCGCGGATCGCCAGGTTGCTGTCCGTCCCAATCGAACTGAAGATTAACAGTACGCCATCCTGTTCGACGAGTTGCCGCGCCAAATCGACGGACTTCGCGGCGTCCGACCCGTTGTCGGCGGTTATGAAGTTGATCTTGCGGCCATTTATGCCGCCGCGATCGTTGACCATCTGAAAGTAGGCGGCCTCGGCGCGTCCGACCGCGCCGTACGCACTGCCCCATCCGGTGTACGCCGCAATGTTGCCGATCTTGATCTCGTTGTCGGTCGCACCCAGATCGTATGTTTTCTGAGCCACTGCGGCTGGCGCAATCATCACGCCTGCGAGCAAGATCATGGCAGAAACGCGAATTGTGTGGCGATTCACAATACCGTTTCTTTCCCGGAGTGATTGAGCGACCCCCCCACCCAAGATTCTCCCCGCCGAGCTGACCGGCGTCAAAAGTCCCAGTTCCTAAAGGGAGGTGGCGCGCCCGGGAGGATTCGAACCTCTGACCTTGTGCTCCGGAGGCACACGCTCTATCCATCTGAGCTACGGGCGCGCATGTGCGTCGTAAATGCCGCTACCGAGGATTCCGCGAGCACCAACGCGACTTGATTTTACCCTGCCCGGCGCGCGTGAGCAAAACAATCCCTTCGTTCTTGCTGGGGGTCGCGACATGGCAGGGCGCGGCGCCGCGCGGATGGTATAATTTCGCTCCTCTATCTCCATGACCGACTCCTTTGTGCACTGGGCGGAAATCACGGGGGCGCGCGGGCTGCGCGTCATCGTCATCGTCGTCATTGCGTTCATCCTGACGCGCATTCTGAAAGCCCTCACGACGCGTCTCATACAGATTTCGAAAGCGAACACGCGCGTGGCGCAGATTCGCGAGCAGCAGACGCGCACCATGGCCGGCCTGCTGTACAGCGTCGGCGCGGCCATTATCGTCGTCCTGGCGTTCCTGTTCGCCCTGCCCGAGTTCGGCTTCAACGTCACGCCGGTCGCGGCCGTGGCTGCGGTCGCGAGCCTTGCGGTCGGCTTCGGTGCGCAGACCCTGGTGAAGGATTTGATCAACGGATTCTTCATCGTCTTCGAGGATCAGTACGTCGTCGGGGACATGATCCAGGTGAACGGCGAGACCGGCCGCGTCGAATATCTCACGCTCCGCAGAACCGTCCTGCGCAACGTCACCGGCGCGATCGTCACCATACCGAACTCCCTCATCGGCCAGGTGGCCAACCTGAACCGCGACTGGTCGCAGGCGTTCATTGATGTGACCGTGCCGTCGGACGAAATGGTCGGCCGCGTCCTCGCCATGCTCGAGAAAATCTCCGGAGATTTTCGGAACGACGCCAGTTGGTCCCCCGCGCTGCTGGACGGCCCGCGCGTCCTCGGCGTGGAATCGCTCTCTTTGGACGGCACCGTTCTGCGGCTCCAGGTCCGCACGGCTCTCAATCGCAAAGATGACGTGGCGCGCGAGCTTCGCCGGCGGATCAAGCTGGCCTTCGAAGAGTCGCGCATAGCGCTCAGCACCACACACTCCGTCGAACTGCGCGGCTCCGTTGCGCCGCCCCAACCGTGATGATTCGGCGAATTTACTTGTAAACTGATTTGATTCCAACCTTACACAAGGAGGAAATGATGGGAGAAGTGACGCACGACCAGGTGAACCTGATGCTGCGGTTGTATGAAATGCGGCGCGATCCTCGCATGCGCGAGGCCCGCGACTGGTACGTTAGCAATTTTCGACCCGCATCGCTCGAAGACATCTCCAAGAAGTGGCCGATGGGCAGCCCCGGAAACGCTTCGATGCGCATGGTGATCAGCTATTGGGAAATGGTCGCCAGCATCGTGAACCGGGGTCTGATCGACGAGGACTTTTTCTTTGAAAATTCGGGCGAGCAGTGGATCGTCTGGGAGCGGATCAAACCGTTCGTCGGAGCCATGCGTCAACGAAGCAAGAATCCTCATCAATACGGAAACCTCGAGAAGCACGTGCAGCGGCTCGAGGCCTGGCGCGATCAGCGTGCCCCTGGCCATGCGGAAGCGATGCGGCAGATGATGGCGCAGATGCCGCAGGCGAGTCCGAAACCAAAGCGCAAGAAAAAGTAGCCGGAAGCATTTTCGGCACGGCAGCGGCGCGGGGCAGGGTCTTCACGGATTCCGCCCCGTGCTTCAGGCTGCCCTGGACCCCCCGTGCGAGCGGGTAAGATGCGTGGAACTGGAGGCGCGGGTGGGAATCGAACCCACGAATGAAGGTTTTGCAGACCTCTCCCTTCCCACTTGGGTACCGCGCCCCGGGAAGCACAGTATAGCGAAACTACGGCCTCGTTTCAGCACGTGCCGCCGGCTCCAAAACCATCGAACGGCTTCTCTGCGGGCGCGCTTCGCGCTAAAGTGAATACCGATGATCCTCCTCGTCTGGCTCGCAGCGAGCATCCTGGCAATCGCGGCGGTGGCGATTATCGTGTGGTCGGCGGGCCGCCGCTCCGAGGCGCAGATGTCCGCGGTTCGCCAGGAAATGCAGAATTCGCTCACGGCCCAGGGCCAGGCGGTCACGGCCCAGATCAACCACCTGATGCAGGCGGTCACGCAGCAGCTCGGCCAGGTTCGCCAGGAGCTACAGACCGGAGTGGCTTCCACGGGCCAGCTCACCGCCGACGCCCAGCGCGAAGTCTCGCGGCGCTTGCAGTCGTCCACCGACATGCTGCTCCAGATGAGCCAGCAGATCGGAGAGGTGCAGCAGGCGGGCCAGGACATGTCGAAGGCCGCGCAAACGCTTCAGTCGGTTTTGAGCGGCGCCAAGACGCGCGGCGCGCTGGGCGAAGCGGTGCTCGAGCGCCTGCTGGCCGACGCGCTGCCGCAGAGCGCCTACTCCATGCAGTATCAATTCGCTTCGACCGGCGCGATCGTCGATGCGGTGGTGCACAGCGGCGAGCGGCTTCTCCCGATCGATTCGAAGTTCCCGCTCGACGCCTATCGCAGGCTCGCGGACCTCGGCGAAGAGGCGCGCCGCGATTTTTCCGTCGCCGTCCGCAAGCACGCGGACTCGATCGCCGAAAAGTACATCCTTCCCCACGAGCATACGTTCGACTACGCGCTGATGTTCGTCCCCTCGGAAGGCGTCTACTACGAACTACTGATGACCGAGGACTCGAAATACGGGAAGCTCGACGCGTACTGCCGGGAAAAGCGCGTCTTCCCCGTTTCGCCCAACACGTTTTACGCCTGCCTGAGCGCTGTCGCCGTCAGCTTGCAGGGCCAGAAAATCGAGGAGAACGCGCGGCACCTTCTCGCCGCTCTCGCGGGACTCCGGAAACAGATCGACACCTTCGCGGATGTGTACGAAAGACTCGGCAACCATCTTCGCCACGCGCAGCAGAGCTACGAAGACGCGGATAGCCGTCTGAGTCGTGCGCGGAATTCCCTCGAACAGATGTCCCAGGGCGCGCTTCCCGACGCACCCGAGACCGTCCTCTTACCGCCAGCGGAAGAATAATTCTTACAGGGCGTCGCTCGCGGCGTCCAGGAGCGTGCGAAAATCTCCGGCCATTGTTGTGGTGCGGATTTCGTTCAGCGCGCGCGCGACTTTTTCGAAATCGCGAGGGTGATGCGCCAGACGCCGCGCGAATCCTTTGATATCGTCCCGCAAATCTTCCGGCGCGAGGCCCGCGGCAGCTTCCAGGTATCGCCGCGCCGCGTCAACGTCCGGCGCGGGAACCAGCCGCGCGTGAAATGAAAAACCTCCGGACGTGATCGCCTGAACCTTGATTCCCGCGAGATTCTGCGAGCCGCCGCCGGTGACGACTTCTTGCGCGTCGCCCTTCATAAATCGCAGCACGCCGGGGGTTTCGTTTTCGACGATGAGCCGGAGCCCCTCCTGCGACCCCTGCACGCGAACCGCGAGGATGCCCTGCTTGCCCGGCAGCAGCGCGGGATTCGGCGGCTCGAATTCGAGCGACACGATTGCGGCAGCCGCGCTCGCTTGCAGACCCGGAGCCACGACCGAGATGGTCGCGGCGCCGGGCGCCACTTTCGGTCCCGGAAAAACCACGATGCAATCGGGCGACGCTGCGAGCACCAGCGTGGGATGGTCGTTGATTTTCACCCGGTTTTCATCGGCATCGCCGCTTAGCCCGGCCCCGCAAATCGAAAACCAGTCGTGCAGCGAAATCACGGGCGCGAGGGCGATCGACTGAGAACCGCGGGCAGGCGGCGCGGAATCCACCAGCGCGGCGGACGCACCGCCCGGCGTTTTCGCAAGCAAATAGGAGCCCAACGCAGGAGCCGTGAAATGGCCGCGCCCGGTGCGGTCCGTGGTCACTTTCTGACCTCCGACTTCGACGATCACGCCGGAGGCGAGCCGGCCGTCCACGCCGAGCGCGGCGAACGTTGCCGGCTGTCCCGCGACAACTTTCGGAGGAAGCACGATCGTCACAGCCCACGTGGTAAGCGGCGTGGACGGCGCCTGCGCGCGAAGCATCGACGGCTGCGTGAGCCGGGCGCTGCCGAGGAGGCCGGTGGCGAAAACGCCTGCCAGCAGGCAGGTCCGGAAACGTTGTGCGAAGGAGCGTGCCAGAGGAGGCGTCATGAGTCCTAGCCGGCGCGCGGTGCGCCCGGCACGACATTGTAAAGGGTAAAGGATACTCGATGCGAGATCCGTATCAGTCGTCGAGGCGGACGACGATGAACGTAGTGAGCTGCTCGTCGGAGCGCAACTGGCCGGCGAGTTGGCGCGCCGCATCTTCCGTGGGCAACCGACCCACACGCACGCGATAGAAGATGCCGTTCGGCGAGTCGTAGACCGCGATGCTGACCGATGAGTAGCGCGTCGCGAGCTGCGCGCGCAGTCTCGCGGCGTTGTCCTGGCTCGCAAACGCGCCGACCTGCACGCCAAAGAAGCCCACTTGCGGATTCGGCCCGGAGAGTACTTCGAGCCGCACCTGCGCCGTGCCCGTGCCGACCATGCCGATCGCCTGCGCGGCGGAAAGCGAAAGATCGATGATCCGGTTTGCGACAAAGGGGCCGCGGTCGTTGATGCGGACTTCCGTTTGCTGCCCGTTGCGGAGGTTCGTCACGCGCACGACCGCGCCGAAGGGGAGCGTCCGATGCGCCGCGGTGAATGCGTGCATGTCGTAGGTCTCGCCATTCGAAGTGCGGTGGCCGTCGAACGGAATCCCGTACCACGACGCCACGCCTTCTTCGACGTACTCGCCCGGCACGACGGGCTGTCTCTCGATGGGAGAAGGCGGAGCTGAAGGCTGCGGCACGGGCGCTGGAGGCTGCGTCGTGTAGGTTCGATGGCCGCAACCCGCCGCGGCCAGCAGCGAAATCGCGGAAACGACCGCCAGCCGCCATGGCAACCGAGTTTCGCGATTCACTTGTTTGGACTCAAGTCCGGTATTATAGAAACGCACTCGCGTTCCCGCAAGGAACCCGATTGGCTTCGCTGCGATCGGCCCCAATGAAAAGAAAACCGGTGAAAAGTTGAGCGGATTCTTCGGCCGCAGCGAGCCGCGCCCCAAACTGTGCCCATCGTGCGGCACGCTCGTGGGCGCAACCGCCACGCGCTGCCATCAGTGCGGCGCAAGCATGAATTTCTCGCTTGCCGCCGCCAGTCGTTCCCTCGGCCGCCTGATGCCGACCACGTCACCCGCTACATACGCGATCCTCACACTGAGCTGCCTGATTTTTGGCGCAAGTTTGCTCGCCACGATCTCTCAAAATGGGGCGTTCGCCATGCAAGGCGGCATCTTGAATTTCGGCGCGATCAACGGTGGAGTGTTGCAACGCCTGGGCGCCTCGCTGCCCCTCGGCTACAACATCGAGCAGCCTTGGAGGTTTGTCACCGCCATATTCCTCCACGGCAGCATCCTGCACATCCTATTCAACATGTGGGTGCTGATGGATATCGGCCCGCAGATCGAGGAAATGTATGGCTCGGCCCGGTATCTCTTCATCTACGTGGTGACGGGAATCGGTGGCTACTCGCTGAGCAGCTTCTTTGGACATTTCAGTGTTGGCGGCTCGGGAGCGCTCCTTGGCCTGATCGGCGTGCTCTTGGCCATCACAATGGGGCGGCGGAGCGCTGGGATGCAAATGCTCCGCAGCCAGGTCATCCGCTGGCTGATCTACATCGCCGTCTGGGGGCTGCTATTCCCCGGCATCGACAACATGGCCCACATCGGCGGGTTCGTAAGCGGATTCGCGCTCGGCAAGCTCATGGCGGACCGCCCGCCGGCTTCGCCGGAGGAGCGCAAGCGAGCCTACGCAATGGGCTGGGCTGCGGCGCTCGCTGTCATCGTAAGCTTCGGGATGGCCGCGTTCACGGTCTTGCAGAGACGATAGGCTGCCGCTCTATTTTGCCGGAGGTCTGGGCGCAGGCCCCTCCGCGTGCAACTGCCGCGACACCACGATGCTGTAGTGAAACCCTGAAATCATGACGAATGCGGCAACGCAGTAAGCGCACACCTGCCGCACGAGCAACAAATTCGGGCTCTCCCAAACTGCCAGCAAAAGCACCAGCGTGACCAGGGAAATTTCGAAGAAGGTCGTCGCCTTTCCCCAAATGCTGGGCGGAAACGGCCGGTAACCCACCGTCAGGAGAATCACGGCGCAGGCGGCCAGGATCAGGACGTCGCGGCCAAGAACCAGAATCGCCAGCCACCACCCGATTTTTCCCTTGAGCGCCAGCACGAAATAGGACGACGAGAGCAGCAGCTTGTCCGCGATGGGATCGAGGTAGGCGCCGAGCGCCGTCTTCTGATTCAAGCTGCGCGCGAGCCAGCCGTCGAGCCCGTCGCTCACGCCCCCCGCCACCAGAATCCCGAGGGCCAGCGCGTAACGGTCGTACTTGATGGCGATAATAAAGAAGGGGAGAAACGCGAGCCGCAAGAACGTGAGCTGATTGGGAACGGTCAGGATTCGGCTGTGCATCGATGTGATCCGAACTTTGTCCGCGCTCTGTCCGGCGAATGAATCGGCGCCCGGTCAGGCGAACTGCGCGAGGTACTCCACCAGCGAGCGGCCCACTTTTCTCTCGAACATCTCCGCAAGCGAGGGAATCGAGCCGCGAGCCTCGTCGAGCGCGATTCGCTCGATCCGCACCATCGGAAAGAACAGCGTCGGCAAGCCGATGCGGTCGCCTTCCGGATGCAGCACCTGGCTGATGAAATCGTCAAACGAGCCGAGGTCGATCGCGCGCAGCGTGACTCCGGCGTGCGAAATGTCGATCAATTCGCCCCAGAGCCGTTCCTTGGGGCTGTGCAGGCTCACGACGACAATTGAATGCGGCTCCATCGCCTCTCCTCGATGACCCCGTAGCAATGTTATCGCAGTTGCCGCATGTTTGCGCCCGCGGCGCTCTATGGCTGCGCTTCGCTTCGCCGGCTGATTCCCGCGCGCGCGGCCTCTTTCAGCACGCGAACTCTGCCCGCCACGGCAGCCGCAGCGGCGTCGGCGTTCCCGGCCTTCTCGATTTCCGCGACGAGCGCCGACCCCACGACGGCCGCGTCCGCGATTCCGCCCAGCACCGATACGTGCGCCGGCTGCGAAATCCCGAAGCCGACGGCGAGCGGCAGCTTCGTAAACCGCCGCACGCGCCGCGCCAGTTCCGGCAGCTCGTCGGACAGCGCGTTGCGTTCGCCCGTCACCCCCATCCGCGAAATCAGATACAGGAAGCCGGTCGAACACGCTGCAATCTGCGCAAGCCGCGCGTCGGTCGAGGTCGGCGCCGCAAGAAAAATCGTGTCCAGCCCGTGCGCGTGCGTCGCCGCGCGGTATTCGCCAGCTTCCTCGGGCGTCAGATCGGTCGCCAGCACGCCATCGGCGCCCGCTGCCGCAGCCGCGCCGGCGAACTTCTCGAGTCCCATCTGCAAGATCGGATTGAAATAGCTGAAAAGCACGAGCGGCACGTCGCTGCGCGTCCGGATTCGTTTCACCAGCTCGATCACGCCGGCCAGCGTGGTTCCGCTGCGCAACGCTCTTTCGCTGGCGCGCTGAATCGTCGGCCCATCGGCCACGGGATCGCTGAACGGCACGCCGAGTTCAATCACGTCCGCGCCCGCGTCCGCGGCCGCCAGGACGATCTTCTCCGTGGCGTCGAGCGACGGATCGCCCGCCGTGATATACGCCACCAGCCCCATCTCGCCTTTTTCGGCGAGCGCGGCAAAGCGCCGCGCGATTCGGCTCGCCGGCTGGCTCGTAGCTTGCGCGGGCGCCTGCTTTGTGGCGGATGATTTCGGAATGGCCGCTTCAGCCATGGCGCGCCTCACACATAACGCGACAGCGTTTCCATGTCTTTGTCGCCGCGGCCCGAGACATTGAGGATCACGATCTCGTCCTTCTTGATTTTCGGCGCGCGGGTGATGAGCTCCGCGACGGCGTGCGCCGATTCGAGAGCGGGGATGATTCCTTCGAGGTGCGCGAGCGCCCGCGCTGCTTCGATCGCCGCTTCGTCGCTGACCGCGGTGTATTCCGCGCGGCCTTGCTCGGCGAGCCACGCGTGCTCCGGACCTACGGCCGGATAATCGAGCCCCGCCGAAATCGAATGCGTCGTCGCGATCTGGCCATCGGCGGTTTGCAACACGTAGGTGTACGTACCTTGCAAGACGCCCGGCCGCGCGCCCGTGAAACCTCGCGCCGCGGCAAGCCTCGCGGCGTGTTCGCCGAGCGTTTTCCCGCGCCCGCCCGCTTCCACGCCGACCATCTTCACTCGCTCGTCGCCGAGGAACGCGTGGAAAAGGCCGATCGCATTCGATCCGCCGCCGATGCACGCGAACAGATGATCCGGCAGGCGCTTTTCCGCGCGCAAGATCTGCTCGCGCGCCTCCTCGCCGATAATTTTCTGAAAATCGCGCACGATCTGCGGATACGGATGCGCGCCCAGCACCGACCCCAGCAGGTAGTGTGACGTCCGCACGTTCGTCACCCAATCGCGCATCGCTTCGTTGATCGCGTCCTTCAGAGTGCGGCTGCCGGCATCGACGCCGATCACCTCCGCGCCGAGCAGGCGCATGCGAAACACGTTCAGCCGCTGCCGCTCCATGTCCTCCGTGCCCATATACACGGTGCACGAAAGTCCGAGCCGCGCCGCCACCGTCGCCGTCGCCACGCCGTGCTGCCCCGCGCCCGTTTCCGCGATCACGCGCTTCTTGCCCATTCGCACGGCCAGCAGGCCCTGCCCCAGGCAGTTGTTGATCTTGTGCGCGCCCGTGTGAAGCAGGTCTTCGCGCTTCAGGTAGATTCGCGCGCCGCCGAGATGTTCCGCCAGCCGCGAAGCAAATTGCAGCGGCGTCGGCCGCCCCGCGAAATTCTTCAGCAGATCATCGAGCTGCGCGTGGAAGCTCGGATCGGCCTGCGCCGCGGCGTACGCGCGCTCGAGCTCTTCGAGCGGCGCCATCAACGTCTCCGGAACATACCGCCCGCCGTAAGGGCCGTACCGCCCTCGCGTGTCGGGCACTACCTGTGCGATCGAACTCATCGTTTCCTTCTCTGCGCGCCCTTCACCGCGCGCATCAAATCTTTCAGCCGCGCCGCATCTTTCTTGCCGGGCTTTGCTTCCACGCCGCTGCAAACGTCCACCGCATACGGCTGCGCCGCGCGAATCGCCTCGTCGACGTTTTCCGGCGTCAATCCGCCTGCCAGAAAAATCCGCCCATACCGCTTCGCACGCCGCGCGATGCTCCAATCGAACGTCTTGCCCGTTCCCCCGCGCGCACGCCGATCAAAACCATCGAGCAGGAGAGCGCTCGCGCCCTCGAATCGCCCCAACTCTCTCGCCGCGGACGATTTGCTCACGCGAATCGCCTTGATCACAGGCAGCGAGCGCTTCAGCCGCCTGACCACAGTCGGCGGCTCGTCTCCGTGGAGTTGTACCGCATCAAGTCCCACCGCGCGCGCGATTTCGAGCATCTTCGGCTCGCTTTCGTTCACGAAAACTCCGACGACCGAAATTCTCTTCGGCAATCGCCGCACGATCGCCTTCGCCTTCGCGAGCCGGATGTAACGCGGACTTCCGGTGTAAAAGTTAAAACCCAGAATATCCGCCCCGTCCGCGACGGCCCGCCGCGCGTCCGTCCAATTCGTGATCCCGCAAATTTTCACTTTCACCCTGGCCATCGGCGTCTCGCTCAGGCCGCGCCGATCAGCTCGCGCAGCGGCGAGGCCGGATCGGCGTCCTTCATCAAATGCTCGCCGATCAGAAACGCGTCGAATCCCGCGCGCCGCAGGCGGACCAAGTCATCGTGCGTCCGCAATCCGGACTCGCTCACGGCGATGCACTCATCCGGAATCGCTTCGATCAGCTCGAGCGACGTCTCGACGCGCACCGTGAAATCCCGCAAATCGCGGTTATTGACGCCGATGATCCGCGCTCCGGCCGCAACCGCTCGATCGATTTCCTCGCGCGTATGCGCCTCGACCAGCGGCTCCATCTTCAGCGACCGGCCGAGTTCGAGCAGTTCGCCGAGCGCCGGATCGCTCAGAATCGCCGCGATCAGCAGAAACGCATCCGCGCCCGCCGCGCGCGCTTCCCACACCTGCCACGGATCGACGATGAAATCCTTGCGCAAGATTGGGATCTGCGTCGCCTTCTTCGCGGCCTTCAAATCCGCCAGCGACCCCAGAAAAAACTCCTCCTCCGTCAGGACAGACAGCGCCGCCGCCCCCGCGCTTTCGAGGCTCGCCGCCAGAGCCGCCGGAACGTAGTCTTCGCGCATCACGCCGCGCGAAGGCGACGCCTTCTTCAGCTCCGCGATCACGTTGTAGCCAGCACGCACAAGCGCGCCCGTAAAGTCCCGAGGCGCTTCGGCCTTGCCCGCGGCCAGCTTCAGCGCCACGTCCGGCAAAACGCGTTTCCGGTGCGCGATCGACTCGCGCCGCGCCTCGACAATCCGGTCGAGAATCGTCCCTTCGCGTGACCTGGTTTCCATAGAAGGAGGCGCCCGCCGTCCCGGTTTCGTCCCATTCCCGGCGGGCGTTCGTTCAGTTTACCTGATGGAAGTCGCGCGCGCCAAAGGTGCATATTCGGCTCTGCGTATACAGGAGCAAAGGCCGTCCGCGCGGCGCCAAGGCGTCAATTTGCAGGGTGTGCGGACGAGGAACTCAGCAGCGGCTCTGAAAAGCGAATGGGAATTCCGAAGTTCGAGCCGCCGAATCCCTTGAGCACGGCAAACGTAACGCCGATCACTTTTCCCTGTTGGTTGAAAAGCGGGCCGCCCGATCCGCCGGACGTGGTCTGCGCGTCGAACACGATCTTGTCCGGCAGGACGTCTCCTATGTGCCCCTGCGTGATGATGGGCCGGATCAGGTTCCGGCGCGCCAGTTCGTCGAGCACCTGCGAGACGTCGCCGCCGCTCTGGGCCAGAATATTTTGCGCCGTGTCCTCGTCGGTGCGCGCGAGAATGGCCGCCAGGCCCGTGGCGTAGCCCATCAAGACGATCGGTTGGCCGGTCACCGCCGCTCCCTTCGCCGGATCGAGCGAGAGGGCCGGCCGCTTCAGGCCCACCGTGACAACTCGCATCGAGGCCAAGTCCGCATCCTGTGAAATCTGCTCGATCTCCGCGGTGTACGTTCGCGGATCGCCGGGAAAGTACGCATGGATCGACGAGATCATCGGCTGAAAGCCCTGACTCGTCAGCTCGTTGAGCTCGTCGTTGTCCCACCATGGCTGCGCCACATGCCGGTTTGTGAGGATGTGCCCTTCAGCGCCTGCCGGAAAACCCGTGCCGAAAACGTCCAGCCTTACTTCCGGCCCGTGCCCGTCGAGCGTCAGGAGCGGATTCCCGTCGCTGCCTTGCAGCGGCTCGCCCTGCTGGTTCAAACCGGCGTAGCGCAGCTTCTGTCCGCTCTGCTGATCCCGGAACGCCACTGAAACGTGCAGCAGGCATACGCTCTGCACGTCCGCGCTGATGAAGTTTCCCGAAGAGTCGCCGCCCTGCTCGACTCCCTTCAGGCGCGCGTTCGTTTCGTCCAATTCCTTTCGCAGGGCGGCGCTTTCATCGGAGCCGGCGCTTGCAATCCGGGCCTGCAAGTCCGCTGCTCGCTTCTGCAACTCATCTTTTCCCAAAACCCCGCCGTCGGCAGCCCCTTGCTCGTCGCGCAGCTTGCGCACCTCGGCAAGCACATCCTGTTGGTGCATCAACCCGCGCTCGAGCCGCGTGATCGTCACGCCGGTGCGCTGCATGTCCTTTTGGGCGCTATGTGCGAAAAGGAAATAGATTCCGGCCATGACGACCACAATGGCAAAGACCGCGCCCAAGCCGATTTTCAGGCGGCGATTCAGCGACGAAGCGTCGCTCGCCATTTTCTCGGTGACGGCGAGCGCCTCGAACGCCGTCTGCGCGATCTGCTGGCCCTCCTCCGCGAGCCGCGTTCTTTCAATGAGCCGTGTGTCCGAGCGCCGCGCCCGCAATAGCGCTCGTATGCGGGCCAGCAGCTCCGGTGCGTCGAAAGGCTGGGAGACCGCATCATCGGCGCCAAGGTCGAGGGCCGCGGCTCGCTCGTCCGCGCCGAGGCCGACCAATAGAACGATGCGAACTCCCTCCGTGGCGAGAGCGCCGCGAAGCATGGCGATTGTTTCGTGCGCGTGCAAGACGCTCGATCGCGGCAAGCCCGCCGTCGTGCCGTCTCCAGCGGAAATGTTGGGAGCCGTGTCCAGCAGAAGCAGGTCGGCCCCGAGCCGCCGGACGGCGTCCAGCCCTTCGCTGGCGGTCGCGAAGGCTGAGACGTCGTAGCCCCCGCTTCGCACCAATGCCAGCAGGGTCTCGCGGCTCGCCGCGTCCGCCTCGACAATGACGACTTTCTCGCTCGTGTTGTTCATGGACGCGTCCATCTCAGTTCACCGGCGGCCACGTGCAAGCGAGCGGCGCGCGAACCGCCGGCCCGCCTCAGAACCTCACACTATAATATGACGTTCTTGGTTCGCGAGCGGATTCAGCCGCGACATGAGCCGGCCGCCTAATCAAAAGTCCACATAACCTCATCCTTGCAACTCGCCTCCCGAGTGTCTACCCTGACCGTGCAATTGAGGATCAGAGGCAGGGCGAATGAAAGAGGGCAAAAGAGCGGTGGGACGAATGAGGGGCGCCAAGGCATCGGCAGTCAGCATTCTGTCCGCGGGCGTTCAGCATCCGCACACCATTCTGCGCGCCAGCTACTCGACACTGCTGTCGAGTAGAATCGCCCGTAACTCACTGAAAACACTCATCGGTGGTGCCTTCTACCCGTCACTGAAACCGGGGGTCTTCGGAACGCATATCGCGACAGTGGAGAGGCACTCTTGCTAGCGCTCGAACAACTGAATCAGCGGATCGTCCGATGCCGCAAGTGCCCGCGCCTCGTCGGGTACCGCGAGAAGGTCGCGCGCGAAAAGCGCCTCGCCTACCGCGACTGGGATTACTGGGGCAAGCCGGTTCCCGGGTTCGGCGACCCGCGCGCGAAGCTGCTCGTCCTCGGCCTCGCGCCCGCGGCGCACGGCGGCAATCGCACCGGCCGCGTCTTCACCGGCGACCGCTCGGGAGATTTCCTCTACAAGGCGCTTTACGACGCCGGATTCGCGAACCAGCCCGCCTCGACCAAGCGCGACGACGGCCTCGTTCTCAAGAACGCCTACGTCGTCGCCGCGGTTCGCTGCGCGCCGCCCGCCAACAAGCCGCTGCCCTCCGAGGCGGCCAACTGCCGTCCATACCTCGAAAAAGAACTCGAGATTCTCCGGCCGCGCGCGATCCTGGCTCTCGGCGGAATCGCCATGCGCGCCTATCTCGGCTTGCTGAAAGAGCGCGGCAAAATTGCGAGCGCTGCCGCATTTCCTTTCCGGCACGGCGCGAGCTACCAACTCGGCGACGATCTGCCGCGCCTCTTCGTTGCCTACCATCCCAGCCAGCAAAACACCTTCACCGGCAAACTCACCGAAGCGATGATGGCACGCGTGCTGCGCGACATCCGCCGATTCCTAGAGAGCGGTCCCTCGCGATGAGCGTCGCCATGAACGGCCAGACCGGCGGCGAAGCCGTCATCGAATTTCGCGGTGTGCATTACAAGTTGCCAAACGGCCAGACGCTGCTCAACGGCGTCAGCTTCGCGATCGAGCGCGGCGAGACTCTGATCCTCCTCGGCCGCAGCGGCGCGGGTAAGACGACCGCCCTGAAGCTCATCAACCGCCTGCTCGAACCGAGCGGCGGCGAAGTGCAAGTCGAAGGCCGCGCGACCGTCGCTTGGGACCCCATCGCGCTGCGCCGCCATATTGGCTACGTCATCCAGGAAGCCGGCCTCTTCCCGCACTACACGGTCGAACAGAACGTGTCGCTCGTCCCGCGCCTCGAGGGACGGCCCGCCGCGCAGATTCGCCCGCGAGTGGAGGAACTGCTCGCTCTTGTCGGCCTCAACCCCAGGACATTCCTGCAGCGCTATCCGCATGAACTTTCAGGCGGCCAGCGCCAGCGAGTCGGTGTGGCCCGAGCGCTTGCCGCCGACCCGCCCATACTCCTGATGGACGAGCCGTTCGGAGCGCTCGACCCGCTCACACGCGCCGAAGTCCGGAACGAATTTCAGGCGCTGCAACAGCGCCTCGGAAAAACCATCGTCATCGTGACGCACGACACCAGCGAAGCCCTCCTGCTCGGCACCCGAATCGCGCTGCTTGAGGCCGGAGAGCTTCGGGGTATCTATCCGCCAAGAGAATTTCTGTCTTCGAACGAGCCGGTTGCCGCGGCATATGCCGAGCAACTGCGCCGCCTGGAAGAATTCGAGAGGGACGAATGAACGTAATTCAGTATTTCCTGCGGCACCCGAGTGAAATTTTCCAGGCGACCGTCGAGCACATCTCGCTTGTGGCCGCCGCGATGCTCATCGCCGTGGCCGTCGGCGTCCCGCTCGGGATTCTCGTAGCGCGCCGCCCGTGGCTTTCCAAGCCGATCCTCGGCACGGCGAATATCGCGGAAACGATTCCGAGCCTGGCACTTTTCGGATTCCTGCTCCCGGTTCCCTGGCTCGGCGAACGCGCCGCCCGCCTGGCAATCGTGGCCCTCACGCTCTATGCCTTGCTTCCCATCATTCGCAACACCGCGGCGGGAATCGCAGGCGTGGACCCCGCGGTCCGCGAGGCCGCGCGCGGGATGGGCATGACGCAGCGCCAGATTCTCTGGAAAGTCGAGCTTCCGCTGTCACTTTCAACTGTTCTCGCGGGCGTCCGGGTCGCTACCGTTCTCACGATCGGCATCGCGACGATCGCCGCCGCCGTGGGCGCGGGCGGTTTGGGCGAGTACATCTTCCGCGGCCTGGCGATGGTGAACAATTCGCTGATTCTCGCGGGAGCCATACCCGCGGCCCTTCTCGCGCTGGGCGCGGATTTTCTGCTGAGCGTTCTCGAGCGGCGCCTGCGTCCCGCGCGGTGAGCCGTTGATGAGAACTCTCCGCGCCTGGCTTGCCCTCGGGATCGTGGGCGTGTTGTGCGGCTGTAGTCCTCGCGGGCGCGACACAATCGTCGTCGGCTCGAAGAATTTTCCCGAGCAGGCCCTGCTCGGTGAAATTCTCGCGCAACGCCTCGAAGCCAAAACGCACCTGCGCGTCGAGCGCCGCTTCTACCTCGCAGGCAGCTACATCTGCCAGCAGGCGCTTCTCGCCGGGCGCATCGACACGTACGTCGAATATACCGGCACGGCGCTCACCGCGATCCTGCACGATCCCATCGAAAGCGATCCTTCCGGCGTTTTCGGGCGCGTGCAGCGGGAATACAAGCAGCGATTCGGGCTGGAAGTCATGCCCTCACTCGGATTCAACAACACGTTTGCGATCGTGATTCGCGGTGAAGATGCGCGCCGTTTGAATCTGAGAACGATCTCGGATGCCGCACGTTACACGCCGCAGTGGCGCGCCGGTTTCGGCTACGAGTTCATGGAGCGGCCCGACGGCTACCCCGGCCTCGCGCGCGTCTACGGGCTGCAATTCACCGCCCCACCGCGAATCCTGGATCTCGGCCTGCTTTACCGCGCCCTGCTCGACAGGCAGGTCGATCTCGTCGCCGGGAACTCGACGGATGGCCTGCTCGCCGCGCGGGACATGGTCATCCTCGAAGACGACAAGCGCTACTTTCCGCCCTATGAAGCCGTGCCGGTCGTGCGCGAAGACGCACTCGCGCTCCATCCGGAGGCGCGGGAGGCCATCGCAGGACTCGCTGGAAAAATCTCCGACGCGGAAATGCAGAAAATGAACTACGCAGTGGCTGGGGAAGGCCGGGACGTCAGCGACATCGCGCGCGAATTCCTGCGCTCGAAGGGACTCGATTGATGCGCGGCCTCAAATAATCACTTGTGGGTAGTTTTCAGCTTCTCTAGCTCTTCCATCAATTCAGCGTGCGTAATGAGTCCCCTGCGAAGCAGTATCCGCAGGACGGCGGCGAATACTTCCCGGGTCACCGGGATATCGACGGGATCGAGTTCCGGCGCTCCGTACGGGCGGGTGCCGACAGCCGCTTTGGGCGGAGCTGGCTTCGGTTGCTCGACGGCCGGCGCCTTCGCGGGTTCGGGAGCGGCGCCCGGCGAGGCAGTGAGCCGCCGCAATATTTCGAGATTTTCGGGTCCCATGTTTGCGAACGCCAGCCCCATGCCGAATCCCATGTGCGACGAGCGAACCTTGGCCGAGAAATGCACAGGGCTGCCGTCCATCTCAAACGACAGTTCGACCGCCGTATTGACGGGCAGGGGCGAAAGCATTTCGACGTAGCAGCCGCCGAGGGAAATGTCCGTGATCGTGCCGGACATCTTCAACTCGTCTTCCGAGGTGGCGACCTGAACTCCGATCCGGCAGGGATGACGAACGAACTGGCGGCGTTCCCGCGGCGAGGCCGTGGCATTTGCTGCGGCGGCCGTCCGCGGCTGGACGGCAGAAGGACCCGGCTTCGATGAATCGTACGTATCAGGCTCCCATTCTTTCGGGGGCAAGTTCCAGATGTACCTGCCCGGTTCCAGGCAGCGGCCTCCCACCTGCCCGGCCCTCGGGCTGCCGTCCCGGCCGACCCACTGGACTCGATACCAGTCCCTCTGGTTCTGGCATTCGAGTTCGATCCTCCAGCCGGGCTCGACGATGTGGCTCAAGCCATTCAGACAGGCGCCCGACCAACTGACGTCCCGCGTTTCCGTCGTCACGGCGAACGGATACCCGCGGGGGTCGGCTCCCCGAACGACGACCGAAAAAGAAATGGCGATACGCTGTTCGCCCCGGCGCCCCACGCAATCTCCGGTAAAGCGCGCCTAGCCAACGCGAACCGCCTGCCCTCAAGAGAGGTAAGTCCAAGTTAATACGCGCCCTAACGCCGGTCAAGCAACCGGCCGGCCGCCTATTCTCAGAAGTAACGAAAGGATTCATGGTAGCGTCCCGAAGCTTCGGAAGTGTGTCCTCTATTCAGAGCCCGGTGGGTTCTTCAAATGAGTTTCGAGGGCGGCGCAATACTGCCGCTCTGCTTCGAGCGCTGCCTGGAGTTTCTTCACGAGAAGCTCCAACCGGACGATCTCTTTCCGCAGCTTCTGGACCTCGGCGGCCGTGGGCGCGGCAGGGCGCGGCGGAGGCGCGGACGGGGCCTGTGCCGCCGGGCGGGTGGTGGTCGCCGCTGCAACGGGCGCCGGGTTCGCGCGAGGAGCCGAGAAACTTGCGGGCGCGGCAGGCACCGGGCTTGCGGAGAACATGCCGCTTAATGCCTGCGACGGCCTGCGCGCAGTCTCGTCTGTCGAGCTTCCCTCCACCGAAAGGCCGGGAAACTTCGGATGCAAAAGACTCTTCACGCGGGCGATCAGGTCTCGCGGTTGGAACGGTTTGCGAATCAGCTCGTCGGCTTTGACCGCCGTCGCCTTCTCGGCTACCGTGCGGTTCACCACGCCGGACATCAAGATCACGGGAATCCGGGCAAGCTGCCCGTTTTGCTTGATCAACTGGCAAACTTCGTAGCCATCTTTCTCCGGCATGATGACGTCGGTGATGACGGCGTCCGGCGCGGCTTCGCCGAACTGCGCGAGCGCCGAGGCCGCGTCCGGGCAGGCGATGACGTGGATGTTCTCTTTGCGAAACGCAATCTTGATCACCTCGCGCATCGTCGCGCTGTCGTCGATGAAGTAGACGGTCGGAGTGCGCGCGGCCGTGGGGGTTCCGGTTTCTGTCATGACGATTCCTTCTCGACGTTTTCTTCAGCGGCGTCGCGCTCGCCTTCATCGAATTCCCGCATCGCATCGAGGAGCAGGTCGGTCGCCGAGCGCAGCACGGTCCGCTGCGCGGCGGTGGCGCCGTAGATGAACTTGTAGACGCCGCTCGCGGCGCAGTGGCACGTCTTCACGATCTGCGTGACGGCTTCGTCCCCGAAAAGCACGCCGGACTCGGCGTGAACGAGTTCGCCGCCTTCAAAAAAGATGATTCCGTCGGTGTCGGCGCCGTTGATGTGCAACGCTCCGCTCTGATGAGCCTGTCCCAGCATCTGAATCACGCCGGGGAGATCGAGATGCGAAAGACTGCCGCTGAGGGCAGTATCCGCGGTGGAGAGCATCTGCGTCGGCTGGAAGCCGTCCTGGCGGCTGATGAGAAGACCGCGCACGTGCGCGGCGATGTCCGAAGGGGATTGGCGGCGATCCACGTAGTCGTCGCAGCCGGCGCGATACGCTTCGAGCTGCGCTTGATCTCCGCCGCCTCCGATCGCGATCAGAGGGATCGCGGCGGTTTTCGGATCGGAACGGAGAAGCGGCGCCATTTCAAGCGCTCCCATCTCGCGGAGGTTCGTGGCGCAGAGGATCGCTGCCGGGACGTTCCATTCGATCATCGTGAGCGCGTACGAAGCCTGCGCGCTCGGAATGACGTCGAATCCCTGCTGCTTCAACGCGTCGCCCAGCCGTTTCGCGAAATAGACGTTGCTGTCGATCAGCAGGATTCGCGGGAGATTCGCCGGCGCGTTCACGATCGCGCCTCCGTGCTCGCCGACGCCAACAGCGCTTCGAGATCCAGCACGTCAATCGACTCCTCGCCGACCGTGAGCATCCCGGCGACGTACGCACGCCGATCCGACTCCGGCCGCATCTCACCCGTGGCCATCTCGCATTCACCGCTTACGAGAATCGCGCCCAGTTCGCCGGCGTCGCCAAATTCGCGCCGCGCGATGAGGTAGAACTGCTGCCCGGACGAACTTTTGCCGACGAGCAGCGGACCCGCGTCATAGACGGGCACGATGCGCCGGCGGCGAACGATCACGCCCGCAACGGAGGGCGAAGTATGCGGAAACGTGTGCAGCCTGACGGGCGGCGCAAGTTCCGCGACTATCACCGCGGGCAGCGCGAACCGGCGCGCGCCGATCTGGAGCAGCACGAACGAACTCTGGCTCGCAGTTTCCGCGGCAATCATGCCTGGACCGCACCTTGCATTTCGCGCTGCGATCCGCCGCCTCCGGCGGCGCGATCGAGTTGCGCAAACTCTTGGGCCGTCAGGAACCCAGCCGGCTGAACGACCGGAATCACAGAGTCGTCCACGTACGCCAGACCGCGATACCAGCGGCGCTCCTCGCCGGTGAACGCATGCGGGAGCGGATAAACGGCTGCGATCTCCGTCATGCGGTCGATGCGGTCGACGAGCACGGCCGCGCGCATTTGCCGCAGGATCAGGACGAGCGCGGGACGCGTGATCGGCAAGCCGAAATGCATTCCGGCGTTCACGACGTAGCAGGTCCGGCGTCCCCGCTGGAGGATGTGCCGGACCTTGGGCAATTCCGAATGCTCGATCTCGTTCGCGGCGCCTGCCAGGCTGTCCGTGCTGCGAATCTCCTGCACAGCGTCCGCGGCGATGGCAAACATCTGATTCGCAACCCAGAACAGGATCACCGCCTCGGGCCGGCGCAAGTGGCGCGATATCACGTCGTGCTCGCGGTCTGGAGTCGTCGAGACGCTCATCGGGCCGCCACCGGGACGAGACGGCTCAATTTCGTGATTCGCTTTTCGATCGCTGGCCCGATTTCGTCCAGCGGGAGGACTTCATCGACCGCGCCGGTCTTGATGGCTTCGGCCGGCATGCCAAAGATCGTGGAAGTCGCTTCGTCCTGGGCCAAGACGGATCCCCCGGCGGCCTTCACGGCGCGCACACCTTTGGCCGCATCGTTTCCCATGCCCGTCAGAACGACGCCGACGGCCAGCGCGCCCGCATAGGCCGCGATGCTCTCAAACGCCATGTCCGCAGAGGGGCGATAGCCTGCGATGCGCGGACCGGAATCGAGAAGGATTTTCCCACCAGCGGAAAGCTGCAAATGGTGCGAGCCGGGGCAGAGGTAGATCATTCCGGGTTGGGCCGTTTCGTTCGCCTCCGCCTCTTTCACCGGCATGGAAGCGATCTCCGCGAGCTGCAACGTGAATTGCTTTGTGAATGTCGCGGGCATGTGCAGGACGAGGAACACGGCCGCGGCAAATTCCTTCGGCAGAGCGGCCACCACGCGCGTCACCGCGGCCGGGCCGCCCGTCGAAGCAGCAACCGCGACCACGGGAAATTTTCCGCCGCTCTGGGCGAGCGCGGCGCTGTTCGCGAGACTTGCGGCCGGGGACAGCGGCGCATGGGGCATGGGAAGCTTCGGGCGCGTCGCGGTGCGGACAACGTGAACCTTTGCGGCCAGCTTGAGCTTGCGCGTGAGCTCCTCGCGCACGGTTTTCATGTCCAGATCGATCCCGCTCGAAGGCTTGGGAACGAAATCGATCGCGCCGAGCTCGAGGGCTTTCAAAGTGCTCGCGGCGCCCTCGCGCGATTCCGAACTCACGATGACGATGGGGCACGGATGCTGCGACATGATCAGCTCGGTGGCCTGAAGGCCATCGACATGGGGCATGTTGATGTCCATGGTGATGACATCAGGGCTCAACGATTCCGCGAGGGCGACGCCATCGCGGCCATCGCGCCCTTGTCCCACGACTTCGAGCTGCGGATCGGAGTTGATGATTTCCTGCAACACTTTGCACATGAAGGCGGAGTCGTCCACCACGAGCACGCGTATCTTCTTTTCGGACGCCTTCGTCATCGCAATTTCAACTCTGCCTCAGCGGCACACCAGCGGCGGGCAGTCCCTGCGGCGTCTCCGAGCCGATCAGGCTTTCGACGGTCGCAATCAGTTGATCTTCCTGCACGGGCTTCGTCAGGAAGCCCGACGCACCCTCCTTCATGGCGCGGTCTCGATGCTTCGCGCCGGCGCGGGAAGTGACCACGAGCACTGGGATTCGGCGGGTCACCGGATCCTGGCGCAGGTGCGCCATCAGCTCGTAGCCGTTCATCCGCGGCATCTCGAGGTCGGTGATGAGCAGGTGGCAGCCGACCTGCGCGACGATTTCGGAGGCCTCGAAACCGTCCGCTGCGAGCTTCACTCGATAGCCGGCCTTTTCGAGCATGCGGCCGACGAATTTCCGCACGCTGATCGAATCGTCCGCAACGACCACCACACGATCGTTTTCGATCGCGTCCACGGCTTCGGACGGAATGCTGCCGGCGGCGACGGCTTCCGCGCCCGGCGCGAAGACGCGTGCCGCGGGAGACGACGCGGGCAAGGCGTGGCGTTCTGCGGTGTCCGCGGAAGCCAGGCGGTTCAAGTCGATCAACAGGATCAGGCTACCGTCGGAAGCGATGGTCGTTCCGGGAAACAACTTCACGCGGCGGAGGTAGTCGCCGAGGCTCTTGATGACGATTTCGTCCTTGCCGAGGACTTCCTCGACGACGACGCCGACATGCTTTCCCGCCACGTTCACGATGACCATATGGAGGTAGCCGTTCAGGGGTTCGAGCGGCGCCAGCGCGAGTTGCAGATCGAGGCGCACGACTTCGGTGACGACGTCGCGCACGCGCGTAAGGAGTTTGCCGCCGACGTCCTCGATCTCGGACGGGCGAAGGCGCCGGATCTCTTCCACGACGGCAAGCGGCAGCGCGAACACGGACGCGCCGCAGCGAACGAACAGAGCCTGCGAAATAATGAGCGTCAGCGGCACCTTCACCGTGAAGCAGGCGCCGCAGCCTTTCTCGGAGCGAACTTCGATTTCGCCGTTCAGCGCGTGCACGTTGGCGCGGACGACGTCGAGACCAACGCCCCTGCCAGCAAGTTCCGAAGTGGAGGCGGCGGTAGAGAAACCGGGACGGAAGAGGAATTCGCGAAGCTCGCGCTCGGTCAGCTCGGCAGCAGCGACCGGCGATACGGCGCCGGAGTCGATTACGCCCTGGCGAACGCGTTCGTAATTGATTCCGCGGCCGTCGTCTTCCACTTCGATGAAAATGTGGTTGCCGCGGTGATAGGCGCGCACCGAAATGCGGCCCTTCTCGGGCTTACCGGCGCTGCGGCGCGCCTCGACGTCGTCGATTCCGTGCGCCACGGCGTTGCGAACCAGGTGAATCAAAGGATCGGAGATGTGCTGGATGATGTTGTTGTCGAGCTCGGTCTCGGCGCCTTCGAGCGAAAGTTCGACGGGTTTCCCGGTGGCCTGCGCGGCGTCGCGAACGGTGCGGGAGAGACGCGTATAGAGATTGCCGATCGGGACCATGCGCGCGGCGGTGATTTCGTCCTGAAGGTGATGCGCCAGCTTCGTGAACTCGTCGATATCCGCATCGACGCGGCCCATGAAACCTTCGAGCTGCGCGAGAACCTCGGAAACGTCCGCGGAGATTTCCGTGAGCGAGCGCGAAAGAATGTTGAAGTCGTCGTAGCGATCCATCTCGAGTTCGCTGAACTCGAACAGGTCGTTTGAGGCGGCCGAAGGAAGCGCCACGGAGGGCCAGCTGAACGTGTCCATCTGCGGCGGCTGGCTGCCGGGGACGAGCGAGGTGCGGATGCGGTTGAATTCGTGCTTTTCCTGAAACTCGGAAACTTTGCCGGAGAGCCGGCTCTTCGAAAAGTTCAGCACTTCCACGAGCTTGCCCAACTCGGCGAGCCGGCCGAGCATCCGGGTCCGGTTGATAACGAGCTCGCCGACCGCGTTCATCATCCGGTCGAGCCGCTCGAGCGAGATGCGCACGGACTTCGCCTGCGGCAAAGGCTGCGCCGGCGCAGGACGCGAAGCGGCAGGAACAGCGGCTTCCGCCTGCGGTGCTTCCGCCCCGGCTGGCGCTTCTCCCTCGTGCGCGTCTTCGGCAAGCTCTTCGGGCGCGAGTTCGGTGATGCGCGCGAGCAAAGGGTCTACGGTTGCGACCATTTCGGCGTCGCTCGACCACTGACGAGTGAGGAACTTTCGCAGAACGTCCACGGACTGGAGGCACAGGTCCACTATCTCGGCGCCGGGCTGCAATGCGCCGTCTCGGAGATGCCCGATCAGATCCTCCACGCGATGCGCGACGGCGGAGAGTCTGTGCAGACCCACCTGCGCCGCCGAACCCTTCACCGTGTGTATCGAACGGAACAGGCGATTAATGTCGTCGGCGTTGGGATTCCCCTCGAGCGCGAGCAGGCATTCCGTCACCGCCTGCAGATGCTCTTCGGCCTCGGGAACAAAGAACTCGAGGACTTCGTCCGGGACCTCGCCATCCTGAGGCAAGCGGTCGGCAAATGAGGGGGCGGCGAAAACGCCGGGAATGGGCTCGTCCCCGCCAACGGACTCCACCGCCTCTGGTTCCGTTGCGGACTCGGCGGGAGCGGCGGGGAAAGCGAAGGCGTAGCGCTGCTTGAAGGTCGCAATGTCATCCGAGGTCTCCGTGCCGCTCGAGCTGATTTGCAGGAGGTCGAACTCGAGCACGGAAATTGCGTCGGAGATGAATTCCGTGAGGGGGCCGTGCATGTCGGGCGTGAGGACCGCGTTCATCGCGTAGTGAAAGATGTGCGCCATCTTCGCCGCGACTTCGGAAAACTGCGGGAAGCCGTAACTCGCCGACGTTCCGGCGAGCGTGTGCGAAGCGATGTAGAGCTTCTCGAGATCCTCGGGCTTCGTTTGCGGCTCCTGCAAGAGGCCGGAGTATTCCCGCAGATACTGGAGGTTGTCGGAAGCCTCTTGGAGGAACAGCTCGATCGATTCTCGATTCGGGCCGTTCACAGGGCTCCCTCCACAGCGGCTGCCTCGCGCCGCGCTTCGACCGCAACCGGTTTGCGATAGACGCGGCAATCGCCGAGGACGACCGGCTCGAGTTTCATCGGAGAGTTCGAAAGAGTTTCCGCGTGGCCGAGCAGAAAGTAGCCGCCAGGCTCGAGCGCGTCGTAGAAGCGGCGCAGGATCGTGAGGCGGCGCTGGTCAGAAAAGTACATCAGCACGTTCATGCAGAAGATGCAGTCGAGCTTGCCGACGTACACGGATTCGACGAGGTTGATCTGCGCGAAAGAAATCATCCGCCGGACGCGCGGCCTGACATGGAATCCATGCTTCGTGGCTGTGAAGTAGGTTTCCACCTGCGCGGGCGGCACGTGCTGCAAGCTGCGCTTGGAATAGACGCCACGCTCGCCGTGGCGCAGCGCGCGACGGCTGATGTCCGTGGCGAGGATTTCGGTTTCCCACGCCTCCGCAAACTTCAGCGCTTCGCAAAGGGTGATCGCGATCGAATAGGGTTCTTCGCCGGTGGAACATCCCGCGCTCCAGATGCGCAGCGCCCGCGGATTCTCCCAGACTTTTCGCTCCTGCAACTCGGGCAGGATCGTTTTTTCGAGCGCTTCGAAGACCGCCGGGTAGCGGAAGAACGAAGTCTCCTGCGTGAGCAGCCGCTCGAGCAGGGCTTCGTACTCGATGCTCGAGCCGCGCACGAGCCGCAGCAAGTCCGTCCCACCGGCCAAACCCTTCTCGTCGGCGTATTCGCGGATTCGCGTGGAGAAGAATCGCTCGCGCGAGGAATCGAACAGGATCGCCGAGCGGCGCTCGATCAGCGTGCGAATCTCGGCGAGTTCGGATTCGACGATGCGTGCGGTCGAGACTGGGTGCGGTTTCATGATCGGCGTTCAGCCCCCGGGCGAATTCGCGCGGATTGCGGAGTTTGCCGTTAGCGGAGCACTCCCACCGGCGCGACGGGCCGGGTGTCCTCCGCTGCTGCGGATGGCGCGGGCGCCGGTTCCGCGGACCGCGCCGATTGCGAACGGAACTGCGCGAGCGCTTCGTTGAGCTGTTCGGAAAGCCGGACCATCGTTCCGACGGTCGAAACCGTCTGCCGCGCGCCCTGCGTGGTCTGGCGCGTGATGCCGGAGATGATCTGCATGGCGTTGGCCACGCCTTCCGTGCCGCGTACCTGCTGCTTCGAGGCGAGCGAGATTTCCTGGACGAGCTCGGCCGACTGCCGCACGACGCTCGAGATCGCCTCGAGCGCCTTGCCGGCCTGATCGGCGAGGCCCGCGCCGACTTCCACTTCGCGCGTGCCCTCTTCCATGACGACGACGGCTTCGTTCGTCTCGGCCTGAATCGCCTTGATGAGCGCGGCGATGTCCTTGGTGGCGCTGCGAGAATGCTCGGCGAGCTTGCGGACCTCGTCGGCGACGACCGCGAAACCGCGGCCGGCATCGCCCGCGCGAGCCGCTTCGATGGCGGCGTTGAGCGCGAGGAGGTTGGTCTGCTCGGTGATGTCGTTGATCACGTTGATGATTTCCGAAATTTCCAGCGAGCGGTCGCCGAGCGATTTGATCTTCTTCGCCGTGGCTTGCACGGAAGCGCGGATGCGCTGCATGCCCTCGAGCGTATCGCTCACGGCGCGGTTGCCCTGCTCGGCGGCGTCGAGCGCGCGGCGAGCCGCCTCGGCGCTGGCTTCGGCGTTGTTGGACACCTGCTTCATCGACACCGTCAGCTCTTCGACCGCGGACGACGTATTCGTGATTTCCTGGTCCTGTTGCGTGGCGCCGACGGTCATGTCGTCGGCCGCGCCGAGAATCTGCGTGGCGCTCGTGCTGACGTCGATGGCGGCCTTGCGGACACGCTCAAGAACCTTCGAGAAGTTGTCGAGCATGAAGTTGACAGAATCGACGACGTTGCCCAGGGCGTCGTTCGTCACCTTGCCGCGAATGGTCAGGTCACCGCGAGCCACCTGGTTGATCGTATTGAGCAGGTCGGTGATGCTGCGCTGGAGCGACTCCTGCGCCTGCTGGTTGGTCACGGCTTGCGCGACCTTCGCGGCGCTGCGGTTGAGGTTTTCCGCGATGAGCGCGAACTCGTCGTCAGTATTTATGTCCGCACGCGCGCGCGAATCGCCGGCCGCCAGGCGCTCGGAAAACTTCGCAATGTCACCCAGCGGCTTGAGCACGCGCTTGCTCAGCATGAACACCAGCGAGAGCGCGCCAGCCAGCGCCAGAACGACGGCACCGAGCAAGGCTCCGCTGGCGCCGCCCGGCAAAGAGGGCGCGTCGAGGATGGACAGGCCTCCCGACGCTCTGCCGGCGTGATAGGCCAGCCCGAGGACGCCGAACAGTGCGAGGGTCGCCCAGAAGACCAGCAACCAGATTGTCGTGCTCAAACGAGCTTTCATGACTTCCTCCCAAGAACTTGCGCATTCAAAAGAGCTGCAATCGCGCCGGCTTCAAATCACCGGCACGGGGAAAACATCCGTCAAGCGGCGCAGGTCGATGACCAGCGCCAGACGGTCGTCGTGACGCAACATCCCGCGGCAGTGCGGCACCTCGGCAGGGGCCTGGTCGAGCAGCGCGTCTTCGGTCGCCGAATACGTTCCGATCACTTCGTCGGCGGCGATGCCGAGCCGCAGATCCTCGCGATGGGGGTCGCCTTCGATCGCGGCCACGACCACGTGCTTCGGCAATAAGCCCGGCCGGCGGCCTTCCGTGAACGCAATATCCATCAGCGGCACGATCGTGCCGCGCAGATTGAAGACGCCCATCAGGAACGAAGGCGCCAGCGGAATCCGCGTCACGATCGGCCAGTCCACA
>Ga0181521_10001059_pt1 | contig 34063 bp, 20 predicted proteins | sample PEATcosm2014_Bin_32_FD_119764 | JGI IMG/M metagenome (GOLD analysis project Ga0181521, IMG submission 119764) | Peatland microbial communities from MTU Mesocosm Facility, Houghton, MI, USA - PEATcosm2014_Bin02_60_metaG | ecosystem: Environmental > Terrestrial > Soil > Wetlands > Peat | place...
AACGCGTTGACGCAAGTCTTGCAGGGCGAGGCGCGATACGACCTGGTGATGCGATATCTGCCGCAGTACCGCAACACCAAGGAGGCGATTGAGAACATTCGCCTGCTATCGCCCACCGGCGAGCGGGTTTCCCTGGCGCAGCTCTGCGCCATCGAAGAGCGGGACGGCGCCTCGGAAGTCTACCGCGAGGCCAACCAACGATATATCGCGGTGAAATACAGCGTGCGCGACCGCGATTTGGGCAGCGCGGTGGAGGAGGCGATGCGGAAGGTCACCAGAGGGGTGCAACTGCCGCGGGGCTATCGCATCAACTGGGAGGGGGAATACGAGAGCGCGCAACGGGCCCGAGCGCGCCTGTTCATCATCGTGCCGCTGACCGTTCTGCTGATCTTCATCATTCTGTACACGATGTTCCGGTCTTTCAAATGGGCCCTGCTGATTCTGGTAAACGTGATGGCCGCACCCATCGGTGGTTTGCTGGCGCTCATGGCCACGCACACCAACTTCAGCGTCTCCTCGGGGGTGGGTTTTCTGGCGCTATTCGGGGTCTCGGTCCAGACCGGCGTGATCATGCTCGAGTACATCAACCAGCGGCGTGCCCGAGGCGCCTCGATCGAGGAATCGGCCATAGAGGGGGCGGTGTTGCGGCTGCGGCCCATCATGATGACCATGCTGGTGGCCACTCTGGGGTTGCTGCCGGCCGCGTTGTCGCATGAAATCGGCTCGGATTCGCAACGGCCATTCGCGATCGTGATTGTGGGAGGTCTGATCGCCGCGCTGGCAATCAGCATCTTCCTGCTGCCGGCGCTGTACGTGTGGCTGGCCCGCGAGGGGGATGTGCTGCCGGAGGTCGAACGGGAGGTTGTGTAGCGCGGCACCGACGCTATCGGCGATGGCGAGACCCTCGGAGAATCTGTCAACATAGGAAGTTGATACGAACCTGCGCGTCGATCGTGCTTGCGGCCGCACTGCGGTTGTCCGCTCAGGACGCCGCGCAGGATCCCGTGCAGCCCGAGAAATGGAACCTGCATTTTCAGGCAACCTCCATCGGCCAGTATCACGGCAGCTTCAACTCTCCGTACTCGGGAACTTTCAGCCTGGCTGGGCATCCGGAAGCCGAGGCGTCGCTCACCTCCACGCTGTTCTTCGGATGGCAGTTGGCGCGCAACACGCAATTCTATTTCGACCCCGAGTTGGCCGGCGGCCGGGGCTTTAGCGGCACCAACGGAATGGCCGACTTCCCCAATGGCGAGATGCCGCGCGTGGAAACCGCGACTCCCAAACCCTACCTGGCGCGGCTGTACGCAACCCAGGATTTCGGATTCGGCGACGCCCGCGAGTTTTTCCAGAGCGACGAAAATCAGCTCGCCGGCAGCCGGCCCATGACCCGCTATTCGGTGACCATCGGCCGATTTGCCATAACCGACTTCTTCGACAACAACAAGTACACGCACGATCCGCGGACGCAGTTCATGGGCTGGGCCATCATGTACAACGGCGCGTGGGACTACCCGGCCGATACCCACGGCTACACCTGGGGCTGGGTGCACGAGTTCCATACAAGGCGCTGGTCGCTGCGGTACGGCAGCGGGGCCATGCCGATCGTCGCCAATGGCCTGCGCTTCGACCGCCGCGTGCTGCGCGACCGCGGCGATATTTTCGAGGGCGAGGTGAGGGTGAAGCCCCGCGGCCATGACGGCGCGGTCCGCGTTCTGAGCTATCAGAACCACGCCCGAATGGGGACCTATGCGGAGGCCATTCATCTCGCCGATGAGACCGGGACGACGCCGGACGTGACGGCCACGCGGCGCCCCGGCACGCTGAAATACGGCTTCGGCGTGAGCGCGGAGCAGGAGCTGGCGAAGGACATCGGCGTGTTCGGACGGCTGGGGTGGAACGACGGGAAAACCGAGAGCTTCGCTTTTACGGCCATCGACCGGCTGGCCGAAGTGGGAGTGTCGGTGGGCGGCGCGCCATGGAAGCGGCCACACGATACCGTGGCCAGCGCGCTGATCGTGAGCGGACTCTCCGCGGTCCACGCCCAATACCTGGCGCGCGGCGGCCTGGATTTTCTGATCGGCGACGGCGCGCTCCGCTACGCACCCGAGTGCGTCTCGGAAAGCTATTACAGCGCCCGCGTGATGCCCGGCGTCTTTGCCACGATCGACCTCCAGCACGTAACCGACCCGGCCTTCAACCGCGACCGCGGCCCCGTTTGGATCGGGGCGCTGCGCCTGCACGTGGAGTGGGGCCGGTAGGGGCCGGGGCGCACGAACCCGCGCGTGCCGCGTCGAGACTTCCGGTTTGCGGACCCGTTCCGGGCTTTTCGACGCTTGGTGGCCGCACAGCGTGTCGGCACGAGTGCCGACACGGCACGCAAGAGTGCGTGCGCCACACGTCGGCCCCTACTTCACTTTGGCGAAGAGCTTCCCCAGCGTCTTCACCGCCTGGTCGACTTCCTTCTCGGTCACGATGTACGGCGGCAGGAAGCGCAGTACGGTTTCGTGCGTGCAATTGATGAGCAGGCCTTCGGCCATCGCGTCCAGCACGATCTGCTTGCCGGGAACGGCCAGATCCATCCCCAGCATCAGGCCGAACCCGCGCACTTCTTTCACGAAGCCGTGCTTGCGGGCCAACTCGTTCAACACCACGTGGAAATACCCGCCCACTCGCTGAATGGAGGGCAGCAGCTCGTCCAGAACGTCGAGGAACTCGAGCGCCACGCGGCACGCCAGCGCGCCGCCGCCAAAGGTGCTGCCATGCATTCCCGGCTTAATGGCGGCCGCGGCCCTCTCATTGGCGACGATCACCCCCAGGGGGATTCCGCACGCCAGCGGCTTGGCCGCCGCCATCACGTCCGGCAGAATCACCGGCTGCGAGCGCTGATAGGCGAAGTAGGTTCCCGGCCGGCCCACGCCGCACTGGATCTCATCGGCCACCAGCAGCGCGTTGTAACGGTCCGCCAGCTCGCGCGCCTTGGCCACGAATTCGTGGGTCAGCGGATAGATTCCGCCCTCGCCCTGGATCATCTCCAGCACAATGCCCGCGGTGCGCTCGCCGAAGGCCGCCTCCAAAGCCGCGAGATCGTTCACCGGAATGAATTTGACGCCTGGGATCAGCGGTTCGAATGGCTCCCGGTACTTGGCCTGGCCGGTGATGGAAAGCGCCCCCAGCGTGCGTCCGTGGAACGAATTCTCGAGCGAGAGAATCTCGTACTTCTCCGGGTGGATAGCGCGGCCGTGCGCGTGCACCATCTTGAGCGCGCCCTCCATCGCCTCCGTGCCGGTATTGGCAAAGAAGGTGCGCTGGAGGCCGCTGATTTCCGCCAGGCGCTTGGCCAGCGGCCCCTGGTACAGGTTGTAATACAGGTTGGAAGCATGGATCAGCAGCCCGGCCTGCTCGCGAATCGCCGCGAGAATCCGCGGATGCGCGTGTCCCAACGCATTCACGCCGATGCCGGCGATGAAATCCAGGTAGCGGCGGCCTTCCAGATCGTAAACGTGACAGCCCTTTCCGCGCGCCAGCACCAGCGGATAACGGGCGTAGTTCTGCAATAGGTATTCCCGCTCCAGGTCCATGGTCTGCTGGGCGGATCGATCCACAACGGGGGGGAAAGCGCTCGACATCTACTCATCATAGCGCGGCCCGCGATGATACAATACGCTGCATGAAACGCATACCCACTCTCGCGGGATTGTTGCTGGTGCTGGCCACCCTGCTCTACTCCGCCGATGCCACCGGCAAGTGGAAAGGAAGCATCGACGCGGGCGGCGAAACCCACGAGCTGAACTTCGACCTGAAGGCGAGCGGAGACACCCTGACCGGCGCCTTCAGCGCGGGGGGACAGCCCAGCGAGATCAAAGACGGCAAGATTCAGGGCGACACCGTGTCCTTCTGGGCCACGGCGGAGTACCAGGGCCAGCCCATCAAGCTGGTCTTCAAGGGCCAGGTCCTGGAGAGCGAGATTCACTTCACCATGGGCCTCGACGACGGCAGTTGGAGCAGCGACCTGGTAGTCAAGAAGGTCCTCTAACCGGGGCCCTTCCCGGGCGGCCCAGGGATCGCTCGGCGATCAAAAAAAATAATCGGAAAAAAACAGACAAACGGAGCCGGTTGGATGTATAGTGGTAGAAAGGAAGTTTTGGCTGACAGTGATCTAGACGGGGATTCGGCCAAGTTCCCAATTTTGAGGAGGATAAATGTCGAAATTTTCTTGTATCGGTGCGTGCATGCTGGTCATGCTGGCTTCCGTATCGGCGGTGGCTGGGTCACTGACGGTGGCCAGCTACTCGATGTATAACGGCGGCGCCGCAACGTACACCTACTGGGACTCCACGTACTTGCCGTGCACCGGTGGAGACTGTACCACTACCGGCGCTTTCTTGAGCGGAGGCAAGGGATTGCTCACGGACGGCACTGTGCCGACGCTCAACTGGAACAACGGCGGCAGTGCGCAGTGGGTCGGCTGGTATATTGGCTTTACCAACGAGAACGATCCGACGATCACGTTCAATTTCGCCAGCACAGTCACGGTGAACTCGGTTACTGCCTGGGTGGACAACACGAACGGCACCGGCGGCGTCGCTCTGCCCTTGTCGGTATGTGTCGACGTCACTCACTGCCTGACCGCGCCCGACGCCGGCAGCCCGAGCAGCGGCCCGACAAGCTACACGATCTCCGGGTTGAACATCAGCGGGAGCAGCTTCACCGTGCAGTTTGACCAGAATCCCGCAGACGGTTGGGTGATGGCCGGCGAAGTTCAGTTCCAAGGCACTGTGGGGGCGACGGTGCCCGAACCGGCGACTTGGGCGCTCATGGCTGGCGCCGTTGCGTTCGCGCTGCTCCGCCGGCGTCGTTCGTTCTGAACGCTCCGTTTAACCGGCTCACTCGCCGTACAACTAAGAAATCCAACGGTTTGATGCCAATCCGTACCCCTTAGTCCCGCGCCTGGCGTATACTCTTTCAAACGCAGTCGGGTCACTCAAGGGAGATCAAACGGGATGCACAAGCCTATTAAGTATGCTGAAAAAGCCCTGACATACGCCGCCGGCGCGGCCTGGTTTGTCTTCGATAAACTCAACCGGATCCACCAGAATCCGGGCTTCGTGCCGAAGTGGTCCGATCGGCCGCTCCTGAAATCGTGGGAAAAGGCCAAGCCCCCGCTGGGCTGGCCGCGCGAGACCGATTCCCTGTGCCCGCGCTGCGTCCCCGAAATCCGCCAGCAGATCCTCGACGGCAAGACTCCCCTCGAAGTCCTATACACCGATAAGCCGGGCGAGATCAAAGCGCAGATCGTCGAGCGCCATGGCAAGATCCTAATGGTGAAAGAGTGCCCCATCCACGGCCGCTTCGAAGACGTGATGGCCGTCGACACGGCGTTCTACCGGCACATCGAGCAGGTCTTCCCCGGCCGCGACATCCGCGCGCACAACGATGCGACACTCCACAAACACGGATCGAGCACCATCACTCACGGGCGCGGCTCGGTGCTCACCATCGACCTCACCAACCGCTGCAACATGATGTGCGACCCCTGCTTCATGGACGCCAACCAGGTGGGCTTCGTGCACGAGCTGAGCTGGGAAGATATCCGCACGCTGCTCGACAACGCCATCACCATCAAGCCGAAGCGCCAAATGTCGGTGCAGTTTTCGGGCGGCGAGCCGACGCTCTCGCCCTACTTCCTGGACGCGGTGCGTTACGCGCGCGAGGTGGGCTACACCTCGGTGCAGGCGGCCACCAACGGCATCGAGTTTGCCAGAAGCCCCGAGTTCTGCCGCCAGGCGGCCGAGGCCGGCCTGCGCTACGCCTACCTCCAGTTCGACGGCATCGGCAATGCCGCCAACCAGCATCGCAAGGTCGGCAACCTGTTCGACGTGAAACTGCGGGCCATCGAGAACCTGTACGCCAACGGCGTCGATATCATCCCGGTCATCACCATCGTCAACGGCATCAACAACGAGCAGGTGGGCCGCATCGTCCAGTTTGCGCTCGACAATCCCAAGAAGATTCCGTTCCTCTCTTTCCAGCCGGTCTCCTTCACCGGCCGCGACGAAGCCGTCACCGACGAGCGCCGCGCGGCGCAGCGGTACACGCTCTCGCACCTGGCGCACGACGTGAAGAACCAGACCGGCCTGGGCGAGCCGGCGCGCGACTGGTTCCCGATTTCCTTCATGTCCACCTTCTCCGACTGGAGCGACCTGGTGCACGGCCCGCAGGCCGATTGGGGCCAGTTGAGCTGCGGCTGCCACCCCAACTGCGGCGTCGGCATGGCGGTGATGGTGGACAAGGAAACCAAGGAATCCGCGCCCGTGACGGCGTTTTTGAACGCCGACCGGCTGGCCCGCGACGTGGCCCGCATCAACGACGCCGCGCGCCGCAAGTGGCTCTCGGTGGCGGGCATGGCGCTGGCCGTGGCGCGCAATTACGATCCCTTCCAGGCGCCCACTCACTTCAAGCTCAGCGACATGCTGAAGAAGTTCGACAAGACGTTCGGCGCCACCGGCAAGAATTACGGCAATGTGGGCAAGGATCGCAGCTTCGACGACATCGAAAAGCGCCGCCGCGACCGCTGGAACTTCCTGTTCATCGCCGGCATGTGGTTCCAGGACCTCTTCAACTACGATTTCCGCCGCACCGAGCAGTGCATCATCCCCTACGCCACCCAGGAGGGCGAAATCTCCTTCTGCGCCTACAACACGGGCGTCGGCTGGCGTAACATCATCGAGAAGATGCACATGACGGCGACGCTCACCAAGTGGTATGAGGAGCGCGGCCGGCACGAGATCTTCGCGGGCGGGAAGATCGTGCCGCTGGACAGCCTGGAGCACTCGCTGGTGCTGCGCCAGGAGCTTGTGACGACCGAAGAGCAGCACGACCTGGACCGCCTGGGGATCGCCAAGAACGCTCGTGAAGAGAAGACCCGCGCGCGCGACGCGAAGCTGAAGGAGCGGCAGGAGCAGGAGCGCATGATGAAGCTCTACCGCGAGCACGTGCTGAAAGAGCAGCCAGGGCCGGAGCTGGTACAAATCGGCGGCATCCAGCCGGCGAGTCAGCCGGTCGAGGACCGCGAAGAAGTCGGCGCCTTCGGCGACTAAGCTCCTGCAAAACCCTGTTAAGCTGTTCATGAGTTGCGGGAGATGACCGCCTTCAGGGACATACGGCGAACCGACAGGGCGCTTACCGAGGAGCAGGCCCGGGAAATTCTGACGCGAGCGGAGCACGGCGTGCTGGCCACCGTGGGCGCCGACGGGTGGCCGTACGCCGTCCCCGTGAACCACGTGCTCGCCGGGGATGTACTCTACATTCATTGCGCCCAAGAGGGACACAAACTGGAAAACATCGCGCATGAGGAGCGAGTCTCCTTCTGCGCCGTGGCGGACGCCAGGGTGTTGCCGGCCAGTCTGTCCACCCTCTATGAGAGCACCATCGTATTCGGGCGGGCGGCCCTGGTGACGGACCCGGTGGAGAAACGACAGGGTCTGGAGCTTCTGGCCATCCGATTCTGCGGGGCGCTGACGCCCGAGGCGGAAAAAACTATCGCCACTTCGGCCTCCCGAGCAGCCGTGGTGCGCATCCGGATCGAACGAATCGCCGGCAAGGCTCATCGTTCTGCGTGAAATCCGCACATCGCCACGCGGCTGGGCGTATACTATAGACGGCCCTGAAGTGCAGAATCCCGGTCCAGGGCTGTAGTACGATATCGAGCTTCGATTTAAGGAGTCGCCAATGAAGGTTTTTTCGTCCGCGCTGCGGTTCCCTGTCTTGTGGATTGCCCTCGCTTTGCCGGCAAGCCTATGGGCTGCGTCTGCTTTGGTGCCCACCATCAGCAAGGCGTTCGGCGCGGCCAACATTCCGGTGGGCGGGACCACCAGCCTGAGCTTCACCATCACCAACCCTAACGCCGGCGGGTCGCTGACCGGAGTGGGCTTCACCGACACCCTGCCGGCGGGCCTGGTAGTCGCGACACCCAACGGCCTCGGTGGCACCTGCGGCAGCGGCACCATCACAGCCGTGGCGGGGTCCGGCTCCGTTAGCCTTTCCGGAGTCACGCTGGGAGCCACCGGTTCGTGCACGTTCTCGGTGAACGTCACAGGCACGACGGCGGGAACGCAGAACAACACCACGGGCGCGGTCAGCTCGAACGAAAGCGGCGCCGGCGGCGTGGCTTCGGCGAGCCTCGTAGTGCAAACTCCTGCCGTTCCAGTGTTATCGCCGCGGGCGCTGGCTGGACTCGCTCTGCTCCTGGCAGGCTTGGGATGGGGTTTTGCATCGCTTCAGGGTCAGAAATCCCGTCCGAACGTATAACTCTGGAAGACGAAAAGATAATTGGTGTTGACTCCGGGCGTGGTGGCGCGCACGAACTCGCCGGCGAAGACATGCGCCATCCCCGCTCCAAACGTCCACCCGGAGGCCTGGTACGTTCCAAATACATCGGCCTCTTGCCCGACGTGCGTTCCAGCGTTACCGTTCACGGAGCGTACGATGGCCGTGCCGGAGCTGTTGTAGAGCGCATCGGTGGGGCTGGCCAGCCACCAGTTGTTATACATCGCGCTGAGGGCCACCTGTTTCGCGACATGCAGCGTTTCCAGGGATCGCAGATTGTGCACGTTGCGCCAGCCGAACAGGTCGGCGCGGCCAAATCGGTCGTGGTTGGCGGCGTAAAGCTGGTCGAACGTATCGTCGCGCGCGGCCGCGTTCCGGCTGCCGGACGCATACTTGTATTCCACTTCCAAATCGAGCGGTCTCACCAGGTGAACGGGGCGGGAAATGCCGCTGAACCACGCATATCCGCGGTGCTGGACCGGGCCGGTGTGGCCGTCTTGGGCGACGGCCTCGAGGCTGTACTTCAACCTTCCCGGCAGAGGCCCCTCGGCGCGGCCGCCCAGCGTGTTTGTGCCCAGGCTGCCGATGCCGGTGAAACCACCTACCCGGTTCTGGTCGTGGCGGAGCAAGTAAAAATCCACCGTCCCCTTGGGGATTATCTTGGTGAAGGTATCATACGTGCCCCAAACCCGATCACCCAGATCGGGGACATTGAACTGGTCCGCCTTGATCTTCACCACGGAGACCATGAGCACCTCGATACGCGCGGCCGGCAAGCGGTAATAGAGGCGCGCGGTATCGTAGCTGCGCGAGGTGTTGGTCCATTGCGAATCGCCGATCAGGCGGCCGCGGCCTTCTCCGAGGCTGATGACCTGCCGGCCAAAAACCGCTCCGAACCCGGTCTTGCGCTGGGCGAAAAACTCCAGGTAGCCTTCATACAGATCCATGGAATCGCGCGCGGTGGTAGGGGCCACACCGCCGTAATCCGGCGCCCGCGCGTCCTGACCCGTGGCCGAGATGCGGAACCAGTCCGTCGCATCGAACTGCGCGCCGATGCGCGTGCGCAGCAGAGGGTTATCGAGATTCTTGGCCAGCCCGAAGTTGTTGCCGGTGCGCGATTCGTCGCGCACGCGGAACTCGAAAATCAGCCGGAAACGGCCGTTGGTCTTCTGCTCCAGGAGGTTATTTAGGTCATCGCCCGGGCTGGGAATCTGAGCTGCCAGTGTTCCGCCGGCCAGCAGCAGGACAACAGCTCGAAACCGCTTCACCGCACCACCACGTCCCAGATCTTCGCCCGCCGCGACTTGCCCGCCGGCCCCTCCACGTCCAGTATCACAATGTACTGTCCAGCCTTCTGATAAGCGTGAATGGGGTGCTGTTCGGTAGAAACCGTGCCATCGCCGAAATCCCATTTCCAGGAGGTAATCTTGCCCACCGACTGGTCCTCGAACGCCACCAGCCGCCGGTTCATGTCCAATATCTTAAATGACCATTGCGCGTCGATGGCCTTCTGGAACTGCGGCTCGAGCGGCATCAGCCTGAATGCCACCAACTCGTCGGCCTTCCCGTACATGGTGTGCTTGCGCGAAAGATTCCAGAACGTATGCGCGTTGCTGTTGACGTCGTCGTAATCCATCACCGCCCAGGAGAGGCCGATGAGCTTGTTCTCGGTGAGCACCGATTCCACGGCCCGCTGGGGGCCTTCGCAACCGGCGTAGTCGAAGGGCGTGATCCAAAACTCCAGAATGAGCTTGCCCGCTTCACCCGGCTTGAAGTTGTAATTGTATGCGGCGTTGGCATAGGGAAGCTCCTTCACATAGGAGTTGCAGCCCCACGCCATCGCCCAATCCTTGCCCACGGCCGGCGTCATGATGTGGTAGTTTTGCGCCTGCACGCCCTGCAGGGACAGGCGCGCGTCCATCGGATCGAGTTCCTTGTTGGGCATGAACTGGGGGATTAGCGGCCCGCCGGAAAGGTCTCCATCCACCACCAGTTCAAAGGTGTCGTTGTGCAGGTCGGGATGCGAGAAGTCCCAGTAATTGTCGTAGGCCTCATATAGGAAGTACAGGCGGTTCAGACCCTTGACCCACCCGACCTTGACCTTGACGTCCAGGTTGGTCTTGTCGGGCGCTTTGAACTTGCCGGTATCGTCCACAAGCTGGTCGATGCCGATGGCGTAATCCTCGGGCACCATGGCCCAGTCGTCGGCGTTGCCGTCGATACGGGGGATCATGTTGGGGGGAAACTGGAAGATCTTGAAGACGGTGCCTGGCCGGTCGAGGGCCACGGCCGGAAAGCAGAGCAGCGCTGCAAAGGCCAGAAGCGGCAAACGGGATAGAGTCATGGTTAGTCCTTAAATGCGAAGTTAACATACCTGAGAGTTCCACTTTTTCTCGCAGGGACTGCCACTGGAGTCCTGGCCGGGCGGTAACATTCCTTGGCCTCCTATCGCCTTGATATTGTAAAGACATGGCTGCGAATCCCCTTTTCAAACATCTCGGGCGCCTCATGGCTGCCTGGATTGCCGTGAGCGGCCTGATGGCTGCGGAGCACCACGGAACTGTCGAATCCGGAGGACTACCGGTCCCCGGCGCCACCGTAACCGCCATCCAAGGCGACAAGAAGACGATCACCACCACCGACGACCAGGGAGCGTATTCGTTCCCTGAGCTGGCCGATGGCACATGGACGATCACAGTCGAGATGATGGGTTTCGCCAAGCTCACGCGCGACATTGGGATTGCTGTCGATGCCCCCCCCGCCGATTGGGAGTTGAAACTTCTCCCGCCGGGAGCCAATCTGGCCCCCACGCCGCCTGCTCCGCCTCCCGCGGCACCGACTCCAGCCACTCCGGCTGCTCCCGCTGCACCGGCCCCAACGACGCCGGCGCCTGCGACCGCTGCGCCAGCCGCACCCGGGCCCATAGGGCACCCCGTCGCCACTGCCACAGCGAAAGCAGCACCGGCTGCCGCCACTGCCACAGCGAAAGCAGCACCGGCTGCCAAGAAGCAGGCACGCGGCAAACAGACACCCGCGAATGGAACTCAGGCAGCCAATGGAGGCCGGCCGTCGCTGGCCCAGGCCATGGCCGCATACCAGCGCGTGGACGTGAATGCAACCGAGGGCGGCGCGGCCTCCGGAGCGGAAAACGGAATGGGCAACGGAATGGGCAACGAACTGGCTTCGGCGGATCTGAACCAGAGCGCGGCGGACTCGCTGCTGGTGAACGGCAGCATGAGCAGCGGCCTGAACACGCCTCAACAGAACGACTGGTTCGGCGGCCCCGGCGGTATGGGGATGGGCGGACCCGGCGGCATGATGGGCATGGGCGGCCCCGGTGGTATGGGCGGCGATAACGCCGGCGGCCTTCCCGGAGCAGGTGGACCGGGAGGTGCTGGCGGCGGCCGCGGCATGGGCGGACCCGGCGGCGGTGGCGGTTTTGCCGGCGGCTTCGGCGGCCGTGGCGGCGGCTTTGGCGGCGGTGGTCGCGGCGGCGGTGGTGGCCGCGGCGGACGCGGCGGTCCGGGCGGCCGGGGCAATGCGGCGGCCTTTGGCAATGCCCGCAGAAACCGCCAGATGCAGTACAACGGCAATGCCAACTTCACTCTCGACAACTCCGTGTGGGATGCGCAGACCTACTCCTTGAACGGCCAGCAGGTGGCGAAGCCGGCCTACGCGGCCTCGAGCGCCAGCGTCATGTTTGGCGGCCCTCTCAAGATCCCCAAGCTGCTCAGCGGCAATAACGGAATGTTCACCATCAACTACCAGTTGAGGCGGAGCCGCAACGGCACCAGTCAGGTCGGCACCATGCCCACCGCGGCGGAGCGCACGGGAGATTTTTCGCAGCCTTTCGCCCAAGGGCCGGTGACCATCTACGATCCCCTGAGCGGTGCGGCCTTCCCCGGCAACCTGATTCCGGCTAACCGCATCAACCCCGCGGCCCTGGCTCTGGCGAACTACTATCCGCTGCCCAACGCCCCCGGTTACACGCGCAACTACTCGACCGCCATCAGGAGTTTGAGCAACTCCGACAACATCAATGCGCGCGTGATGAATATATCGGTCACCAAGAAAGACCGGCTTTCGGGCGGCTTCGGATATATGGGCAGCAACAGCACTACGCCCAACCTTTTCGGCTTTATCGACACCGGGACCAACCGCAGCATGAACGCCAATACCTCGTGGACGCATACGCTCAACACCCACTTGATCAGCAGCCTGCGCTACACCTTCAGCCGGTCCCGCAGCCTCTCGACGCCATTTTTCTCGGACAAGACGAACGTGGAGGGAGCGCTCGGCATTACCGGCGCCTCCACCGCTCCCCTGAATTGGGGACCGCCCAACCTTTCGTTTACCAGCGGCATCAACGGGCTCTCCGACGGCGCCGCCACGCTCAACCGCAACCAGACCAGCGCCGTGGGCGAGAGCCTCATCTTCGTACACAACACCCACAACTTCACGTTCGGCGGCGATTTCCGGCGGCAGCAGATCAATCCTCTCTCCGACGCCAACGCCCGCGGAGCCTTCACCTTCACCGGCCAGACCACCAGCCAGATAGTCAACGGCGTGGCCTCTTCCGGAACCGGTTCCGATTTCGCCGACTTCCTGCTGGGGCTGCCGGACACCAGTTCCTTGCAGTATGGCAACCCGGACAAGTACTTCCGCACCAACTGGTACGACGTCTACATGACCGACGACTGGCGCATCAACACCAAGTTGAGCCTCAACATGGGACTTCGCTGGGACTACACCGCGCCCATCACCGAGCTGTACAACCGCCTGGTCAACCTGGATATCGCGTCCGGCTACACCGCCATCGCGCCGGTCTTGCCCGGCCAGACGGGTAAGCTCACGGGCACATCGTATCCCGCGTCGCTGGTAAATCCGGACAAACGCGGTATTGCGCCGCGCATCGGGTTCGCGTGGCGGCCTTTCCCGAAACATTCCACGGTGGTTCGCGGGGGATACGGCATCTACTACAACACCTCCATTTACGGCGCAATCGCCAATAACATGGCGGCGCAGCCTCCGTTCGCACAGACGTTATCGGTGGCTACCTCCGCCGCTAATCCGCTGACGCTGCAGAACGGTTTCGTGTTCCCGCTCAACACCGTCACCAACACCAGGGCCATCGACCCGAACTATCGCGTCGGCTACGCGCAGATCTGGCAGCTCTCGCTTCAGAACGACCTGGGACACGCGCTGGTAGGGACCATCACCCTGCGCCGCACCAAGGGGACGCGGCTCGATCAGCAGTTCTTGCCGAATTCCCTCCCGCCGGGATCGAGCGTCATCGCCACCGGCCCCGCCGGCTACATTTACGAACAGTCGAACGGCAATTCCGACATGAACGCGATCGACCTCCAGTTGCAGCGGCGGTTCCGAAGCGGGATTTCGGCCAACGCGACCTACAGCTTTTCGAAATCCATCGACGATGCTTCCACCCAGGGCGGCGCAGTGGAGGCGCAGAACTGGCAACTGCTGACGGCGGAGCGCGGGCTTTCCCCGTTCGATGCGCGGCACACGCTGAACGCGCAATGGCAGTACAGCACGGCCGTGGGCACCAGCGGCGGGACTTTAGTGAACGGCTTCAAGGGTGCTCTACTCAAGGACTGGACGTTCCAGAACAGCATTTCCCTCCGCACCGGTTCGCCCCTGACCGCGATCAGCGGCGGCAATCGCGCCACCACCACTGGAACCGGTATCACGGGCAGCGTCCGCGCGGCCGCCACCGGCCTTCCGCTATTCCCCGCGACTTCCGGCGACGGCTTCAATACGCTGGCGTTCGCCGCCCCGGCCGCGGGCCTGTGGGGAGATGCCGGCCGGGACACCATCCCCGGACCGATCGTGTTCTCCCTCAACGGTTCCTTGAGCCGCGTTTTCCGGATTGGAGAGCGGCGCAGCATCGACCTCCGCTTCGATGCCACCAATGCCCTCAACCACCCGACCATTACCGGCTGGGGCACTACCATCGGCAACTCGACGTTCGGGCTGCCAACCGCCGCCTCCGCCATGCGTAAAATGACCGCCAATCTTCGATTCAGGTTCTAAACTATGCGAGCCACTGTACTCACATTTCTCACCGCGCTGCTGCTAGCTTCGGCGCAGAATCCGCCCCGGCCGGCGACCGCGCCCAGACAGAATGGGGCCGCGCCGAATCAGGCCGCGCAGAATGCCCCGCGAGGCGGCTTCAAGTTTGAAGCCACCACCCAGTTGGTGATCGTCAACCTATCGGCCAAGGACAAAGAGGGCAACCCCATCCAAGGCTTGAAGCCGACCGATTTCACGGTCACCGAAGACGGCAAGGCGCAGACCGTCAAAGTCTTCGAATACCAGGAACTGGAAGAGACGCCGGAGGCCGCACCCGCGCCCGCACCCGCGCCCAAGCTGAAGCCCGAACCGAAGAAGGAAGCGCCCAAACCCGCTCCCGCTCCCGCTCCCGCCCCGGCCAAAGCGCTGGAAGCCAACGTGGTCAAACCGGTGATCGCCGCCCAAATCGCGCCTGCCAGGCCGGGCGAGATCAAGTACAAGGACCGCCGCCTGCTGGTGATGTTCTTCGACCTGACGGGAATGCCCATCCAGGACCAGATGCGGTCTCAGGGCGCCGCCTTGAAGTTCATGCAGAGCCAGATGACGGCCTCGGACCTGATGGCGATTATGACGTTCTCCACCGACCTCAAGGTGGTGGAGGACTTCACCGACGACCGCGACCTGCTGGCCAAGGACATCAAGAACCTGTCCATCGGCGAAGGCACCGACATCGCCGGCGCCACCAGCGACGACAGCTCGGAAGACACGGGCGCCGCTTACACCGCGGACGACACCGAGTTCAACATCTTCAATACCGACCGCCAACTGGCCGCGCTGGAAACAGCGGTGCGCATGCTCGGGTCGCTTTCCGAAAAGAAAGCTCTGGTGTACTTCGCCAGCGGCATGGCCAAAACCGGCCTGGACAACGAAGCACAGTTGCGCGCCACCATCAATGCGGCCATCCGCAGCAACGTGGCGTTCTATCCCATCGACGCGCGCGGCCTGGTAGCGCAAGCCCCGCTGGGCGATGCCACCAAGGGGTCGCCGGGCGGCCAGGGCATGTATTCGGGCAGCTCCTCGCGTACGGCCCAGAGCAACTTCCAGGGCCAGCAGGAGACGCTGTACACGCTGGCCGCCGACACGGGCGGCAAGGCGCTGCTGGACAACAACGACCTGGGGATGGGCATCGTGCAGGCGCAGAAGGACATCTCCAGCTACTACATCCTGGGTTACTACAGCACCAATGAGGCGCTGGACGGGCATTTCCGCCGCATCAAAATAACACTGAACCCCACCATGGCGTCGAAGCTTGGAAAACCGCTCGATTACCGCACCGGCTACTTCGCTTCCAAAGAGTTCAAGCAGTTCAACTCCTCGGACCGCGAGCGACAGCTTGCCGAGGCGCTGCTGCTGGGCGACCCGATCACGGACCTCTCCATCGCCATGGAGGTGGATTACTTCCGCCTGGGGCGTACCAGCTATTTCGTCCCCGTGGCCGTCAAAATTCCGGGAAGCGATATCGAACTCGCCAGGCACGGCACCGCCGAAACCACCCGCCTCGATTTCGTCGGCCAGGTGAAGGACGCCAAGGGCGCTGTGGCGGGCAACGTCCGCGACTATATCGAAGTCAAGTTGAAGGACGAAACCGCCAGCCAGTTGTCCAAACGCACGCTGCAATACGACACCGGGTTCACGCTGCCTCCTGGAGCCTACACGCTGAAGTTCCTGGCGCGCGACAACGAGACCGGCAAGATAGGGACGTACGAAACCAAGTTCACCATTCCGGACCTGACCACCGACCAAAGGTCCCTGCCGATCAGCTCGGTGGTGCTGAGCAACCAGCGAGAGAAACTGGATTCCGCCGTCGCCACCGCCGAAAGGGACCGCCGGCTGCTCACCGCCGACCCGCTGGTTCAGGACGGCGTGAAGCTGGTTCCCAGCGTGACGCGCGTATTCAGGAAGGACCAGGACATGTACGTCTACCTGGAAGCTTACGAGCCCGCCGCCACGACCACCCAGCCCCTGGTGGCGACCGTGAGCTTTTATCGCGGCAGGGTGAAGGCTTTCGAGACCGCCCCGCTGCAGGTGACGGAGGGGTTGAACGCCAAGTCGAAGGCGCTGCCCGTAAGGTTCAGCCTGCCCATGGCGAAGCTCCAGGCCGGCCGGTACACGTGCCAGGTGAGCGTGCTGGACCCGACGGCGCAGAAGTTCGCCTTTTGGCGGGCGCCGATGGTGCTGGTGCCGTAGCGCCGGCGCTACGACCGCCCAAAATCGATAAAGCCGCGCTGCGGGTCGGTGCTCAGGAGCGTTACGCGCAGGCGGTCGCCTACGTCCAGGCCGCGCTCGCCGCGCATCAGGCGGCCTTCCACGGGGGGATCGAACACGCGGACGAACACGCCTTTGGGGGTGACGCCCGTGACTACCGCGGAGAACGACTGGCCCACGCGAGAGTGGAGCGCCACGGCGGCCATGCGCTTCTCCATGACGCGCTCCACCTTGCGCGCGTTGTCCTCCATCAGGGTGCAGTTGCGCGCGATGGAATCCAGTTCACTGTCCGAGTAGGATGCCTGAACCTTGGCCGCGAGCGCCTTCAGCAAGCGCTGGGTCACCAGGTCCGCGAACCTGCGATTAGGCGCGGTCGAGTGCGTGTAATCGTGCGCCGCCAGGCCGAAATGGCCCTGCTCGGGGTCGCCGGGACGCATCAAAACATACTCGCCGGGGCCCATCAGTTTCAGAACCGATAGTGAAATATCGGGGTAGTGCACGGGGTCGGCCGCTTTGCGCCGCATGAGGAAAGCGTTCAGCGCTCCGGGATCGGGCGCGGCGGGCAGCTTCTCGCCGAATTGCGCGGCCAGCTCCATGATGCGCGGCCAGCGCTCGGGAGCCTTCACCACGCGGCGGATGGAGGAAACGCCGGCGCCGCGCAGCGTGCGGGCCATCACCTCGTTGGCGCCGATCATGAAGTCTTCAATCAGTTGCGCGGCGCGATTGTGGGCGAGAGCGGTGATATCGGTCACCACGCCGGCGGTGAAGACGGGCTGCGCTTCCTGGCGGTCGAACGTGAGCGCGCCCAGTTGGTGGCGGCACTCGCGGAGCGCTTGCGCAGCTTCATCCTGCAGCTTGAGCTGGGCTTGGAGATCCGCCGAAGCCGCGACTTTCGGCGGCGGCGCGGCCGTGCCTTCGAGCCAGGCGCCGACCGAGCTGTAGGCCAGTTGCGCGTGGTTGCGCAGCAGCGCGCGGTAGATGCTGTTGGAGGCGATGGAGCCATCCGCGGCCACCACCATTTCGATTACGATTCCCGCGCGGTCCTGGTTTTCATTGAGCGACGTTAAATCGGTGGAGAGCCGCTCGGGCAACATGGGAAAAGTGCGTACGCCGGCGTAAACCGTGGTGGTTTCCCGCGCCGCGTGGCTATCGATGGGAGTGGCCTTGGCGACGGCCGAATCGACGTCGGCGACGCCCACCAGGACGCGAATGCCGCCGGGCCCAGAGGGCACCCCTCGCTCGGCCCACTCGATTTGATCGAGGTCGCGCGAATCGTCGTTATCGATGGAAGACCAGAGCAGCGAAGTCAGGTCGCGCAAGCTGGGATCGGGTTGGAGGCGAATGGTTTCGAGCTGGCGCTCGGCCTCGGGCGGAAAATCCGGTGCGAAGCCGTGGTCGATCATTTCCTGGCGGGCGGTAGCGGCGAGGTCGAAGTTATCGTGGGGCATAAAATTCGAGGGTAGCACGGGGGGCAGTGCTCCCTAACGGCCGCGGCTCCGATCGGGGCGAAGGACTCCCTCGGGATTCTTGTTTGTGTTGTATGGACAACGGGTATACACTCAAGACTGGATGGCGGAGTCGAGAAAGCTGGCATTCGATTGGGACGGCGCCAACATAGCCCATATTGCCCGCCATGCCGTCACGCCGGCAGAAGCGGAGGAAGTCGTTTCCGGTGCGTCACTGCCGTTGGAGACCGAGGAGCGGGCCGGTGAGGAAAGGCATGCCGAATTGGGCACCACCGCCAAAGGGCGACTGCTAATTGTGGCGTGGACTTGGAGGCGCCGGAGGATTCGAGTCGTCACCGCGTTTCCAGCCAACCGCAAATGGCGCGCGCTTTGGCGCCGGCTGAAGGAAGGAGAGACCGATGCCTAAAAAGGGACTGGTGAGTGCTCGAAGCGAGGCCGCGGAGGCGCTCTGGTTCGAAAAGAATCAGGATCGACTCTTGAAGCTTTTTGAGGAGGCCGGGAGGAAAGACACGCTGCGGATCGGCGGCAAGAGCGTCGGTATTACTATCTCGAAGAGCACGGGCCGGATCGCGAAGCCGCCATCGCAGAAGGTCATGCTGCGCATTCCGGCGGATGACCTCGAACGCGCGCGCCATCTGGCCGAACGTAAGGGGCTGCCATATCAGACCTACATGAAGCTGCTTTTGCGTGAGGGTCTGAACCGGGAGGAAAAGACAAGGCGGCGCGCATAGCCGGCAACCCGCGGACGGCGGGGTGATACGCTTGAAGCGTGAACTTCGTTACGGGGCTTAAGTGCGTATTCTGCGGGACGGTTTATTCGACGCGCGTGGCCTATACCTGCCCGCGGTGCGGCATCGCGGGGATTCTCGACGTGGAGTTCGACTACGCGGCCATCGGGCGCCGGCTCACGCGCCGGCGGCTGGCGGGGCGCGCGGAGCAGTCGCATTGGAGATACCGCGAGCTGCTGCCCATCGGCGCGGATGCGGCACTGCCGGCTCTCTCCGTAGGGTGGACGCCGCTGACCCCGGCCGCAGCCCTGGCCCGCCACCTCGGCGTGCGCACTCTCTTTCTGAAGGACGATGGCCGCAATGCGACCGGCTCGCTGAAGGACCGCGCCAGCTCCGTGGGGGTGGTCAAGGCCCGGGAAAAGCGCCGGAAGATCATCGCCTGCGCCAGCACCGGGAATGCGGCATCGTCGTGCGCGGGCATGGCGGCCTCGATGGGGATGCGCAGCGCGATCTTCGTGCCGGAACGCGCGCCGGAACCAAAGGTCACCCAGTTGTTGATTTTCGGCGCGACGGTGTTTCGCGTGCGCGGCAGCTACGAGCAGGCGTTCCAGTTGTGCCAGCAGGCCTGCGAGCGCTGGGGCTGGTACAACCGCAATTCCGGCATCAATCCTTACCTGGTGGAAGGCAAGAAGACGGTGGGTCTCGAAATCGGCGAGCAACTCGGTTGGCAGCCGCCCGATTGGGTGGCGGTCTCGGTGGGAGACGGCTGCACCATCGCCGGAGTCTGGAAGGCGTTCCGGGAGATGAAGACGCTGGGGCTGACGGAGCGCACTCCCCGCATGTTGGGCGTGCAGGCGGAAGGCGCCGCCCCCATCACCACGGCTTTTCGCACCGGCGAAGCGATGCGGCCCATCGAGCCGCACACGCTGGCCGACAGCATCGCGGTGGGGGTCCCCAGGAACTGGCAGAAAGCCGTGCTGGCGGTGGCGGAATCGGGCGGCGCCATGATTAATGTGAGCGACGAGGAGATTCTGGAGGCCATGCGCTACACCGGCCGGCTGACCGGCATTTTCGCCGAACCGGCGGCGGCCACGGCTGTCGCCGGCCTGCGCCGCGCGCTGGCGGAGGGCACGGTCGGCCGCCGCGCCAGCGTGGTGGCGGTGATCACAGGGAACGGATTGAAAGATGTCCAGTCGGCGCGGTCGGCGGTGACACAACCGTTCGACATTACGCCGGATGGCGATGGCTTGGCCGATATCCTACGCGGGCAGGAGTTGATTACCTGAATGCTGCGCTCTTTGCTCATCCGCGATATCCACAGCCTGGTTCTCATGGATGCGGAGAACACTGTCCTCCACGACGCGCACCTTTATATCGAAGATGGGGAGATCCGGCAGGTGGGAGCGAAGCCGGCTAAGCTGCCGCGCGCGGACCGCACCATCAGCGGGCGCCACGCGGTGGCCGTGCCGGGCTTGGTGAACACGCACCATCATCTCTTCCAGACGCTGACGCGCGCTTGCCCGGCGGCGGCCGATGCCGAGTTGTTCGATTGGCTGCGGACGCTGTATCCACTGTGGGCGCGCCTCAACGAAGAATCGGTGTACGTGGCGGCGCTGGCGGGAATGGCGGAGCTGCTGCTCTCGGGCTGCACCACCACCACCGATCACCACTACCTGTTCCCGCACGGCCACAGCCGTCTGATCGATGCGGAAATCGAAGCCGCGCGCCGCATTGGCATACGTTTCCATCCCACTCGCGGAAGCATGAGCGTGGGCCGCAGCAAGGGCGGACTGCCACCGGATTCGGTGGTGCAAAGCGAAAGCCGGATCCTGGCGGATTCCGAGCGGTTGATTCGCCAGTATCACGACCCCGCGCCGGGTTCCATGCTGCGGATCGCGCTGGCGCCGTGCTCTCCCTTTTCGGTGTCGCCGGAGCTGATGCGCGCGACTGCCGCTCTAGCCGGCCGTTACGGCGTCCGGCTGCATACCCACTTGGCCGAGACTCGCGACGAAGAGGCGTATTGCCTGAACCGCTTCGGAAAGCGCCCTCTCGATCTTCTGGAAGACGCCGGCTGGCTCAACGCGAACACGTGGCTGGCGCACGGGATCTGGTTCAACCGCCGTGAAATCGCGCGTCTGGGGCGCGCCGGTGTGGGGATCGCGCATTGTCCGAGCTCGAACATGCGGCTGGGATCGGGCAGCGCCCCGGTGCTGGCTCTGCGGCGCGCCGGCTGCCCGGTGGGCCTGGGAGTGGATGGCAGCGCCTCCAACGACAGTTCTCACATGCTGGCCGAAGCACGGCAGGCGCTGCTGCTGCACCGCTTGCTCGATGGCGCGGCCGCGCTGAACGTGGCGGACACGCTGCGCATGGCGACGGTGGAAGGCGCGCGATGCCTGGGGCGGGACGACATCGGAAGCCTGGAAGCCGGCCAGCGCGGCGATGTGGCGCTATTCGATTTACGGGACGTGGGTTACAGCGGCGCCGGCGACGCGCTTTCCGCCCTTCTGCTGTGCGCTCCCACGCGTGTGAGCACGCTGGTAGTGGAAGGCCGCGTGGTGGTGGAGGCGGGCGAACTGAAGACGATTTCGCTCGACGCGGTCCTGCCGCGCCACCGGCGGCTGGCGGCGCGAATGCAGGGGTCCGCTTCCCTGTGAGGGATCACGCCGCATTTTGTCCTATCCCGGCGGCGGTCCACGGTTGCGGGCCGCCGCTGGATGATCTTCAACGCCTCAGAACTGGAAGCGTGTGGCGAACTGCAGGATGCGCCCCGCGTTGGCCTGCCCCGTGAGCTGGCCGAAAGCGGAGCTGGTCACGGTCATGTTCGGCGCACTGAACTGCGTGTGGTTGGTCAGGTTCAGAAAGTCGCACGAGACCAGGAACGCAATGCTCTCGTGAATCTGGAATCGCCGCGCAAGCTTGGCATCCCAGTCCCGAATGCCGTCGGACCGCAGGCTGTCGATGTACTGCGGGAAGATGCGCGCCTGGTAGGTGCCGGGCTGCACCGCGGAACGGCCCTCGAAGCCCACGAAGCTGGCCGGCGGCGCGGTGGATCCCGTCCAGACCGCGGCCGGGTCATACCACATGTGAAGGTACTCATTGTGGATGTTGGTGTGGTTCAGAGCGTCCACCACCTGGTCCACGGTGCCGTAGTAGAACAGGTTGCCCATGGAAATCAGCGGGCCGGTCTGATAGGTGTAGACCCAGTTGATCGACCATCCGCCCACGATATAGGAGAGCGGTCCTTGGCGCAGCCATTGGTGGTCCTTGCCGAACGGGAGTTCCACCACGTTGCTCCACACCAGCCGGTTGGGGCGGATGTTGGAGTTCAACTGCCACTCCGGAGTCGGGTCGAACTGGTTCGCGAGCCACTGCTGGCGGCCCCACATGTGCGCGTACTGCACCTGGGACTGGAAGTTATGCGACCACCGCTTCTGGTACTGAACGCGAACTTCGTTATCGACGTCCTTGCTGCGAAAGCCGCCGTTCTCGCTCAAACCGAATCCGGCGTTGGGATAGGCGCGCAGCAGTTGCTGCACCTGTAAGGTGGTCCCGGTGAACATGCCGACGTTGCTGAGGTAGTTGTACAACGTCGGGTTGGAAGCCTGTATGGCGGGCAGCGCGGCCAGGAATGGATTGGGCACCGTGGCCTTCATGGCGTTATCCGTGGCGGCGCTGTAGCTGTCGGAGAAATTCCAGTACTGGGCTGGCAGGGGGCTGAGGTTCCTGGTCATGGGCAGGTTTGCGTACCCGCCGTTGTAGGAAACCTCTATGCGGTGGTTGCCGTGCAACTCGCGCTGGATGGCGAGCGAGTAGCGCTGCTCCCAGGTTGGCGAATAGTTGCGCGGGTAGTAGGTGAAACCCTGGCCGTCCAGAATGCCGGCGCCCAGCGAATTGCCGGCCGGCAGCACCCAGCGCGAACCGCTGGCCAGCACGGGGAAGGGATTCATCATGGGGTTGGCGGCTCCCAGGGCGGAGGCCGCCATGCTGCCGTTGTTGGCTGCGCAGCAGTAGGTCAAGCCGTTGTCGTTGGTGAGGATGGTGCTGGTGGTCTGGCTGTAGCCGTTCTGCCCGGGACGGCTGTTCATGGAATTGAACGTGTCCGAATGCCAGCCGGTGCCGGCGCGCAGCACGGTCTTGCTGTTGATCTGGTATACCACGCTGACGTTGGGCAGGAAGCGGTTGGTGCCCTGAGTCCAGTTGCTGTACTGCTGGCCCAGATAGCTGACGCCGCCGATAACCTGGAAGGCGCTGGCCGGCATGGCCTGCGCCAGAGTCTGCACGGCGGCGTTGGAGGCGTTGGCGGGGCTGGAGAGCATGGTCGAATAGGCGTTTTGCACGGCCGTGGCGTACGGAGGCACCGCGCCGAAATTGTACATTCCCCCGATTCCGCGGTCGAACCGCTCGGTGATGCCGCCTTCACGCTCGAAGCGGACGCCGAATCCGATGCGCAGGCGCGAGGTGAGGCGGAAATCGTCCTGGATGTACGCCGTATGGTAGCGCGTAGTCCAGTAACCCGTATCGTTGGTGTCCAGGGTCATGGAACTGGGCAGGCCCATCAGGAACGAGGCGTAGCCCAATCCGGTCGAGGAAGCGGTGGTGGTATTATCCGCCTGCCGGTCGTAGGTATTGGTGAACTGGAAATACCCCGTGGCGTTGCCCAGCGGGTTGACCGAGCCATAGTGGTAACGCCGCTCCTCATAGCCGTACTTGAAGGTGTTTCTGCCCTTGACGGTGGTCATCTTGGCGGCCAACTGTTCCGTGGTGCCGCGCTGGTTCAGCCCCTGCGCTCCCACGAAACTGGTGGAGGCGGCGTCGGCCACGCCGGCGATATTGATCCAGGGCAGACAGTCCTGGGCGGCGGCCTTCTGGTCGATGTAGCTGGGCAGCCCGACGTCCGCGGCGGTGTAGTTGAGGACGATCGGCTTCTTGTCGCCTTCGGCATACTGCGTGACGCTGAACGGGATGTCCAGCACGTTGTTGGCGTTGATGGTGAACAGGTAATCCAGGCTGCCGCCGCGCGTGGGCCGGTACAGGCCATTCGATTCGACGCCCTTCAACGGTGTGCCGTGCGCCCAGTCGTACTGATCCGAGAGCCGGGAGTTGAAATACCACTTGCCGCTCAGGTGCTGCCGCTGGTTGATGTTGTAGTCGTAGCGGTTGATGAAATCCGGGAACCAGTCGTTATCGGGCTGGCCGCCGTCGTAAAAGTTATTGGTGCCGTCCGCCGCCATCTGGGGCGGGTTGTTCGGCAGCGGGTAAAGCTGGGAGTAGAACTTGGTGATCGGGTTGGTCATTATCGACGCCGGAAGAACATTGTTCGGGAAAGGCGTGCGGGTCACGTGGCCGCTCACCAGGGTGGCCGTCCGCGGGTCGTAGATGATGTACTGCGAGGGATTAGTGGTGCCCACCAGCAAAGCCGAGAAGTCGCCCGACCGCTGCGGGATCGTGGGCACGGTATAGTTGGGCGTGCTGTTGGGAGGAGCGATGCTGACCAGCTTGCTGTAGGCGATGTAGAAGAAGAGCTTGTTCTTGCCGTTGATGATCTTGGGAATCCAGACTGGTCCACCGACGCCGAAGCCCGGCTGCGTGACCCGACCCGAGGCCTGCTCGGGTGTGCCGGGGGCGACGGTGCCATTGGCCAGACCGGCCAGCCAGGTCGATCGCGTGAATGACGGCGTGGCGTTCCAGCGGAACTGCTGGAACTGCCAGTAGCCGGCGCCGTGCAGCGAGTTGGTGCCCGATTTGATGGTGGCGCTAATAAAGACGCCGACGGCGTGGCCCATGGAGGCATCGTACGGATCGGTCTCTATGCGCACTTCGTCGACGGCTTCGGCGTTGGGCACAAAGCCGGCGCGTCCGCCGTTGGTCCCGGTAACCGGGTTGCCATCCAGCAGAAACTCGTTGAGGGCGGCGCCCAGGCCGCCGGAGGCGTAACTGGCGGTAGCGGCGTGATCCAGGGCCCGGTTGTTATCGGGCGTCTCGGCGCCGGTGAAGATCATGCCCGCGGCCATGGCCTGCAAGGCAAACGGATTCATGGTGGTGTAGGGCAATTGGCCGATATCGCGGGTGTTGAGGACGCGGCCTTGGGCGGAGGTAGCGGTATCCAGCAACGGCGCATCCGCCGAGACTTCCACGGATTGGCTGGTTTGGCCGATCTCGAGTTTTAGGTCGAGAGCCAGACGGTCGCCGGTGTTCACCGTGATGCCGGTCTGCACGAACTTCTTGAATCCAGCCGAATCTACAGAGACGGAGTACGTCCCCGGGACCAGATAATCGACTTCAAAATATCCTGTTTGATTGGTGGTGGCGTTACCGGAGACGTTGGTCGCGAGATCGGTGACCACGACCGCCGCGCCAGGCACCACCGCGTTCTGCGGGTCAACGACCTTGCCCGTGATGCTGCCGCGCGATTCCTGCGCCAGGCAGACCGTGGAAATACAAAGCAGCAGTGCGACGCCTATCAATAAGGCGCGATTCTGCATGAGACGCAAACGTAGCATTCAACCTCCAATACGGTTCCAATAGACCCGTGGGGCTATTTTCGTACGAGAGGCGGAATCATGCAAGCAGTATTTTCAGAGCTGAAGAGGTTATATTCTGCAAAACGTAATCCCATGCGTCGCAGCGCCGCAAGTGCTTTTCTCTTAGGAGATTATGCGAGCCAGGGACATTTGCCGCCAGGGACCGCAAACGGAACTTCGCGTTTCTCATTGCGAAACTCAAGAACAAGAAGACCGGCTTCCGGATGGTGAATCCGGAAGCCGGCCCCAACCATCGACCACCGTCAGGGCTTGACTGGCCGCTCCCGATCAGAACGAGAGTCGGGCGCTGAACTGCAGTTTGCGCGGACTGTTGGCCATGGAGGAGACAATCCCGAAGCTGCTGGAATCGATTCCCGTTCCCGGAGCCGCGAAGTGCACCGCGTTGTTGACGTTAAACGCGTCCGCCTGAAACGCCAGTCTGATCCTCTCGCGGATCGGGAATTCGCGGCGCACGCTCACGTCCACGTCGGCATTGTGAGGAGCAAACAGTCCATACGGAGCCGCGCGCGTAATGTTGCCTTCCGTGTAAGCCGCCGGGTCAACGAACGCCGTTTTGTTGAGGTAGACCGTGCTGGAAACATTCGCGCCGCCGCTTCCGATGGTGCCATTCTGCCACACGCTTCCCGAGAAGCCCGCGGCGTAGTTCGGATAGCAGGACGCGTCGATAATGCCGCCGCCGGTGCAGGTGCCGGTGATCGACAAGGGCGCTCCGCCCTGGTACGTGAAGAGTCCGGAAATCTGCCAGTTGCTAACCACCGGGTTCAATACTCCGGCGCTCAATTTGTGAGCACCCGGGCCGAAAGGCAACTGATAGACGAATGTGGCGCTGGCAACCGTCGGGTGATCGATGGTGCCCGGCCCTTTTTCCAGAAAGTCCTTGTTCGGATCGCGCACGCCCACGAGATCGTCCAACTCCTTGCTGTAGGTGTAGTTGAACATCACCGAGAGGCCTTGCGCGAACCGGTGGGTGAGAGAGATCTGAAGCGCGTTATACGTCGAATTGCCGACGTCCAGCCAGGGATCGGAAATGCCATTGTATTGCGGGAACGGCTTCAGCGCCTGGGCAATGGTTCCGGTGAAATTCGGGAAAGGAATCGCGATATTCGGGAACATGGCCTGAGCCGAAGCGAGTGTGCTGGCACTCAGGGTTTGCGTTAACAGAGACTGCAGCGGGAGGTACTGCACGGGAATCTGATTGGTAAAAGGTCCGGCGATGGCAGCCCCAGGCAGCCAGTGGCCGTCGCTGGCGCTATACGCGAGGCTCAACATCCAGTTGGGACTCAGCGAACGCTGGAGGTTGAAACTCCAGTCTTCGTAATACGGGGCTTTGCCGCCGAAATTGGGGTCGCCGTAAGTAATGGTCTGGGCGGTGCTCGGGCCGGCCGGGAACGGAAGCGAAGCCGCGGCCGCGGCGGTGATGTAGCCGATGCCGAAACTGGGGTAGAAGAAGGGAGGGTTCAGGGGATAGCCCGGGTACCCGCTGTTCCAGTTGTACGCGGGTTGCCCGGTGACGGTGCTGGACAGGCTGCCGCTGTTGTCAAAACCAAGCTGGCTCAGCCCCTGGCGTCCGTTGCCGCGCCCGCCGACTCCGCCGGCATGCGCATAAAAGATGCTATAGCTTGCCCGGATGACCGTCTTTTCCCCGAGCTGGTAGGCGAGTCCGAGGCGAGGTCCGGGGTTGATGTTGTGCTGCTTGATGGGAGTCGAGCAACCGCAGCTATCGGTGCCGTGGCCCGCAAATTCCAGAGCTCCCGGGATGTTCCCCGCCGCCGGGTTGGGCATGGTGGGATTGAAAAAGGACATGACGTTGTTCACTTCCGTGAACGTGCTCCAGATGTTCCAGCGCAGGCCCAGGTTCAGGGTCAGACGCTTACTGACTTTGTAATCGTCCTGAACATACCAGGCGTAAGTCTTGTAACGTCCTCCGGTCTCCGCCACCGCGTTCTGCGTCACCACGCTGCTGTCCACGGCGCCCAGCAGAAAACCGGCGTACGCCAAGCCGGTGTTGGCGACGGCGGTTCCGCTGGAGCTGAAATTCTCCGTCTCGGCGTTGCTGAAGGTGAAACCGGCCTGCGTGCCGGTCAGCGGGGTGTTCTCGTTGTCCTGCAGCGACTGCCATTGGAAGCCGAAAGTGAGGTTGTGCTTCCCTTTGGTCCACAGGATGTTGTCCTGCACGTCGAAGGTGTTCTGGGCCTCGTTGTAGGCATGCGAGTTGGTCCCGTCCCAGCTCACCGGATTGTTAATGCCGCCGCTGAAGGTGATGTCCGGAAAGCCCGAACCCGCCACTCCCCCGGGAAGGCCCTTGAGCCCGGCCTTGGACGGATAATTGCCGCCGTAGGTGTTGCTGGTCAGCGGTATAAACATCCGGCTGAGCGACGCGCTGAACTGGTTGACCAGGCTCGCGCTGATGATCTGGCTATCATGAATCTGCGCCGTGGTCGCATACTCGATCACGCCTCTGCCATCCGTATACGGCACGGGAAGCGTGGAGGTGGAGACCGCCGTCAGGCTCCCCACGACGGGGTTCGCGTACTTGCCGGTGCTGAAGACGGCGAAGAGCCGGTTGTTGTCCGTAATGTCGTAGTCCAGCTTATCCGTGGTGCTGTCGTTGTTGACCTTGTTCGGCAGCGAGGCCAGGTAATTATTGGTTGTGGCGCCATTCGTGGGAGGCGGGAGATAAGACTCGAAGGACTGCGAAATCGATGAAATCCGGCTGGTGGGGATGATATTCCCCGGGAACGGCGTCCGGACGCCGACACCGCTCGCGGAGGTGGGATCGTAGATCACTCCGTTGGTGCCGCTGGCGGGGAGAAAGGCGCTAAAATCCCCCGTCCGCTCGGCGACAGTGGGTATGTTCTGGTACCCGGGAGCGGTGGCCGAGAGAAACCGGTATCCGTCGTAATTGGCGAAGAAGAAGAGCTTGTTCTTGCGGATGGGCCCGCTGGTGGTGGCGCCGAATTCGTTCTGGTGGTCCACCGGCAGGATTGCGGAGAAGAAGTTCCTGGCATCGAGGTCGGTATTCCGGAAGTATTCGAAAACGCCGCCATGGAACTGGTTGGTTCCCGACTTCATGACGTAATTCGACACGCCCTGCCCTTCATACATGGCCTTGGCGCCGGCCGTTTCCACCTGAAACTGTTCCACGGCCTCCACCGAAACCCCGAACGCCAGGTTACGGGTATCGCTCTCCGTCCCGGCGCTGGTCAGCGGCAGACCTTCGATGTACACCTCGTTCTGATAGGTCTGACCGCCGTTGAAGGAGCCGGTGGATGGACCGGCCGCCTGGGTGCTGTAATTGTCGACCCCGCTGGCGAGGCCGGCGAACGACGAGGGGTCCCTCGGAGAACCGCCGGCATTCATGGCCAGGGGAAGCGAATCGTACACCCGGTTATCCATCGAGGAACCGAGCGCTACATCGTCAACCTTCAGGGCCGTCGGCTGGGCTTCCACGGTGATCGATTGATTGGCCGCGCCAATCTGCAATTTGGGATTCACGGCGACGTTTGCCAGCGCTTCCACGATCACATGCTGTTGAGTAAGAGTTTGAAAACCGATGGCCTTGACCGTAACGGTATACTCGCCGGCAGGGAGCAGAGGGAGCGCAAAAACCCCGGCCTCGGTGGTTTCGCGGGCGGTTTGGACCCCCGTGGCCACATTCGTGGCGGTGACTGAAGCGCCGGCCACGACGGCTCCCGAAGGATCCGTGACGGTTCCTTGAATCGTTCCACTACCGCCCACTTGCGCAGTCGCAGCCGCGACTGCCAGCAGCGCTGCCAATAAGCAATGCAAAACCCGCATCGTTAGCCTCCATTCTTCACGTTTGGCTCAAAATCGGTCCGCTCGCCGGCCTCATTCCTCTTCATCGATCTGTCGAAACCTGGCGCACAGCGCGCGCGGCAAGACAGAATACACCGCGAAAACGGTCTCAGTCCGATCACGGTGATTAGCAGAAGCGAGCCTAAGGTATCTTAAGGCGAATTGAGGCGAATGTCATCAAATCTTTCGCCGTACTGAAAACTATACGAAACGCATACTGATGTCTATGCTTTTCGCATAGGTTCTGGCGGGCGATTGGTGGTGATACCCTGAGGTAGCGCGAACCTTCTCATGCCGAATTCAGCCCCTCTCGCCCGCCCACGGCGCCTCCCGGCGATGGTCGCAGCCGGATGCCTGGCGGCGCCGGTTCTGTTCGCCCTCGCGCTGCCACTGGTGTGCACGGCGGGACTCGGATTCCCGCCTGGAAACCCCAGCTATGGCGTCGACTTCTGGCGCGAGGCGGAGGGCCTGCCGCAGTCCCGGGTCCGGGCCATCGTCGAGACCCACGACGGCTACATCTGGCTGGGCACCGATGGCGGCGCCGTGCGCTTCAATGGGAGCAGTTTCAGGGCGTTCACCGTCGAAACCGGAAGTCTGAAAGACAACGAAGTCTGGGCGCTTCAGGAAGACGACGAGAATGCGCTCTGGATCGGCACCTATGGAGGCGGCCTGACCCGCCTGAAAGATGGCCGGTTCCGAACCTTCTCGACCGCCGACGGCCTGCCCGACGACGTCATCACGCACATCGAAAAGGATTCGTCGGGAGATCTCTGGATCGCGACGTCGAGCGGGTTCTGCCGCTATTCGCACGGGCGTTTCACTCGCATAGAAGCGCCGGGCAGACCCACTGTCGGCGGACGCGACACCATCTGCGCGCGCTCTCCTGGCGGCGTGTTCGTGTCCACGGGCTCTCAGGTGCTCCGTTACTCCGACGGCCGCTTCGACCCGCTCGGCGGACTCGTCCAGAAAGGCGACGGATCGATTGAACGGCTCACGTGCGCCGCCGATGGTTCGGTGTGGGTCGGATTCAGCAAGGGCGCGATCAAGAACTGGAAGAACGGCAGGGCCGCCACATTCACGCCGCGACACGGCCCAGCCACCGATATCGCGCTGCTCTATGAAGACCCCGCCGGGGGCGTCTGGGCGGTTTTGGGGCGGACGATTTACCGTCTGCGGAACGGGCGATTCCTGCCCTTGCCCCTGGAGGATGAGAGAACCGACCTGGGCGCCGTGTACAGCATGTTTGTCGATCGGGAAGGCAGCATCTGGGTGGGACTTCAATCGAATGGGCTAGGGCGTCTCCGTGTGAAGCAGATCTCGACCCTGCCGGCTCCGGAAGGCGTGCCCGACGATATTGCGCGGTGCGTTTTCCAGGACCGGCACGGCGACCTCTGGGTCGGAACCACCAACGGTTTCGCCCGGTATCGCGAGGGAAGGCTGCTATCGCACACGATCCTCCCGGAAGGGCATTTGGGACCCGTCAGGTCGTTCGCGGAAGATCCGCAAGGCCGGCTCTGGATTGCGGCCGGCAAGGATCTGCTGCTGCTGGATCACGGCCGTCCGACCGCTTTCCCCGGCTGGCGGGCGTCTTCCGTAATCATGGTGATTTACAGAGATTCGCTGGGCGGCATGTGGGTGGGCGCCGACTGGGATGGGCTCTACCAGTGGACCGGCCAGGCTTTCCGCAATTACCGTACCCAGGATGGATTGGCCGGAAATCGAGTCCGCGCCCTGTTGCGCGACCGCCAGGGCGCACTCTGGATCGGAACAGCCGGGACTGGCGTAAGCCGGTTTTTTCAGGGGAGGTTTACCAATTATGGGATCAGTGCGGGCCTGGCTGGGAATCGTGTTTATGCCATTCACGAAGACGAGGACGGAACACTGTGGTTCGCCGCGCGTGGCGGGCTGACCCGGCTCAAGGACGGAAAGTTCTTTTCCTATGCCTCGGCTCCAGGCCTGTTGTCCGATTTTGTCTATAGCATTCTCGATGACGGACCAGGCAACTTCTGGTTTAGCTCCGCCCACGGGATCTTCAAGATCGGTAAAGCCGAACTGGCGGATTTCGCGGACGGGCGGGCCAGGAAAGTCACCCCGGTGAGTTATGGTGTGCGGGATGGGATGAAGACGCGCGCCGGCAACGTCGGCAACCAACCTGTAGCATGGAAGACATCCGATGGCCTGCTGTTGTTCACTTCCTTGAAGGGCGTTGTGGTCGTCGATCCCAGCCGCCTGACATCCAGTTCCTATGTTCCCCCCGTGCACATCGAAGGCGTCACTGTGAACCGCCAGAAGCAGCCACTAGACCGCGAACCCAGTTTGCCGGTGGGCGCGGGAGAGGTTCAGATCGACTATGCCGCGCTGAGCTATCTGAATCCCGAGAAGGTCCGCTATAAGTACATGCTGGCGGGGTTCGACGCCGATTGGGTGGACGCCGGAGACAGAAGCTTCGCCTACTACGCGAATCTGCCTCCGGGCGCTTTCGGTTTCCACGTGATCGCCGGCAGCGTGGACGGGCAGTGGAATCGGCAGGGGGCTTACTTTGGATTCCAACTGCGGCCGCGCTTTTATCAAACACGGTTGTTCTGGGGCGCCGCCGTCTCGGTTGTGTTGCTGATCGCGTGGCTGTTCCACAGGCTTCGGATGCACGAGCTAAAGGCCAGGTACTCGGCGGTCCTGGGGGAGCGCCACCGGATCTCGCAGGACATTCACGACACCTTCGCCCAAAACCTGGCCGGCATTGCGCTGCAACTCGATTCGGTGACCATGCAGTTGGAGGAGATCCCGCCGGGGGTGCGGGGCCGGCTCGACGAAGCCTGCAACCTGACTCGCTATAGCCTGGCCGAAGCCCGGCGCACGCTAACCGATCTGCGCTCCGATGAACTCGAAGGCACGGAATTGACGATTGCGCTGCCCGAGATCGCCAAGCGGCTGGTGGGCGCCGCCGCCGTTCAGACCGCCATACACGTGGCCGGTACGCCGCAACGGCTTGGCCCGGTGACCGAGAAAGCCCTGATCCGCATCTTCCAGGAGGCCCTGGCGAATGCGCTGAAACATTCCCATGCCGGAAGTATCGATATCCAATTACGCTACGAGGAAGCGGGCCTCGTGCTGGCGGTGAAGGACGATGGCCGCGGCTTCGATGCGGAACGCGCGATTCCCCTGGCCGTGGGGCACTACGGACTGACCGGCATGCGCGAGCGAGCCGAGCGGATCGGCGGGCACATGACGCTGACCAGCGCGCCCGGTCAAGGCACTGAATTGGTGATTTCCGTGCCGTTCGCCGAATAGCGCCGGCACATAGGATGCAAGCTTATGAGCGACTCATCGCAGATCCGCATCATGATTGTGGAGGATCATTTCGTGGTCCGCGAGGGGCTGAAAGCGATCATCGACAGCCAGAAGGACATGGTCACCGTCGCCGAAGCCGGCAACGGCAGGCAGGCAGTAGAGGCATTTGAACAATATCAGCCCGACGTCACGCTGATGGACGTGAGAATCCCCGGCCTGAATGGCATCGACGCGATCGGCGCCATCGTCGCGAAATTCCCCAACGCCCATGTCATCGTGCTCTCCACGTACGGCGGCGACGAGAACATCTTTCGCGCCTTCCAGGCAGGCGCGATGGCCTATTTCCTCAAGGACATCAAGGGCCAGGACTTGGTCGACGCGATTCGAGCCGTGCATGCGGGGCAGCGCGTGGTGCCGCCGGAGATCGCGTCCCAACTCGCCGGGCGAGTCCCGCTCACGGCTTTGAGCCCGCGCGAGATGGAGATCCTGACTCTCGTCGCGAAGGGCAAGTCCAATAAGGAGATCGCCGCCAAACTCGCGATCAGCGAGGGCACGGTCCGGGTTCACGCGAGCAATCTGCTCTCCAAGCTCCGTTGCAGCGGCCGGGCCCAGGCGGTCTCGGAAGCCATCCGCCGCGGCATTATCGAAGTGGAATGAGGCCGCGCGCCGCGTGTTACCCTGATTCGGCGGCGGATTGTTTGTGAAGCGATTTCCCTTTCTCGACTGGATGCGCGGGCTGGCCGTGGTGATCATGATCCAGTGCCACGTGTTCAATTCGTTCGCGCGGATGGACCTGCGCGAGGGCGGCCCCTACGTGCTTTCACAATTCGTGGGCGGAATGGCCGCGCCGTTGTTCCTCTTCATGGCGGGCATGACGTTCGCCTTCCAGTTGGATAGCCTCGAGCGCCGCGAGCCGAACCGCTGGCGGCGCTGGCGCATTTCGCTGCGGCGCGCGGGCTACATCCTGGGCATCGCATTCCTGTTCCGTTTCACCAACTGGCTGGCCAGCCTGCCCCATTCCGACCTGGGCGAGATCACCAAAGTGGATATCCTGAACTGCATGGGCGTGGGGATAGCGGCGGTTTCCTGGGCGGCGCTGTTCGAGTTCAAGGGGCGCGTGCGCTTCGCCGTGCTGGCGGGGCTGGCGATCGCCGCGGCGGCGCCCATCATGACCAACCTCCCGTGGGGCGGGACGCCGGCGTTCGTCCAGGAATACCTCGTGCCCGGTCCCGGCCGCCCGCGATTCCCGTTCTTCCCGTGCGCATCCTATGTCGGGTTCGGCCTGGCCGCCGGCGCCATCGTAAAGCGCACGGCCGCGGACCGGCTGGACCGGTTCATGCAGTGGTCCGTTCTGATTGGATTCGCGCTGGTCTTCATCGCGCAGTATTTTTCCAACATCCCCTACTCCGTCTACCCCCGGTCCGACTTCTGGAGCGACAGCCCGGCGCTCATCCTGATCCGCGTGGGCATTATGCTGCTGATGATGGCCGGGGCGTACCTTTGGACGGAGTTCGGCATGGGGACGACCTGGAGCTGGATGCTATGCTTCGGGAAGACTTCGCTGATGGTGTACTGGGTGCACGTGATGCTGGTTTACGGGGAC
>Ga0181521_10001060_pt1 | contig 34039 bp, 25 predicted proteins | sample PEATcosm2014_Bin_32_FD_119764 | JGI IMG/M metagenome (GOLD analysis project Ga0181521, IMG submission 119764) | Peatland microbial communities from MTU Mesocosm Facility, Houghton, MI, USA - PEATcosm2014_Bin02_60_metaG | ecosystem: Environmental > Terrestrial > Soil > Wetlands > Peat | place...
CCGCATGTACGAAGCGTATGCCGTGCGCGGAGCCGAAGGCGCCACCGACAACCGGCCGCTGATCGTGCGCATTCTGGAACTGCGGCAGGAAAAGGCGCGCCTGCTGGGATTCGCCGATTTCGCCGACCTGGTGCTGGAAGACCGCATGGCGCACAAAGGCGCTCGCGCGATGACGTTTCTGGAAGATCTCAAGGCCAGGACCGAGCGCCGGTTTCGCGAAGAGAACGGCGAGCTGCTGGAGTTCCGGCGAACGCTGGAGGGCCCCGCAGCTCCCGAGCCGGCGCCTTGGGACGTAGCGTATTACGCGGAAAAACAGCGCGCGGCGCTATACGATTTCGACGAGGAAGCGCTGCGCCCGTATTTTCCCGTCGAGAGGGTGGTGGCGGGGCTGTGGAACCTGGTGAACCGGCTTTACGGGATTCGCGTGGAAGAGGAGACGGGTGTTCCGGCATGGGACCCGGCCGTGCGCTACTACAACGTCTTCGACGAAAACGGAGGCTTCATCGGCGGCTTTTACGCCGATTGGTTCCCGCGCGAAAACAAGCGCGGCGGCGCGTGGATGGACGTCTTTATCACCGGCGGGCCGGCGCCCGATGGATTCCATCCGCACCTGGGGCTGATTTGCGGAAATCTGACTCCGCCGGTGGGCGGCAGGCCGGCGCTGCTCACGCACCGCGAAGTGGAGACCATTTTCCACGAGTTCGGCCATCTGCTGCATCACCTGTTGAGCACCGTCGAGATTCGCGGACTGGCCGGCACGAGCGTGGCCTGGGACTTCGTCGAGCTGCCTTCGCAGATCATGGAAAACTGGTGCTGGGAACGCCAGGCGCTGGACCTGTTTGCGCGCCACTGGGAAACCGGCGAGACCGTGCCGGAAGAGCTGTTCCAGAAGATGAAGCGCGCGCGCACTTTTCGCGCCGCCAACGGACAAATGCGGCAACTCGGATTCGGTTTCGTCGATCTGCTGCTGCATACGCGTTATTCGCCGGAACGGGACGGCGATCCGGTGGACTTCACGCGCCGCCTGCTGCAGGAATTCAGCCCCGCGCCGCTGCCGCCCCACCACGCCATGATCGCGGCATTCACCCACCTGTTTGCCAGCCCGGTGGGCTACGGGGCGGGCTACTATTCGTATAAGTGGGCGGAAGTGCTGGAAGCGGACGCTTTCACGCGCTTTCAGGCGGCCGGCATCTTCAGCCGCGACGTGGGAAGCCAGTTCCGCGGCTGCATTCTCTCGCGCGGCGACAGCGAAGACCCCGCCGATCTATACCAGCGGTTCATGGGGCGGGAGCCGGATCCGGAAGCGCTTTTGCGGCGTTCGGGCCTGGCGTAGGGCAGGCTGGCAGGCCGGCTGGCAGCCTGCGGCGGGTTGGATTACCCGCCCGCGCAGGATGACATCCTGGATGACATCCTGGCGGAGTGCGGACGATGCGGCCCAGTGACACCGAGGGCAGTGGCATCACGGCGCCGTCTTGCGACCAAAGCGATAGGTCAGGGTGACGCTGACATAGGATGGGATGCGCACGCCGACCACCTCACAGACCGGGTTGGCGGGAACCAATAGCGTGGTGGGGTCAACTGCTACGGCTCCGGGCGCATAGGCGCCCGCGGCGCCGAAGTTCTCCGTGGTCTGCCCGGTGTAGCCGCTGGCGATCATCGCGTTCATGCCAAGGGCGAGGCGGCCCTCGAGGAAGGGGCGCGACACGGCCAGACGAAGCTCCTTGTTGGGCACGCCCAGGCAGTAGTAGTTGAGCGCATTGGGATCGCCGCTCAGGTAGCTGGCCTCGTTGCAGCCGTTGCCCACCACCTTCCGTCCCACGTACTCGTATTCGGCTTTCGCTTCCAGATGAAACGGCAGCTTCCGATAGGCGCCGACGATGTCGCCGATGAGCCGCGGCGCCTCGGGGATGATGGAGAAGCCGTCTCCCGGCTCCCCGGTGGTTGGATATGTGTTGGTGAGCCGCGCATCGGCCTGCTCGAAAGTCGCCTGCAGAGATCCGCCAGAGAAGCTGTGGCGCACGGTGGCCGCCAGGTAGCGGATGCGTCCCGGCCCCAGGGGGAACATCAACCCCTGGTCGGAGTCAATCTTGCCGTACTCGGCGTTTTGCGTCTCATGCCCCAGGGTCAGCTTGACGTCAGTCCGCTGGAAGGTCTTGCTCACCACCAACTGATACAAGCGGGCCTGCTCCACCGGCAGCATGGATGTCGGGCCGTTAAACTCAGCTCCCGCCCTGGGATCTTCGGTGAAGTACGATTTTCCAAAGCTGGCCGAAATGGTAGGAGCATAGCGAAAGTCTCCGGGAAGGAACGAGATCGTGGCTTTCGGTGAATCCACTCCCACCCACTTGCTCCAGGAACTTGCCGGCGTGAGCAGGTTGTCCTGGTCCATCCAAATCTCATCATGCCGCCAGCCCAGGTAGTAGCGCAGGTGTTTGCCCAGATCGCCTTGTCCGGCTATGTACGGCGTCAGCGGCGCGATCGTGACATTCGCGCCGAGGATCCTGGTGAACGGTCCATAGTAATTCGGATCGGCGGGATTGTAGTAGTCGTAGTGGTCCAGGTCGTCGCGCCGCGGCGCCTCGCGCTCATAGTCCAGCCCCGCCAGCAGTGTGAAGTGGCTGGTTACGTGATTGACATACGCGGCGCTGCCGCCGGCCACGGTGCGGAACTCGCTTTGCCGGATGAGTCCAAGGCCGAAGTCAGAGTAGAGCGAAAGATTGTAGGTGCGGAAGAACCCCGAAAGTTGCAGCTCCTGGTGATCGCCCAGCTTCCAAACGTCGTTCAACGCCAGCATCGTCGTGTGCGTCTGGTCCTTCTGCCGCGGATCAATCGTATCCGGGTACTGCTTAAATCCGGTGGCGGCATCCACGGAATTGAATCCGTAAATCGGGCTCAGTCCCGCCACGTAGCCGTAGCCGAGGTAAGCGAGACCGAAGAGTGTCAGCGTGTGATTGCCCGCGTGATAGACCTGCCCGCCGTTGAGCTTGAACTGTTTGCGATGTTCGAGGCGGTCCAGAAAGCCGTTGCCAAAGGAGCCCTCCACGGCCACCCAGGAGGTGGCCGACGGACTCATGCCCGCGGTGAGTGTAATGTCGCGATCATCACCGGTCAGCGTGAGGAACGGATCCAGGTGCGAGCGCAAGCCATAGGTGGAGGCCAAGTTCAACGCGTGGTTGCCTTCCCGCACGTTGAACGCCCCGCCATCCACCTGCACGCTGTCAATTGCTTCGGAGATGAAGATATTGGGATCGGTGTAGCCGTTGCCGTGAGCGTTGGCGGAGAGATTGTTGGGCACCAGATAGCTGCCCACTTGAACGAACATCGCAATCGTCTCGCCGTGGTCGCCTGCCACGCCGGGCGCGAAGTACTGCGGTGCTTTGATGCCGCCGGAAGCCGTCTCGATGGGATAGCCGGGGAGGGAGACCGGCGCGCCGGGACGTCCAGGGTTGGCATCCAGCAGGTCTGCGGAGGCAAGGACCTTCATGGAGGCATCGGGTGACTCCACGTCCACAAGGGCGACGGAATCGGCGGTCACCGTCACCGCTTCCGTGCGGGGTGCGATCTGGACAAACTGGAGGTTGACCGTCAAGGCGGGGCCACTCGTAACGGCGACCGTCTGGCTGACGTCGGCAAAGCCCGGCGCCGATCCAACCAGCTTGTACTCTCCAGGAGGAAGGGAAGGGAAAGAAAACCGGCCATCGGAGTCGCTACGGTGCTCCCGAGGCCCGGCGCCCTGGGACTCGGCGGTCACCCTGGCGCCCGAGACCGGCCTCCCTTGCGGGTCGGTCAGTTGCCCGCTTACACTCCCATCGGCTGCGCCGAGGACCGTACCGTTTGCCAAAAACAGGGCAGCACACGCAAAGGAAAGTGTGGTGCTACGAATTTTCACATCGTAATACTAGCATGTAGCACGAAGATTTAATAGGTGCTACCCGATCCCTCCGGGGCCTGCGGGTTCCGGATTCGGGCGGGCAGTATATCACGAGAAGCACGGGCATGAGCATCCGGATAAACAGGTGAACGGCAGCCGTGGGGCCGGTGCAGCGCCACACGCCGCGGTGCGGCGCTCGCATGGCGGGAACAGCTTCCGGCCGGCGGCTATTCCGGCCCCGCAATACGGTTATGATTATTAGGTAGCACCCTGCCGATGAACGCCTCCCCACTTTCGAGAGTTGTCAAAGCCGTAAACATCGCGGTTGCAATTGTGCTGGCGGCCGGCCTCGGAGCGGTCTACTGGTTCGTCTGGCGGCCACTGCCGCAGCGCTCCGGTTCCGTCACGGCGGCGGTGACGGCGCCGCTCACGGTGACTTTCGATGCCTTGGGCGAGCCCCATATCCGCGCCGCGAATCAGGACGATGCGCTGTTTGCGCAAGGCTACGTCACCGCGCAAGACCGGCTGTTTCAGATGGACGGGCTGCGGCGGTACGCGAGTGGGGAACTGTCCGAGATCCTGGGCCCCTCGTTGCTGGAGAGCGACCGCGAATCGCGCCGGCTGCGTTTGCGGCGCAATGCCGAGGACGCTTACGGCACGCTGCCGGAGGGCGACCGCGCGGCCTTTGCGGCTTATGCGCGCGGCGTGAATGCGTTTCTCGCAACCCATCTGAACAATCTGCCGCTGGAGTTCACGCTGCTGCGCTACCAGCCGCGGCCCTGGAGTGTGATCGATTCCCTGCTGGTTGCCCTGAATATGTTCCGCTCGCTCACCAACACCTGGAAGAACGACGTGATCAAGCACAACATGCTGGTGCGCGGCGACCGGGCGAAAGTCGATTTTCTGTTCCCCATGGGGGCGGGGTCGATTCCGCCGGGCTCCAATTCGTGGGTGGTCGCGGGCAACCGCACGGCGTCGGGCAAGCCGATTCTTTCCAACGATATGCACCTGGAATATTCGCTTCCCGGCATCTGGTACATGGCGCATCTGCAGGCGCCCGGATTGGATGTGGCGGGCGTATCGCTGCCAGGCGCCCCCGGAATCGCGGTAGGCCACAACCAGCGCATCGCCTGGGGAATCACCAATCTGGAATTCGACGTGCAGGACCTTTACCTGGAGCGGTTCGACGAGCGCACCGGACGCTATCTGTACCGCGGCCAGGTGGAGCAGGCGCGCGCCGAGCGCGAAGTGATCCGGGTGAAGGGACAGAAGCCGGTCGAGATACTGCTGTGGGTGACGCGGCACGGGCCTATCATCCTCTCGGAAAACCACGAGTACCTGGCGCTGCGGTGGTCGATGGCGGTTCCCGGAGTCCTGCAGTATCCGGTAATGGACATCGACCGCGCGCGGAATTGGGCCGAATTCACGGCCGTGCTGGCGCGGTTTCCCCTGGGCACGAATTTCACGTACGCGGACGTGGATGGCAACATCGGCTATCACGCGGCGGGCAAACTGCCCAAGCGCGTGGGATATGCCGGCGACGTTCCGGTGGATGGATCGAGCGGGGCGTTCGATTGGGACGGATTCATTCCCTTCGACCAGCTTCCGGCGGCCTACAATCCGCCCGGCGGGATTATCGCGACTTCCAACCAGGACCCGTTTCCGCCCGGCTATCCGTATCCGGTGAACGGCAATTTCGCGCCGCCGGACCGCGCCCGGCAGGTGAGGGCGCTGCTTTCCGCGCGCCAGGGCTGGCGCGCCGAAGAGATGCTGGCGGTGCAGAAAGACGTGTATGCGGCATTCGGCAAATTTCTGGCGGGGCAATTGATCGCGGCCTACCAAAAGCGCCGCGCGCACGACCCATCGCTGGACGCCGCGGCCGCCCTGCTGCGTGCGTGGAACGGCCAGATGGAGAAGGACCAGGCGGCGCCGCTGATTGCCGCCCTGGCGTTCCAGCACGTGCGTAGCGCGGTGGCGGATCTGGCGTCGGGCGGGCAGGGCGAAGAGTACGATTTTCCCATGGCCTACACGGCCATCGAAAGACTGCTGCGCGAGCGTCCCGCCGGTTGGTTTCGCGATTACGACGAGATGCTGCTGCGCGCCTTCGTGGACGCACTGGACGAAGGGCGCAGGATGCAGGGGCGCGACGTCAAGCGATGGGTGTACGGGAAGTATCTCAACCTGACGATCGAAAATCCGGTGATCCATCGCGTGCCATGGGTGGGCACGTATTTCGACCTGGGGCCGGTGCCCTTGAGCGGATCGAGCACCACGGTGAGGCAGACCACCCGGAAGCTGGCCCCTTCGATGCGCATGAATGCGGACTTGGGCAATTGGGACAACTCGCTGCTGAATATCGAAACGGGCCAATCGGGACAGATTCTATCGAGCCACTATAAAGACCAGTGGTGGGACTGGTATTATGCGCGCAGTTATCCGATGCAATTCGATCGGGTGAAGGGAAAAAGTACGCTCGAGTTCCGTCCGTAGGGTAAGCTTTTTTAGCTTGCCCTACCTTCCGGTGTGCAGGTTGTTGTGGATCGCGTAGAGCGCCAGTTCCAGACGGTCGGAAACGCCTAGCTTGTCGAAAATGTTGTGCAGGTGGTTTTTCACCGTCTGCTCGCTGATAAACATCTTCTCGGCCATTTCCTTGTTTTTGAAACCCTGCGCCACCAGAGCGACGATTTCCCGCTCGCGCTGGCTGAGCGGGGAGCGCTCGCGGTCGCGCTGCGTGGAAACCTGGGGCGCGGGAGTTTCATCGGCGGTCACGAACTGTCGAATGACGGCGGCCGTGGTGTGGGAATCCAGCCAGATTTCCCCGGCGTGCACTTTGCGGATGCTCTTGATGAGCAGTTCGGTGGCGGTTTGCTTGAGCACGATGCCGCTGGTGCCCAGCTTCATGGCTTGCACGAATTCGTTCTTATCGTCCGACGCGGTCAGAACAATCACGCGAGTTTTGTTCTTAGCGGCTTGCAGGCGTTGTAACGTCGCCAGGCCATCCAGACCGGGCATCTTCAAATCCAGCAGCAGAATATCCGGTTCATGCTGCTGCAGGACCTCGAGCACTTGCCGCCCGTCCTGGGCTTGCGCCACCACTTCGAAATCTTCTTCCAGCGCCAGAAGTTTGCAGAGTCCGTCGCGGAAGATGGGGTGATCGTCCGCCACCACGATCCGGATCTTGGAGTTTGCAGTACTGGTCCCCAGCGAGGACCCGTTAATTGCGGGACTGTTGTCAGACATACACTTTCCGCTTCCGTTATTGTAAGGTTCTATTAGTACCAAGTCAAATAATGCTAAGGTTATGGCCCCAGGCGGCGGTCTCCCATCATTGCACATTTCCGCCGACTTTTGGATGCAGGCTTTGCTAAGGTGATTAGAATATGAGCGAAGAATTGGCCGAAGTCGATTTTCAGCGCTTTTGGCGGCGGCTGCAGCAGCTTGGCCTGAACGCTTACGAGTCGCGCTCGTACCTGGTGCTGCTCGGCCACTCGAAATTCAAAGCGCTGGAACTGGCGGCGCGCGCCCACGTGCCGCGGCAGAAGATCTACGAAGTACTGGACAGCCTGGTGGAAAAGGGCTTCGCGCAGGTGGTGCAGGAGAAAACGAAGCTCTTTTCGGCGGTCGAGCCGAGCCTGGCCATCCCCGGTTATCTGGGAAGAAAACGGCAGATTCTGGAGCAGGAGTTGATGGACAACAGCCGCTCCGGCTCGGGTCTGATCGACGACCTGAAATCCCTGTACTCGGAAGGGCAGGGCGGGCGGGGGACGCTGGACTTTCTGCGCATCGTGACCGAACCGGCGCAAACCGCCGCCGAGTACCGGCGTATGTTGAGTGAAGTGCGCAGCGAGTACCTGGAATTTTCGCGGCCGCCCTACGCCGTGGACCCCCTCCACGAAAAGCTGGTGAAGCAGGCGGGCTCGAGTGGAGTGGCGTGCCGGCTGCTGATCGAGGCGGCGTCGCTGGACGACGAGCACCGGCAGCGGCTGAGCGAGTATATGAGCGCCGGCGTGGAAGTGCGGGCGGCGTCTTCCCTGCCCATGAAACTGGCGCTGTTCGATGGCATGCACGGCATGATCGCGCTGCTCGACCCGGTGATCACGCGGCCTACGTGGACGGCGGTGGTGTTTCACCACGAAGGCATGGGCGAGGCCATGAAGGGGCTGTTCGCGGATCATTGGAAGAGGGGGCGGGCTTTGGGAGATTAAATTCGTTCGACCCTAATCGGAGTGTCTTGCTCGGGCTCTATTGCCTGGTCCCCATTAGGTCGAACAGATAATCCTGAGCCATGTCCTTCTCACGAATGCACGCCCAGGCTGTCATCGCATCTTGGGCTTGAATCATCGTATCCCAAACCTCCGTGCGCGACCAAACCTTGGAGTTGTCGTAGTCGGCAGTGTGCCGATCCTCCTGAAGGCTGACAAACGAGTCGGCTACGAGTTTCAGATCCGTGGCTATGCCCAATGCATCGGGATCGGCGGGAAGAGCCCGCGCCGAGACCCTTGATGAGCATTTCCTCATGGTGTTGTGATCGAACCTTCTTGCAAATCGGTTTCGCTGGTTCTGGTGCTTCCAGTTCTGGGCGGCTTCGGTAGTGAGCAAGTGGAAAAGAGCGTAGTACGCCGCTGATACCGCGCGGCGAAGGTCAACCTGCTTCGGGTCGTCCGGCAAGTTGAGCTGGGATAGGAAAATGGCGTGCTCGATCAGGTCGTCGTGGTAAGCCATCGGTCAGCCGAAAACTTCGTCCTTTAGCTTGGCCTGCTCGGATTGGCTACGAAAATGGAAGTACGGAAACAGTCCCCACTGGCCCGCCGGATCGAGCTGCTGCGTGATTCTGTTCTTGATGCTCCGGGTGGTTTGCGAAAGATTCGCCCGACGAGCCGCCTCATCCGTGAGGGTGATCCAAAAAAAGATTGCCGGGTCTCCGCTCCAGTCGTTTTCCAGAGTGTAACGCAAGTTCACAACTCCGGGCGGGAATGGGGCGAGAGCATTGAGGTGCTGAATCAGTTCTGCCGACTCTGCGACGCCCCGCGGCAAATAAGGCATGGTAGTCCCCGCTTTTAGAATGCCGCGTCTGAACGACGCGCCCCACTTTACCGCGTGCCGCCGGCGACGCCTCTTTGCTTGCGCGTGAGAATCTCCCGCACCGCATAAATCCGCCGGTCCTGGGTTTCGAAGTAAGTGCGCATCATCATTTCGCCGATCAGCCCGGTGGAGAACATCATCAAACCGCCCAGCAGCAGCAGACCGCCGGCGATCATCAGCGGCCCGTGCTCGATCACGATCTCATAGCCCATCAGCTTGATGATCGCGATATACAGCATGATGCCGCCGCCCAAAGTAGTGCCGGCCAGCCCGAGAGTGCCGAAGAAATGCATGGGCCGGGTCATATATTTCAAGAGGAACTTGATGGTGAGAATATCGAACAGCACGCGGAAGGTGCGGCCGATTCCGTAGTGCGAATCGCCCGCCGCGCGCGGCGTATTGCGGATGGGCACCTCGGCCACGCGCGCTCCATAAAAACTGGCCAGCGCGGGAATAAAGCGGTGCAGCTCGCCGTACAAGTGGACGTCCTTCAGGACTTCGGCCTTGTAGGCTTTGAAAGTGGTGCCGAAATCGCGCAGCTTAACGCCCGATGCCTTAGCCATCAGCCAGTTGGCGATGCGCGACGGGATCTTGCGCATGATGGCGTTATCCACGCGGTGCTTGCGCCAGCCGCTGGCGATATCGAAGCCTTCGTCGATCTTCTGGAGCAGCGCGGGAATATCTTCCGGGGCGTGCTGCAAATCGCCGTCCATGGCGATGATGACGTCGCCCTTGGCTTCGTGAAATCCCGCCGAAAGCGCGGCCGTCTGGCCGAAATTGCGGCGCAGGCGGATCACTTTCAAGTGCCCGTCGGTCTCCACCAGGTTGGCCAGCAGCTCGAAGCTCCGGTCGGTGGAAGCATCGTCGACAAACAGAATTTCGTAAGGACGCTGTAACTGCTCCAGCACGGCGGTCAGGCGGTCGTACAGCGGGAGGATCGAGTGCTCCTCGTTGTGAATCGGAATGACGATGGACAGCATGGAAATGCATTTCCAGTTTAACAGACGTTATGCTGCCACTATGGATCGCATCCCCTTTCAGGCGACGGCGGCCGGCGCGCTTTACGAACGGATTGCTTGGCTGCCGGTGGCGATTGTGCTGGATCACGTGCGCAGCCTTTACAACGTGGGCGCTTTCTTCCGCACGCATTCCCATGCTGGGAACGAAGCATTCCCTGAACGTGGCCCCGGCGGGCGGAGTGGTGATCTACGAACTGCTCCGCAAGTACCGCAACCTGTAAGGCGGATGGGCGGGTTACCATGGAAGTTGCCTCAACCACTCGCCCGGCTGCGTCTCACGCTCGATTTCATGCCCTCGCCTTCGCCGGACCATCCGGGGCTGTTCATCCGCGATCCCTACCGGTATTCGGATGCCATGCTGATCGTTCCGCCGCCGCTGGTGGAATGCCTGCAATGCTTCGACGGGCAGCGGACCGAGCTGGACCTGCGCGCGGCGCTGGTGCGGATCACCAACGATTTGGAGGTTGGCGAGATCGGGCGCCATCTGATCGAAACGCTCAGCGCGGCGGGATTTTTGGAAGACGAAACCTTCGAGCAAATGCGGCGGGAGCGGCAGCGCGCATTCGCGGAGGCGCCGGTGCGCCAGCCGGCCCACGCGGGAGCGGCGTACCCCGCCGATCCGGAAGAGCTGCAGCGGACGCTTGCCGCTTACATGGATGGCGCTCCGGCGGCCTCTCCCGACGGCAAGGTGTTCGCCATCGCCGCGCCGCATGTCAGCCCCGAGGGCGGCTGGCGATCCTACCGCGCGGCCTATGCCAACCTGAAGCCGGAGCATCGCGAGCGCACCTTCGTGATTCTGGCGACATCCCACTACGGCCAGCCCGAGACCTTCGGGCTCACGCGCAAGAATTTTCGCACGCCGCTGGGCGAAGCGGCCACCGACCGCAAGCTGGTGGATTGGCTGGAGACGCGCGGCGGAAGCGGCGTCGTGATGGAAGACTTCTGCCATTCCTTCGAGCACACCGTGGAGCTGCAGGTGATCTTTCTGCAACACGCGCTGGGGCCGGATGTGCGCATTCTGCCGGTGCTCTGCGGGCCTTTCGCGCATAGCCTGTACCAGGGCGGCAAGCCGGAGGACGACGACCGCGTGCGGGCGTTTTTCGAAGCGCTGGGCGAGTTGCGCGAACGCCAGGGCGATCGCCTGTTTTGGATTCTCGGCGTGGACATGGCCCACATGGGCGCGCGCTATCAGGACGGCTTCGCGGCCACGGCCGATGAGGGCGTAATGGCGGAAGTAGCCGCGCGCGACGAGGGCCGCATCGGGCGCATCAACGCGTCCGACCCGCAGGGTTTTTGGGAAATGGTGCGGGAGAACCACGACGATTTGAAGTGGTGCGGATCCTCGCCCTTCTACACGTTTTTGAAAGCCGCGCCGCGCGCCCGCGGGGAGCTGTTGCGCTACGAGCAGTGGAATATCGACGAGCGCAGCGTGGTGAGCTTCGCGGGTATGAAGTTTTCAGAGGAAAGGTAGTTCTTACCGCAGAGACGCAGAGGAAAATGGAGAACGCAAAGAAGCAAAAACGATCCGGATCTTCTCCGCGGATCTCCTGCTTCCTCTCTGTGTCTCTGCGGTGAATCTTCTATTCTATGGTAGCGAGGACTTCCCCGGCTTTGACGGTAGCCCCTTCTTTCGCGTTTACCGAAAGCACTTTGCCGGCGCGCGCCGCTTTCATTTCGTTTTGCATCTTCATGGCTTCTACCACCAGCAGTCCCTGCCCGGCTGCCACCGCGTCGCCGGGCGCCACCAACACGCGCACGATTTTTCCCGGCATGGGAGCGGTGACGGTCTGGATCCCCTCGCCGCCGCGGCCGGCGGATTTGCGGACGAAGCGGCGCGGATCGCGCGCCTCGATTTGGAAACGGAAGCCGTCGATCACCACCACCAGCCCTTCGGGAACTTCTTCCACGCGGGCATCGTAGCTGCGGCCATCCAGAAGCACGGAGTAAACCCCCGGTTCGGGCGTTTCCACCTGGGCCGCGCGTTCCGCTCCGCCATCCAGGCGAAAACGGCAATCGGGAGCGGGCGCGAGCAGTTCGATTTCGCCGGCGGCGCCGTTGATGGTAAGGTCCAGCTTCATCGCAGCAATCCGCTCCGGCCGGCTTCCAGCCAGGGATGGGGGCCTTCACTCGCGGCTTCGGCGGCGTTCCTGGGAGCCGCGGAGCGGGTGTGCAGCGCGGCCGCCAACGCGGCCACGGCGGTGAATTCTTCAGGCGGTTGGGGCGCGCTGCGCCGCTGGAAGAATTCGTCGATGAAGCCGGTGTGCAGGTTGGCGGCGCGGAACTCGGCGTCTTCCAGTATCTGCCGGAAGAAACCCAGGTTGGTGCGAATCCCGCCCACGTCGTACTCGCGCAGCGCGCGGATCATGCGCTCGGTGGCCTGCTCGCGCGTGCCCGCCCATACGGCCAGTTTGGCCAGCAGCGGATCGTACTCCATGGGAACGGTCCAACCCGGATACACGCAGCCGTCCAGGCGGATGCCGGGTCCGAGCGGCCGGTTCAGGCGCGTCAGTTTGCCGGGAAACGGCAGGAAATTGTTGTACGGATCTTCCGCGTAGATGCGGCACTCGATGGCCGCTCCGCTCCACGCCACCTGCTCCTGCGTGAAGGGCAGCCGGCCTCCGGCGGCCACTTCGATTTGCACCCGCACCAGGTCGAGCCCCGTGACCAGCTCGGTCACGGGATGCTCCACCTGCAGCCGCGTATTCATTTCCAGGAAATAAAATTTGCGGTCCTGGTCCACCAGGAACTCGACCGTGCCGGCGTTGTAGTAACCCGCGGCGCGCGCCGCGCGGACGGCCGCTTCCCCCATCGCCTGGCGCATTTCAGGATGGCGCGCCACCAGCGGAGACGGGCATTCTTCCATCACTTTCTGATGGCGCCGCTGGATGGAACATTCGCGCTCGCCCAGGTGAACCACATTGCCGTGGCGATCGCCGAAGAGCTGAATTTCGATATGGCGCGGCCGCGCGATCAGCTTTTCCACGTAAACCTCGGAATTGCGGAAAGAGCGCTCGGCTTCGCTCGAGGCGTCGCGCAGCGCGCCTTCCAGTTCGCAATCGCGGTCCACGCGGCGCATGCCTTTGCCGCCGCCGCCGGCTACCGCTTTCAACAGAATCGGGTAGCCGTGAAGACGCGCGAAATCGCGGGCTTGCTCCAGCGTCACGCCGTGGCCGGTCCCGGGAACCACCGGCGCGCCCGCCGCCACCGCGGTCCGGCGGGCCGCCGTCTTCGAGCCCATCGCGCGGATGGCGGCGGCCGGCGGGCCGATGAAAACCAGCCCGGCGCTCTCGCACGCCGCCGCGAAATCGGCGTTCTCGCTCAGAAAACCGTAGCCCGGATGGATGGCTTCCGCACCGTGCTTTTTGGCGGCGTCCAGAATACGGTCCGCGCGCAGGTAACTTTCGCCGGATGGCGACGGGCCCACGTGCTCGGCTTCGTCCGCCATGCGCACGTGCAGGGACGCGCGGTCGGCATCCGAATACACGGCCACCGAGGCGATTCCCATCTCGCGCAGCGTGCGCATCACCCGCACCGCGATTTCTCCGCGATTGGCGATCAGAACCTTGCGGAACATGCATGCAAATTGTAACAGGTGGGCAGGCCGCAGCCTGCCGCCGGCGGAACAGCCTCCGGCCCTGTCCGGGCTGCCCTCGACTATGGATGTGCCACTTGCATACGCTCGACTGATCCGGGTGCTACAGTTGAGCCACCATGCGAATTCTCGCTGCATTGACCGTGGTTGCAGTCCTGCTGAGCTCTGCCTACGCTCAGAGCTGTATTGGGCAAACGCCTTCGATCCGTCCGGTTGCTCCTTGCTCCTCGCCGCTGCAATCGCTCTGCCTCTGTGGGCCTACTGGCACAAACTGCCGCTGGGAGTGGGTCTGTCCTTCGCCGCGTCCTTTGGCCGCTCCCGCGAGCCTGCCACAGCTCGACACCTCGATCCCGTTACAGGGCAGGCCGCCTGTGCCCGTGGACCCCGCCGACACGATGAAGAAGATCGAGGAAGTTCGCCAGATGCAGCAACAGACCGAACTCCTGCGCCAGCAGACCGAGGCTCTCCGGGAGCAGAACCAGCTGCCTCCAGCAGTCCGAGCGGTCCCCGAGCCGGCGGGGGATGCTGCTCCGAGACATTCGGCAGGTACGGACAGGTTTGGCCTCCTAACGGGACGGGGATGGCGGGCCCTCGCCGAGATGGAAAGGGTGTATTTCTTGGCCGGTGCGGGTGAGGCGCTCACGGTGGCGGCCAATGCGGAGGTAGCGAAGTACTTTCCCGCCGGCCTGGGTGACGGGGAGTTTGCTGAGGCCGTGACCCGTTTTTACGAGGACACCGCGAACCGGCCTATCCCAGTCGTCCATGCGATCAGAGCGGTCAGCATGAAGGCTAACGGGGAAGACCCCACCGTATTCGAGAAAGCTGTGGCCGCAATGCGGAAGGAGGCCCTGGAGCTTGAAAAGGAGCCGGCGCCCCGGCAGACCGAAGCTTCGCGAGAGCAGAGCGGCGAGAAGCAGCCGGCGACCGCACTGCCCTCCGATTCCGGCAGGCCACCGGGAGGCACTGCGTTGTTCGAACCCTCCCTTCGGATGCCCTCAATCGCCATTGGCCTGTGCGGCATTTACTCGGTCGGCATGACCAGCGGCGAAGCCCAGTCAATGGCCAAGGCATCGGGCTGCTCGATCTCAAAATTGGGCCCGTCCGCGCTAGTTTCGGGCAGCGACGGCAAGATGCTGGGAGCGATCAACTTCATCACGGTCGCCAACGGACAAGAACGAGCAATGCGAGCGGCGCGGATTCTCGCCACAGGCCTGGATTTCAAAGCAATCGAGCTGATGATTGCCCTTGTGCGATCGCTTACAGACTTGGGCTGCAGCGAGACCTCCGCACACCTCGCCGCACCAAAGGGCTTCAGCGCAGACGTCTCAACTAATGATCTTTCGTTCAGTTGCGGCGAAAGGGACCTGGTGCTGACCTGGAGCGTCCGCTCATCCCCTGGCGGCGATCACAACGAATTCTTTTCATTGGAGGAGACGGTTTCGGGTCTCGCGGGCGTAATGAAGCTGTACGGGTTGAAGTAGACTAGTAGCTGGACCGGGCAATTCCAAGATATGGGCTGGGCAGAGGACGAATTCCTGGATAACTTGGCATACGAGAGGGAGATCCCTGGGCTGTGGGATAGGGTCCGGGAAAGCGTCGCGCTGGCTGTGCAGGAGTTTAACGCTCGCGTTCTTGGAACGGCTCACTCCCCCGTGGACCTATCGGATTGCTCGGCAGAGCCCCTCTGCTGCAGGCTCCACAAAGATAATTCGAAACTGGTGGTTCGTCTTAATGAGGACCAGAGACTCCTAACCACCTCGTCCAACGGAGCCCCAGGGAAAACCATTTGTCACTTCCGACTCGCCCCGGGGCGGAGCGCCCTTGAACTCTTTTTGAAGGAGAATGACGTCACGACCCCGATCTCAATTGATGAGGGGTGCAAGAGGGCGATCAGAGAATTCGTATTTACGCCATTTCCCGCAGGGTTCCGGAAAGACCCCGATCCTCGCAGCCCACTCCCAACGGTCGTGTAATCGACTGGGCCCCCACAAGTGGCCGCACCGCGATCTCTCCGCGATTGGCGATCAGAACCTTGCGAAATACGCAGCCAAATTGTGACAGCCCGCGCAGTTGAAGCCGCATGCGATCTGCGCCAGAATGAAGGTGACGATATGGACGATAAAACCCTGCTGGATCTGTTCGGCTCGCTTTCACGCGAGATTGGCGACATTAAGGACGGCATCCAGCGGATTGAGGCGCGCCTGACCCGGCACGGGGGCATCATCAACGGCGGAGCGCGCCAAATCGCTCGGCTGGTCACGTGGTCCGAAGAAGTAGACGAGATGCTTGCCGAACGTGACGGCCGTATCGCGGAACTCGAGCGCAGGCTTTCCAGATTGGAAAACGGCAAGCGCGAGAGCTGAGGCCGGACCGCGGATTCGAAGGCCCACTTCACCGCGGAGGCGCGGAGAAGACCAGTTACATTTTCGGACCTCAGCGCCCTCCGCTTCCTCGGCGGGCCAGTCTCGCGGAGCAGTGGAGACTCCGAAATTAACCAGACCCTCCTGTCCCAGGCCCCGAAGACGATCGGGTAGTACAACACCTCACCCGCCTCCCTCTTCTTCTCCGCGTCTTCGCGCCTCCGCGGTGAACGTCTTACCTCCCGCCCCTGATAGAATGAAATGTCCCGTTTATGACCCTCGACTCGATAGAAGGTTCGCTGAAGGAGCGAGGCGTCCGTCTGACGCGCCAACGGCAGATTCTGCTGGAGCTGATCGATAAGACCGGCGACCATCTTGACGCCGAGGGGCTCTACCGGTTAGCCAAGGAAAAGGATCCCAAGCTCAACCGCGTCACCGTCTATCGCACCCTGAAAATGCTGAAGGCCGGCGGGCTGGTGGACGAGCTGGACCTGATGCACTACGGCGGCGACCAGCATTATTACGAGACCCGCTTGAAGCAGGAGCACGCTCACGTGATCTGCCTGCGCTGCGGGAAAGTGGAGGAATTTTTCGGCGAGCCGCTGCAAAGGCTGCGCAAGCAGATCGAAAGCCACTTCGGTTTTCAGGTGCTGCTGGCGCGCACCGAAGTGGGCGGCTACTGCGCGCATTGCCAGACGCTGCGGGCGCGCGAAGTGGAGGAGCTGCGGACGCTTTCCGCCGCTCCCGCCAAACCGGATCAGGCGCGGCGCGCGGGCCAGGCGCCCCGCGGGAACCGTTCGCGGCGCGCGTAAATGGAACCGGCTTCCGCAACTTCGCGGCCCGAGGCGGCTTCGCTGGTCATGGTGGATCCCAACGGGCATCGCACGCGCGTTCCCATCGATCCGGTGCCTTTCCTGATCGGGCGCCAGCCCTCCAGCCACCTGATTGTGCGCGACAGCCGCATCTCGCGCGACCACGCGCGCATCGTTTTCGAAAACGGCGGCTATGTCATCGAGGATTCCGGCAGCCGCCACGGCACCTACGTCAACGGCAAACGCATCCAGCGCCAGCCGCTCGCCAATTCCGACAAAATCGATTTCGGCGCGCAGGATTCCTACCAGCTTATTTTTGCGCTGGACGGCGTGGAGCTGAAACGCCTGATGGACCAGGTGGGAGCGGGCGACCAGACGTCGCAAATGCACGCCGGGGTGGGCGGAAACCTGGCCAAGCTGCGCGCCATTCTGGACCTGGCGCGCACCGTGCAAAGCGCTTTTTCGGTGCAGGACGTGCTGGCCTCCGTGGTGGATACGGCGCTCGCCATCACCGGCGCGGAACGTGGGTTCCTGTTGCTGCGCGGCGCAAACGGCCTGGAGACGCGCGTGGCCCGCGACCGGCACGGGAAAAATCTGCAGGACGCGGATCTGCGGGTGCCGCGCGAGGTGATTCACCGGGCCCTCCAGCATCGCCGCGAATTGCTGTTCATGAACTTCGATCCGGTATCGTCCACCGATACCACCAAGCCGCAAAACAGCATTGCCGACCTGGAATTGCGCAGCGTGGTCTGCGTGCCGCTGGTGCACATCCGCACCCGCCAGGGGGACGCCACCAGCCTGCTTTCGGCGGGCAACGAGACGGTGGGAGTGCTCTATATGGATTCGCGCGTGGCCGCCGCGGACCTGGCGGGAGGCAACCGGGAACTGCTGCAGACGCTGGCCATCGAAGCTTCCACCGTGCTGGAGAACGCCCGCCTTTTGGAAGAGGAGCGCGACAAACAGCAGATGGAGGAAGAGCTGCGCCTGGCGCGCACCATTCAGCAGAGCCTGTTGCCAAGCCAGCTTCCTTCCAGCGGCTGGCTGCGGGCCTGCGGCAGCAGCGAAGCCGCGCACGTGGTGGGCGGCGATTATTTCGATGTGATGGAAGTCAACGCCGCATGCTGGTCGGCCGTAGTGGCCGATGTTTCGGGGAAGGGAGTGAGCTCGGCGCTATTGGCGTCGCTGCTGCAAGGCGCCCTGATTGCTGCCACGGACCATCCGGGTTCGCTGGGGCGGCGCATCGACCGCCTGAACCGCTTCGTGATCGACCGCACCGGCGGCGAGAAATATGCCACTGTGTTCCACTGCCTGATCGACCGCGAGGGCCGCTTGAGCTACGTCAACGCGGCTCATTGCCCGCCCGTGGTGGTGCGCGCCGGCGCGCCGCCGGTGGAACTGGAAGCCACTGGGATGCCGGTGGGGCTCATCGAAACCGCCGCGTTTACGGTCGCGGAGTACCGCTTGCACCCCGGCGACAAGCTGGTGATTTATACCGATGGCGTCACCGAAGCGCAAAACGCCGCCGGCGAATTCTTCGGCAAGAAACGGCTGTGGACGATTCTAAAGAAGCACTGCGCGGCTTCCTGCGCGGCCATGCACGACGCCATTCAGCAGGAAGTGGCGGCATTCACCGAAGGCGCCCCGCAGTCCGACGATATTACCCTGGTCGTCCTGGAATGGGTGGGATAACTCGGTGACGAAGTGGAGCGCCCGGCCGGCGCGGAAATCGAATGCCGCCGCCGGTTGCAAAGCGCTGTCATGCGAAACTGCCTGGATCCTGCCCGATACCGTATGCATGTGCATGCATGTCACAATAGAGGCATGCGAACCACGATTGAGATGAAGCCCGAACATCGCGCGCGCCTTCTCGAGTTAGCCGCCAAGAGGAGCGAGAAGGGATTCTCGACCCTGGTAGCCGAGGCCTTGGAGCTCTACCTCGAAAGTCAAAATGGTCGGACGAATGCGATCCGGAGCGCTCTTGCGCTGAAAGGATCCTTCCAGGAGGCGGAAGCTGCCGGGCTGTTGACCCGGACGCGGAAAATCCGGGCGAGATGGCGAAGGGAAGGTCCTCGTGTGCCGAGCGGCCTTTCCCCCCGCCGCCGGATGATATCCTAAAAGCTTGAACCACCTAGTATCGCCCTGTCTGGGTATTTTCCTGACCGCCGCTTCCCTGGCCGCGGCCCAGCCAACCGTCCTGCTGGACGCCATGTCTCAGGAACTGAACCGCAACTTCAGCGTTCTCAAGCAGAAAGCCGACCCTCCGCCCTACTTCCTGAGCTACGAGGTGACCGAGGACGAGTACCGCTCCGTCACCGGGACGCTCGGCGCCATCGAATCCTCCGGCGATGGCAAAACCCGCGTGCTGGATGTTTCCGTGCGGGTCGGCTCGCCCGCGCTGGATAACTACCACCAGGTGCGGGGCGACCGCGGCCAGTTCACCAGCGGCGCCATCCTCACCTTCGAAGACAACGTCAACGCCATCAAGCGCCGCCTGTGGCTGGAGACCGATCGCGCCTATCGCACCGCCGCCGAACGGCTCATCCGCATCAAGACCAATACGCAGGTGAAGGTCGCCGCCGAAGACACTTCCGGCGATTTTTCCGCCGCGCCCGCGGTGGTCGCCGAGGAGACTCTTCCGAAATTGAAATTCGACGAGACCGAATGGCGCGACCGCGTGCGCAAAATCTCGGCCCGCTTCGGCAATTATCCCAGCGTGTTGAACTCGCACGTCATGGTGCTCTGCCAAACCGACACGCGCTACCTTGTCAATACCGAAGGCACCCGCATCCAGCACGGCCGCGGTTTTTCGCGCGTGGTGATCTCGGCGTCGGCCAAAGCCTCCGACGGCACCGATCTCACCACCTTCGAAACCTTCGAAGCCCTGGAGCCCACCGGTCTGCCGGACGATAAAACCCTCAACGCCAGCGTCGATCACCTGGCCAACGATCTGGCCAGCCTCCTGAAAGCCCCCGAAGCCGAGCCGTTCGTCGGTCCCGCCATTCTATCGGGCCGCGCCGCCGGCGTCTTCTTCCACGAGATCTTCGGCCATCGCGTCGAAGGCCACCGCCAGAAGGATGAAAGCGAAGGTCAGACCTTCACCAAGAGCGTCGGCGCCAAAGTGCTTCCCGATTTTCTTTCCGTGGTCTTCGACCCCACCCGCAAAAAGATCAACGGCATCGACCTGAACGGTTGGTACGATTACGACGACGAAGGCGTCAAAGCGCGCCCCGTCACCGCCGTCGAGAACGGCGTTCTGAAAACCTTCCTGATGTCGCGGTCGCCCATTAAAGGTTTCGACGAATCCAACGGCCACGGCCGCCGCCAGCCCGGCCACGAAGTGGTTTCCCGCCAGTCCAACCTGATCGTGGAATCCACCCACGCCGTCAGCGACGCCAAACTGCGCCAGATGCTGATCGACGAAGTGAAGCGCCAGAATAAACCGTACGGCCTCTACTTCCGCGATATCACCAGCGGCTTCACCGTCACGCAGCGCGGCGGCGTGCAGGCGTTCAGCGTGATTCCCGTGATCGTATACCGCGTCTATGCCGATGGCCGTCCCGACGAAATGGTGCGCGGCGCCGATATCGTCGGCACCCCGCTCGCCAGCTTCTCCAAAATTCTGGCTACCGGCGACAAACCCGAAGTCTTCAACGGCTATTGCGGCGCCGAATCCGGCAGCGTGCCGGTTTCGGCGGTCTCGCCCGCGATTCTGGTTTCCGAAATCGAGATCGCCAAGAAGGCCAAATCCAACGACCGCCCGCCGCTGCTGCCGGAGCCGACCGTGATGGAAAACAGCCCGCGGAGCAAGGGAGGCTCAAGATGAAGCGCCTCTCTTTCGCCTCGGCGGCGCTCGCCACCGCCCTCGCGGCCACCCTGGCGAATATCGCGCTCCTCAGCGCGCAAACGCCCGCGCCCGATCCCATTCTGCGCGCCATGCACGATGAGCTGGAGCGCTCGCGCAAAATGGCCATCGCGGGCCTGGAGGCGCCGTACTATATCGCCTACGGCATGGACGATCAGGAAACTTTCGCCGTTTCGGCCACGCTGGGCGGCCTGCTTTCCAGGCGCAGCGAGCATTTCCGCGATCCCCAAGTGCAGGTGCGCGTGGGCGATTACAAGTTCGACAACTCCAACTTCGCCGGCCGCGGCTTCGGCGGATCGTCTTACGACGTCGGCCGCTTTCCCCTGGAAGACGCCTACCCGGTGCTGCGCCGCTATCTGTGGCTGGAAACCGATTCCGCTTACAAAACCGCCGTGGAACAGATCTCGCGCAAGCGCGCCGCCATCCGCAACCTGAACCAGACCGAAGAGCTGCACGACCTGGCCCACGCCGAACCGGCCCATTACGTGCGCGATTTCCGCCCGCTTTCCATCGATGACACCGCCTGGACCAACCGCGTGCGCGCGCTTTCCGCCATCTTCGCCGACTACCCCGAAGTGAAGACTTCCAGCGTCGAGCTGGAATCCTCTACCGGCGGCTACTACATGGTCAATACCGAAGGCGCCGAGATTAAAATCCCGGAGACCGTCACGGTGCTGCGCGTGCGCGCCACCGCGCAGGCCGCCGATGGAATGACCACCCGCGATGCCGTCACGTTCCAGTCGCTCGACCCCGCCCGCATGCCGGGCGATGCCGTACTGGCGCGCGGGGTGAATACGCTCGCCAAAAACGTAGTCGCGCTGGCGCATGCTCCCAAGGGCGAAGACTACACCGGGCCCGTGCTTTTCGAAGGCGCGGCCGGCGCCCAGGTGTTCGCCGAAGTGCTGGGCAAGAATCTGGCGCTTACGCGCCGCCCCATCGTGGAAGGCGGGCGCGGCGGCGCGGGCGGCGGCAGCGAGCTGGAAGGCCGCATCGGCTCGCGCGTGCTGCCCGATTCCTTCGACGTGGTGGACGATCCCACGCAAAAGGAATGGCGCGGCCAGCCGCTCTTCGGCGCTTACGAAATGGATCGCGAAGGCGTCCAGCCCAAGCCCCTACGCCTGGTGAAAGGCGGCGTGCTGCAAACCTTTCTGCTCACGCGCCAGCCCATGCGCGGCTTCGAAGGCTCCAACGGCCGCGCCCGCCTGCCCGGCGGATACGGCGCCGATTACGCCACCTTCAGCAATCTCTTCGTGAGCACTTCGGACACCACCCCAGCCGCGGAGATGAAGAAGAAACTCATCGACCTGATTCAAGCGCGCAACAAACCCTACGGGATCGTCGTGCGCCGCATGGATTTCCCGTCCACCGCTCCTTTCGACGAAGCGCGCCGCATCATACAGGCCGCGCAGGGCAGCGCCCATCCCGTCAGCGCGCCGGTGCTGGTCTACAAAGTATTTCCCGATGGCCGGGAAGAACTGGTGCGCGGCCTGCGCTTCCGCGGCTTCAACGCGCGCTCGTTGAAAGATATTCTGGCGGCCGGCGACGACGCAACCGCGTACGAATTCATGGACAACGCGGCTCCCTTCTCGCTGGTGGGCGGCGCCGGTTTTTCCGCCGAGGCGTGCGTGGTCGCGCCCTCCATTCTGATTGACGATCTGGAACTGCATCCGGTCGAGGAAGAGCAGCCCAAGCTGCCCATCGTCCCGGCTCCGGACATCGTTCGATAGGTTCGCCTGTGCTGCGCCTGATCGGCCGCTACGTTTTCCGGGAGATCTTCACCAGCGCGGTGATGGGTACGGCGCTGGCGACGTTCGTGATTTTCCTGCGCCACGCCGATAGCTTATTCGGCATCCTGGTGGGCGCCGCCAACGTCACCCCGCGCATCGCCCTGGCGCTGTTCGCCTGGGCGATTCCGCCGGTGCTGCCCATGACCATTCCGTTCGGCGTGCTGGTAGGCATTCTCATCGGCCTGGGCCGCATGGCCAGCGACGGCGAAATCATCGCCATGCGCGCCGCCGGCGTCTCCAGCCGCAAAGTCATCGCGCCCGTGCTGCTGTTCGCCACGCTCGGTTTGGGGCTCGCCGGATTCGCTTCCCTCCGCCTCACGCCCCTTTCGCTCAACAAGAGCACCCAATTGATCAACGAGTTGCTCGCCACCCAGCTCACCGCGGATGTCGAGCCGCGCATCTTCCTGGAAAACTTTCCCAACAAAATCCTGTACGTGGGCGACGTTCAGCCCGGAACCGTGGCCCGCTGGCGCCCGCTGTTCATCGCCGACGTGACGCCCCCGGAAAAACGCACGACCGGCATGAAAGACAAAGGCGACGGACCCATGGTCACGGTCGCCAAGGAAGCCCTGGCCGTTTCCGATCCCAAGAACAATCGCATCCTGCTCACCATGACCGGCGTCTCCACCCACGAAATGGGCAAGGATAAAGTCTCCAACGACAGCACCGCCGTGCGCAGCCAGCAGGCGCTGGACGCCGCGCCGCCCAAACAGGAATCGCTCTCCACGCGCGCCATGAACACGCGCGAACTGTTGCGGCCGAGAAACTGGCGCGGCCCCAATTGGAAAGAGGTGCAGATCGAATTCCACTGGCGCCTGGCGACTCCCATCGCCTGCATCGTGCTCGCCATGGTGGGAATTCCGCTGGGCATCGCCACGCGCAAAGGCGGCAAATCAGCCGGGTATGTCATCGCGCTGTTCCTCGGCTTCTTCTGCTATTACCTTTCGTCGGTGACTTTGATCGGTATCGCCAAACAGAAATCCATGCCCGTGCCGGTGGCCGTCTGGCTTCCCGACGCGGCCTTTTTCTTTACCGGCCTGATTTTTCTTTTCCGCATGGATCTGCCCGGCGACCGCGATGTGCTCGGCGCGCTGCAAGCCATCGGAAACCGCGTGAAGTCGCTCTTCCCCTCGCGCATCTCGAAGACCGCCGAAGGCGCGCGCCCCAGCGGATGGCGCCTGCCGCTCCTGCCGCAGATCGTCGATACTTATATCCTTTCCAATTTCCTGTTTTACCTGGCCGTGTGGCTGTGCAGCCTGGTCTCCATGTTCCTGGTCTACAACTTCTTCGAGCTGATGGGCGATATGTTCCGCAACAGCACCCTCAGCCGCATGTTCGCCTACCTGTTCTTCCTCACTCCGGAATTGGTTTACGAGACGCTGCCCATCTGCGTCCTGTTAGGCGTGCTGGTGCAGCTCGGCGTGCTCAGCAAGCAGAACGAAATCACGGCCTTCAAAGCCTCCGGCGTCAGCCTCTACCGCCTGGCCGCTCCCATTCTGCTGGGGGCCACGCTTTTTTCCGGCGCCCTCTTCGCCTTCGATTACAGCGTGGTGCCCACCGCCAACCTCAAGCAGGATGCCCTGCGCGACGAAATCAAAGGCAAGGCGCAACAGACCTGGCAGCGCCCCGACCGCAAGTGGATCATGGGCCGCGGCTCGCGCATTTACTACTATCACTACTTCGACACGCTGGAAAACGTGATGAACGAAGTCTACGTTTTCGAGCTGGAACCGAAGAGCTTTCGCCTGCAGCGCGAGATCATCGCGCAGCGCGCCCGCTGGAGCCCCGGCCTGAAAACCTGGGTCTTCGAAAACGGCTGGAGCAGCGATTTCACCAGCGACACGGACCGCACCACCCAGGTCTGGCAAGCCTCCACCTTCGCCGAGCTCACCGAACCGCCCGACTATTTCCTCACCGCGCCCGTGCAGGACAAGCAGATGAGCTTCCTCGAGCTGGACCGCTACATCCGCGACCTCACGCAGCGCGGCATCACCACCACCAAGCTGCAAGTGCAGTTCTACCGCAAATTCTCCATGCCGCTGTTCGCCCTCATCATGGCGATGATCGCGGTGCCCTTCGGCTTCCTGGTCGGCAACCGCGGCGCCATGACCGGCATCGGCGTGAGCCTGGTCATCGCCATCGCCTACCTGGCCATCAACCCCCTCTTCGAAAAACTCGGGGACTTCAACCTGCTGCCCGCCGCCATGGCGGCCTGGTCGCCCGACCTGGTCTTCGCACTGGTCGGCATGTACTTCCTGCTCCGCATGCGCAGTTAGCGGTGGCGCAAACACTCGTGTTTGCCGTGTCGGGACTCGTCTCGCCACTCCGCGCGTTATATTCCGGCCGTCGCAAACGCTTTGCGCAGCGCCGCCGCGGCCGCTTCCGCCGCATCGTCCGGCGGCAGGCGCCGCACCGCGTCGTTGAACGGTTCGGCGCGCACCGGCCCCGCGAACCCGATCTTCTTCAGCGATTGCAGAAATGTCTTCACGTCGATGACGCCCGTCGCCGCCGGCAGCTCGCGTTTGCCATCCACCATCCGATCTTTGGCGACGCCCGCCGGCGCATCGTCCAGGTCCACCGAAACCACGTCGCTCGCCCCGAGCGCCAGAATGTCGGCCCCCGTGTCGCCCGCGTGATACCAGTGCCAGCTATCCAGCACCAACCCGATATTGCCTTGGCCGATTTCCGCAATCAGCTCGCGCATCTCCGCCATGCTGTGGATGAACGGATACCGCTGGGACGCCCACGCCGTCTTCGGCCCCACGTACTCGATGCCTAATCGTACGCCGGCGCCATCCAGCACGCGCGCGATTCCGCGCAGCCGCGCCGCGTGCAATTTGAAATTCGCCAGATAGGGAAGTTCGTTGCTGCTCGGCCTCACCCACGTGGTTACGCTGTGCACGCCCGCGCGCCGCAAGCCGCGCGCATATGCCGGCAGGTCCGCCATGCCCGCCGCGAATGCCGCGTCGTCGCGCCGGAACTCCACCGGGAGTCCCGCCATCGCCCAGCCGATCTTCCCGGCCTCCATCGCGCCCAGCAGATCGTGCAGTTCGCCGTCCGGCAGCCCGCCCAGATACTTGCCGTCCGCGTCCACTACGTCGAACCCGTGCCTCGCCGCCAGTTCGATGGCCTGCCGTTGCGACACCGCAATCCCCAGCGCCCCGCAGCTCAAATGCATTTGCATCGCGTAGCCACCCGCGCGCGCCAAAACGGCGCCGCCGGCCAAGGCGAAAAACGAACGCCGTGAAAGTAGCATAACCCGATCTTACTACCGCGCCTCACGATTCCTAATCTCACGTTGGAAACGAAGCCGCGGAGAAAAATCCGAATCTGACCTTGCTTTTCTTCTCCGCCTCCGCGGTGAAATGCGCTCGCCTTTTATCTCCGCGCCCTCCGCTTCCTCCGCGCCCCCGCCCACCGGAAACGAAGCCGTTCCACCCGAAAATCCCAAATCCCGCCGCGGAGACGCCAGAGCTGCGGGGAACACCGGAATCTAACTTTTATTTCTCCGCGTCTCCGCGCCTCCGCGGTGAAATCCCGTTCTTTTCTCCCCGCGGTGAAGCCCTCACACCTGGTGGTTCTTCATCTTCCTCGCGATCAAAAACGCCAGCTCGATGGCTTGCTCGCCGTTCAACCGCGGATCCACTTCCGATTCGTAAGCCCGCGCCAGGTCCGCTTCATTCGGTCCGCGCGCGCCCCCGGTGCACTCGGTCACGTTTTCGCCCGTCACTTCCACGTGCACCCCCCCCAGCTTATGGCCCATGTCGCGGTGAATGTCGAAAGCCCGCTCCACTTCCGCGTAGATGTCTTCGAAGCTGCGCGTCTTGACGCCGCTCGCGGTGGTTTGCGTGTTGCCGTGCATCGGGTCGCAGACCCATATTGGCTGGCCGCCCTCCGCGCGCACGAACTCGATCAGCCTGGGCAGCGCTTCGGCGATGCGTCCCGCGCCGAAACGATGGATCAGGGTGAGCCGCCCGGGCGTGCGCTCGGGATCCAGCAGCTCCAGCCAGCGCGCCACGTGCTCGCGGGTTGCCGAAGCGTCCACCTTGAGCCCAATGGGATTCGCGATTCCCCGCAGGTACTCGACATGCGCGCCGTCCGGATCGTTGGTGCGCAGCCCCACCCACGGAAAATGCGCCGAAAGGTTGAAGAAGCCCGGCCGCCGCGGCACGCGCCGCGTTTGCGCCTCTTCGTATCCCAGGTGCAGCGCTTCGTGCGCGGTGTAAAAATCGATGCGGTCCGTGTCTCCCGCGCGCACGCCCAGCACGCTCTCCATGAAGTTCAGGGATTCGCCGATGGTGTCGATGATGCGCCGGTAATCGCGCGCCAGCGGCGAGTGCTCGATCCACTCCAGGTCGAAGTATTCCGGATGGTGCAGATCGGCGAACCCGCCCTTGATCAGCGCGCGCACGAAATTCAGCGTCAGCGCCGCGCGCTCGTAGCCGCGCAGCAGCAGCTCGGGATCGGGCGTGCGCGCCGCGGCCGTAAATTCGGGCCGGTTGACGATGTCCCCGCGATACGAAGGCAGGGTCACGCCATCGCGCGTTTCGTCGGCAGCCGAGCGCGGCTTGGCAAACTGCCCGGCGAATCGTCCGATGCGGATCACCGGACGCTGCGCCCCGATCACCAGCACCAGGCTCATCTGCAGCAGCAGCTTCAGGGTGTTGGTGATGCGCGCCGGCCTGCAATCCGCGATGCGCTCGGCGCAATCGCCGCCCTGCAATACGAATCGTTGCCCCGCCGCCGCCTCCGCTAATTGGCGCCGCAACTCCATCACTTCCCAACTGACCACCAGCGGTGGAAGCTGGCGCAGCTCCGCCAGCACGCGCTCCAGGGCCGCGCCATCGGGGTAAACGGGTTGTTGCAATGCCGGCCGCGTCCGCCAGGAAGCGGGCGACCAATCCGGATGAACCATGAATTTCCACGGTAACACGCCCGCCCAACCCTCAAACCCTGATACAATCCGTCACAAAATGGCGGCGGATATCGTTACTACCAATGTGCAGCCGATTGAGGAGGTCGCCTTCGGCCGGGCGGACCCAACCAGCCGCTTCGAAGCCGTCTTTCAGGAGCACTATCCGCGCATCGTGGCCATGCTGGCCCGCCTGATGGGCGACCGCGCCCACGCCGAGGAAATCGCCGCCGATGTCTTCTGCAAGCTTTCGCGCCGCTCCGCGCTCAGCGGCGGCGATCTGACGGCGTGGATCTACCGCGTGGCCACCAACGCCGGGCTGGATGCCGTTCGTTCCAATTCGCGCCGCCGCCGCCGCGAGCAGCAAGCCGGCGTCGAAACTCTGCGGCTGGCCTCGCCCGGCGGCGCTTTGGAAGAGATGCTGCGCGCCGAACGATGCGCGCGCGTGCGCGCCGTTCTGGCCACGCTGAAGCCGCGCGAAACGCAACTGCTGCTGCTGCGCGCCAACGGTTTGAGCTATCGCGAATTGGCCGCGACCCTGGGGATACAAGCGGGCTCGATCGGGACCCTGCTGGCGCGCGCCGAAACGGAATTCGAGCGCAAGTTTCGCGCCCGCTATGGAGAAGCCGTATGACGGAATGCTGGAGGGAGGGAGATTTGCGCGCGTCTGTGGATCGCGAACTCTCCGCCGAAGAACTGGAGCGGCTCGGCGCGCACCTGAAAGAATGTCACGCCTGCGCGGCGCGTCTCGAGGAAATCGAAGATCGCGCCCGCCGCGTCGCCGAGTGCTTCGTGGATTTGGCCGAAGTGCCCGCCGCTATGGTTGCGCATCGCCGGCCGTCGCATGTTTGGAGATGGGCGGCCGCCGCCATCGTCGCGGCGCTTGCCCTGGCCCCCAAGGGTCACGAAGTTGCGCCGCTCACGCCCGCCGCGCCCCCCGCTCCCGCCATCGCTATCGCGGAAGCTGCCGCGCCGCCCCCCGCGCGCCCCGTCCATCACCGCAAAAAGCCGCGCGCCGCCGCCACCTATTACCTGGCTCTGGACAACGACCCCATCGAAACCGGATTCGTCATGCGGGTAGCGCTCGAAGGAGGAATGGAAGCCGACGTGATCGTCGATTCCAGCGGCCGCCCGCGCGCCATCCGCCCCGTCAACCTGATCCACCGAGGAGAACGCTAATGAAACTACTATTGGCGCTGGCCGCCGCCGCGCTGGCCGCCGCCGCGCAGGACAATAATTTCGTTCTGGTTCAGAAGGAGAAAGCCGACGTCGAACAAATAATCGCCAATGCGAAAGCCATTTCGCTGGCGGGCGGCATCGTCGGCCCAACCGTGAAAGGCGCGCCTTACTCCGCCGAGGAAATCCACGAAACCACGCAAGTCCTCGCCGATGGCACGCGTATTCACAACGAAACCAAAACCACCGTCTACCGCGATAGCGAAGGCCGCATCCGCCGCGAAACCCCGGACGAAATCGCCATCTGGGATCCCACCACCGGCACCAGCTTCGTACAGAACCGCAAGCAGGACATCGTTCGCAAGCAGCAATTGAACGTCGTATTCCGCACGTCGGGCGCCGGTAAAGAGGGCGAACCCGGCCCGGTAACGGCCAGGGAGGGCTGGTTTTCCAGCAGCGCCGGCCCCAACGTGCGCGTGAACGCTGCGCAGCAGGTTTCCGGGCAGGTGACGGCGGAAACCGGCCGCGTGGCCAGCATAAACGCCGCTGGGCCCGAGGGCCCCGCAACCGCCGCCGTGGCCAAGCCCGAGCCGCTGGGCAGCCAGTCCATCGAGGGAATCGTCAGCGAGGGCGCCCGCACCACTTCCACCATCCCCACGGGCGCCATCGGCAACGATCGCCCCATCAATATTGTCACCGAGCGCTGGTTCTCACCCGAGCTCCAGGTGGTGACCATGACCAGGAAGACCGATCCGCGCACCGGCGAGGACATCGTCCGCCTCACCAACATCAGCCGCGGCGAACAGGACCCCTCGTTGTTTCAAGCCCCGGCGGGACCCTGGAAGCACGAACCAAAATAGAGGCCCGCGGCTGCTACGCGGCGGGCGCTGGCGCCGCCCGCCGCCCTTGCAGAAATTCCAGGATCCCTGTCCACTTGCGCAGAATCAGCTCGGCCAGGTTCAACACCAGCGCCAGCGCCAGCAGCGCCGGCCAAAGCTGCATGACGCTCTGGATCGATCGCCCGCCCGCGTCGAAAACCTGCCGTGCCGTGGGATTGTACCGGCCGCCCGTGGAGGCCGCAATCTGCCTTAGCAACTGTTCGTTGTTGCCGTATTCCAGCATCTCGTCTTCCTGCCGGTAGAAACCCACTTCGGGAAACGCGCGCGAATCGGTCACCGGCCGCACGCGAAACAATCCCTGGTTCTGCCCGATCCCAATGCGCCCGCGGAAATGGCCCGCCGCCACTTTGGCCACTTTCAGCGGCGCCTGAAAACCGTTCGGCCCCAGCACGAAGATATCGGGAATCACGGCCGGCTCGGGGAGATTCTTCGACAAATGATAATCCACCACCAGTTCGTTGGCGGCCCGGTCGTAATCGGCGCTGGTCTCGCTTTCGGGCGCGTGCGGCAGCAGGTCGCGGAAGACATTGGCCCACAGCTTGTCGAATCCCGGCCATGAAATCCAGCGTTCCGCCCAGCGGTTCTTGGCGTCCGAAGTGAACACCGTGGCGCGCCCCAGCCCGTATTGCCAGCGCACCAGCAGCGGGTCGCGATCGGCTTCCAGAATCGTGTCGGAGGTCGGCCGCGCCTGGAACCGCACATAACCCTTCAACGCGGGCGCGCGCTCCATCGCCACGCCGTCCAGAATTTCCGCCTGCTTCACCACCTTCGGCGTAATCGATTTTTCCACCGCCGTGCTGCCCGTGTGCTCTTCCACGTCGCGCAACAAAATCTGTTCCAGCCCCGCCGGGTCGTTCAGGAAATAAGATTTGCCGCCCGCCGATTCCGCCACTTTTTCCAGAAACGCGCGGTTCACGTCCTGTCCCAATCCCACCGTCGAAATGGTCACGCGGTTGGCCAGCGCCTCCTTAGTGAGGGTCATGCTGTCGCCTTCTTCGCTGATGCCGTCGGTCAACAGCACGATGTGTTTGTAGACCGCCTGCACCGGCAGAATCCGCTGGTAGGCTTCGGTCAGCGCGGGCGCGATCTGCGTCCCGCCATCGGGCGTGATTCCCGCAATCAGCCGCTTGATCGCGGCGCGGTCGTCGGCCTTGCGGATGGGCACCGCCCACTGAAACGAATTATCGAAAATCAGCACGCCCACCGAATCGATCGGCCGCAGGTTCTCCACCACTCCGATCGCCGCAAGGCGCGCCAGCTCGATTTTCCGGCCTTCCATGGAAGACGATTTGTCGATGATAATCGCCACCGCCGTCCCTTCGGGAGATCGCGGCGGCGCCAGTTTGGCCGGCAGCGTGCGTTCCAGCGCATCCTCCGGCTGATCCTTTTTATCGACGTACACATTGCGCTCGCCGGCGATCCACGCCAGGCCCCCGCCCGCCTTCACAAATCCCTCCAGCGCCGCTTTCCGCGCCGCCGGAATCGACTCCATGTCCCAGTTATTGATCACCACGATCTGATAATCGTCCAGCTTCTCCGGAATTCCGCCCGGCGCGCGGTCCACTTCAAACTGGTTGGCTTCCAGGGTTCGCTCGAGATGCGCTTCGCTGGCCGGCGGGTCCTTGGAAACGAACAGCACGCGCGGATGCCGCAGGGTAACGGCGTCTTCGAACCGCGCCTCGCCCAAACCCGCCGCCGTGATTTTGCCCGCCAGCGCAATCGCGCCCACCGAATTCACGCTGGCCTGCAGCCGCAGGTGGTTCACTCCCCCGTCCAGATTCACGCTGCTGTTGCCGATCGGCTTGCCCTCGGCCGTCATCTCCACCGTGGCCGACGCCGCGCGCGGCGATTCCAGCGTCACTTCGATCGGAAACCGCTCTCCCGTGAATACCTGCCCCGGAAAACTCACCGATTCCAGCACCAGTCCGGGCTTGGCGCGCCCCGCCAGCGCAACCGTATCGATGGGAACCCCCAATTGCTGCGCCTGCCAGATGGCCCGCGCCACGCTGCCCAGATTTTCGTTTCCGTCCGACACCAGCACCAGGCGCGGCACCATCCCAGCCGGCAGCGATGCCGCCCCATCGCGAATGGCCGTCTCCAGATCCGTGCCGTGTCCCGCCGCGCCCGCCGTGTGGCGCAGCGCCCAGCCCTGCCGCGGATGCTCGTCCAACGCCGCGTTGCGCGTTGCGCGCGCGAACGGAATCACCCGCAGCCAGTGCCGCCCGCGCGCGCGCTCCACCTGGTCGGCCAGCGCCGATTCCGTCCGCAGATCCTCCGGCGAAACGCTGGCCGACGTGTCCGCCAGAAATCCCACCGCGACTTTACTTTCATACACCGTGATGCGCGGCATGGCCACCGCCAGCGCAATCGCCAGGAACGTTCCGGCTTTCAGCAGCAGCGCCGTGCGCCGCGCCGAGGCGCGCCACTCCCACGCCGCCCAGGCGATGGGCACGAGCGCCAACAGCAACGCCAGCGGCCGATCAAACGTCATGCCCGCACCTCGCCCGCGGGGCAGGATGGAATCCTGCGCGCCGGTTGCCTGCCGGCGCCTCTTCTGTTCCGCCTCCCCTTCATCGCCGCGCCTCCGCAGCCTGCCTGACGTCTCGCCGCATGGTCATGTGCCGCATGTTCCGCATCTTTCTAAAGCGCCCGAACAGCAGCCACTCCGCCAGCAAACCCAGGCCGCCCGCCATCGCCAGCCACGGCCAGATCTCCGTGGTGCGGTCCAGAACCGGCGTGAAGCGCGGAATCCCTTGCCGCGCGCCGGCCGGCGGCGTCCACTTCGCGTCCCAAAGCTGCGGCAGCGTCAGCGAGTACATGTATTCGCGATCGCCCGCCTGCACCCGCACCGCCCCCGGAGCGCCCGCGAAAAAGTGCAGCACGCGGTCGCGCACCGTGAACGGCAGCGCCGAGCCGTCTTCCGCCGTGACCTTCACGTCCTTCGCCGCGGTCTCTTCGTCCAGCACCTGCTTCACCGTTCCCACGCTGCTTCCGTTGATTTCCCAGCGATGGAAAATTTCCGGCGACACCCACCGCAGCATGTTGGCGAATAGCAGCGGCGCCGCCAGCTCGTAGCGCAGCGGCGAAAGCGCCGGGTGGAATCCCAGCACGATAATCTTGGGCGTGCCCGGCCGCGCCACAATCACGGGACCCGCTTCCACCATCCCGATTTTGCTGTCCGACGGCGCCGCTTCGAACACGCTCGCCTGTTCCAGTTTGAAATCCTTGGCGCGCAATCCCGCCGCCAGAGGGTCCGCCGGATCCCACCCCGCAAACGCCGCGTTCTCCACCGTCGTCCGCACCGGAATGGGCGACCCCTGCGCCGGCGGATCGATCCAGATGGAATCTCCCGCCGGCCTCTGCCGCGGAATGAAGCGGTCCAGAATCACCAGGCCGCGATCGTCCGCCCGGTACTCTTCCGGTTTGCGATAGCTCGCGGCCACGCGCGGCGCCGCGCCCAGCACCGGCCGCAGCAACTCCGGCTCATTCGAATACACGGTTACCGCGAGCACCGGCGCCGCAGGCAGTTCCAACTCCGCGTGGTCGTCCGCCGGAAAAGCGTCGTGCGGCGCCAGGCTCACGCCCAGCACTCCCGCCGCCGCCGTGCGAAATTCGAAACTCGCTTCGCCCTCCGTCCCCGGCTTCAAATTCAGCCGCTGGGAGCCCGCCGCCACGCGCCCCGCCGTCTGCGGCGGTCCGAAATTCAGCGAGATCGTCACCGTGCGCGCCTGGGTCCCGTAGTTCCGCGCCGAAACGTAGATTTCCCACAAGTCCGGGTCGGTCGCCGAGCGCCGCAGCCCGATGCGCCGCAGCCCGCAGTTTTCGATGGCGTCGGCAATCGGAATCACCCGCAGATTGCGCGGCAGCTCGGGCGCGCTTCCCGGATCGCGCTCCGCGGTCCGCCCCGTCCCGATAAAGACGATCTCGCCCGCGCGCCGTCCGTCTTGCGCCTGAATGTGGCGCGCGAACGCCAGCGCCTGGTCCAGATTGAGCGCCGTCGCTCCCGGCTGCGAAGCGTCGACAGCCGCCTCGAGGCGTTTGCGGTCCGGCTCGAACGCCGTGGCCGGAGTGGCCAGCCCATCCGCCCGCACCAGCATCGCCCGGTCCCGCGCCGGCAGCGCGCGCAGATACTGCCGCGCCCGCTGCCGCGCCACGTCCATCAGGGTCCGGTTTCCGGACCGCGCCGCCATCCACGCGGAAGTCTCCAGCACGATTACATGGTCGCGTCCGGCCGTCTCGGCCGCCCCGAAGCGCAACTGCGCAATCGCCAGCAGCAGCAGCGCCATGCTGGCCAGTTGCAGAATCAGCGACCACGGCTGGTTGATGTGCCGCCGCCGCGCGGCCACCGCCGGCTGCTCCGCCGCCACCCAGAACCGCAGCGTCGAAACCACCTGCCTGCGCCGCGACCGGTCCAGCAGATACAAGGCCACCGATACGGCGGCGATGGATCCAAACACCGCCAAAAACTGCGCCAGCGATAGATTCAGCAGATGCATAGATTCCTAAACGCAAAACGTATGAGCCACCGATGAACACCGATGAACACGGATAAATGGGGTGAACCCCTTCGGTGAGACACGAAGGAAAAGACGCTGTTACCGTTCGATGGTAATTCCTTTGCCGCCCTTCTGTCCAGAGTTATTCTGACAGTGCCGGTGAAGCGGAGA
>Ga0181521_10001061_pt1 | contig 34035 bp, 27 predicted proteins | sample PEATcosm2014_Bin_32_FD_119764 | JGI IMG/M metagenome (GOLD analysis project Ga0181521, IMG submission 119764) | Peatland microbial communities from MTU Mesocosm Facility, Houghton, MI, USA - PEATcosm2014_Bin02_60_metaG | ecosystem: Environmental > Terrestrial > Soil > Wetlands > Peat | place...
GCAAATGTCTTGCGCGCAAAATCCACCACCCAGGGGCTCATCTCCGTCCCGGCAGCATGAAAGCCCGTCTGGCGCATCAGCGCTACGAAGCTGCCGTGGGCGCAACCGAGCTCCAGGATCTCGGCGGGCGGCAAGCGGTATTTCAAAAGCGCTTTCAGCCAATGCAGGTTGCGCTCGATCAGATCCGAGCGAAGACGCGAGAATATGTCGGGCAGGTCCAGATCCTGCTTTTGATGATCGAGCCAGTATTTCTTGCCGTAAAAATCGCTTTCATCGTTTTGGACCAACAACGCCGCGCTCGGCAGTCCCGCCTGCGACACGAGTGTTCCACAGACCCGACATTCCCCGTAGTCGGGCCCGAATGGCACCATGTCCGTGTTGCCGCACCAGCAGCTACGCGCGTTCCTCATGGATGGTTCAGTTGCCAAGCGCAATTACCTCCATCTGTCCGGGAAGATTTGCGATTCCGTGGTGGGTGAGAACAGGTACGCCATTTCTTATCGCCAGCCCGACGGAGAAGGAGCCGACATTGGCAATGTGACAGATTCGAAGGTGGGAGGTAATGGTCGCTTCGTAGGCAGTGCGATGCCGATTCTCCCATTCGGCGATGGAAACCGATGCCAAACCTACTTCAAACGTGTATTCCCCGGGCGCCAAATTGAGCGATACCGTCTGTAGACATGCCACTTTTGTACCGGGCCCGAGACTCGGTGGAACGTCTTCTTCGTACTGCCAGCTGTTTTTTCCAAAGACAATGACGCCGCGTTGATTCGAAATCACCATACCGCAGATCGGAACGCCGATTTGTTCGGCCAGCTCGAACTCATAGTAGAAACGGGCCGTGTCGCCCTGGCGAAAGAGGCGGCAGGGCCCGCCATCAGCGTTGCATATGGCAACGCCGGTGCAACGTGCCTTGCCGTTGCTCACGGGTGACGTCTGCGAAAGATCCAAGAAAGCCTCGGCGGGCGGTCGGGCGCTTGCGTGCGGCGCCGGCGCCTCGGAGCGGGGCGACTCCGGCACCTGTTCGTACGGGGGCAGTGCGGCTCGCCCCGCCTGGTCCAGCAGGTAGTAATGCTTGGTTGCCTCGGACGCCGGACCGATGAATCGGGGCACGCCATGGTCGAGCAGTATGGCCCGCTCGCAGAATTGCTCGATCTCCGGCATCGAATGCGAGACCAACAGGATCGCAGCGCCCGATGCACGAAGTTGCTCCAGGCGCGCGTAGCACTTCTGCCGGAAGAACACGTCGCCGACGGCCAGGGCCTCGTCAATGATCACGATCGAGGCGTCGATGTGCGCCTGGACGGCAAATGCAAGCCGCACGAACATGCCGGTGGAGTACGTCTTGACCGGCCGGTCAATGAATTCGCCGATGTCGGCGAACTCCTCGATCTGATCGTAGCGCTCGGCAATCTGCTTTTGGGTGAGCCCCAGGATGCGAGCGTTGAGAAAGACATTCTCCCGGCCGTTGAATTCCGGGTTAAAGCCGCTGCCCAATTCGAGCAGGGCGGCAATGCGGCCATTGACGATCCGCTCGCCGCTTGTGGGCGCCAGGGTTCCGGCAAGGATCTGCAGCAAGGTGCTTTTGCCGCTGCCATTGCGGCCGATGACGCCGAGCGTCTCGCCGCGGCGGATCTGGAACGAGACCCCGTTCAAGGCCCAGAATTCGCGGTAATAGCAGGGCGCGGCAAGCTGCTTGGACACGCCGAGCGCGGCCTTGGCACGCTGGGCAACTCGGTACAGGGGCGGCACGACCAGCTGCAGTAATCGGTCTCGCGGTGCGTTGTAGATTTCGTAGCGCTTGCAAAGCGTACGAACTTCGATAGCGACTTGCTCAGAGGACATCGGCAAAGCCCCGACGGGTCTTCTGGAACCACCAATATCCTAGATAGCTCACCACGGCACCGACGGCGAGGCTGCCGGCCCATGCGTCCCACGCAATGGGTTTGCCCCAGAGCATGAGATCGCGGATCTGCAGTATGGGCAGGGTGATCGGATTCCATAGGATGAGCGCTCGATAGCTCTCAGGGAGGGATTCGATCGGGTAAAAGACGGGCGCGAGGAAGAGCGCCACGGTGGTTAGCATGTTCATGCCCTGGGAGAGATCGCGCAGATACACGCCAAGCGAGGCCAGCACCCAGGTGAGACCCAGTGTCTGCAGCAGCAGGGGTAGCAGGACGATCGGGACGAGCAATGTGCCGGGATGAACCGTTACGCCGGCAAACAGACAAAACAACAGAAGTATTGCCAGGCTGACTAGCAGGTGCAGCAGCGCCGAGCACAGCGCCATCCAAGGCAAGATCTCCAGCGGAAATACGACCTTCTTGACGTAGTTCGGGTGGCGGGTGATCAAGTCCGGTGCACGGTTGAGGCACTCGGCGAAGAAACCGTGGACGATCATGCCGGAAAACAGCACGATGGCGAATGCTACCTTGTTCTCGTTTGCCAGCCCCCAGCGCGCCTTGAAGGCGACACTGAAGACGATCGTGTAGATCGTCAGCATGAGCAGCGGGTGAAACAGGGACCAGGCGACCCCCATGATCGATCCCTTGTAGCGCCCAATGAAGTCGCGCTTGACGAGTTCCCACAGCAGTTCCCGGTTGCGCATCAGCCCGCGAATCGCCGCGCTGGGCGTGACTTTGGCCCCGACCCCGTTATCGACCTGCCGGTCCATCATGCGGCCCTCGGGTCTTGCGGTTTTGGCATATTCGCCATGGAGAGCATTTGCGGATATTCATTCGCGGTGCGGCTGTTGCGTGCTTGACTTGCCGGATGTCGGGCTCAAAGCGCGTGCAGGGGCAGCGCGCGGGCGGCAATCTTCTTATCTGCGGTCCGGCCAAAGCGCGTGGCCGGATCGGTCTTGCCGTGGTCAACGTCCCATGCCCGAAGATTTCATCCGGCGGTACGGCTGGCTGCAACGCCGTGAATCGCCGCCTGCTCCACCAGGTTGCGGTAAATCTCGACGTAGCGCGCCGCCATCCTTTCCGCGGTAAATCGCTCGTCAAAGCGCCGGCGTGCCGCGGCTCCCATCCGCTTGCGCAGATCCGGATCATTTGCCAGGCGCAGCATCGCCGTGCGCAAGGCGCCAGGGTCGCTGGCCGGGACGACAAACCCGGTCTCGCCATCGATGTTGATATAGCTGGTGCCTGTGCCGATCTCGCTCGAGATCAGGGGCTTTCCGAACATCGCGCCTTCGAGCAGCGTGACCCCAAAGGCCTCCGAGCGCAGATGCGACGGAAAGACAACCGCCGCGCACAACTCCAGCAGCGCCACTTTGTCCTCGTCCGACACGGTGCCGAGAAACTTGACGTGTCTCAGCCCAGCTTCCTCCGCGTGCTTGCGCAGCTCGGCTTCAATGGGACCGGAACCCACGATCACCGTGGGCAAGGGTGTTCCGACGAGCGCGTCGAGCAGGATGTGCAATCCTTTGTAATACCGGATCACCCCGATGAACAGGAAGAAATTCTCGCCCACCTCCTGCTTCCACCGTGCCAGCGTATCGGGCCGCGTGGCCGGGTAGCTGGCCGGATCCAGGCCAATCGGAATCACGGTGGTCTTGTCGGCATAATCCTTGAGGACATCGCTGGTCTTCACGTAATTGGGCGAGGTCGCGACGATATGGTCCACCCGGCTCAGAAATGCCCGCATCAGCGGCCGATAGAACGTCATGAGCTTGCGCTGCCGGACGATGTCCGACTGGTAGGTAACGATGCTGGGTTTGTGGACCCGCCAAAGTAGGTGCAGCAGGTCGGCGAAAGGCCACGGGAAGTGATAATGGATCACGTCGGCCCACTCGACGTGCCGGCCGAAGTCAAACAGCAGCGACAGCGACATCGAATTCGACGCCACTGAAGCCGTCTCCTTGTAGCGATAGTGCTCCGTCGCCGTGCGGTAACTTCCCAGTCGCGGCAGTCGTTGGCGTGACAGGCTCACCACCCGGGTCTCTATCCCCAGTCTGCGCGTCGACACGGCCATCTGTGCGATCGCATGCTCGAGCCCGCCGACGCTGTCAGGAACAAATGTCTTGTATACGTGCAGAACACGCAACGGGCGCCCGTCGAAGGTGCCGACGGCCGAGGCGACGTTGTGCCGATCGCCGTCGAGCGCGTTGGCCTCGCCGTCCGAAACGTGGTCGCCCCGTTGGATCTTGTTGACCACCATCTCGTGCTTGCCGCCTTTGGCCGGTTTAGCTTCGTCCACGTCCTGTGACCTTGATCGAAAACCCGTGCTGCACGAAACCACGGTGCGCAGCAATGCCGCCCGCATCGGTTGTGAGAAAACGCTACTCCCTCCCGCCCCCGATATCCTTCTGGGTTGCTGCAGGCCGTTCTGGGGACGATTCTACCGCCATGAGCCAGGGGCATAATTTCGGCCACCGCCAAGCAAAGATGAGAGTTGCTCGCGACCGAGTCCCAGGACTTCCGGTCGCTGTTACTGAGCAAAACTTGGCAATGACGGGCGATCCGGATTGTGAAACGCCATGTTGACCGCCAGCGCTCCTGCGGAATCGGGCGCGGCCCCGCTGCGCGGTAGGCGCAAGACGGCCGAGGCGGCTCCGGGGCCGTCGCTTGCACCGGTGATCAAACCCGTGGTGGAAGCTAAGCGCGCGGACCAGGCTGCCGGCCGCTGGAGGCTTTGCGCGCTCGTTGTGTTTTGGGTCGTGATCGGGCGCTCGATGCCCTATATGATGCGTGCGATGTAGTACGTCAACGTGCGGCCGCGGGGCATCCCGCCGCCGCGGCTGAGATGTTTCCTCAACGTTGCCACAGGAGCCCTAATGAGCGCCCCGCTTGTACCCGTCATTCTCTCCGGCGGTGCCGGTACCCGTCTTTGGCCCGTTTCGCGCGAGGCCCTGCCCAAGCCCTTTCTGAAGTTGCCCGATGGGCGCAGTCTGCTGCGCCGTACCGTGGACCGTGCCCAGCGCTTAGGGGGAGCCGCGACCTGGCTCGTGACCAACCGCGACTATTACTTTCTCTCACGCGACGAGCTCGCTGCCGGCCCCGCTGCGGCTGCCGCCGCCGTTCGCTATCTGCTCGAGCCGGCCGCGCGCAATACGGCGCCGGCCATTGCGGTGGCGACCGTGGCGGTGGCGCAGACCTACGGGGACGATGCGCTGCTGCTGGTGCTGCCCGCCGATCACCTGATCGACGATGAGCCCGGTTTTGCCGCCTGTGTGGACCGCGCCAAGGCGCTGGCGGCGGACGGCTGGCTGGTGACCTTTGGCATCGCTGCCAAGGCCCCCGAGACGGCCTTTGGCTACATCGAGTCGGGCAAGGCGCTGGCGCAAGGCGCCTATGAAGTGCGCCGTTTCGTGGAAAAGCCCAATCTGGAGCGTGCGCGCGAATTTCTCGCGGCTGGCAATTACTCGTGGAATTCGGGGATGTTCTGCTTTAGCGCCCGGGACATGCTCGCTGCCCTGGACCAGGCGGCCCCGGCCCTGGCGGCGGGAGCGCGGGCGAGCTGGGCCGCGTCGCACGAACATGCCGTGGGCAAGGACGCGGTCGAGCTCGATCGGGACAGCTTCTCGGCGCTCGATAGCATTTCGATCGACTACGCCGTATTCGAGAAGGCCAAGAACGTGGCCGTGGTGCCGGGGGATTTTGGCTGGAGCGACGTGGGCGCCTGGCCGGAGATCGCGGGGCAGTTCCCGGCCGATGTGCAGCAGAACCGGGCCTCGGGCCGCGCCCTGTTTATCGACAGCTCGCAGTGCTTCGTGCACTCGGAAGGGCGCCTAGTGGCGATCTTGGGAATGAAGGACACCATCGTCGTCGATACGCCCGACGCCTTGCTCGTGATGCCCACGGACCGAGCGCAGGACGTGAAGAAGGTGGTCGAGGCGCTGCGCGCCAGCGGCGACGACAAGCACATCTACCACAACACGGTCGCGCGGCCCTGGGGAACCTACACGGTGCTGCAGGAGGGGCCGCGGTTCAAGCTCAAGCGCCTCGAGGTCAAGCCGCAGCGCTCGCTTTCGCTGCAGATGCACCATCACCGCAACGAGCACTGGGTCGTGGTGAGCGGCACCGCGCGCGTGACCAGCGACGAACGGGTCTTCCTGGTCGCGACCAACGAATCCACGTACATCAAGGCCGGCACCCGGCACCGCCTGGAAAACCCGGGCATGCTTCCGCTGGTGCTGATCGAGGTGCAAAGCGGCGAGTACGTGGGGGAAGACGACATCGTGCGCTTCGACGACAAGTACGGGCGCGTCGCCGCGGCCAAGTAGGTAAGCATTGCATGAGATGGCTGACGATGGGAAAGTCGGATGAAGAGGAAAAGGAATCGCAACTTGCGTCCATCAATGGCAAGCGGGACCAGCTCCGGGAGGTTTTGCGCACAAGTCGTGACGCGCTTGGTTTGTGTGTTGAACGGTGTACCAAGCGATCCGATCTGCTGCTATTTCAGCAAACCCGGAATCTCCAGAAATCCCATCCCAAGCCTCTGAACCGATTTGGAAAGAAGTGCTTTTCTCAGACGGACGAGATCGTCCGTCTCGACGACGCCGATGGTCGTGTGAAAAGGACGCACTGCGGCGCCAGATGGCTTGACATCAAGATGCTTTTACAGTAGCATCATGATGTGCGAACGACCTTGACGCTTGATGATGACGTTGCCGCCCGGCTGACCGCCGAAGCGCGGCGCTCCGGACGCTCGTTCAAGGAAACCGTGAACGACGCCTTGCGTGCCGGAATGGAGGCCAAGCGTCGGAAACCGCCTACTAGGCGCTTTGAGGTCCACGCCAGAGACCTTGGAGCGGTGCGGCTTGCTTTTGGCCTTGATAGCATCGCCAAGGTTCTCGAAGAAGTCGACGGGACCGACCCACGTTGATCATTCCGGACGCCAGCGTGCTGCTCTACGCCTACCATGCTGGCGTTCCACAGCATGTGCGTGCGCGGCAGTGGATCGAATCGGTGTTTTCGGATTCCGAGCCGGTGCGCTTGCCTTGGCAGAGCATCGCGGCGTTCCTGCGAATCGCCACCCATAGCAAGGTATTTGCCAATCCGTACACGATTGCCGAGGCTGTCGCGATCGTGCAATCATGGTTCTCGGCGCCCGCTGTCGGCGTGATCGAACCCGGCGAGCGTTATTGGGAGATCCTGTCGCGATTGCTGGTCGATTCCCAGGTGAGCGGCACACTCGTCACGGATGCGGCACTTGCCGCGCTTGCGATGGAATTTGGCGCCACTCTGGCGACGTCGGATCGCGATTTCCGACGCTTTGATGGCTTGAAACTGCTCGATCCTGTCAGCGAAGGATGATCCCGTGACGACACGAATTCCCGCCACGCTGATCCCCGGCGACGGCATCGGCCCGGAGATTGTCGATGCCACGCTAGCGATTTTGGACGCACTCGAGGCGCCGTTTGACTGGGACTGGCAGATCGCCGGCCTAGAGGGCGTACGGGTGGCCGGCGACCCCCTGCCTGCCGCCACGCTTGCCAGCATCCATCGCACCCGCCTGGCGCTCAAGGGGCCGCTGGAGACGCCCTCGGGCGGCGGCTACCGTTCCTCCAACGTGCGCCTGCGCGAGGAATTCCAGCTCTATGCCAACCTGCGTCCGGCACGCACCATCATTCCCGGCGGCCGCTACGACGGTGTCGACCTGGTCGTGGTGCGCGAGAACGTCGAGGGCCTGTACATGGGCTACGAACACTTCATCAAGATCGGCGAGGATCCGCACGCGGTGGCGATCGCTACCGGGGTCAATACGCGGGCCGGCAGCACTCGGCTGCTCGAGTTTGCCTTCGAGCACGCCATCGCGACCGGACGCCGGCTGGTCACCATCGTGCACAAGGCCAACATCATGAAGGCCTTGACCGGGATCTTCCTGGAAACCGCGCAGCAGCTGCACGCGCGCAAGTACCATGGCCGCATTGACATGGACACGGTGATCATCGACGCCTGTGCCATGAAGCTGGTGCTCGATCCGGGACAATTCGACGTACTCGTCACCACCAACCTATTCGGCGATATCCTCTCTGACCTGGTGGCCGGACTCGTCGGTGGCTTGGGCATGGCGCCCGGCGCCAACATCGGCACGGATGCCGCGATTTTCGAGGCGGTGCACGGATCGGCCCCGGACATTACGGGCAAGGGCGTTGCCAATCCGACGGCGCTGCTGCTGGCCGCCGCCCTGATGCTCGAGCACTGCAATCTGGGCGAGAGGGCGCTGCGCCTGCGCAAGGCGATCGACGCCACGCTCAATATCGACAAGCTGCGTACCGGCGACCTGGGCGGCAAGAGCACGACCAAGGAATATACGCAGGCCCTGGTGGCGCGCATCAAGAACGGATAAATGCGCGGGGCATAACGCGGATCCGCGCCCGTCTTCGTCCTATTGTCCGGGCACGCGCGCCGCAAGAAATGCCAGGATCTGCTCCACGCACTGGTCGACGGAAAGATGCTCGGTGTCCAGCCGCAATTCCGGCGATTGCGGGCGTTCGTACGAGCCGTCGATCCCCGTAAAGCCCTCGATTTCGCCGCGCCGCGCCCGGGCGTAATTGCCCTTGGGGTCGCGCGCCTCGCAGACCTGGGGTGAAACATCCAGGAATACCTCGATGAATTCCCCAGGGGCGAGCAAGGCGCGGGCAAAACGCCGTTCGTCGCGATAGGGACTGATGAAGGCGCAGATCACGATCAAGCCGGCGTCGATCATGAGCTTGGCGACTTCCGCAACACGGCGGAGGTTTTCCGAGCGTGCTTCGTGCGTGTAGCCTAGATCCCGGTTCAAGCCTGTGCGCAGGCGATCGCCGTCCAGCACGTAGCTGTGGCGCCCGAGGGCATGCAGGCGCCGCTCGAGTTCGATGGAGATGGTTGACTTGCCGGCGGCGGGCAGGCCGGTGATCCAGATGCACACCGGTTTCTGATGCTTTTGCGCGGCGCGCTGAGCCTTGCCGATCGGTTCTCGGACTTCCGTTTCTTTCTGGTTCACAACGACCTGCGGTAAGTTTCCAAGCGCCGATGTTACTTAACGGCGCTTACCAAAGCCATTCGGCAAGCTCGCGCCTAGTCGATCAGCCCCTGCCGGCGCCCCAGCGCGATGTTGGCGGCCAGGAATCCGCGCCTGGATCCGCAGTCAAATCGTGTTCCTTCAAAGCGTCGCACCATCACCTCGCCCAGCGGCACCCGGCGCGCGATCGCGTCGGTGAGCTGGATCTCGTTGCCGCGGCCGCGTTGCGTGCGCGCGAGTTCCTCGAAGACCTCGGGGCGCAAGACGTAGCGGCCGACCACCGCCAGGGTGGAAGGCGCATCCGCGGGCAGCGGTTTCTCGACCATCGCGGTCACGAGCTCTTCGCCGGGCGCCATGGGATGGGTGGCGACGATGCCGTACTTGGCCGTCTCCTCCAAGGGCACATCCTCCACCGCCAGCACCGATTTGTTGTGGCGCTCAAAGCTTTGCACGAGTTGCGCGGTCACCCCCGGCTGCGCGTCGATCAGGTCGTCGGCCAGGATGACCGCGAAGGGTTCGTCGCCGACGACGGGCTGGGCGCACAACACGGCGTGTCCCAGGCCCAGGGGCTCGGCCTGGCGCACGTAGACGAAGCTCACGCCCGTCGGCGTGGCCGAGAGCAGCGCGTCGAGCAGTTGGGTCTTGCCGGTGGTCTGCAGCAGCAACTCGAGCTCGGGACTGCGGTCGAAGTGGTCCTCGATCGCACGCTTGTTGCGCCCGGTGACGAAGATCATCTGTTCGATGCCGGCCGCCGCCGCCTCCTCGACGGCATATTGAATCAGCGGCTTGTCCACCACCGGCAACATTTCCTTGGGCATCGCCTTGGTAGCGGGCAAAAACCGCGTTCCGGAACCGGCGACGGGAAATACCGCCTTGCGCACGCCGCCTCTATGTTTCCCGCTTGCTGCCATCATTGATTTCCGGCTTTCCCTGTTAATCCGATTGCGCCCATGTTCGCATGGGCATATCGACGGCTTGTTTACGTTCGCTCGTGCGCCGGCGGCCCGTGGTCACTACGGGCCGCTACGGGCCACTACAGCGGCTCCTTGTCGAGCCGCTGCTGCAAGAGCTTTTTGCCGACCTCGACGCCCCACTGGTCAAAGGCATTCACGTTCCAGATCACGCTCTGTACGAAGGTGCGGTGCTCGTACAGCGCGAGCAGCGCGCCGATCGAACGCGCATCGAGCAGCGGCACGCTGAGGATATTGCTCGGGCGTCCGCCCGGGGCGATCGCGTATGCGGATGTGGTGCGTTGCGCTCCCAAGACGCTGTCACCCCAGGCCAGGGCGTCGGCCTGCGCCAGTGCCGAGGCATGCAGCAGGCGATAGCGCCGCTCCTGGCTGCTGGCATGTTGCGCCACGACCACAAAGTCCGCCGGCGACCAGTGCGTGCCCTGATGCATGAACTGGAAAACACTATGCTGGGCACTGGTGCCGACCTCTCCCCAGACAACAGGGCCGGTATCGTTGGCCAGCGCACGTCCGTCCACATCCACGCGCTTGCCCAGGCTTTCCATCTCCAGCTGCTGCAGGTACGGCGGAAGATTGCGCAGCCGCTGCGCGTACGGGAAGACGGCGCGCGAGCGGACGCTCCAGAAATTGACGTACCAGACACCCAGCAGGCCCAGCAGTACCGGCAGGTTCGATTCCAGCGGTGCGCTGGCAAAGTGCGCGTCCATCTCGGCCGCGCCCGAGCACAGTTCCAGAAAGCTCTGGTACCCGTGGGCAATCGCGATCGGCAAGCCACAGGCCGACCAGAGCGAATAACGCCCTCCCACCCACTCCGGGAACGAGAATATGCGCTTGGGATGAATCCCGAACTCGGCCGCGCGATCCGGGTGCGCCGTGACTGCGACCAGGTGGTGCATGGCATCGACGGGCCGGGCCGTGGTGCCACGCAACCACTCGCGGGCCACGCGCAGGTTCTCCAGGGTCTCTAGCGTAGTGAAGCTCTTGGAAATCGCGGCGATAAGGGTCGATTCGGGCTGCGCGCCATCGAGCGCGGTTTCGAGCTCGACCGGATCGACGTTGCTCACGAATCGAACCCGCACCGGACCGCTGGGGGCACCCAGGGCCTCGGTTACCAAGCGCGGGCCCAGGTCGGAGCCGCCGAGGCCGATACATACCATCGTGTCGATTACTGCGCCGGTCGATCCTTGTATGCGACCGCCGCGCAGCGCCTCGGCAAACCCGAGGAACAGTCGCTGCTCCTCGTCGAGCGTGCGAGCCAGGGAGGGATCATCGGGCGGCGTGCGCAAGGCGGTGTGCCAGGCGGGACGATGCTCGGTCGTATTGACCGCTTCTCCCCGCAGCAGCGCCTCGCGCGTCTTCTCCAGGTCGCGGGCCCGGGCAAGGCCCAGGAGCGCGGACAGCGTGCTCTCATCGAGCCAGTTGCGCGAGAGGTCGGCTTGGATGGAGGCGGCGGCAAATGTCCAACGCTCACGGCGGTCGGGGCCAATCTTGAACAAGCTGGCAAGCGTGCGCGACGCAAAAGAGCGACGGCACTCTTCCAGGGCGCGCCATTCCGGCAATTCGTTAGGGCTAGCTTCCATAATCCGCTGACATTGATTTCGGCCAACAACGGCGCTGCTGCGACCGTGTATTCTTGGCCGGATTCTAATTGCGCAGCGCCCCGAAGGGGTTGCCTTGGAGCAGTAATTGTGTTGACGACCCCATCGACGTCGCCCCGCGTTGACGCGAACCTGTTCAAGGCGTACGACATTCGCGGTGTTGTCGAGCGTGGTTTGAGTCGTGATGCCGCTCGCGCCATCGGCGCGGCCCTGGGCTCCGAGGCGCGCGGGCGGGGCGTGGCGGAAATTGCCGTGGGCCGGGACGGCCGGCTGTCCGGGCCGTGGTTGCGCGACGCGCTGATCGAGGGCATCCGCGGCACTGGCGTAGCCGTGGTCGACATCGGCCAGGTTGCTACGCCAATGCTGTACTTTGCGACCTATCACCTGGGTACGGGTTCCGGGGTCGAAATCACCGGCAGCCACAATCCACCCGAATACAACGGCATGAAGCTAGTGCTGGCAGGCGAAGCGCTCTATGGCGAAGGTCTGCAACGGCTCTACCGGCGGATCGTGGCAAACGATATCGTGCAAGCGTCGAGCCCCGGCGCGTTGCGCTCGGTCGATATCAGCCAAGCCTACCTGGATCGCATCGTCGGCGACGTTCGCCTGGCGCGGCCAATGCGAATCGTTATCGACTGCGGCAATGGTGTGGCCGGCGCCACGGCTGGGCGCCTGTATCGAGCGCTGGGCTGCGATGTCACCGAGCTCTTTTGCGAGGTCGATGGCAATTTTCCCAACCATCACCCGGATCCGGCCCACCCGGAGAATCTGCAGGACCTGATTGCGGAGGTGCGGCGCACCGGTGCGGAGCTGGGCCTGGCCTTTGACGGCGATGGCGACCGCCTCGGCGTAGTAACGCGCAACGGCAAGATCATCTACCCGGACCGGCAGATCATGCTCTTTGCCAAGGATGTACTGGCGGCACGGCCGGGCGCGGAGATCATCTTCGACGTCAAGTGCACGCGCCACATCGCACCCTGGGTGCGCCAGCATGGCGGCCGGCCGAGCATGTGGCGTACCGGACATTCTGTTATCAAGGCGCGGCTGCGGGAAACCGGTGCCGCCTTTGCCGGCGAGATGAGCGGACACCTGTTTTTCAACGACCGCTGGTACGGGTTCGACGACGGCTTGTATGCCGGGGCACGGCTGCTGGAGATCCTGAGCCGGAGCGCCGATCCGTCCGCGGTCCTCGAGGCCTTGCCCGATGCAAGCAGCACGCCGGAGCTGCACTTGCACACCGCGGAGGGTGAAAATGTGCGCCTGGTCGAGCGCCTGCGGGCCTTGGCGCAGGATGGCACCGGCGCGGCGAGGATCTTTCCCGGGGCGCGCGAATTCATCACCATCGATGGCATCCGCGTCGAATACGACGACGGCTTCGGCCTGGCGCGCCCGTCCAACACCACGCCCGTGGTCGTGCTTCGGTTCGAGGCGGACAATGGTGCTGCGCTTGCCCGCATCCAGGGGGAATTCCGCAGCGCCATTCACGCCGTGGCGCCCGATGCGCAGCTGCCGTTCTAGTGGCCTGTGATGTCTTCCGCTGTGGCCCTTTCCCTCACCGACCACGACGTCTACCTTTTCCGCGAGGGCTCGCACGGGCGCTTGTACCGGCTTCTGGGCGCCCACCTGCAGCAGCGCGATGGCGTGGACGGCGTGCATTTCGCTGTCTGGGCGCCCAATGCGCGCCAGGTGTCCGTGATGGGCGAATGGAACAAATGGGATGCGCAGTCCGATTACCTGGCGCCGCGCGCCGACAGCTCGGGTATCTGGGAGGGATTTGTCGCCGGCGTGCGCCACGGCAATGCCTACAAGTACCGCATCGTCTCGCGCCAGGACGGCCGCGACTACACCAAGGCCGATCCGTTTGGCGCGTACAGCGAGACACCGCCGGCAACCGGCTCGCGGGTGTGGGACCTCGACTATTCCTGGGGCGATGCGCAGTGGATGCAGTCGCGTTCCCGCGCCAACGCGCTCGACGCGCCGATCTCGATCTACGAGGTGCACCTGGGATCCTGGCGCCGCGTGTCCGAAGAGCGCAACCGCTCGATGACCTATCGCGAGATGGCGGCTCCGCTGGCCGAATACGTCGTGCAGATGGGATTTACGCACGTCGAGCTGATGCCCATCACCGAGCACCCCTTCTATGGCTCGTGGGGATACCAGACGACCGGGTATTTCGCGCCCACGGCGCGCTACGGCACGCCGCAGGACCTGATGTATCTCATCGATGTGCTGCATCAGCATGGCATCGCGGTCGTGCTGGACTGGGTCCCGTCGCACTTTCCCGGAGATGCCCACGGCCTGGCCTACTTTGACGGCACGCACCTGTACGAGCATGCCGACCCGCGCCAGGGATTTCATCCGGAATGGACGAGCTACATCTTCAACTACGGCCGCAACGAGGTGCGCGCTTTCCTGCTCTCGAGCGCGCTCTTTTGGCTCGATCAGTATCACATCGACGGGCTGCGCGTCGATGCCGTGGCCTCCATGCTCTACCTGGATTACGGACGCAAGGCGGGGGAATGGATTCCCAATCGCTATGGCGGCAAGGAAAATCTCGAGGCGATCGATTTTCTGCGCATGCTCAACCAGGCCGTGTATCGCGACCATCCCGATACGCAGGTCATTGCCGAGGAATCGACGTCCTGGCCCATGGTGTCCCGGCCGGTCTACCTCGGTGGGCTGGGCTTCGGCATGAAATGGAACATGGGTTGGATGCACGACACGCTCGATTTTTTTCAACGCGATCCCATCCACCGGCGCTATCACCACGATCGCCTGACCTTCTCGATCTGGTACGCATTCGCGGAAAACTTCGTCCTGCCGCTGTCGCACGATGAGGTCGTGCACGGCAAGGGTTCGCTGCTAGGCAAGATGCCGGGCGACGCCTGGCAGCGCTTTGCCAACCTGCGACTGCTGCTGGGCTACCTATGGGCGCACCCCGGCAAGAAGCTGCTCTTCATGGGCGGGGAGTTTGGCCAGCCCGGCGAGTGGGCCCATGAACAGGCCCTGCCCTGGCACGTGCTGCAGCAGCCCGGACACGCCGGCGTGCAACGCTGGGTCGTGGACTGCAACCGGCTGCTGCGCACCGAAGCGGCCCTGCACCAGGTCGATTTCGATGCTGCGGGCTTTCAGTGGATCGATAGCAACGATTCCCAGAACGGCCTGCTTGCGTTCCTGCGCCTTGGGCGCGAAGGCACGGCGCCGTTGCTGGTGGCCTGTAACCTGACGCCGGTCCCGCGGCCGCGCCGTCGCCTGGGCGTGCCCGTGGGCGGCCATTGGCGCGAACTGGCCAACAGCGACGCGGCGCTGTACGGTGGCAGCGGCATGGGCAACCTGGGAGGGGTACAAGCCGCGAGCGTTGCCTCCCACGGTCAGCCCTATTCGATCGAGCTGACCCTGCCGCCCTTGGCAGTGGTGTTCCTCAAGCCCGATAATGCCTAGGGAATTAGCGAAAAACGGAGACGCAAATGCCCGATGCACGTAATACCGCTCAGAAATTCGCCATCTTAGTCGGAGGCGGGCCGGCCCCCGGCATCAATAGCGTGATCAGTGCGGTGACGCTGCGCGCGCGGCTCGAAGGCCAGGAGGTGCTCGGTCTGCCCAACGGATACTCCGAAATCATGCAGGGCAAGCTCGACGGCGTGCGCAGTCTCGCGGCCGAGGACGTGCGCGGCATCCATTTTCAGGGGGGCGCCATCCTGGGAACTTCGCGCGCCAATCCCACCAAGCAAAGCGCACACCTGGACCGGGTCGTGCAGTCGCTGGGCCAGTTGGGCGTGACGCAACTGGTAACTATCGGCGGCGACGACACCGCGTTCTCGGCGATGAAGATTGCCGAACGAGCGGGCGCGCGCCTGCGCGTGGCCCATGTGCCCAAGACCATCGACAACGACCTGGCCCTGCCGGCGCACATCGACACTTTCGGTTTTCAGACGGCGCGGCACCTGGGCGTTGCACTCGTAAAGAACCTGATGATCGACGCGCGCAGTTCGGGCCGCTGGTACTTCGTGGTGGCCATGGGGCGCAAGGCCGGATCGCTCGCGCTGGGGATCGCCAAGGCCGCCGGGGCAAGCATCGCGGTGATTCCGGAGGAGTTTGCCTCGGGCAAGGTCAGTCTCGACAGAATCGCCGACGTGCTGGCCGGCGCCATCATCAAGCGGCGCGCCGAGGGCTACAAGGACGGTGTGGCCGTGCTCGCCGAGGGCCTGGCGGAGATCATTCCCGAGAGCGAGCTCCACCGCCTGGGCGCGATCGAGCGCGATGAGCACGACCACATCCGCCTGGCCGAGATCGACCTGGGTCGCGGTGTGCGCAAGGTCGTCGAGGAACGCCTGCGCGAGCTCGGGGTCGGCGTTTCGATCGTGTCCAAGGATATCGGCTACGAGCTGCGCTGCGCCGATCCGATTCCGTTCGATATCGAATACACGCGCGACCTGGGGTACTGCGCGGCCCAGTTTCTTATCGAGGGCGGCTCCAACGCCATGGTCTCGCTGCAGGAAGGCCGCTTCGTTGCTATCCCCTTCTCCTCGATGATCGACCCGGCCACGGGCCGCACGCGGGTGCGCACCGTTGACACCGCCTCGCTGCGCTACGCGGTGGCGCGCCGCTACATGACGCGCTTAACCGCCGAGGACTTCGCCGGTGCCGAGACGCTCGCCGCCTTGGCGCGCGCGGCCGGGCTCGAGGTCGAAGCCTTCCGCAAGCGATTTGGCTACGTCGTCGAGGGCGAACCGCAGCCACCAGCGCTGCTGCGCGCGTCCTGATCCCTGGTGCGCTCGCCCAATCCGAACTCGATGAACGCTGCCGTGGACCCGCAACCGGAAACAACCGCGGAAGAGCGCGCTGCGCTGCTGCGGCTGTGCGAGCGCTATGGCATTGCGCCTGATTACCATGACATCTGGGGCAATCAGCGCCTGGTTCCCGAGCACGGATTGCGCGCGCTATTGCGGGCCATGGGTGTAGAGGCGGGCAATCGCGCCCAGGTCGAGTCCTCGCTGCAGGCCGAAGAGGCGGCACAGGCCGCGCTGGCACTGCGCAGCCCGCTGCCGCCGGCGGCCGTGTTCTGGCTCGATGTGCGGCCCTGGTTCCTGACGCTGCAGGCCGCGGTGCGAGATGCAACCTTGCACTGGGATCTTTTCGAGGAGGGCGGCAAGCAGCACCAGGGCAAGGTCAGCGATTTTCGCATCGTGCTGCCCGGCAGCTTGCCGGTCGGCTACCACCGGCTGGATCTGCGCGTCGAGGCCCGCGCGGAGGGCCGCGGCGAGGCTCGGCTTCTTGCCTCGACCCTGGTCGTTGTCGCGCCCATGCGCTGCTACCTGCCACCGCTGCTCAAGGCGGGGCAGCGCGTCTGGGGGCCGTTGGTTCAGCTCTATGGCCTGCGCTCGGAGCGCAATTGGGGTATCGGCGATTTCACCGACCTGGCCGCGGTGGTTCGGCTGTGCGCTGCGCATGGCGCGGCCCTGGTCGGCTTGAACCCCCTGCATGCGCTCTACCCGCATAACCCGGAACATGCCAGCCCCTACGCACCATCGTCGCGGCGCTTCTACAACATCCTGTACATCGATGTCGAGGCGGTGGAGGAGTTCGTCCACTGTTCGGAGGCGCGGGCACAGGTGTTCGCACCCGATTTTCAGACGCGCCTGCGCGCGCTGCGCGACCAGGAGCTCGTCGACTACAAAGGCGTTGCCGCGGTCAAGATGCCGATTCTGAACCTGCTGTACGCGCAGTTTCGCCGCACGTACCAGGACGATGCCAGCTGCAAGCGGGCGCGGGACTTTCGCGCATTTCAGGCCGCCGGTGGCCGGGCGTTGCGCCAGCACGCGCTGTTCGAGGCGATGCAGGAGCACTTTCACCGGATCGACCCGGAGGTATGGGGCTGGCCACAGTGGTCGTACGTCTATCGCGATCCCGATTCTGCGGAGGTCGCGGAATTCGCCCGCAGCCATGCCGAGCGCGTCGAGTACTTCGAATACCTCCAGTGGCAGGCCGAACTGCAATTGGCCGCGGTCGGCAAGTGTGCCCTCGAATCCCGCCTGGCCATCGGGCTCTACCAGGACCTGGCGGTGTCCATCGACCGGGGCGGCGGCGAGTCCTGGGCCGCACAGGACCTGTACGCGCAGGGCGCCAGTGCCGGCTGCCCGCCCGATGATTTCAATCTACATGGACAGGACTGGGGCCTGCTGCCGCTGCTGCCCGAGCGCCTGCGGGCGCGAGCCTATGCGCCGTTTATCGCGGTACTGCGCGCCAACATGCGTCACTCGGGGGCGTTGCGCATCGACCACGTCATGGGCCTGGCACGAATGTTCTGGGTGCCTCGTGGCGACCTGCCCGAAGCGGGCGCGTATGTCACTTACCCCTTCGAGCACTTGCTGGCGATTCTGGCGCTGGAGAGCCAGCGCAATCGCTGCATGGTGATCGGCGAGGACCTGGGAACGGTGTCCGACGAGGTGCGCAGCGCCATGGATCGCAGTCGCATTTTTTCGTACCGCGTGCTGTATTTTTCCCGCGGGCAGGACGGTGATTTCATGGCTCCGAGCGAATTCCCGGTCGAGGCCCTGATAACCGCGACCACCCACGACCTGGCCACCTTGACCGGCTTCTGGGAGGCGCGCGACCTGGATCTGCGTGAGTCCCTGCGCCTGTACCCGACCGAGTCCATGCGCCTGCAACAGATCGCGGAGCGCAAACGGGATTGCGACCGCTTGCTGTCGGCTCTGGAGCGCGAATCCCTGCTGCCGCCGGCCATGGCCGCCGAGCCGCACTGGCCGCGGCCGATGACCCCGCAGTTGGCCATGGCCGTGCAGGAGTACCTGGCACGGGCCCCCTCACGGGTACTGGCCGTTCAGCTCGAAGATATCTTCGGCTGTCGCGACCAGGTCAACATGCCGGGGACGGTGGACCAATATCCGAACTGGCGCCGCAAGCTGCCGGTTGCCCTGGAAGATTGGGAAGGCGACGGGCGCTTTGCCGACCTGGCGCGCGCTCTTGCGGCCGATCGGCGCCAGTAGTTCGACCGCGCCGAAAACTCCTAGCTCGAGCTAGCCTCGAGGCTGCCGCGGCGCATCGTGCCTCCCAGCTCGGCATCGCCACCGCCCGTGCTGAAGGCCTTTTCCAGGGCCTGCGGTACGGGCAACTGCAGCAGCCGGTACAGGTTGGTGAGCTTGCTGCGAAAAAGCGATTCGAAGTCCGCTACCGATTCGCGCGGATTGTCCTCGCCCGGCCACCAGAACCAATCGGAGCTCTCGCAGTCGGCGAGCTGCACGGTGGCGTGCGCGCGCAGCGTCTCGTCCAGGCGCCCGCTGGCAATGACCTTGTCGTAGCTGAGCTTGGCCTCGCACAGCAGGTCCCAGGCACGATTCTTGTCCTTGGCGCCGATCCAGGTCGCAAGATTGCCGTAGACCCAGCTACCGGCGGCCAGTACCGGGAGCTCGCCGACCACGATCTGGCCGGCCGCCGGATCGGGCGCTGACTTCGTCACGGGTCTCGCCGCCGATTCGGCCGCCAGTATCTCGACGACACCGCTGCCGGTTACGGTACGAATGCCAGCGTGGCTGCTCAGATTCTTGTACAGGTCGGTGAGAAAGAAAAATCCGTTGTATGGATAGTATTCCCAGGCGTTCTCGCCATCGAGCATCACGCTCACCAGGGGCCGTGGGCTGCCCGTCGAGCGGGCTGCAATCGCCTCGAGCTCGTGCACGAAATTGCTTGCCGCGTCGCGCCCATGCCACTTCGAATAGGAAAATCCGATGAGGTCGGAGAGCCGGTCGTCGCGGAAGAAAAAGAGCATCGGCGCGGCGAGGCCGCGAACGCGGTAGGGCCGGTGCGCTGGATGAGCCGCATGGTCCGAGGACATGGCGTCCAGCCCGCTGGCCCGCAGGCTGTTGGCCAGCACGCCCTCGCTGCTGGCGGTCCAGCGGATCTTGCGCGCCGCCAGCAGCTCGGCAAAGGCGCTCGACAGGGCTCCTTCGGCCGGCCACAGGCCCTGCGGCATGGCGCCAAAGCGCCGCTCATGGCTTGCCAGCGCGCTGTCGATGTGCGCGCAAACCCGCTCGCGGCCGCCGGGATAGCAGGCGGCGACGGGTAACGCAACATCGGGCAGGGCCTCTCGCGCGCTGTGAAAATCGAGCATCAGTGGCGCCAGGGGATGGAAGTGCGGCGTCGTCGACAACTCGACCTGGCCACGTCGCGCCAGCGCGCCGTAGCGGGGGATGACCTGGCGCACCTGCTCGGCGATCACCTGCATAAGGGCGGACCGATCGTCCGCGGAAAAGCGCCTGCCCTGGGCCATGAGCTGCGCGACCACTTCGGATTCGCGGCGCACGGTTTCCCCGGTCCAGGACAGGTGGTACCAGGTCACGAGGTCGCACAGATACCGATCGGACAGATACCCCAGGCTGTCCGGGCCATGCGCCTTCGTCTCGACGAACAGGTCGTGCAGCAACTTGTAGGGCGCAAACGGCGCGATCAGGCGTAGGTGGTTGGCGCGGAAGCAATGGTTGAAGGCGAGCTGGCGCTCGGCCTCGGAAAAAGGCGCTCCCTCGGCATGCGCGAGCAGCCGCAGGAGCGGGTCACGCAGCACGCCGGTGCTGAACTGGTCGCAGTAGTCCTCGATCTGGTCGAGCAGTATCGGAACGAAATTGACCACTGCGTGCATGCGGGGATTTTGTTCCAGGTGCCAGGCCATGTCGCTGTAGTCCTTGATCGCATGCAGGTAGACCCAGGGCATGGTGAACTCCCCGGTGCTGCGGTCGCGATAGTCGGGCTGATGCATGTGCCACAGCAGCAGCAGGTCAACGCCCGGCGCGGCCCTGGCCTGCACATCGGCGGGGGCGCTGGCCGCAGCGCCGCTGCTCGGGGCACCGGGACTGCCCTGCGCCGCGCCCACGCGTTCGGGATGGTCTGGGGCTACGCTCAAGCTCTGTCCCGATTCAAGCGCCGGCTTTGTCGCCATCCTCGTTCAAGGCCTCTAGCATTTCCGGCACGACCAGCGTGATGCCCTTGCTGCTTACGTCGAACCGCTTACGGTCCTGCGCCGGATCAACCCCGACCTTGAGTCCGGGAGGCAGTCGGCAGTTTTTTTCAACCACGGCCCTTTTGAGCACCACGTTTCGGCCGATATCGACGCTGGGGAGCACGACCGAATCCTCGACCAACGCATAGCTGTGGACATGGACGCTGGAAAAGAGCAGCGAGCGGCGCAAGGTTGCACCGCTGATGACACACCCGCCGGACACCAGTGAGTCGATCGCGGTCCCGCGCCGGCCATCATCGTCGAAGACGAATTTGGCCGGAGGCAACTGCTCCTGGTAGGTCCAGATCGGCCACTTCTTGTCGTACAGATTCAGATCGGGAACGACCTTGGTCAATTCCATGTTGGCTTCCCAATACGCATCGAGCGTGCCGACATCGCGCCAGTATGGGCGGCCCTCAGTCATGTTGACGCAGCTGTCCGAGAAGCTGTGCGCGACCACCCGGTAGCCGCGCTCCAAGATGTGCGGAATGACGTCCTTGCCGAAGTCATGGCTGGAGCCCGGATCGTGGCTGTCGCGCGTAAGTTGCTCGTACAGGAACGCGGCGTTGAACACGTAGATCCCCATGCTCGCCAGGGCCGCGTTCGGGTTCCCCGGCATCGGCGCCGGATGCTTCTGCTTTTCCAGGAACGCGGTCACGCGCATTCCTTCGTCGACCGCCATCACGCCAAAACCCTGCGCATCGGCAAGCGGTACCTCCATGCACGCGATCGTCATGTCGGCGGACCTGGTGACGTGGTCGTACAGCATGCGGTTGTAGTCCATCTTGTAGATATGGTCCCCAGCGAGAACCAGCACCAGGGCCGGCGTGTGTTTGCGCAACAGGTAAATGTTCTGGAAGATCGCGTCTGCGGTGCCTTTGTACCAATCGGCGCTGACATTTTGCTGCGCAGGCAGCAATTCGACGAACTCCTGAAAGCGGCCATCCAGGAACGACCAGCCGTGCTGCACATGCCGGATCAGGCTCTGCGCCTTGTACTGCGTGCACACGCCGATGCGCCGGATGCCGGAATTGACGCAGTTTGAGAGCGGGAAGTCGATGAAACGGAACTTGCCGCCGAACGGAACGGCCGGCTTGGCGCGCCAGTCGGTGAGGCGACCCAGGCGCGTGCCGCGCCCGCCCGCCAGGATGATCGCCATCGTTGAGCGCGCCAGGCGAATTCCGGTGGGCGGTTCGATGTCGAAACCGCTCAGCTCAGTCGGCGGTGCGTCAGGCTCGATCAGGTGTGGGTTGGTCATAGTCGTCTCCCCTGCATAGTCGGTTCCGAGCCTAGGGGCCGCGGCGGTTTTCGTGTTGACGGGCATCAAACGGACTCGGAACGGCTGCTATCCTAACCGTGAATGCAGCGTCCTGTCTTTTGGGCTGCCATGTACGCCCCCTCGGTCCACATCTTGCTATCGGAGCGAACCTGAAAGTCGTCTTTGTCACTTCGGAGCTCACCCCGCTGGTCAAGACCGGTGGCCTTGCCGACGTTAGCGCAGCGCTGCCCGTCGCGCTCTCCGGCCTGGGCGTAGACATACAGGTGCTCCTGCCGGCGTATCCCGGCGTCTTGCGCTCGCTGGAACTCGATCGCTCGTCCGTGGCGCAGGTCGCCGTCATACCGGCGCTGGGCCGATTGCCCGAGTCGCGCCTGCTGGCGGTGCGTAGCGAGCAGGGGCTAGCGCTGCTGCTGGTGGACTGTCCGCCGCTGTTCGAGCGGCCGGGCAATCCCTACCTGGGTTTGGATGGACAGGACTGGCCCGACAATGATCTGCGCTTTGGCTTGCTCTCGCGCATTGCTGCCTTGCTGGGCACCGAGCGCAGTCCCCTTGCGTGGCGGCCCGACGTGGTCCACTGCAACGACTGGCAGGCCGCGCTAGCCCCGGTGTACCTGGCGTATGCCCATGGCCGACGGGCCGCCAGCGTGGTCACGGTGCACAACCTGGCCTACCAGGGAATCTTCCCCGTCGATGCCGTGGCCCGGCTAGGGCTGCCGCCGGAGAGTTTTTCCATCGACGGAGTAGAGTTCTATGGCAAGCTGTCCTTCCTCAAGGGCGGACTGGCCTGCGCCGACGCTATCACCACGGTCAGCCCGACCTACGCACGGGAAATCTGCGGTGAAGCGCTGGGGTTTGGACTACAGGGCCTGCTGGCTGCGCGTGCCAAGGTGCTGACGGGCATACTCAACGGCATCGACACGCAATACTGGGACCCGGCCACGGACCCGATGATCGTGCAGCGCTACGACGCAAACACGCTCGATCGCAAGCGCATCAACAAGCGTGCCCTGCAAGCGGCCTTTGGCCTGGCGATGGAAGACCGAAGGCCCGTCCTGGGAGTGATCAGCCGCCTCGTTGAGCAAAAGGGCATCGACCTGATCGCCGAGATCATCGGCCAGGTCGTATCCTTTCCGGCGCAGTTCGTTATCCAAGGCGTAGGCGATCGTACGATCGAGGAGCGCTTGCTGGCCCTGGCAAAAAAACATTCCCGGCAGGTCGCGGTGCGCGTGACCTTCGATGAACCGCTGGCGCACATGATCGAGAGCGGCGCCGACCTGTTCCTGATGCCCTCGCGCTTCGAGCCCTGCGGCATGAACCAGATGTACAGCCAGCGCTATGGCACGCTGCCCATCGTCTGCCGAACCGGCGGCCTGGCCGATTCCGTCACGGATTGCAGCGCAGAAACGCTTGCGGCGGGCACGGCCACGGGCTTTAGCTTTGACCCGCCCGGCGCCGAGGCCCCGCTCAGCGCCCCGGCCAGCGCCCCGCTCAGCGCACCGGCCAGCGCACCGGCCAGCGCACCGACATCGACCGGCGCCCTGGTCCTGCTCGGCGCCATTCGGCGCGCGATCGAAATCTATCGCGATCCGGTCGCCTGGTCGGCCATGCAGAGCAATGCGATGGCACGCGACTTCGGCTGGGAGGCGAGCGCTGCGCAGTACCGGGATGTGTACCTGCGGGTGTCCCAACGCGCCGGGCAGTAAGTGCGGGACGCGCCGCTTCGCTTCATAGCCAGAGCATGAGGCCGGTTTCTAGCCGGTGGGTGAGCAGATCGTGGTACGGGAACACGCGGATCCGGTAGTCGAACTTTCCGCAGGACTCCGGCGTGAAGTCGAGCACGTAGCGGTGTTCGCCGCTGTCGCCAAGCACGTTGGCATGCACGAAGAAGCGCCCCGTGCTCGAGGCCTCTTCGCCGCCCGCCCGGTTGATGCGCAGCTCCACGCGCATGTCGCTTGGTACCAGGCCGTTGAGATTGACTGCAATTTCGATGCGCACACGATCTCCGAACTGGGCGCGATGCGTGCTGGCGTCGAGCCGTCGAATCCGTACGCCGGGCCAGGCCGCGTGCACCCGTGCCTTCCATGCCGCCACGTCCTTGGCCCCGCGATAGTCGTCGCGTGAAAAGCGCCGCCCCTGGCGTGCTGCCGGGCCGTAGAACAGCGACAGGTAATCGCCCACCATGCGGTTGGCGTTGAAGCGCGGCAAGATGGTGGCCATCGAGCGCTTCATGAGCCGGATCCAGGCCGGGGAGTACCCCTTGTCGTCACGGCCGTCGTAGTACGTCGGCAGCACGTGATCCTGCAAAATTTCGTACAGCGTGCGCGCCTCCTCGGCATTGCGGGCTGCCTCGCCCAAGTTCCCCGAGGCCGGCTTGATGGCCCAGCCGTTGTCTCCGGTGTAGCCCTCGTCCCACCAGCCGTCCAGGACCGAGAGGTTGATCACTCCGTTGATGCCGGCCTTCATGCCCGAGGTTCCGGAGGCTTCCAGCGGGTAGATCGGGTTGTTGAGCCAGACGTCGACACCGGAGGTCAGTCTGCGGGCGAGCCGCAGGTCGTAGCCCTCGACCAGCAACAGTCGCCCCTCGAATGCCGGTGTGCGCGATATGCGCGTTAGCTCGCGTATCAGTTCCTGGCCGGGCTGATCGGCCGGGTGCGCCTTGCCCGTGAAGACGAACAGGACGGGGCGCTTCGGGTCGCTGACGATCTGGCGTAGCCAGTCGACGTTCTCGAACAGCAGGGTTGCGCGCTTGTAGGTTGCAAAGCGCCGGCCGAAGCCTATCGTCAGAACATTGGGGTTGGCCGGATCGGCATATCGCAACATGCGGTCCAGGTGCGCCTCGCTGCCGCGGTTGCGGTTGTGCTGCTCCGAGACCCGGTGGCGCACCAGGCGCAGCATCTGCGTCTTCAGAAACTGGTGCCGGCTCCACACGATGTGGTCGGGCAACTCGTTGACGCGTTCCGAGACCGCCGGGTCGCCGATGCGCTCGAGCCAATCGAATCCGAGGAAGCGATCGAAATCGTTGGACCAGTCCGGCGACAGAAAGGTCGGCACGTGCACCGCGTTGGTCACGTGCGTGAGCGGGTTTTCTTCCGGGGGAATCTGCGGCCACAGATCGCGCAGCATGGTGGCGCTCACCTCACCGTGGATCTTCGAGACGCCATTTTGAAAGCGCGAACCGCGCACCGCCAGGGCCGTCATGTCGAAGTCGTTGGTGGTACTGGTGCGTCCCAGTCCAAAGAGGCTTTGTTGGGCCACACTGTGCTCGCGGCAGTACGACTCGAAATACGCGCGGAACATTTCCTCGGAAAACCGATCATGCCCCGCGGCCACCGCCGTGTGGGTCGTGAACACGGTGTTGGCGGCCACGGCCTCGTGCGCGGCTGCGAATTCGAGGCCGCCGTGCATGTACTGGTGGATGCGTTCGAGCACCAGAAACGCCGCGTGCCCCTCGTTCATGTGCCACACGGTGGGGCGCATGCCCAGCGCGGCCAGCGCGCGCACGCCGCCTACACCCAGGACGATCTCTTGCAGGATGCGCACTTCCCGATCGCCCCCGTACAACCGGTGGGTGACGTGGCGGTCGCGCTCGGCGTTGACTTCCAGGTCGGTGTCGAGCAGCACCAGTCGAACGTGACCGATGCGCGCGTGCCAGACTTTGACCGTCAGAGCGCGGCCGGGGAGTCCGATTTGGATGCGGGTCTCTGCGCCGTTGGTATCGAGCACCGGGGTAACGGGCAGATCGTCGAAATCAGAGTCCTGATAGATGGCCTGCTGGCCCCCGTCGGCATCGATCTTCTGTTGAAAATAGCCCTGGCGATAGAGCAATCCGACCCCGACGAACGGCAGGCGCAGGTCGCTTGCAGCCTTGCAGTGATCGCCGGCGAGGATGCCCAGGCCCCCCGAGTAAATGGGCAGACTCTCATGGAAGCCGAACTCGGCGCAAAAATAGGCGACCAGGTCGTTCTCGCCCAGCACCGTCGTGTGATTGCTGCGACCGGTCTCGCCCAGGTAGCTGTCGTACGCCGACAGCATGCGCTGGTAGCTGTTAAGGAAGCCCGGGTCCTCGGATGCTTCGGTCAGCCGGCGCTCGTCGATGCATTTGAGCAGCACCTTGGGACTGTGACCAACCGAGTTCCAAAGCTCGTTGTCCAGGCGCGCGAACAGCTGGCGCGTGGAGCGGTCCCAGCTGTACCAAAGGTCGTGTGCGATCTCGTCGAGGCGCGCGAGGCGGCGAGGGATCTTGGGATTTACTTCGAGAGCGAATGGGGTGCCGGGGCGTTCCATTACGATTTCCAAAAGACCGCAGGATCTGGCTGCGAAGCGCGAGCGCGCAAAGAAAATCACCGCGCGGCTACCGCGGTGCCGGCACGATAGTAACGGAAAAAAGATTCGCCACGGCCCGATTCGGTGTTCCTGCAACTTGCTTTGTTAGACTCGTCCCGTGCGCGTTCTGATCGTCAAGACTTCGTCGATGGGCGATGTCGTCCATGCCCTGCCGATGGTTTCGGACATTGCACGCGCGTTTCCGCGCGTCCGCATCGATTGGGCGGTGGAGGAGGCCTTTGCCGATATCCCGCGCCTGCACCCCGCCGTCACGCGGGTCGTGCCTGTGGCATTGCGCCGATGGCGGCAACAATTGCTAACGCCTGCGACCTGGCGGCAGATGCTCGATGCGCGCCGTGCGCTGCGCCAGACGCGCTATCACACCATCATCGATTGCCAGGGTCTGGTCAAGAGTGCGCTCGTCGCGTGGTCGGCGCGCGGGCCGGTGACAGGCTTTTCGTTCGCCAGTGCACGCGAGCCCATGGCGGCACTGTTCTACCGTCGCAAGGTGACGATCGATTATTGGAGCATGCATGCCGTCGATCGCAATCGCCGGATCGGCGCCGCGGCACTTGGCTACCCCCTGGATTCGGAGGAGCAGTTCTGCTTGCGCCTGCGAGTTGCGCAAATGGGGGCCGAGGATCCGCTTGCTGGGAGCCGGACGGTGCTGCTGCTGACCAATGCCAGCCGCAGCAGCAAGCTGTGGCCCGATGAACACTGGTCGGCCCTGGAGCATGCGCTGGCCCGCCAGGGCATGGTGAGCCTGCTTGCGTGGGGCAGCCTGGCCGAGCAACAGGCGAGCGTGCAACGGGCTGCGCGGATGCAGTCGGCACGCGTGCTGCCGCGATCGAGCGTGGCGCAGATTGCGGTGCTGGCCGCAAAGGCAAGCCTGGTGGTCGGATTAGATACGGGACTCACGCACCTTGCCGCGGCAGTCGGCGCACCAACAGTGGGCATCTTCTGCGACCACGACCCGGCCGACGTCGGTCTGCGCGGCAGCGATCACATTCTCAGTTTGGGCGGCGCCAGCCAGGTTCCGGCCGTTGCCGACGTGCTGGCGGCGGTCGAGCGCGTTCAGGCGCTCGCTGCGCCCGCGCACTGAAGCCGGCAAGTGAATCTGCGCCGACATCCCGAATACCGATGGCGAAGGCGCCGGAGGAATTCGCGATGACAAGACCCAGATGACAGCAACGCGCGCGCCCCGCTGGTACACGCTCGCGTGGCTGCTGGGGCTGCCAGCCGCTGCGCTGCATCTGTGCTGGCGCAGCCTGCGACAGCGCGAATACCTGCGCCATTGGGCAGAGCGCTTTCTCGGGCACGGAGCAAGCCTTGCCGCGCGGCCCGGTGCACCGGTGGTCTGGGTGCACGCGGTATCGGTCGGGGAGACGCGGGCGGCGCAGCCACTGATCGAGCAGCTGGCGCGCGCTCATTGCGATGCGGTTTTTGTTCTGACCCATATGACCCCTACCGGACGCGCTGCTGGCACCGATCTGGTGCAGGCATTTCCCGGACGGATCCAGCAGCGCTATCTTCCCTATGACCTGCCGTTTGCCGTGCGCCGCTTCCTGCGGCAGGTTGATCCCAGCATCGGCATATTGATGGAGACCGAGATCTGGCCCAACCTGCTGTATGCGGCGCGCGAGCGTCACGTTCCGGTCGTGCTGGCCAACGCCCGGCTGTCGCAGCGCTCGCTCGCCAAGGCGCTGCGCTACCGTGAGCTGATCCGCGGTGCTTCGGCCTGCGTGACGATCGTGGGCGCGCAGACCCAAGCCGATCGCGGGCGGGTGGCGCAACTCTATGACGGCCCGATCCGCGTGACCGGAAATCTGAAATTCGATCTTGTTCCCGACCCGGAGCAGGTCGAGCAGGGCAAGGGCCTGCGCGCGCGCTTTCGTGAGCGCTTCGGCGAGCGCCCGCTGTGGCTGTTTGCCAGCACGCGCGAGGGCGAGGAGCGCTTGATCCTGGACGCGCTGCGGACCCGGGGCTTGGCTGACGGGGGCAGCGGGCCGGCCTCGCCAGCGCCCTTGCTGCTGTTTGTGCCGCGCCATCCGCAGCGCTTCGACGAGGTCGCGGCCTTGTTGCAGGAGCGTGGCAATGCGGTTCTGCGTCGCGCGCACTGGGGTGTGCCGCCGGATGCGCGGCCGGACGTTGCGGCCTCGCCGAGGTCGTCCGCGGCGCCCTCCTCGGCGGTGTTGCTGGGCGACTCCATGGGTGAGATGCCCTTGTACTACGGCATGGCCGATGTTGCCCTGATCGGCGGCAGTCTGCTGCCCCTGGGAGGGCAGAACCTCATCGAAGCCTGCGCCTGCGGCTGCCCGGTTGTTCTGGGTCCGCACATGTTCAACTTTGCGCAGGCCGCCGATGACGCCGAGGCCGCCGGCGCGGCCCGGCGCGTGCGCGATGCGCAGCAGGCCCTGGGTGTTATGCACGAAATCAGCATCTCGGCCGCAGCCCGCCAGCGAATGGCGGCCGCGGCGCTGGCGTTTTCCAGCATGCATCGCGGCGCCACCGTGCGCACGCTGGCCCTGATCGACGATGTACTGGCTAGCGCTGCAACAGGGCGTTGACGGTCTCGATATCCTCGTCCCGCAAGGCGCCCGCGGATGCCTTGAGCTTCAGACCGTTGACCAGGAAGTCGTAGCGCGCTTTCTTCAGATCGCGCTGGGTGTTGAAGAGCTGCGTGTTGGCATTGAGCACATCGAGGTTGATCCGCACGCCCACGTGATAGCCCAGCAGGGTCGAATCGACCTGAGTCTTGGCCGAAATCTCGGCCGACTCCAGCGCCTGCACCTGCGCCAAGCCATAGTCGACCCCGGTGTAGGCCTGGCGCGCGGCCTGGGCGGCGGTGCGGCGCGCGAGTTCCAGGTTCTGGTCGGCTTGATCTTCGCGGGCATGCGCCGCACGCACGTTGCTTTGGATCGCACCTCCCGTGAACACCGGGACCGTGAGCGTGATGCCCAGGGCCGAGCCAGTGGTGTTGTTGCCCACGGGGATATATATGTTGCCGGTGGACTTCTGGTACTGGATGCCGCCGGTGATGTTCACCGTGGGCTGGTAGGCGTCGCGCGCGCGCTGGGTCTCATGGCGGGCGATTTCGGTTGCGGCGCGGGCCGCCAGAACGGAGTAGTTCGAATCCTCCGCATCGCGCGCCCAGGTATCGACGTCGTTCGGTTGCGGCGGGATCAGCTGCACGGGATCGCGCAGCGCCTGCAATTCCCCGGCATCGTGGCCGACGATCGCGCGCAGCGCACTTTGCTTGACCGCCAGGTCGCCACGGGCGACCTGCTCCTGCGCGTCGATCTGGTCATAGCGCGCCTTGGCCTCGTGCGTATCGACGATGGTTTTGGTGCCGACCTCGAACTCGCGCTTGGCCTGCGCGAGCTGCTCCGAGACCGCCTTCTTGTTTTCCCGCAACGCCGACAGCGCATCTTGCGCGGCCAGGACATCGAAGTAGGCCTGCGCAACGCGCACGACCAGGTCCGAGCGAGCCTGCGCCAACTGCGACTCGCTTTGCTTGATCGTGAGCTTGGCCTCGGTCAGGCTTTCCCATAATGGGGCGCTGTAGACCGGCAGCGTGAAGTTCAGCGCCGGCCCCCAGGAGTTGAACGTCTTCTCGAAGCTGGGCAAGAGCGCGTCGTTTTGCGAGCGAAAGTCGTAGCGGTTGGCCGAATCGCCGATAGAAGCAGTTACATTCGGCAGCAGGTTCGAGCGCGCCTGTGGCTCCACCTCGGCCGTGGCAACTTGCGCAAAGCGCGCCGCGGCGTAGCTCGGGTCGTTGATCAGCGCCTCGCGCGTCAGCGTGAGCAGATCGGTTCCGCTGGCAAAGGCCGGCGCGCCACCGGCGAGCGTTGCCAGTACGCCCAGCCGTGCCAGGGCGCGACCGACGACAGCAGCTAGCGCGCCCGCGCCGCCTGGCGCCGGCGTACCGACCCCGATGCGCAGAGGCGCGCGCATCAGAAGCGAAAGGCCGATGCGTGCTGCGCATTGCGCAGCGGCTTGACGCAGGTCTCAAATAGCGACAAGGGTTCGAAGCTATCCTTGGTCGCGCGCGTGATGATCTTGGCACTCATCGCCGGGGCGGTGCCGACGATGGCAGCCATGCGCCCGCCGATCTTGAGTTGGTCGAGCAAGGATTCCGGCAGCATTGGCAAAGAGCCCGACACGATGATGACATCGTATGGCGCGTGCGCCGCCCAGCCCCGGGCAGCGTCGCCTCCCTCCACGCGCGCGTTGCGCACGCCGGCGCGCGCCAGGTTGGCTGCGCCAAAGGCCTGCAGCCGAGGCTCGATTTCGATCGTCCAGACGGTCTGCGCCTTGTGGGCCGCCAGCGCCGCCATGTAGCCCGAACCAGTACCGATTTCCAGCACCTGCTCGTGCGGGTGTATCCCAAGCTCCTGCAGCAGTCGTGCCTCGACCTTGGGAGCAAGCATGGATTCACCGGTAACGACGCCGTCGATATTCAGTGGCAGCTCGAAATCGACGAAGGCCAGCGCGCGCAGGTGGGGCGGGACGAAATCCTCGCGCCGCACCCGCATCAGCAGGTCCAGGACCGACTGGTCCAGCACCTCCCATGGTCGGATCTGCTGCTCGATCATGTTGAAGCGCGCCTGTTCGAGGTCGGCCTCGGAGAGCATGGCTTGCACGGTCATGGTTTGGACTCGATTGAGGGGTGGAAGGAATTGTGTTGTGCTTAGGGTTCGCTGGAGCGGATATTATCAATCGGGGCCCGGTTGCCGCTCGCGCTTCCCGCGACGAAGCTTGCCGTTTGTCAAATGCGAGTCGGCAATTGCGGACAGTTTTCGGAACGCGTGGTTGCGGCGCGCGTTTAGCATCTACTGCCTATGACAAATCTTGCTCCGCTTTCGCTGCTGGAAGCCCGCGTACTCGGCGTGCTGGTTGAGAAGGAACGCACGGTTCCGGACACCTACCCGTTGTCGCTCAAGGCCCTTACCGGTGGGTGCAACCAGAAGAACAATCGCAATCCGCTGATCGAGGTCGTAGATGGCGAGGTCCAGGCGGCGGTCGATTCCTTGCGTACGCGTACGCTGGTGATCGAATCGAGCGGCGCGCGGGTGACGCGCTACTCCCAGAACATCGGCCGCGTGCTGCGCATTCCGGACCAGGCCGTTGCCTTGCTCGCCGTTTTGCTGCTGCGCGGGCCCCAGACAGCGGCGGAGCTGCGGACCGCAAGCGAGCGCATGCACCGTTTTGCCGATGTTTCCTCGGTCGAGGCCTTCCTGGACGAGCTCTCGCAGCGCAGCAGCGAAAATGGCGGTCCACTGGTGGTGAAGCTGGCGCGTTCGCCGGGAGAGCGCGAGGCGCGCTGGGCGCACCTGCTTGCGGGTCCGGTGGAGCCCCGCCAGAGCGACGCTCGCCCTTCCGTAGCTGCCGCCGAGGTATCCCTGGCCGAGATCGCGGCATTGCGATCCCACCACGCCCAGCTCGCAGCCGAGGTCGCCGAGCTGCGCACCAAGTTGGAGCGCATGGCCGCGGAATTGGGACTCCGACTATAGATTTTGCCCTAGCGGCGGACCAGGATTTTCTATACCATTGGTCCGGATTGTGCAACGCACCAACCAGAACGCGTTTCATTTCCGTAGGCTATTTTCGCCAAATAGATGCGCGGGGCTACAAAGAAATAGTGGGGGTATTCCAGGAATTGAACGATTCCTGCTTCCCTAGGATGGCGTTTGTGGAGTGTGCAATGGAGCAGTGTGTCCCGAAATCTTGCGAACGTGAAGCCCAACCTAATTGATGCGGTAGCACTCGCGACCTCGCATCGCGACCGGGACGAACTCGATCGCGCGGTGGCGCGCATGCTCTTTGACCATGTGCACCCCAATTGCGTCAAGGTCTACCGGGTGCTGGGCGAAGAAGGTCGGCAGCGGGTGCAACTGCGCGTTTCCATCGATTCGGACGGAATGCGCGATGGCGGCGCCCCGAACGATCCTGCGCTCTTGCCGCTGGTGTCGGAAAAGGCCCATTGGCTCGAGTGCGCGCTGCTCTCGGATGCGGTGCATTACCTGCCGCAAGGCTATTTGGGCGAGCGCTTCGACAGCGTCTTTCCGCTGCTGGGAAATCGCGGCCTGATCGGTCTTATCGAAGTCGAATTTTCCGGAACCCGCGCAGCAATCCGTCCGCACGATGCCAACCTGGTGCAGGGGGTGCTGCGCATACTGCGCAATCACTTGAGCGCGCTCGACTACGGCGAGCGCGATACCTTGACCGGCCTGCTCAACCGGCGCACGTTTGAAGCGACCTTCGCCAAGCGGCGCGGGGCCGTCGTCGGGGCCGCGGCGCCGGAGCCGGAAACGCCCGGGAGCTGGCTTGGGGTCATCGATATCGACCGCTTCAAAACGATCAATGACACCTTCGGGCACTTGTTTGGCGACGAAGTGCTGCTGCTCGTGGCCCGGCTGATGTTCGATACCTTCCGCAGCACCGAGCTGGTCTACCGATTCGGAGGCGAGGAGTTTGTCGTGATCGTCGACGGCGCCAACGAGGAAGGCGCCGCCATCGCCTTCGAGCGCTTCCGCCAGGCCGTGGCCGCGTACCGCTTCCCCCAGGTCGGCCAGGTCACGGTGAGCATCGGCTACACGCGTGTGGCTCCCACCGACATCCCGGCCTCGACCGTAGATCGTGCCGACTGCGCGCTTTATTACGCCAAGGAGCATGGTCGCAACAGCACCCGGTGCTACGACACGCTCCTGCGCGCAGGCGCCATCACCAGCAAGAAGACCGCCAACGCGGAACTCGAGTTGTTCTAAGGCTCGCGCAGCGGTTTTGCTAGCGCAGCGCGCGCAGTATCCCGCGCAGCATCTCCAGCGGTGGCGGCGGACAGCCCGGTATCTCCACATCGACGGGCAGCACGTTGGCGATGCGGCCGCGGCTGGCATAGCTCTCGCCGAAGACTCCACCATTGCAGGCGCATTCGCCGACGGCAACTACGCGCTTGGGTGCCGGCATGGCCTCGTAGGTGCGCAGCAATGCCGCTTCCATGTGCACCGAAACGGGGCCGGTCACCAGCAGCAGGTCGGCATGTCGTGGGCTGGCCACAAACTTGATGCCGAGTCCCTCGATGTTGTAGTAGGGGTTGTTCAGGGCCTGCATCTCCAGCTCGCAGCCATTGCACGAGCCGGCGTCGACCGCGCGTATTGCCAGGGCGTGCCCGAGCACCGACAGGATGTCCTGGGCTATTGCGCGCAGCTCGGCCTGCGCTTCCGGCACTGCCCCGGGGGAAGTCGCATCGGGCGCCGGTTCGGTGATCGTGCCGACGCGCGCGATTTGTCGAAGTTCGCGCCAGGGCATCAGAGATCCTGCCCGGAATAGCTCAGGTTGAAGGACTTGTTGATCAGCGGGAAGTCCGGGACGATGTTGCCGATGACGGCATGCTCCAGCGCGGGCCAGTTCTGCCAGGACGGATCGTGGCAGTGCGCGCGCAGGATCTGGCCGCGCTCGTCGAGCTCGATCGCGACCAGCAATTCACCGCGCCAGGCCTCGACCCAGCCGGCGCCCCAGCCGTGCGCCTGCGGCGCAGCGAGCGCGGTGATGGTCGGTCCGGCCGCAAGCTCGCGTGTGATGATCCGGATCAGGCGCAGCGATTCGTAGATTTCGGCAAAGCGCACGGCAACGCGGGCCGCAACATCGCCGGCCGTGGCATGCGCACCGCGAACCTGCAGCGCTTCATACGGTACGCCGCCGAAATCCACGCGCAGGTCCGCGCCCGTTCCGCTGGCGCGGGCCGCCATGCCCGTGAGGTTGAGTTTGCGCGCCAGCTCCGCCGCGATGCAGCCCGTGCCGACGAAGCGATCTTGCAGTCCGGCATGCGCATCGTATATGGACTCGATGATGCGGACCTGCCCTTCGACGGCCTCGCAGTCGGCATGGATGGTCGCCAAGGCCGCC